>WNFV01001355.1_pt1 | contig 38459 bp, 40 predicted proteins | sample 5400101 | NCBI WGS metagenome assembly WNFV01 (sample SAMN13153361, study PRJNA577476) | soil metagenome | isolation source: 115 cm soil or saprolite under grassland replicate 1 | place: USA:California | collected 2016-06-15 | reverse complement strand
CACGACGCCGATCTGGTTGTAGCTGTAGATGAGCGTCCCGCCGGCGCGCGAGATCGTCGCCGCCCCATCCTGCGGAACGGCCTGGCCCTTGTAGAGCACGATGTAGTTCGATCCTGTGCTGCCTGCGACGTTCGTGGTCGCACCTGCGATCCCCGCGAACGTCAAGAGACAGACGACGGCAAGCAATAGCACCTTCACTGGCAAATGCATGCATCTCCTCCCCTGTTTGCCCGAGCCCCCTGCCCGGAGTCCGAAGAAACCCTAAGGCTTGAGGCGTAAGGTGTACAGGTGCGGGCGCGAGAGCTCGGGATCGCCCTCGGTGACGGCCGTCCGGCCGAATGGAACGCGATCACGGACGTCGGCGGCGTCCGGGTAGGCCATTCGACGCTGATCGAGGGCGATGCGATCCGGACGGGCGTCACGGTCGTCATTCCTCCCCAGACGCCTCTCTTCGCCGGCTGCCACCGCCTCAACGGCAACGGCGAGCTGACCGGGCTCGAGTGGGTCCGCGAGTCCGGCTTCCTGACGACCCCGGTCGGGATCACGAACACCTTCAGCGTCGGCGTGGTCCGCGACGCCATTGCGGCGGAATCGGCCGATCCGGACGTGTGGTCGCTGCCCGTGGTCGGGGAGACCTACGACGGCCTCCTCAACGACATCCGTGCTCAGCGCGTGAACGCGGACCATGTACGCGCCGCGCTCGCATCAGCCTCCGGCGAAAGGGTCGACGAGGGAAACGTCGGTGGCGGCACGGGAATGATCTGCCACGGCTTCAAGGGAGGGATCGGGACCGCCTCCCGCGCCGTGGACGGCTACACCGTGGGCGTGCTGGTACAGGCCAACTATGGGCGCCGCGGCCGCCTGCGGGTCGACGGCGTGCCGGTCGGGGAGCTCATCGGCGACCGCATTCCCGAGCCGCGCCGCGGGGACGAGTCCGGATCGATCATCGGGATCGTCGCGACGGATGCGCCACTCCTACCGCATCAATGCGATCGCCTCGCGCAGCGTGCCGGCCTCGGCGTCGGCCGGATGGGCGGAACCGGCGCGCCCTCGAGCGGAGACCTCTTCCTCGCCTTCGCCACCGGCAACCGCGACCTCGAGTCGGAGGCCCGAGAGATTCCGCTGCGCATGCTGTCCGACACTCAGATCAGCCCGCTCTACGACGCGGTGATCGAGTCCACGGAGGAGGCGATCCTCAACGCCTTGCTCGCCGCCGAGACGATGACCGGCCGAGACGGCAACACCGCGTACGCGCTCGACGCGGAGCTCCTGGTCGAGGTCTTGCAGTCGCCCTAGGCGAGTCGGAGCCTGCGCCGCTCGAGCGGCCGGTCGCGAAGCGCACGCCGCTCACGCTCGCTGAGGTCGCCGACCGGCGCCCAGCCGACGTAGCCGCAACGCGGACATTCGGGACTGGTCTTCCGCAGCGGAGAGGGCTCTGCCTGCCTGTGACTACCGCAGCGGAGGCACTCGACGACGAGCGACTCCATGGACCCCTCATCTTCCTCCGACGGGAGCGGTAGGCGTCCCCCAGGCGGGGGAGGAGGGGCAGCCGTTCGAGGCCGCCCCTCCTCCCGAGGTGTTACGGCGTGAGCGTCGCCTCCCAGACGTCCTGCGAGAGCGGCCCGTTCCCGGTCCACGCGACGGCCACGAGGCTTCCGAACGAGTCGATCCCGAGGTAATCCCCCATGAACGGCGTGCGTCCTGGCCCGCGCGGCGGCTGTGAGTTGCCGTCGATCCCGCTCTGGAGAACGGTCGACGCCATCGTCGTTCCACCCGGCGCGACCTGGCCGTAGACGGCATCCATCAGCCCCGTGGCCTCGTCGTAGTCGTAGAAGATCGTGTCGACGCGTCCCCCGGGCGTGACCGACATCCAGGGCATGACCTGATCCCGGGTCCCGCTCGTCAGCTGCGCCTGTGTCGGGAACGAGGCTCCGTTGTCGGTCGACTTGGCGAGATACATGTGCAGGTATCCCGTGACGTAGTCGCCCGTGAGGTGGTACACCGTCCCGCTCGAGTCGACGCCGATCGACGCCTGCATCGATGTGCGCCACCTCTCGCCGGGCAGGTTGATCGGCGCCGGAACGAGGTCCCGCACCGTGACGCTTCGCGTGAACGCGGTCTCTCCCGGCCGCATCTGGCTCACGACGACCGACTGCTCGTTCCACTCGTTCACGTGCTGCCAGATCCCCGAGGTCGCGTAGATCGTTCCGTTGGGCGCGCCGGCAAGCGAGACGTCGAAGACGTCAGGCGCGTTCGACTTGTAGTCCGCGGCGATCCGGTACGGCCCTGACCACACGGTGCCCGTCGAGTCGGAGACGAGCGCGAACGAGTTCGCCTGGAGACCGCTCCAGCCCGTATAGGCGAGGAGCGCGCGGTTCTTGTAGTGGTCGATCGTCATCATCGGGTGGTCGAGATTCCCGGCCTTCGTCTCCGCCGAGGCGACGAGCTGCGGAGAAGCCCAGGTCCGGCCTCCGTTCTGCGACGTCGTCACGAAGATCGCCGTCGGCTTCTTGTTGCTCCACGCATTGCATGTAAAGACAGCGGTCCCGTCGTTCAGGAAGCCGACCGATGGATCGCCGGCGCCGAAGTCGTACGTCGGATTCCCACCCGCGGGCGTCATCCCACGCAGCCAGTCGGTATGCCAGGTCCTGCCTCCGTTCGTCGTCCAGCCCACTCCGCACGAGTTTCCGACGCCGTAGTCGTTCCAACCCGCGACCATGTTCAGAGCGTTCGTCGGGTTGATCGCGATATCGACCTCGTTGTCGCCGTTGTTCTCCGGCCCGTCGTTCGACATGTTCACGACGTTCAGCACGCTCGGAGCCGCCTGCGCGGCCGAGGCGGCGAACACCAGCCCGAACGCCGCCAACGCGGCGACGAAAATCCTCAGCTTCACTTCCCCTCCCTCGTTCGCTCCCCAGTGGAGCGCCGAGCTTAGTGGCTACGCCGTCCTGGCGGCAACACGCTCGGCGGCCTCGAGCAGGTCGTTCCAGCTGCGGAGCTTCACGCGCGGGCGGCCGAGCTTCTCGCCCGCGGCTCGCTCGGTCTCGTCGATCGACGTCCAGCCTGCGTAGAGCACCGCGCGCGCGTCGCGCTCCGCGAGCACCGCCTCGACTGCCGCGGCGGTGACGTCTTTCCTATGGGTGAGACGCCCAGCGTGGACGTCCTCCAGCAGGAGCGCCACGGTCTCGGAGGCGTCCTTCTTGTTCGTCCCGATGATCCCGGTGGGACCACGCTTGATCCAGCCGGCGCAGTAGGCGCGCTCCTGCCCGACGATGCGGCCGTTCTCGTTCAGGATCGTGCCGCGGCGCTCGTCGAACGGGACGTCGGGCAGACCGACTCCGCGGTAGCCCACGCTGCGGAACACGAGGCCGCACTCGAGCGTCTCGTGCTCGTCCGTTGGGACGGCGACCAGGCGTCCGTCCTGGTTCTCGAGCCGGTTGCGCACGACCTCGATCGCCTCGACCTTGCCGTCGCCGTGGAGCGCGACCGGCGAGTGGAAGAACAGGAAGCGAAGCGTGACGGACTTGCCGGTGGGGGCACGTGCTGCGAAGTCGCGCAGGACCTCCATGTTGCGACGTGCGTTCGTGTCGTGCTCGAGCGCCGCCTCGCTTTCCGCCTCGAGCTCGAGCTCCGCCGGATCGACGGCGATGTCGGCGCCGGCGAGCTCGCCCATCTCCTTCAGCTCCTGCGTCGTCCACGACGCCTGTGCCGGCCCGCGGCGGCCGACGATCAGGATCTCCTTGATCGTCGAAGCCCCGATCGCCTCGATCGCCGGGTCGGTCGTGTCCGTCGGCGCCAGCTCCTCAGGCGTCAGCGCGAGCATGCGGGCGACGTCCAGCGCAACGTTGCCGTTCCCGATCACGACCGCGCGGTCGACGTTCAGGTCGAAGTGCAGGTTCTGGTAGTCGGGGTGGCCGTTGTACCAGGCCACGAACTCCGTGGCCGACCATGACCCCTGGAGATCCTCGCCGGGAATGCCGAGGCGCTTGTCGGTCTGCGCGCCGAACGCGTAGATGACGGCATCGTAGAGCTCGACGAGATCTCCGTGTGACAGGTCCCGCCCCACCTCGACGTTCCCGAAGAACCTGAACCCGGGCTTGAGCGCGATCCGCTCGAACGCACGCGACACGCTCTTCAGCTTCGGATGGTCGGGCGCGACCCCGAGCCGGACGAGGCCCCAAGGCGTCGGCAGCCGCTCGATCATGTCCACCTCGATCGGAACGTCCGCATCAAGCAGAGCACCGGCCGCGTAGAACCCGGCGGGGCCTGAGCCCACGACGGCGACGCGCAAGGGGTTGTCGCTCATTGAACCGATCGTAGATGCGCCTCGACCAAACGCCGGAGGTTAGAGCAGGCGCAGCCGCTCTAACCGCAGGCGGGACTCACGCGGGCGGGGATGCACAGCACCACCGCCCGCGGACCACACCGGTCGCCGAGCAGCCTGGAGTGCGCGGGCTTTGCCCGCGCACGTTTCGCGCGAAGCGCCGTACCTACCCCGTAGCGAAAGCGCAGCTTTCGCTACGCGCTGCAGCCCGAGCCGCAGCCGCCGACGCTCGCGTCGGCGTCGCCCTCTTCCACCTGGAAAGAGTGACCGCAGCCGCAGGAGGAGGCGGCGTTCGGGTTGTTGATCGCGAAGCCCGCGGCCTGGATCGAGTCGACGTAGTCGATCTCGGCGCCCTCGAGATACGGCGCGCTGAAGGGATCGACGACGACCTGCACGCCGTGCATCTCGAACTCGTGGTCGCCCTCGACGGCACCGCGATCGAACCCGAGGCCGTACTGGAAGCCGGAGCACCCGCCGCCCTGGATGGCGACGCGCAGCACGCCGACGTCCTCTTCCTCGGCCATCAGCTGCTTGATCTTCGCCGCCGCCGCTTCCGTCACGGTCATCAGCGGCATCACACGCTAGTTTGTAACACTCGTCTCAGGCACGGTTGAGCGGTTTTCGCCATGCTTCGTGGCGGAAGATCGGACCTGTTAGGTTCCCGTCCGCTCCAAGGGGAGGGACGCGTGCTCGACAACTGGCTGCCGTTCCTGATCTACGCGGTGTTCGCGTTGGTGATTCCCGCGTCCATGATGTGGTTCTCGTTCGTCTTTGCGACGCGTCCACAGCGGCGCACGCGGGCGCGGACGGTCCCCTTCGAGTCGGGCGTCTCCGCCGGTCCGCCGACGGCGCAGCGGTTCACGATCAGCTTCTACCTGACGGCGATGCTCTTCATCGTCTTCGACATCGAGATCGTGTTCCTGTATCCGCTCGCCGTGATCCTCCACCGGCTCGCCTGGTTCGGCTTCCTCGAGTTTCTCTTCTTCATCGCGATCCTCGTGGTCGCCTACGTCTACGTCTGGCGGAAGGGCGCTCTCGAGTGGCAATAGAGAGCGGTCGACTTCGCGATCACGGCCTGCAGTCGGAGCGCCTGCTCTGGCCCACGAAGGGGCCCGGCGTGTTCGAGCAGGAGGTCGCCGCCATGGAGCGCGCGGTCGGGCTCACGACGCTGGAGAAGGCGGTCGCGTGGGCGCAGACGAAGTCGATGTGGCCCGACACCTTCGGCCTCGCGTGCTGCGCAATCGAGATGATGTCGATCGTCTCCTCGCGCTACGACATCGCGCGCTTCGGGATGGAGGCGTTCCGCTCCTCACCGCGTCAGGCCGACCTCCTGATCGTCTCGGGTCGAGTCGTCCACAAGATGGCGGCGCCGCTCCGGCAGGTCTACGACCAGATGCTCGAGCCCAAGTGGGTGATTGCGATGGGCGCGTGCGCGAGCTCGGGGGGAATGTTCAACAACTACACGACGCTTCAGGGCGTGGACAAGATCGTCGCGGTCGACATTCACGTGCCCGGCTGTCCGCCGCGACCAGAGGCGTTGATCGAGGGGATCGTGCGCCTGCACGAGAAGGTGATGGCCGGGATCCCGCCCGCGTACGAGCTCCGCGGAGTCGCCTCCTGAACTACAACCGCGTCCCCGGGCTGGTGGAGGTTCGCGACGCGCACGGCGAGACGACGCTCGTCGTCGACACGCCCCGTCTCGTCGAGGCGGCCCGGCATCTCCGCGACGAGCTCGGCTTCAACGTCCTCTCGGACGTCGCGGCCACGGACTATCTCGGCTGGGGAGGGACGGGCGTCTCCGGTTACATCGGCACGGCCGGCGGCCGCGACCTCAACAAGCCGTCGACGCAGGGGTTCCAGCGCCTGCCGCGGCCGAAGCCGAACCGGTTCTCCGTCAGCTATCACCTTTTGGGCCTGCGTGCGGGCGCGCCTCGGGTGCGGCTGCAGGTGTGGCTCGAAGACGGGGAATCGGTTCCGAGCGTCGTGTCGATCTGGCCGACGGCGGACTGGCACGAGCGAGAAGCATGGGACCTGTTCGGCATTCGCTTCGAGGGGCACCCGAATCCGCGCCGCATCCTGATGGAGGACGACTGGGAAGGTCACCCGTTGCGCAAGGACTATCCGATCGGCGGCGAGCCGGTGCGTTTCTCTGGGGAGCCGTAGGTGGCGATCGCGCCGGAGCGTCCGCGGATCTACGAAGGGACGCGCATCCCGTCACCGATTCCCAGCGTCCTCCAGGTCCCGGAGGAGCTGCGCGCATCAGACGACGTCCTCACCGTCAACTTCGGCCCGAACCATCCCTCCACGCACGGGGTGCTCAGGCTCGTCGTCGACCTGCACGGGGAGCAGGTGGTCGGCCTCGAGGCCGTCGTCGGCTACCTGCACACGGGCTTCGAGAAGAACATGGAGCTGAAGACGTGGTGGAAGGCGATCACGTACCCCGCGCGGATCGACTACGTCTCCTTCCAGTACAACGAGCTCGTCTTCGTCCTCGCGATCGAGAAGCTGCTCGAGATCGAGGTGCCGCCGAGGGCGACATGGATGCGGATGCTGCTCGCCGAGCTGACGCGGATCCACTCGCACCTGGTGTGGCTCGGCACGGCGGCGCTCGAGCTGGGCGCGATCTCCATGTTCTGGTACTGCTTCCGCGAGCGCGACCGCATCCTCGACCTGTTCGAGCTCGTCGGCGGGACGCGCATGCACACGCGCTACTTCCAGGCCGGTGGGCTCGCTGAGGACGTCCCCCGCGGGTTCTTCGACGAGTGCGCGAAGTTCGTCGAGGTGATGCCCAAGGCGATCGGCGACTACGAGGCCCTCGTCAACCGCAGCCAGATCTGGCTCGAGCGGACACAGGGCCTCGGCCTGCTCTCGGCAGACGACGCCGTCGCGCTCGGCCAGTCCGGCCCGGTGCTGCGCGCCTCCGGAGTGGACTGGGATCTTCGCCGCGAGCAGCCGTACCTCGCCTACGACAAGGTCGATTTCCGCGTTCCCGTCTACCAGGAAGGCGACGTCTACGCCCGGTACCGGGTGCGCATGGAGGAGATGCGGGAGTCCGTGCTCATCGTCGACCAAGCGTTGCGGCGACTGCCGGGCGGGCCCTGGATCGCGGATGACCGCAAGGTCGTGCTGCCGCCGCGCGAGGAGCTCCACACGTCGATGGAGTCCCTCATCCACCACTTCAAGATCGTCACCGAGGGCTACCGCGTCCCGGAAGGGGAGGTGTACGTCACCGTCGAGTCGCCGCGCGGCGAGCTCGGCTGTTACGTCGTCTCGGACGGCGGGCCAAAGCCCTGGCGGGTGAAGTTCCGCGCGCCGTCGTTCGTCGCGCTGGAGGCGACCGCGACCTGCATGCGCGATGCGCTCGTCGCGGACCTGATCGCGATCGTCGGCTCTCTGGACACGGTCATGGGCGAGGTCGATCGGTGAGCGCGTTCTACGAGGAGGTCCAGGAGCTGAAGCAGCGCTATCCCGACTGGCACTCCGCGACCCTTCCCGCGCTTCAGCTCGTGCAGGAGAAGCACGGCTATCTCTCGGTGGAGGCGCTCCGGGAGTGCGCCGAGGCGCTCGGGACGACGCCTGCGATCTGCAAGGCGGTCGCGTCCTTCTACGACATGCTCCACCTTGCCCCCGTCGGCAGGCACATGGTGGAGGTCTGCACGAACCTGCCGTGCGCCCTGGCCGGGGCGCAGCGAGTCGTCGACGCGTTTGCCGAGGAGGTCGGCGTCCTGCCGGGAGGGACCACCGCGGACGGGCAGATCACCTTCCGGACGGTCGAATGCCTCGGCGGCTGCGGGTACGCCACGGTCGTCGCGATCGACGAGCGCTACCGCCACTTCGTGAAGCCGGAAGACGTTCCAGGAATCGTCGCAGAGGTGCGCGGTGGCAGCGGCGCCTGAGCTCCTCCTCGCGGGTGCCGAGGAGCGGGACCTGACTCGTCTCGACGAGTACCGCGCCGTCGGCGGCTATGAGGCACTCGCGCGCGCGCGAGGGATGACGCCGGCGGCCGTCGTCCAGGAGATCACCGACGCCACCCTGCGCGGACGCGGCGGCGCCGGCTTCCCGATGGGCCGCAAGGCCTCGCTGATCGACCAGAAGAGCCCGAAGCCGAAGTACGTCGTCGTCAACGCCGACGAGTCGGAGCCGGGTGCGTTCAAGGACCGCGAGATCATGGCGCGTACGCCCCACCGGCTGATCGAGGGCTGTCTGATCACGGCGCACGCGATCGAGTCGAAGGCGGTCTTCATCTACATCCGCGGCGAATACCTCGCGGAATACGAGATCCTCGCGCGCGCGGTCGAGGAGGCGCGCGGCGCGGGCCTCTTCGAGGACGTCGACGTAGTCCTGCACCGAGGGGCGGGCGCCTACATCTGCGGAGAGGAGACCGCGCTGCTCGACTCGCTGGAGGGCAAGCGAGGCCAACCGCGGCCGCGGCCGCCGTTCCCGCCCGTGACCGGCCTGTACGACGCGCCGACGCAGATCAACAACGTCCAGACGCTCGCGACGGTGCCGAAGATCATCGAGCTCGGAGCGGCGAAGTTCTCGGAGATCGGCGTGCCGTCGTCACCCGGCACCGCCCTCTTCTCGCTGTCGGGGAACGTGGTGCGCCCGGGGAACTACGAGTTGCCGCTGGGGACGCCTCTGCGAACGCTCGTCTACGAGGTCGGCGGCGGCATTCCGGACGGACGCGAGCTGAAGGCGATCATCCCCGGCGGCTCGTCCGTGCCGGTGCTGACGCCGGATCAGCTCGACACGCCGCTCGACTACGAGTCGATTGCGGCGGCGGGCTCGTTCTTCGGTTCGGCGGCGGTGATCGTCGTGGACGAGCGGTGCTGCATGGTGCAGCTCGCGCTGCGGGCGTCGAAGTTCTACATGCACGAGTCCTGCGGGAAGTGCACTCCCTGCCGCGAGGGCACGCGCTGGCTCGTGCAGCTCTTGACGCGGATCGAGGCCGGCGACGCGGAGCAACAGGAGCTCGATCTCCTCCGCAACGTCTGCGACCGCATGCTCGGCAAGTCGCTGTGCGCCCTCGGCGACTTCGCCACCTATCCCGTCGCCTCGTACATGGACAAGTTCCGCGCCGAGTTCCAGGCGCACGTCGACGAGAGCGGGTGCCCCTTCGAGGGCGAGTCGTCGATCGAGGGAATCGTCGCGCCGGTCGATGCGCTCGTCCATCACCCGACCGCAACGGTGCCGTCGTGAACCCCCTGTGGACGGATTGTCACGTTCGCGACACAACCAGGGTCAGACCCTGGAGTTTCGGACCCGGCCATGACTGACCTGGTCAACGTGACGATTGACGGCGTCGCCGTCGAGGTGCCGCGAGGGACCGGGCTCGTCGAGGCCGCGCTTGCGGCGGGGATCGAGATTCCCGTCTTCTGCTACGAGCCGCGGCTCGGCGCCCCGATCGGGGCGTGCCGGATGTGCGTCTGCATGGTCGAGCCCGGGCCGCCGAAGCCACAGGCTGCCTGCACGCTGACCGCGCAGGACGGAATGGTCGTCCGGACCGCGCTCACGTCCGAGCTGGCAGCCGACGCGCAGAACGCGACGCTCGAGTTCATCCTCGTCAACCACCCGCTCGACTGTCCCGTCTGCGACAAGGGCGGCGAGTGCCCGCTCCAGGATCTGACGTTCCGCTACGGGCCCGGCAACACGCGCATGACGTTTCCCAAGAGGACCTTCGACAAGCCGATCCCGATCTCGCCGCTGATCGCCCTCGACCGGGAGCGCTGCATCCTCTGCTACCGCTGCACGCGCTTCAGCGAGCTCGTTGCCGAGGACGGACAGCTGGTCGCCGTCAACCGCGGCTCCCAGTCGCAGATTGCGACATTCGAGGACGAGCCGTACCGCGCACCCTTCAGCGGCAACGTGATCGAGCTCTGCCCGGTGGGGGCACTCACCTCGACGACGTATCGCTTCGAGGCGCGGCCGTGGGAGATCCAGGACGTTCCGACGGTCTGCGGGATGTGCCCGGTCGGTTGCAACATCAACGCGACGACGCGTGAGGGAAAGGTGAAGCGCATCCTCTCGCGCAACCACTTCGAAGTGGATCAGGGCTGGCTCTGCGACAAAGGCCGCTTCGCGTACGCACACCTCGACGCGAACGACCGCCTGCGCGACCCGCTGCTGCGCGTGCGCCGGCGCGGGTTCGAGGAGATCTCCTGGGACCGCGCGCTCGACGAGGCCGAGCGCCTTCTGCGCGAGGCGGGCCGTCGAACCGTGACCGCACTGTCCGGATCGGAGACGGTCGAGGAGGCCTACGCGCTCGCCAAGCTCCTCCGCCAGGGCCTCGACTCGCACACCGCCGTTCTCCCCGAGGAGGCCTCGGTGTCGCTCGACGCCTTCCGGTTGCCGCTCTCCGCGATTGCCGGCGCAGACGTCCTGGTCGTGCTCGGCGACGGCCCCGTCGTCGAGCGCGCACCGATCGTCGAGCTCTGGATCAAGGAGGCCCGGCGCAGGGGAGCACAGGTTCTGTACGAGCTGGACGAAGAGGTCGTGCGCGGCGCGCAACGGGCGATCCTCATCTGGTCCGGGCCGGGCGGCCACGGCGGGGCGAGCGTCGCCGAGCTCGCGCAGCGCCTCGGCGCAAGCGGCGCCTTCTATCTGCCGGAGACCGCGAACGGGCGCGGCGTGTGCGACGCCTGGGCGGCGGCCGCCGACGCCGAGCCGAGCAATCCCGATCCGATTGGGTTGCTGATCGTCTCCGGGGACGAGGCGGCTGCGAACCCGGACGTTCGCGCGCTGGCGGAGCAGGCCGAGCGCGTGCTCGTGATCTCGATGTTCCACGGCCTCGCGGCCGGCTGGGCCGACCTCGTCCTGCCGGGGACGAGCTACCTCGAGCGCGACGGCACCTACGTCAACCTCGAAGGACGGATCCAGCGCCTGCGCCGCGCCGTCATTCCCCCGGCGCCCGACGAGCTCGCGTGGATCTCGAAGCTCGCGGAACGGTTCGGCGTTGACCTCTCCCCGTATCCGTCCCTCGTCTTCGAGGAGGTCTCTGCGATCGCGTTCGGCGGCATGCCCTTCGGGGAGGTCGGCGAGCGGGCCTCGCTCCCGGCCGCGACGTCTTCGACCGGCCCGATCGAAGTGCCGCAAGAGCCGGCGCACGGGCCGGGATTGCGCCTCGTCCGCTACCGGCCCTTGTTCTCGGGTCCGGCAGTCGAGCGCGTCCCGGAGCTGGAGTTCCAGCGCCCACTGGCGGAGATCGAGCTCTCCGAGCAGGACGCGCGCGAGCGCGAGATCGCCAACGGCGACGAGGTGACGGTCAGCTCGAACGGCACCTCGGTTGCGCTGCGGGCACGCCTCACGCCCGAGCTGCGCGCCGGCGTCGCTCGCATCGCCGACCAGTTCGCGGGCGACCTCCAGCCGACGGTCGAGGTGTCGAAGTGACCGAGGTCTGGTGGGTCTCCGTGATCAAGGCGGCCGTGATCGTCAACCTGATCATGGTCGCGTTCGCGTACACGACCTGGCTCGAACGCAAGCTGCTCGGTCGCATGCAGAACCGCTACGGACCGAACCGCGCGGGTCCCTACGGCCTCCTGCAGCCGTTCGCCGACCTGATCAAGCTCGTGCGCAAAGAGAGCTTCTTTCCCATCGCAGCGCGCGAGCCGATTTACATCGCAGCGCCGGTCTTCTCCATGTTCACCGCGCTGGCCGCCTTCGCGGTGATCCCCTTCGGCGCGGGCTGGCAGATCTGGCGCTATCACGTCGACGGCGAGATCGCGAACGTCTCGATCGCGCTGATCCTCATCTTCGCGCTCGGATCCGTGGGCGTCTACGGCGCGATCATCGGCGGCTGGGCGTCGGAGTCGAAGTACTCCCTGCTCGGATCGATGCGGACGTGCGCGCAGCTCGTCTCGTACGAGGTCTCGCTCGCCCTGTCGGTTCTGGGCGTCGTCCTCATGGGCCAGTCCCTCAACCTCGTCGACATCGTCAACAAGCAGGGCGCGACGATCTGGTTCTTCGTCCCGCAGCTCGCCGGGCTGCTCGTGTTCTTCTTCGCGATGATCGCCGAGACGAGTCGCCCGCCGTTCGACCTTCCCGAGGCCGACACCGAGCTCGTGGCCGGATTCCACACGGAGTACGGCGGGATGCGCTGGGGCCTGTTCCAGACGGCCGAGTACATCAACCTGATCACCCTCTCCGGCCTGGCGGTCACGCTCTTCTTCGGCGGCTGGCACGGGCCCTATGCGCCGCTTGGTCCGCTCTGGTTTCTGCTGAAGGTCTTCGCCTTCGTCTCGGTCTTCATCTGGATCCGCGCGTCGGTTCCGCGGCTCCGGTACGACCAGCTGATGCGCTTCGGGTGGAAGGTATTGCTGCCCGTGGCGACGATCAACGCCGTCATCACCGCCCTGCTGGTGGTCTGGATTTGAGCCCCCAGCCCGTCGACAGCGTCAAGGGCTTCGCGGTCACGTTCCGGCAGCTGTTCAAGAAGCCGATCACGCAGCAGTACCCGGAGTACAAGCGCCCCGTCTATCCTCGCTTCCGCGGCCGCCACAAGCTGCACCGGTTCGAGAACGGTCTCGAGAAGTGCGTCGGCTGCTCGCTCTGCGCCGCGGCGTGTCCCGCGGACTGCATCCGCGTCGTCGCTGCGGAGAACACTCCCGACAACCGCGTGTCGGCAGGCGAGCGCTACGCGCGCATCTACGAGATCAACATGAGCCGCTGCATCTTCTGCGGCTATTGCGAGCTCGCGTGTCCCTTCGACGCGATCACGCTCGGCAACGAGTACGAGATCTCCGAATACTCGCGCGACGACCTGATCTACACCAAGGACATGCTGCTCGCGGATCCGGTGAAGAAGGTACCCGTCGCCGACCGCGAGCTCTACGACACGCCGATCCCCTACTACAAGTCCGACGCGTGATCGTCGCAAGCGTCGGCAACGTCCTCGTGTGGGCGGTCTGGGTGGCCGCGGCGTTCGCGTGCCTTGGCTCCGGTGTCGCGGTCGTCTCCTTCTCGAACCCGTTCTTCTCGGCGCTCGCGCTGATCGGGAACCTCGGCTCGCTCGCAGTCCTCTACCTCCTGCTCTCCGCCGAGTTCGTCGCCGCCGCGCAGGTACTCGTCTACGCCGGCGCGGTGATGGTGATGTTCCTCTTCGTGATCGCGTACATCGGGCCGCGGATCGAGTCGCCCTGGTCCGGAGGCCCGAGCTGGCAGGCGGTGGGTGCGGTGCTCGCGGCCGCCGCGCTCCTCGTGGAGATCGTGGTCGTGATCGGGCTCAAGGCGGGCGGCCGACTCGCGCACTCGGAGGAGATCGGCACCGCGTTCGGCAGCCCGCGGGAGATCGGGCGTCTCTTCCTCACCGACCACCTGCTCGCGTTCGAGATCACGTCGATCGTCCTGCTCGTGGCGGCGATCGGCGGCGTCATCCTCGGGGCGCACTCGCGCCGCACGCCCGAGGAGGTACCGCCATGATGGGACCCAGCGTCGCCTGGTACCTGGGCGTTGCGGGCTTCCTGTTCGGCACCGGCTCGCTCGGCGTCCTGCTCCGGCGCAATCCGCTGATCGTCCTGCTCTCGCTGGAGATCATGCTCAACGGCGCGAACCTCGCACTGATCGGCTTCGCGCGGCGGCTCGGCGACGGTGACGGGCAGATCTTCGCGCTCGCCGTGATGGCGGTCGCGGCTTCGGAGGTCGTCGTCGGGCTCGGGCTGATCGTGGCGCTCAACCGCAAGCGGGTGACGTTGGACGTCGACCGCCTCAACACGCTCCGCGGATGATTTACGGCGCTTGGATCTGCCTGCTCTCGCCGCTGGCGGCCGCGGGGCTGATCACGGTCGGCGGACAGCGGCTCTCGCGCCGGGGCGCCGGGTATGTCGCCACGCTCTCCTGCTTCGTCGCGTTCGGCGGCGCGCTCGCGACGTTCATCGAGCTGCTCGGACGCGACGGGAGCCGGCGCCGCATCCTCTCGACCGCGTGGACGTGGCTCTCCGGCGGCTCGTACCAGTCGGGCCTCGAGGTGATGATCGACCCGCTGTCGGTCTTCATGATGCTCGTCGTCTCGGGCGTCGGCGCGCTGATCGTCTGCTACTCGATCGGCTACATGGACGGCGACGTCGAGGAGCGCCGCTACTTCGCGTATATGGCGCTGTTCGTCTTCTCCATGCTGTTGCTCGTTCAGGGCGGCAATCTGCTGCTCCTGCTCGCGGGTTGGGGGATGGTCGGACTCTCCTCGTACCTCCTGATCGGCTTCTGGCACGACCGTCCGAGCGCGATCGCGGCAGCGAAGAAGGCATTCGTCATGAACGCGATCGGCGATGCGACGATGGCGCTCGCGTTCTTCCTGCTGATCAAGAAGGCGGGTTCGCTCGAGTTCGGCATCCTCGGCGGCGAGTACAGCTCGACGGTCGCGAACCTCGTCGCGCTGGGACTGCTGGGCGGCGCGGTCGCGAAATCGGCGCAGTTGCCGCTCCAAACGTGGCTGCCGGACGCGATGGAAGGCCCGACGCCCGTCAGCGCCCTCATCCATGCGGCGACGATGGTCACCGCGGGCGTCTACCTGATCGTGCGGACGCACGCGATCTTCGAACAGGCGCCGAAGGTCGCCGACCTGGCTGCGGGTCTCGGCGCGGGGACGCTGCTCCTTGCAGGACTGATCGCGCTCGTTCAGGTCGACATCAAGCGCGTGATCGCGTACTCGACGATGTCGCAGATCGGCTACATGTTCCTCGGCGCAGGCCTCGGCGCGTACGCGAACGGGATGTTCCATCTGATGACGCACGCCTTCTTCAAGGCGCTCCTGTTCATGGCGGCCGGCATCGTGATCCACGCGCTCGCGGCCGAGCAGGACATGCGCAAGATGGGCGGTCTACGCGGGCTGCTGCCGCTGACGTACTGGGCCTTCTTCGTCGGGGCACTGGCGCTGGTCGGCATCCCGCCCTTCGCAGGCTTCTTCTCGAAGGACTCCATCCTGGCCGCAGCGATGGATCACGGCACGTACGGGTACGTGCTCTGGGTCGCCGGGTTGGCGGGGACGTTTCTGACCGGGCTCTACACGTTCCGCATGCTCTTCCTCGTCTTCTGGGGCGAGCCGAGCCCATTCGTGCGCGAGCACTTCCACGCGCTCCGCCGTGACGTCGTCGGCGTCTCGATGGCAGCGACCGTCGCGGTGTTGACGGTGCTCTCCGTCATCGGCGGCTGGCTCCAGTTCGCACCGATCTGGCACCCCGTCGAGACGTGGCTGCAGACCGTCGCCGAGCCTGTCGTCAGCCCGACGAGCTGGCAGGAGGCGATCTCGAGCGCGCTCGCGTTCGTGCTCGGGCTCGGAGGGATCGGTTTGGCCTGGCTGATCTACGGGGCGCGCCGGATCGCGGTTCCGCGCTTCGCGTTCGCGCAACGCACGTTCGAGCGCAAGTTCTACTTCGACGAGCTGTACGACGCGCTCTTCTACGCCCCCTCTGCGTGGGTCGCGAGGATGCTCGGGCGGGCGGTTGAGCAACCGCTGATCGCCCAGAGCGGGCGAGACCTCGGGGACGACACGCGTGACGTCGGCGGACTCGTCGCCCGCGCCCAGACGGGACTGCTCCGCACCTACGCGCTCGCGATCGCCTCGAGCGTCGCCGTCCTCGCAATCGTCTTCGTGGCGGTCAAATGACGACGCTCCTGATCGTCCTCCCGCTCGCCGCCGCGCTCGTCGTCTGGCTCCTGCCGCTCAACCAGGTCTCTGCCGGCGCGCTCGCGCTCCTCGCCGCGCTGGTCGAGATCGGGATCTGGATCCAGCTGCTCGTCCGCTTCGACTTCGGCGCCGGCGGTCTCCAGTTCTCGAACCGTTGGAGCTGGTTCAGCGACCTCGACGTGTCGTACCACGTCGGCGTCTATGGATTCTCGGTCTGGCTGATCGGGTTGACGGTCGTCGTGATGACGGCCGCGATCGCATACGCGTTCTGGGCCGGCCGCGAGCGGGCGCGCGCCTACATGGGCCTGATGCTGTTCCTCACCGGCGCGATCGTCGGCGTGTTCAGCGCCCAGGATCTCCTGCTCTTCTACGCCTTCTTCGAGGCGATGCTGATTCCGCTCTACGTGCTCATCGGCGTCTGGGGCGGCCCGGGGCGGATGGCCGCGACGCTGAAGTTCGTCATCTACACGATGGCGGGCTCGCTGCTGATGCTGGCCGCGGTCGTCGTGTACGGGCTCTCGGAGGACACCTTCGACCTCACCAGGATCGGACAGAGCTCGAGCCAGTGGATCTTCCTCGGCTTCGTCGCCGCGTTCGCCATCAAGGCGCCGCTCTTCCCGCTCCACGGGTGGCTTCCGGACGCGTATCGCGAGTCGTCCCCCGAGGTCGCCGCGGTTCTCTCCGGCGTCGTCTCGAAGGCCGCCGCGTACGGCTTCTTGCGCATCGCGATCGCGAAGTTTCCGCAGCCCGCGCACGACTTCCGCTTCCTGATCCTCGCGCTCGCGGCGATCGGGCTCGTGTACGGGTCGCTGCTCGCCTTCCGTGCGCCCGACGTGCGCGGCGTGATCGCCTACTCGTCGCTCGCGCAGATGGGCCTGATCACGATGGGCGTCTTCGCCGTCAACGACCTCGGCCTCGACGGATCGGTGCTCCAGATGGTCAACCACGGGCTCACCTCCACCACGCTGTTCCTGCTCGCCGGGATGATCGAGCGAAGAGCGCTGACGGGAGAGCTGGGCCGACTCGGCGGGATGGCACGCGGCCGGCCCGCGCTCGCGACCGTGCTGATGACGACGGGGATCATCACTCTGGCCGTCCCGCTCTCCTCTGCATTTGCAGGGGAATTCCTGATCCTCGCGGGCGTCTTCCGCCGCGGCTGGGGCTGGGCCGCTGTCGGCGCCGTCGCGATCGTGCTCGCGGCCATGTACACGTTGCGGCTGATCTCGGCAGTCCTGCACCGCGACGTCGGGCCTGCGGTCTCGGACGCTGCGCTCGATCTTCGCCCCGCCGAGCTCGGCGTCACCGTCCCGCTCGTCGCGTGCGTGCTCGCACTCTCCGTCTGGCCGGCGGCGATCACGCAGCACTCGTTCCGCGGTGACCGTGGTCAAGCAGACGTGGCCGGTCAGTTCAGATGATTCACCGCCCCCACGTCGACTGGTTCGCGCTCGCGCCTGTCAATGCGTTGCTGCTGGCGTCGGCGCTGGCGCTGCTCTGCGCCGTCCTCGTCCCAGGTCGCTCGCGCAAGCAAGCGGCAGCCGCGTTCTGCGCGCTCGGCTACGCCGTCGCGTTCGCCTTCGCAGTCGCGCTGTATGTCCGGTCCGCGCACGGCCACGGCGTCGTCGCAGAGGCGATCCGCCGCGACCGCCTTGCCGAGCTGGCGGGGATGATCGTCGCCGGCAGCGGTCTGCTCGCCGTGGCGATCTCGTATCGCGAACGCTCCCGCGACGAGCACGTCGGCGAGTACTACGCCCTGCTCGCCGCCGCGGGCGCAGGAATGGCGTTCTTCGTCGCCGCGAACAACCTGATGACGCTCTTCCTGGCGCTCGAATGGTTCTCGATCTGCCTCTACGTCCTCTGCGCAATCGACCGCGACCGGCTCGACGGGCTCGAGGCCGCGCTGAAGTACCTCGTCATCGGCGGCTTCGGCTCCGCGGTCTTGCTGTTCGGCTCCGCGCTCGTGTACGGGTCGACAGGCCGGATCGACTTCCCGGGCATCGCGGCGGCCGGCCGGCAGCACGACGCGCTCCTGCTCTTCGGGCTCGCGATGATCATTGCGGGGCTCGGCTTCAAGGCCTCCGCAGCGCCCTTCCACATGTGGACGCCGGACGTCTACGAGGGCGCGCCGACGCCGGTGACGGCTTTCATGTCCGCGGCGACGAAGACAGTTGCGCTCGTCGTCGCTCTCCGCATCCTCGTCACGGCCTTTCCCTCGAACGCTCACCTGTGGACGGTCGCCGTCGCCGTGATCGCGGTCTGCTCGCTGGCGATCGGCAACCTTGCCGCGCTCGTCCAGAAGACCGTGAAGCGGATGCTCGCGTACTCCTCGATCTCGCACGCCGGCTTCATGCTCATTGCCGTCGCCGCGAACTCAGCACTCGGCGCGCGCGCGCTCCTCTTCTACCTCGTTCCCTACGCGGCGATGTCCCTCGGCTCGTTCGCGGTGGTGGCCGCACGCGAGCGCGAGCTCGGCGTTCCCGTGACCTTCGAGAACATGGCCGGATTCGGCTGGGAGCGTCCACTGCTCGGGATCTCCATGTGGGCATTCATGCTCGGGTTCGCGGGCTTCCCGCTCACCGGCGGCTTCGTGGGGAAGTTCTACGTCTTCGCCGCCGCATACCGGCACGGCTGGGCGTGGCTCGTGATCGTGGGCGTGATCGCGACGCTCGTCAGCCTCTACTACTACCTCGGGATCGTGCGCGCGATGTTCATGCGCCGCACGGAGGATCTCCAGCTCGCGCCGATCGGCGGCTCACCGCCGCGCGACGCGCTGCTGCAGAGCGCAGTGTTCGCCTGCCTCGTCGTCACCGTCGGGTCGTTCTTCGCGGTGCAGCCGCTGATCGACCTCGCGAAGCACGCCGCGAGCTCGCTCACTTTCTAGGCCGACTCGGGTACGGCCGCGGATTCCGGAACCGGGGCGCTGGCCCGGGTCCGCAGCGGACGAGCAGCCCAGTGCGGCAGCCACCAGTTCCAGCGTCCCATCAGGCGGACGAGTGCAGGTACGAGCAACGCCCTGATCACGGTCGCGTCGAAGATGATTCCCGCTGCGAGCCCGATCCCGAACTGTTTGATGTCCGTTCCCGGTCCCGTCGAGAGGACGAAGAACGCGAACATCAGCACGAGCGCTGCGCTCGTCACCAGCTTGCCCGTACGTGCGAGCCCGAGCCAGATCGCCTTGCCTGTGTCACCCGTCTCGTCGTATGCCTCGCGCATGCGGGTGAGCATGAAGACCTCGTAGTCCATCGACAACCCGAAGAGGAAGGCGAAGATCATCAGCGGGATCCACGGGATGATCGACTGCGTGGCGGGCACGTTCCAGATCGCCTCCGAGCCGTGGCCCTGCTGGAAGATGAAGACGATGATCCCGTACGCCGCCCCCAGCGACACGAGGTTGAGGATCACCGCTTTCAGCGGCAGCAGCAGCGACCGGAAAGCCCGCGCCAGCAGCACATACGTGAGCAGGATCACGAAGAGGAGCACATAAGGAAAGTTCCCGTACACGGCGTGGACGAAGTCGCGGTCCTCCGGCGCGACGCCGCCGAGGCTTGCACCGGCCGGTAGCGCCTCCTTGACGCGATCGATGGTGCCGCGTACCGGCTTGCTGGAACCGTCGGCGGACGGGATCAGCTCCACGAGCGCGCTGCCGTCCTGCTTCCAGTCCGGCGGGGCGGCCGCCCCGTCGACACCCGGCAAATCCTGCACCCGCGACACGACCTGGCTCGTCTCCGCTGCGGGCGCGAGGATGACGAAGGGCTTGAACGCGCCCGCCGAGATTCCGGCCTGCTCGAGAGCCGTCCGGCCCGCGATCGCGTCCCCCTTGCCGGGAAAGTCCTTGGCCTGCGCCTCGCTCGGGTTGAGTTGGAATCCGAAGACGAGCAGGACGCCCACGATCGCTGCACCCACGGCCGCGACGGGCCAGGGGCGGCGCACGACGAGCTGCGCCCACCGGCCCCACCAACCGGTCTCCGGATGGCTCACCGCGACGAAGCGCTTCGGCATCACACGCAGCTTGTTGATCCGCGGACCGAGGAACGAGAGCAGCGCGGGCAGGAGTGTGATCGAGACGAGCACGGAGACGGCCGGGATCAGCATTCCGCCGATCCCGATCGACCGGATGAACGGCAAGGGCAGAATGACCATGCTCAGCAGCCCGACCGCGACGGTCGTCCCTGACACGATCACCGACCTGCCTGCGTGCGTCATCGTCTCGACGAGAGCCGTCTCGACGTCCTCACCCGCGGCAAGCTCCTCGCGGAAACGGAAGATCATCAGCAGCGCATAGTCGATCGCGACCCCGAGGCCGACGAGGGCGATCAGGAACTGCACGACGATCGAGACGTCGGTCAGGTAGGTCAGCGCCCACACGAGCGTGAAGGTGTTCAGGATGCCCGACAGCGCGATCACGAGCGGCATCGCGACAGCGGGCAGCGTCCCGAAGACGAAGAGGAGAATGATGAGCGCTCCGACGCCTCCGATCAGCGCTTCGGTGAGCACGCTCGGGCCGTCGCCGCCGCCGCCGGCTGCGTCGTAGAGAGGCAGCAGTCCCGTCACGTGCGTCGTAACGCCCGGCGGCGCGTTCGCCGCGAGTGCCGCGCGAACCTCCTTGACGTGGGTCTCCCCGCTGAAGGTGTTCTGACCGGGCGGGTAGATCTCGGCGAACGTCGTGTGCCGGTCCCGTGACACATAGACGCTGTTGCGCGTGTCGAAGTACGAGCTGACTCTTGACCCCGGGACCGCGGCGGCGCCTTTCGCGATCGCCGGCTTCAGATTCTCCTTGGTCACGTCGCCGCCGGACTTGAACACCGCGACCAGCGGCGCCTGTTCCCCGGTCCCGAAGGTCTTCAGGACCTTCTGGTTCGTCTCGTACGCGGAGTAGCCCGGGATCGAGAAGGACTCGAACCAGCGATCCGAGACACGCGCCGCGGAGAAGGCCCCGAAGAGCGTGAGGACGATCCAGACGCCGACCACGAGCTTGCGGCGGCGATGGACGACGTGCGCGAGACGGGCTAGCACCGCTGGAGCATGCCTGCCGAGCGGAAGGCTGCGCAGACCGGTTGCCCGGCATCTCGAGGTGCGGTTATCCGCACCATTCCGGCGCTCAGGCGGATTCGGGCACTGCGCGGCCGGGCAGCAACGCCCCGACCGAGATCGCCGCGTAGAGCACGAGCGTGATCACGAGCGCGGAGATCGCAAGCTGCGGGACGCCGCCCACCACGGCGGGGCTCCGAAGCGCGGCGCTGAGAACGAGCAGGACGACGGCTAGACCGGCCAGGACCGGACGTGCGCCCGTGCAGCGCCCTTCGAGAGCGTCGCCGTAGCAGTCGAGCGCGAGCATGAACGCCGCCGGGATTGCCGCCAGCAGCAGGCCGAGGGCGAGCGTGTGGCTGCCGCCGACGTCCGACAGCAGCGCCGCGAGAACGAGCAGGGGCGGAAGGGCGCGCCAGGCCATCTCCACCAAGGTTCGCGCTCACGTCGGACGTTCCTTTACGCTCCGCTCGCTTAGACTAAATCGGACGCGCGGGCCAAGCCCGCCCGTCCTCCAAAGGGCATCGCAAGCGATGCCCTGGCGGAAAGGAGACCCATGGCCGACGCGTCGCTGACCTGGCTCGGGCACGCCGCCTTCCGTCTCGATTCCCCCGGCGGGAAGCGGGTCTACGTCGACCCGTGGCTCGACAATCCGAAGTGCCCGGAGTCCGAGAAGGATCCGGACCGCTGCGACGTGATCGCCGTCACACATGGGCACTCCGACCATGTCGGCTCGACGATCGAGCTCAGCAAGAAGTTCGGTCCGCTGCCGATCGTCGCGATGGTGGAGCTCAAAGGCTGGCTGGGCGCGAACGGGGCGAAGGCGGACGAGCTGCCCGGGTCCAACAAGGGAGGCACGGTCGTGGCGGAGGGGATCAAGTTCACGTTGACCAGTGCCTTCCACTCGAGCTCGGCCGACGACGGCACCTACCTCGGAGAGCCCGCCGGCATCGTGGTCGAGCTCGAGAACGGCACGAAGATCTACTTCGCCGGCGACACCTGCGTCTTCGGAGACATGCAGCTGATCGGACGCCTCTACTCGCCGGACCTCGCCGTTCTGCCGATCGGCGGCCACTTCACGATGGATCCCGAGCAGGCCGGCCTCGCCTGCGAGCTGCTCGGAGTCAAGCGGGTCGTTCCTTGCCACTACGGCACTTTCCCGCTCCTGGCCGGCACACCGGACGAGCTGCGTCAGTACGCGCCCGGCGTGGAGGTGCACGCGATCGATCCCGGCGAGGCCGTCCCGCTGTGAGGGAACGCTGGTTCGGCGCCACGGGGCGGCGGGTTCCGGAGATCGCGGTGGAGGGCGAGCTCGACGTCGGCGACGCGCTCGTGCTCGACGACGTGTCTGACACCGAGCAGCTGCACGAGGCGCACGAGGCGGGAAGGCCGATCGCGGTCCGCGCGTCCACCCCGGAGGCGGTGAAGGCTGCGCTCTCCCATCCGGAGGTCGCGACGGCACTCGTTCCGCCGGACCGGAGCGATCTCCTCAGGCTCGACCTGCGTGAGCTGACCTATGGCCCCTGACGTCGTCGCGACGTACTCGATCGTGGCCTGCGACCTCGACGCGGAGCAGTGGGGCGTCGCCGTGCAGTCGAAGTTCCTTGCCGTCGGCTCGGTCGTTCCCTGGGCCGAGCCTCACGTCGGCGCAATCGCGACACAGTCCTACGCGAACCCGCGGTACGGCCCGGACGGGCTCGCGCTCCTACGCGAAGGGCGCTCCGCCGAGGAGGTGGTCTCCACGCTCACCGCAGCGGACGAGGGCCGCGCCCAGCGGCAGGTCGGCGTCGTCGACGGAGCGGGCCGGGCGGCGACGTTCACGGGCGAGGAGTGTCACGACTGGGCGGGCGGCCGCACCGGCGACGGCTACGCGGCTCAGGGCAACATCCTCGTCTCGGCGGCGACCGTCGACGCCCTGGCGACGACGTTCGAGCAGAACGGCCACCTCGAGCTCGTGGAGCGGCTGGTGGAGTGCCTGGCCGCGGCGCAGGCGGCGGGCGGCGACCGGCGCGGCCAGCAATCGGCCTCGCTGCTCGTGGTCGAGAAGGATGCCGGGTACGCGAAGCTCTCGGACACGATCGTCGACCTCCGCGTCGACGATCACGCGCGTCCGATCGCGGAGCTGCGTCGACTGCTCGCGCTCCACCAGGAGATCTTCGGCGTCACTCCTCGCGAAGACTGGCTCAGCGTGGACGAGGCACTTGCGCGCGAGCTGGGCGACCGGCTGGCGAAGCTCGGCTACGACGGAGCGCTCGACAAGGCATTCTTCGACTGGGCCGGAACGGAGAATCTCGAGGAGCGCGTCGACGGCGTCGGGGAAATCGACCCGGTCGTGCTCGAAGCACTACGCAAACAGTCGGCATGAAGACGATCCGAATCAGCGACATCGATCCGATTCCCATCGTGAAGGACGAGCTCCAGTGGCGACCGGTCCGGCGCACGCTCGGAATCGAGGCCTTCGGCATTAACGCCTACACCGCGAATGCCGGGGAGCTCGTCGTCGAGGAGCACGACGAGACCGGCGCGGGTGCCGGCCATCACGAGGAGCTCTACCTCGTCGTCACGGGTCGCGCGACGTTCACCGTGGACGGGAAGAGCGTCGACGCGCCCGTCGGGACGCTCGTCTTCCTCGACGACCCGAAGGAGCGGCGCGGCGCGAGGGCGGTCGAAGACGGGACTACCGTGCTCGCGATCGGCGGCGTGCGCGGCGAGCCCTTTCGCATCTCGCCGTGGGAGTTCGCCTTCGCCGGGACGCCGGCGTACAAGGCGAAGCGCTACTCCGAGGCCGAGGCGCTGCTGCGGGAAGGGCTGGATCTCTACCCGGAAAATCCTTCGCTGCTGTACGACCTCGCGTGCCTGGAGGCTCTACAGGGTCGGCGCGACGATGCGCTCGAGCACCTCCGGATCGCGCTCGAGGCCGAGCCGAAGTACGCCGGGCACGCGGCGACGGATCCCGATCTGGAGTCGCTCCGCGACGACCCGCGCTTCAGCGCGGCGGTCGAATCCCCGCGAGCGTGACGAAGCGGTAGCCGCGGGCCCGCACCAGCCTGACGACGCTGGGCAGGGCGTTGGAGTCGATAGTGCTGTGGTCGCGCGAAGAGCCGAGATGCATGAGCACGATCTCTCCCGGCACGAGCTGGTCGACCACGCGCCGTACCGCGCCGGGGACGCTCTGTTCCTGCGTTCCCATCCATCCCCAGGTGTCGACCGTCCAGCGGACCGAGGCATAGCCCAGTCGCCGCGCGATGCGCAGAGTCCGGTTGTCGCGTGCGCCGTACGGAAAGCGGAAGTAGGGACGCGGATCGCGCCCGGTCGCACGGAGAATCAGCTTCTGCGCCTGGACGATCTCTCGCGTTGCCGCAGGCGTCGAGAGTCTCCTCAGGTCGAGATGGTTGACGGTGTGGTTGCCGACCGGATAGCTCCGGCCGATCGCCCGCGCCAGACGCGGATACGCCCGCACGAAGTGCCCCGTCAGGAAGAACGTCGCCGGAACCCTGTCGCGGCGAAGCGCGGCGAGCACGCCCCACGCGCCGTCCGCGTTACCGCCGCCGTCGAACGTCAGCGCGACGACGTGTCGGTGGGTCTGGAGCCGGACGATCTCTCCGGCCACGACCGCAGGCGGAAGGGCGAGCATCATCCGTCGCCGGGCAGACGCACGCCCACGGCACGCCCGCGCAGGGCGGGCACCGGATCGGCGGCCGGCTGCGCGACGAGCATGACCGCGCCGTAGCCGCCGCCGACGAGCGAGTCGACGAGGAGTTGCAGTCCCAGAGCGAGCGCGAAGGCCTTGTGCGCGTGCTCGCCTCCGAACGGCACGAGCTCGTCCTCGGACGCCGCGCCGGCGATCACGTCGCCGTACGTGACTCGGCCCATCGAGACGTCAGAGACGATCGGCCTGCCGTCGGAGCTCGGGATCGCGATCGCGAGCGGGTTCGTCCCGGTGAGCTTCGGGCCTCCTTCCGGAGGGCCGAGGCGGGGCGGTGACGTTGCCGTCAACACGGCGAGCAATCCACCCTCCGCCAGACGACGAGTCCAGTAGCCGAGCATCCCGGTGGGAAAGCAGTCGTGCGCGACGATCAGCCGCGACGCCTCGGGCGGATCCTCGAGCTGACCGTCGCAGATCGCAGCGAGCGTGAGGTAACCGAGTGCGCCGCGGCCTTCCCAGCGCTCGTAGCAGGCTTCCGCCACGACGCATTCGGGTTGCGCGCCGGGATCGAGGCCGTCGAGCGTCTCCAGCCACTCGACACGCGCGAACCCGTGGCCGCGCTTGCCGCGGCGCTCCGCGTCGAGGAAGTGATCGGCGAGCGTGCGCGCATCCTCGTCGGCGAAGCCGAGCGCACGCAGCCGCTCGAATGGGTCGTCCGTCAGGAGAGGACCGGCAGCGCCTTGACGATCGAGCCGCGCTCGAGCGCGACGACCGCCTCCGCGATCCGGCGCAACTCGCGCGCGCTGTCCGAGTCCGGCGCGGCGGACATCAACGGCTCGCCTGCGTCGCCGCACTCGCGTACGAGCGGGTCGAGCGGAACACAACCGAGCAGCGGGATGCCGAGCTCCGCGGCGAGACGCTCGCCGCCGCCGGAGCCGAAGATCTCGCCCGTCATGTTCTCCACCACGCCGACGAGCCTCATTCCCGTCTTCTGCGCCATCACACCGGCGCGTGAAGCGACCTCCTGCGCCGCCGGTTGCGGGGTGGTGACGACGATGGTCTCCGCGCGCGGGAGGAGCTGGCCCAGCGAGATGGCGACATCACCCGTACCGGGCGGCATGTCGACGACGAGGACGTCCAGCCGGCCCCAGTGTACGTCGGAGAGGAACTGCTCCAGCGCGCGATGCAGCATCGGTCCGCGCCACATCACCGGCTCGTTGTCGTCCAGGAAGAAGCCGATCGACATCAGCTTCAGGTCGTGCTTCACCGGCGGGACGATCATCTTGTCGACGGCCACGGGCTTCTGGTGGATGCCGAGAACGTGCGGCACCGAATGCCCGTACACGTCCGCGTCGAGGATGCCGACCTGCTTGCCCTGCTGAGCGAGCGCGACGGCGAGGTTCGCCGCCAGCGTCGACTTGCCGACGCCGCCCTTGCCGCTGCAGACGGCGAGCACACGTGTCGACGCATCGAGCGAGAGACCCTTCGACCGCTCCTGCATCCCGCCGCGAAGCTTCGTGGTCAGCGCCTGCCGCTCCTCGGCCGTCATCACGTCGAAGCCGAGCGCGACGCGTTCGACACCGGGCACGTCCCGCAGCACCTCCGCAACCTGTTCTTTGAAGGAATCGCGCAGCGGACACCCGGCGACGGTCAGGGCAATCGTGACCCGAACGTCGCCGCCGTCGATCTCGATGTCGCGCACCATGTCGAGCTCCGTCACCGGACGCCGCAGCTCCGGGTCGATGACGCGCTCCAGTGCACGCAGGATCTCATCGCGGTTCGGCTCCATCCCTGCGCTGAGCGTAGCAATATGCGGTTTTGTGACCTGGGTCTCCCTGGTCTGGCGGAATCTGCTGCGGCGGCCGGCGCGAACGGCGCTCACCGCGGCCGGGGTCGCGCTCGGAGTCGGCCTGATCGTGGCGCTGCTCTCGCTCTCCACCGGCGTGAAGAAGACCGCGGAGGAGTTGATCCACGTCGGCCGCGCAGACTTCGGACTCTTTCAGGCCGATGTCTCCGACTTCAGCCGCTCCCTACTCCCGGAGAGCATGGCCGAGCGGGTTGCGGCCGTTCCTGGTGTGGCGCAGACCGCCAAGCTGAAGCTGTTCGCGAGCGAGGGCTCGTTCGTCTTCGGACTGGAGCCCGACGAGTTCGTCTGGCGTCGTCTCGTGTTGCTCGAAGGGCACCGCCCACGCGGAGAGGAGGCGCTCGCCGGGGACCGCTCGGGACATCAACTCGGTGACAGACTCGAGGTCGCACCCGGCCGCCGGTTCCGCATCGTCGGCGTCTACCACAGCGGTGACAGCTTCGAAGACTCTGGTGCAGTCCTTTCTCTGCGAGTGGTCCAGAGGCTTGCGCACCGTCCACGCGAGATCACCACGGTCGCCGTCGCCGTCCGGCCCGGACTGCGCGCACGCACTGTCGCGGCGCAGGTCGAACGTCGCTTTCCCGGGACGGTGGCCGTGTACGAGCCGGGTCAGGCGATCAAGGTCGATACGTCCAGCCGCCTGATCGTCGACACCGGCTGGATCATCTCGCTGCTCGCGCTGATCGTCGGCGGCATCGGGGTCACGAACACGATGGCGATGTCCGTCTTCGAGCGCGTGCGCGAGATCGGGATCCTGCGCGCGGTCGGCTGGCGCTCCTGGCGCATTGCCGTCCTGATCGTGAGCGAGGCGATCGGGATCTCGTTGCTGGCACTCGGCGTCGGTCTAGGCCTCGGCGTGCTCGCAGCGCAGGAGTTCAGCAATCACACGAGCACCTCGGGGCTCGTTCAGCCGGACTTCACCGCAGGTGTGTTCGCGTGGGGCCTCGCCTTCGCCCTCGGCGTCGCGGTAATCGGGGCGGCTTACCCGACGTGGCGCGCGGTTCGGCTCACGCCGATCGAGGCGCTCCGTCGCGAGTGACACGTCCGTCGAGCAAGCGCAGCGTGCGCTTGGCGCCGGCGGCCACGCCCTCGTCGTTCGTGACGAGCAGAACGGTCATCCCGCGCTCCTCGCGCACGCGCTCGATCAGCCGCAGCACCTGCGAGCCCGTCTCCGAGTCGAGCGACCCGGTCGGCTCGTCGGCCAGCAGGAGCCGCGGCTCGTTGGCCAGTGCGCGCGCGAGCGCGATCCGCTGGCGCTCGCCGCCGGAGAGCGTCCCCGGAAATGCGCGCTCCCGCCGCTCGAGCCCGACCTCGCGCAGCAACGACCGCGCGCGCTCTTCACGATCCGAGCGGCCGAGCCCGCGCCCGAGCATCGGCACCTGGACGTTTTCCAGAGCCGTCAGCGTCGGGATCAGGTTGTGGAACTGGAAGACGAAGCCGACAGTTGCAGCGCGATACTCGGCCGCGTCGAGCTCGCGAAGTGCAGCTCCGTCGACGGAAATGGAGCCTGCGTCCGGTCGGTCGAGGGCGCCGATGAGATTGAGCAGCGTGCTCTTCCCGCTGCCCGAGGGACCCGTCAGCGAGACGAACTCGCCGGCCTCGAGCCGCAACGACGCTTCCTGGAGCGCACGGATGCGGCCGCCCTCGAACGCCTTGCTGACCCGATCGGCGACGACCTCGGCACCGCCGCTCAACGCGGCTGGACCCAGTAGTCGAGCTTGATCGTGTGCCGACGCGCGGTCACGAGCGCCTGAAACGTCAGCCGCTGTCCGCGCGCGGCGCGCGGGAACTCGATCTCCTCGCCCTTCCGCTCACGCCAGGTGCCCACGAACGTGTAGACGCGACCGTTGTCGACCTTGCCCACCGGAACGCCGGCGAAGAGGAACCGCATCGTCACGCGGGCGCGGATCGGCCGGCCGTGAAGATCGGTCGCTCGGATGGAGATCACCCACGGCGTGTTGATCCGGGGTGTGTGCGTCGGCGCGCGCAGGGTCGCCTTGAAGGGCACGGAGAAGGCCGCGAGCAGCTCGATCACCCCGAGCATGCGTCAATCGTAGAGCCGCGCGAGGGCCTTGGCAGCAGGAGCGAGCGGCCTCGGCTCGGCGAGCACGGGCGCAAAGAGGTCGCCGTGCTCCTCGACGCGCTCGAGCGCGATCTGCATCGTGAAGTCGCGCGGACGCACGGATGAGGTGAGCTCATCCCAGCGCAACGGCGTCGACACCGGGGCGCCCGGCTTCGGCCGCACGGAGTACACCGAGGCGATCGTCTTGCCCCAGCCGTTCTGCCGGTGGTCGACGAGGACGCCCTGCCGCTTCTTCTTGAGCCATTCTGTGGTGACCTTGCCGGGGTGCCGCCGCTCGAGCAGCCGGGAGGCCTTCTCCGCGAACGCGTAGGTCTGCTCGAACGTCGAGCGACGGGTGATCGGCGCGACGACGTGGATGCCGTCGGCGCCGCTCGTCTTCACGTACCCCGGTAGGTCGAGCTCGTCGAGCAGCTCGCGGATGAGCTGCGCGACCTCGATCGCGAGCTCGAACCCGCCGTCGGGCGGGTCGAGATCGAACAGCACGAAGTCGGGCCTGTGCGGCTTGTCCACGCGCGAGTACCACGCGTTCAGGTCGATGCAATGCATCTGCACCATCCAGAGGAGCGCCTCGGTGGAGTTCACGAGCGGGAAGTCGACGAGCCGTGAGCCACCCTCACGTGGCCACGTCCGGAACTGCCTCGTCGGGATCCACTTCGGCATTCCCTTCGGCGCCTGCTTCTGGAAGAAGGGCTGGCCCTTGATCCCCTCGCGATAGCGCTTCATCGTGAACGGCCGGTCGCGAAGATGCGGCAGCAGCGTCGGTGCGATCTCCCGGTAGTACTCGAACAGATCGCCCTTCGTGACGCCGTCCTCGGGGAAGAGGACGCGGCCCGGGCTGCTGAGCTCAACGGTCTTCACGTGGGAGTACGGATATCAGGGTGGGGCCCTTGACAAGGGCGCGGGTGTTTGGTCAAATGACTTAGACGTTTGACTAAGACATCAGAGAAGGAGGCCGAGATGGCGTATGAGCTGGAAGGGAGCCTGCTGGAGGTCTGCACCTGCAACATTCTGTGTCCCTGCTGGGTCGGGGAGGATCCCGACGGCGGCATCTGCGAGGGAGTGCTGGCCTGGCACTTCGACGGGGGCACGATCAACGGCACCGACGTCACGGACCGCACGTTCGTGCTGCTCGCGCACATCCCCGGCAACATCCTCGAGGGGAACTGGCGCGTAGTCGTCTACATCGACGATGAGGCGACTGATGAGCAGCAACAGGCGCTCCTGGACGTGTGGACCGGAAAGCTGGGCGGGCCGATCGCCGATCTCGCGCAGCTTGTCGGAGAAGTGATCGCGGTCGAGAAGGTGCCGATCACCTTCGAGGTCGAGGGCGCGAAGGGAACGCTGAAGATCGGCGAGGCCGTGGAGGCGAAGCTGCAGCCGTTCCAGGGAGCGACCGGCGAGTCCACGGCGCTTCACGACAGCGTCTTCACCACGATCCCCGGCTCGCCCGCGTTCGTCGGCAAGGCCGAGAGCTACAAGGTCGACGCCAAGCAGCACGGCTTCCAGATCGATCTGCAGGACCACAACGCGGTCCAGGGCAGCTTCCGCTTCGTCGCCTGACGGCCATGTGGCCGAGAGTCAGAGACCAGCGCGTCTTCGTGGCGACCCTTACGGGCCTGATCGGGCTGACCTGGCTCAGCCTCTGGCTTTGGGGACGCTCGCCGCACGGAGAGTTCCTCAGCCATGAGGAGCTGGGGCACGTGCACGGCGTGGGCGGCCAGTACGACTGGATCGCCCTTCTCTTCGTCGGCGGCTGGACATTGATGATCGTGGCGATGATGCTTCCGACCAGCCTGCCGCTCGTTGCGCTCTTTCACTCATTCGTTCGCGAGCAGCCGAACAGGGGTCGGCTCACGGCCCTGGTCGTGGCCGGCTACATGGCGGTTTGGATGCTCTTCGGCTTCGTCGTCCACACGGGCGATCGCTTCGTGCACTTGACCGTTGAGCGAAGCGGCTGGCTCGGGGCGCACACATGGATGATCGGAGGGGGCACGGTACTACTCGCCGGCCTGTATCAATTCACGCCGCTCAAGTACAAGTGCCTCGACAAGTGCCGCTCGCCTCTGAGCTTCATCATGGAGCACTGGCACGGCGGGCGCGGTCGGCAGAACGCCTTCCGTCTCGGCATCCACCACGGCGCCTTCTGCGTCGGCTGCTGCTGGTCGCTGATGCTGTTGATGTTCGCGGTAGGCGTCGGCAACCTCGCCTGGATGCTCGCGCTCGCCGCGGTCATGGCGGTCGAAAAGAACGTCTCCTGGGGCCGGCGGCTCAGCATCCCGCTGGGTGTGCTCCTCGTCGCCTCGGCCGTGGCGCTCGCGGCGACGCAAACAGCATTCACGTCGTAGAGGGGAACATTGGACGTAGCGAGGGTCTCATCAGCACGCTCGGCCGCAGAGGAGTCGCTCCTCGACGCGGCCGAGCGGCTGCTCGTCGACGCCGGGTCCGCGGGCATCACGACGCGACGCCTCGCCGAGGAGGCGGGCGTCAACCACGGGCTCGTGCACTACTACTTCGGCTCGATCGAGAACGTCCTCGTGCGCACGCTCGAGCGCTTCACTGCTCGTCTGATCGTGCGACAACGAGCGCTGTATGCGGATCCCGAGATCCCGTTCATCGACAAGTGGCGCACGGCAATGCGCTACCTCGTCGCGGAGGACGTCACGTACGAGAAGGTCTGGTACGAGCTCCAGGCGTTGTCGTGGAACCGGCCGGAGCTGCGCGAACGCGTGGCATATGTCGACGACGAATGGCGTGCCGTGCTGACGGAAGCATTCGCCGAGCCACGTGAGCGCTACGGGATCGAGATGCCGCTGCCGGCCCTCGTCTCACTCGTCGTGACCTTCAACAAGGGGATCATCCTCGAGCGGCTGTCGGGCGTGGAGACCGGACAGCAGCAGTTGCTGGACTGGATCGAAGAGTGGATGGAGGATAAGGAGCAGCGATGGCAGCGACGACAGAAGAGCTGACACTCGCGCGCGAGCAGACACGCGCGCGCTACCCGGATGAGAGCGGCTACGTCGAGCGCGACGGCGTCCGCCTGTACTACGAGGTCTACGGCTCCGGCGAGCCGACGGTGTTTCTCCTCCCGACGTGGTCGCTCATCCACTCACGGCACTGGAAGATGCAGATCCCGTACCTGGCACGGCATTGCCGTGTGCTGACGTTCGACGGACGTGGTAACGGCCGCTCCGATCGGCCGACGGACCCGGAGGCGTACGCGGAGGCCGAGTTCGCGGCGGACGCGCTTGCGGTCATGGACGCGACGCAGACTAGTCGCGCGATCCTCGCCGGCTTCTCGATGGGCGCACAGCGAAGCCTGCTGCTCGCAGCGAACCATCCCGACCGGGTCGAGGCCGCCGTTTTCGTCGGCCCCGCTTACCCAGGCGGCGGAGAGCCACTCGACGCACGAACGAGCTATGCCTGGGAGGACGAGCTCGACACCGACGAGGGCTGGGCGAAATACAACAAGCACTACTGGCTCCGGGACTACAAAGGCTTCGTCGACTTCTTCATGTCGCGGATGTTCACCGAGCCGCACTCGACGAAGCCGATCGAGGACGCCGTCGGCTGGGCCCTCGACACGACGGGCGAGACGCTCGTGCTCACGTACGGGGGCCTGGAGCCTGACGAGGCGCAGAAGCTTGCGCGGCGCGTCCGCTGCCCGGTTCTGGTCATCCATGGTGCAGACGACGCGATCGTCTCGGTCACACGCGGGATTGCCCTCGCCGAGCACACGAGCGGTCGGCTGGCTCTGCTCGAGGGCTCCGGCCACGCACCTCACGTCCGCGATCCGGTGCAGGTCAATCTGCTCCTACGCGACTTCGTCAAGCCGGCGCCGCCGGCGCGGCGCTGGGTGCGCGGGAAGTCCCGCCGGAGACGCGCCCTTTACATCTCCTCGCCGATCGGGCTCGGACACGCGCAGCGCGACGTCGCGATCGCCGACGAGCTGCGCAAGCTCCAGCCCGACCTCGAGATCGACTGGCTCGCACAGCATCCGGTCACGAAGGTGCTCGAGACGCGCGGCGAGCGAATTCACCCGGCGAGCTCCCACCTGGCCAACGAGTCGGGCCACATCGAGAGCGAGTGCGCGGAGCACGACCTGCACTGCTTCCAGGCGATCCGGCGCATGGACGAGATCCTGCTCGCGAACTTCATGCTCTTCCACGACGTCGTGCGCGACGAGCAGTACGACCTCTGGATCGGTGACGAGGCGTGGGAGCTCGACTACTACCTGCACGAGAATCCGGAGCAGAAACGCGCGGCGTACGTCTGGCTGACCGATTTCGTCGGCTGGCTGCCGATGGAGGACGGCGGCGAACACGAGGCGTTCCTGACCGCCGACTACAACGCCGAGATGATCGAGCACATCGCGCGCTTTCCGCGCGTTCGCGATCGTGCGATCTACGTCGGCAACGAGGACGACATCGTGTCCGACGCGTTCGGTCCGGATCTCCCGCTCATCCGTGACTGGACGAGAGAGCACTACGACTTTGCCGGCTACGTGACCGGGTTCGACCCGGCGGCCTTCGCCGACCGGGACGCGCTGCGCGCCGAGCTCGGCTACGCATCCGACGAGCAGGTCTGCATCGTCACTGTCGGAGGATCAGGTGTGGGCGGCCATCTGCTCCGGCGCGTGATCGAGGCGTTTCCGGAAGCGAAGGAGCGAGTCCCGGCGCTGCGGATGGTCGTCGTGGCCGGCCCGCGCGTCGACCCGGAGACGCTGCCACCGGCAGACGGCCTGGAGGTCCGGCGCTACGTGCACGAGCTCTATCGCCATCTCGCCGCGTGCGATCTCGCCGTGGTTCAGGGCGGACTGACGACGACGATGGAGCTGACGGCAAATCAGCGGCCGTTCCTCTACTTCCCGCTGCGACACCACTTCGAGCAGAACTTCCACGTTCGGCACCGGCTGAGCCGATACGGCTCGGGCCGTTGCATGGACTTCGACGAGTCGACTCCCGAGGTGATCGCGGAAGCGATCGCCGCCGAGATCGGTCGCACCGTCGAGTATCGGCCGGTCGAAAACGACGGCGCCGCGCGCGCGGCGGCGCACATCGCCGAGTTGCTCTAAGAGGAGAGACGCCTCTTCAGCCAGAGCGCATTCCGGACCGCGAAGCCCTCCCAGTCGTTGTTGAAGTACGCAAGCACCTCGACCTCACGGCTCCACCCTTCGAAGCGGCGCGCCCACTCCTCCAGCTCCGTCTCGCTGTAGTTGCCGCGGCGGCCGCGCGAGCCGTAGTGGAAGCGGACGAACGTCCAGTCGGTCGTGAACTCGTGCGTCTGGAAGTCCTTCACCTCCGGGCGGTCGCCGATGACGAGGGCCGCCCCGTGCGCGCGCAGTAGCTCGTACACCGGGTCGACGAACCAGCTCGGGTGCCGGAACTCGAAGCAGTGACGTCCTGGTGGAAAGGCGGCGAGCGCCGCGGCGAGGCGATCGTCGTTGCGGTGGAAGTTCGCCGGCAGCTGCCACAACACGGGCCCGAGCTTCGGTGAGCGCACGAGCGGCTGGACGCGCTCGTAGTAGCGCGCGATGCCGCCGCGCAGGTCCGTGAGGCGCTTGAGGTGCGTGAGATAGCGACTCGCCTTGATCGAGAAGAGGAAGTTCGGCGGGGTCTGCTCCACCCAGGCCGCGACCGAGGACTTCAGCGGCAGGCGGTAGAAGGTGTTGTTCACCTCGACGGTGTCGAAGTGCTCGGCATAGTGCTGCAACCACAGCCGCGGGGGCTTCCCCTCGTAGAACTCCTCCTTCCAGGCCTTGTAGTTCCAGCCGGAGCAGCCTATGCGGACAGGGCGTGGGCGAGCTGCTGACATAGCTGCGGGGTTCCCGCTGCGACGACACGTGAACGCCCCTCGACGTCGAGCGGTGCCGATGCGAAGGGCGGGTCCTCGAAGAGGTCGATCGCAAGCCCGCGCTCGCGGACGAGCAGCTGTGCGGCCGCGATGTCCACCGAGCGCGCCGGCTTGAGCGAGCAGACTGCGTCCACTCTCCCCGCCGCGAGATGGCAGAGCGACAGCGCGAGCGAGCCCATGATCCGCAGCCGGTACGCGAGGTCGACGACCGCCGCCGCCTTCTCCGCCACCGAGGCGGTACGCGTGGCCTCGAAGGAGAGGATCTCGATCCGTTCCTTCGGCAGGTCACCGTCCAGCAGCCGCCCGTTGAGCCGGGCGCCGTCGCCGCGAACCGCAGTCCACTCCTCCTCCGTCCCGAAGTCGTGGACGAAGCCGAAGTCGACGTCCCCCATCGTCGGGCCGGACGCGACCGCCACCGAGAGGGAGAAGAACCCGATGCCGCGCTTCGCGTTCAGAGACCCGTCGATCGGATCGACGACCACGTAGACGCTGCCCTCGCCGAGGATGCCCGCTTCCTCGGACACGATCGTCAGGTCGTCGAGGCCCTCCAGGCGCCGGAGCACCTCGCGCTCGGCCGCTGCGTCGATCGCCGTCGTCTCGTCACCGCCCATGCCGGCGCCGACGACCGGCTCGCGATCGGTCCGGCTCGGCAGCTCGGCCAGAACGCGCCGTACATCGTCGACTGCGTCGCGGCAGAGCGCGAGCCAGTCAGTCAAGCGGATGAAAGAGCAGACCCGAAGTGAGCTTCGGATAGAAGTAGGTGCTCTTCTGCGGCATCGTCTCGCCGCGCTCCGCGACCGCACGCACCTGTTCGATCGTCGGCGGTCGCAGCAGGAAGGCGGCCTGCGCCCGGCCCGAGTCGACGGCGCCGACGGCTTCCTCCACACGCGGCGTGTAGCTGACGCCCTGCGGTCCGAAGCTCTCGACGAACGCGGCGTCCAGCACCGGTTCGTCTCCCTTCAATACGCGCGTCTCTCCGTCACGGTAGAGCGCGACCGCGGGTCGGTCGCGCGGCAGCTCGTCGAGCTGCTGCAGCGCGTCGCCCACGCCGGCAACCGGCTCGGTTCCGTTGACGTCGCCGAGCCGCTCGACGATGCGGTGCGTCGGGAAGATCGTCAAGCCCTCCTGTCTCGTCGGCACGAGCACGACCATCAGGTACGGCGGGCCGCCCTCGTCCGCAAAGGCAAGCGCCGTCTCGTAGCGGTGGTGGCCGTCGGCGATCAGGAGCTCGACGCCGTCGAACCTCGGTGCCTCGTCGATGCGCCAGAGCCTGTCCCCGCCGCTCTGGACGTCGGGCTCGCGCTCCGGCAGCTCGATCGGATCGCCCTCGTAGAGGAGGAAGATCGGCTCGAGCTGCGTGCGCGTCGCGCGCAGCAGACGGAGCCGGCCCTCCTTCGGACCGCGATGCGTCCGCTCGTGCGGGAGCACGACTCCGTGCTCGTACGCCTCTGCGCGGAGCGAGGCAACGAGCCCCGATCGGGTGCGCTGCACGCCGTCCGGCCCGACGTAGTCCTGCGAGAGCAGCCATTGGCTCGATTCCTCGTCGCGGACGACGACGCCGTCACGGCGCCAACCGGCGAGATCGCGCCCCGCCTGTTCCTCGTCGTCCGGCAGCGTCAGGTGGACGACGTTGTACGGGCTGCGCGCGAGGTATTCGTCGCGCTCTTCCGGCGAGATGACGTCGTAGGGCGGAGCGACGAGCTCCGCGAGCGGACCGGCCTTCGCCTCGTCGTAGCGTTCGGCGCGAAACGGCTTGACCTCGGCCATCCGAGCCGACCCTAGCATCCGTTCCCGGACCTAGACTTGCTCCGTGAGCGTCGCTCGACTTCGTCTCACTCCCGTGAGGGAAACCATGTTTCCCTCACGAGCTCCCTTCTTTAGGGATGGCCTTGGCGCGCGCGCCGCTGGGATCGCCGCGCGCGCTAAGGAGAGCAAGCGGGGAAACCTCACGGTTTCCCCCGACGCCCCTTCCCTTGCTCATCGGCAAAAGGCATGCCGATGAGCGCGATCGCGGAGCTGGCCGAGGAACGAGTCGTCGAGGGGATCTACGCAGTCGCGCGGAAGCAGCGCATGCGGACCAAGGGCGGGGCACCCTACCTCGCGCTCGAGCTCGTCGATCCCAGCGGCCGCATCGACGCCCGCGTCTGGCACGACGTGGAGCTGCTCGACGCCCGCTTCGCAGAGGGGGATGCGGTTCGTGTCCTGGGACGGGTCGAGAAGTTCCGCGACCGGCTCCAGGTCGACGTGCGCACGCTTGAAGCCGCGCCCGAGACCGATCCTGCCGAGCTCGCTCCTGCGCTCCGGCGCGACGCCGACGAGCTGGACGGCTTCCTCGAGTTCCTCGCCGGTGAGATCGCTCATCCCGGTCTCAACGCGACGGTGCAGCGGTTCTTCACGGAGGAAACGATGCGCGTCTCACTCCGGCGGCTGCCTGCGGCGGAGACGCATCACTCGTACGCCGGCGGCCTGCTGGAGCACACCGTCGGTGTCGCGACGGTCTGCCGTGAGACCGCGCAGCTCCACCCCCGGCTCCGCTCCGATCTTCTCCTTGCCGCCGCGCTCCTGCACGACGTCGGCCGTACCGCTGAGCTCACATCCGGGCCCAGCTTCCGCCAGACGGACGAAGGTCGCCTGCTCGGACACGTCCATCTCGGCCTGCGGATGGTCGAGGAGCGCGGCCGGCCGCTCGAGGCAAGCGTGCGCGCGGAGCTGCTGCACGCAATCTCGTGTCACCACGACTCGCGTGCGGCACGAACGGCCGAGGCGGCCGTGCTCTACCACGCGAACCAGCTCGACGCGGTCGCCGCGACCCGACCTGTTCCGGACTAGCTAGCGTCGCGAAGTGGCGGCGATCGGCCTCGCCCTGGGCGCGAGCCTGACGTGGGGGTTCGCGGACTTCTTCGGGCCGCTCCAGGGACGCGTGCTCGGTCCGCTGCGCGCGTTGATCTACGTGCAGCTCGGCGGCCTCGTGGGGATCGCTTTGATCGTCGCCGTTCGCGGCAAGGGACTGGAAGACTCCACGGCGTTGCTTGCCGTGCCCGCCGCCGTGTCCGGCACGCTGGGACTCTTCGCGTACTACCGCGGCATCGCAGTCGGCGCGATCAGCATCGTGGCGCCGATCGCCGGAATCTCTGCAGTCGTTCCCGTCATCGTCGGCATCGCCAGCGGCGACCGGCCGTCGGAGTGGCAACTCCTCGGGATCGCGTGCGCGCTGATCGGCGTGTTTCTCGCCGCCCGTGAGCCTGGACGCACCGGCGCACGTTTCGCAGCGGGCGTCGGCCTCGCGATGCTCGCCGCCGTCGGCTTCGGCGGTTATTTCCCGTTCATGCACGCTGCGGGCAACGCGGACTTCTGGTGGGCCTCGCTGATCTTCCGGACGACGTCGACGAGCGTGATCCTCGCCGTGGTCGCGCTCCAGCGCCCCTCGCTCGGCGTTCCCGGACGCGTCCTGGGGTGGCTCGCGCTCATCGGCTTCGGCGACATGTTCGGCAACCTGCTGTTCGCCGCCTCGTCGGCGAGCGGCCTCGTCAGCATCACATCGGTACTCGCGTCGCTCTATCCGATCGTCACCGTCGTGCTCGCGCGGCTCGTGCTCGCGGAGCGGGTCGCCCGCTCGCAGGAGGCCGGCATCGGACTCACGCTCGCCGGAGTGGCGTTGATCTCCACGGGCTAGACGATTGATCGGTCGCAGTAGGCTCTCCGTGGCGTGCTCCGCGCCGTTGTCCTGCTCGCCGCCGTGGGCATGTTCACGGGCGTAGCTCTAGGTCGCGACGAGCCGAGGGTGCGTAGGCAGCTCGCGTTCGCTCGTCTCGAGTCGTCTTCCTTCGGTATCGCGGGGGTCTATGACGTTCGGAGCTGCGGAGCGGTCTGCACCTCGTACAAGCCCCGCATCTTCAGCACCGACGACGGCCGCTCTTGGCGTGAAGTCACACCGCAACACATGCTGTCGGAACTCGAGGATGTGCTCTTTGCGACCCGACTCATCGGCTGGATCGCTGCAAACGACTGCGCTGCCGGCAAGGCCTTCGTCTATCGCACGACCAATGCTGGACGCAC
>WNFV01001011.1_pt1 | contig 38559 bp, 43 predicted proteins | sample 5400101 | NCBI WGS metagenome assembly WNFV01 (sample SAMN13153361, study PRJNA577476) | soil metagenome | isolation source: 115 cm soil or saprolite under grassland replicate 1 | place: USA:California | collected 2016-06-15 | reverse complement strand
GGGGCTCGCGAGCACCCTGTGGCGGACTGCCGACCTCGCGTTCGCGCGCGGGAGCCTCGACGATGCCGAGGCAGCGCTGCAAGAGGCGCGTTCCGTGCTCGGCGAAACGCAGCGCGAGCGCTGGATCGCGAACACCCTCTCGGGTCTCGCCGAGGTCGCGCTGCTCCGGGGCGACGTCGACCAGGCGTCCATTCTTCTGGCCGACGCCCGCGAGCGCTACGCGGCACGAGACGACGCGTTGGGTGTCGCGAACGTCGAGGAACGGCTTCGCCGCATTGCTAAGGACTCTGCTAAGGCCGCGCAAAGCGACGCCGGATAGGACTCCCTCCGCACACTCGAAGCGGAAAGGGAGCAGACCATGAGCCAGACAATTGTCCCGGTTCTCGGGGAAGCAACAGTTCAGGAACTCCGTGAGGCCGTGCAGGGAGAGATCGTGACGCCGGAAGACGATGGTTACGCGGAGGCGCGGCGGATCTGGAACGGTGCGCACGACGGCCGCCGGCCGGCGCTCGTCGTCCGCTGCAAGGGCCCGGCCGACGTGATCGGCGCGGTAGGGTTCGCGCGCAGCAACGACCTGACGATCGCGGTGCGCGGCGGCGGCCACAGCGTCGCCGGCTTCTCGACCTCGGACGGCGGGATCGTGATCGATCTCTCGCAGCTGAACGGCGTTCGGGTGGATCCCGCCGGACGCCGGGCGACCGTCGGCGGCGGCGCGGTCTGGGCCGACGTCGACCACGAGACGCAGGCGCACGGGCTCGCCACGACCGGCGGCCTCGTGTCGTCGACCGGCGTCGCCGGCTTCACGCTCGGCGGCGGCATCGGCTGGACGATGCGCAAGTTCGGTCTCGCGTGCGACAACCTCGTCGGCGCCGACGTCGTCACCGCGGACGGCCGGCTCGTCCACGCGAGCGAGACCGAGAACGCCGACCTGCTCTGGGGACTGCGCGGAGGCGGCGGCAACTTCGGCATCGTCACCCAGTTCGAGCTCGAGCTCCATCCGCTCGGGCCGATCGTCTACGCCGGGCCGATCTTCTACTCGGCCGACGCCGACCGCGACCTGCTGCGCGTGTTCCGCGACTGGGCCGCCACTGCACCGGACGAAATCACCGCGCTCGTCAACCTCACCACGGCACCCCCGCTGCCGGTGATCCCGGAGCAGTGGCACGGCAAGAAGGTGGCGGCGTTCATCGCGACCTCCTCCGGCTCGATCGAAGCGGGCGACGGCCTTGTCCGCGCGTTCCGAGAAGTCGCCGAGCCGGTCGCCGATCTGCTCGGCCCGATGCCGTACCAGGTGATCCAGACACTCATCGATCCGTTGTGGGAGAAGGGGATCCACTCCTACTTCAAGGCGACGAACCTCGCCCGGCTCGACGACGAGCTGATCGACCGGCTCGCCGAGATCCACGTTGCCTCGCCCGGCCCGCAGTGCGAGATCCACGTCCACCAGATGGGCGGGGCGGTCGCTCGGGTGGCCGACGGCGCGACGGCGTTCGCGGAGCGGTCGATGCCGTTCGTGCTCAACGCCGTGACGGGCTGGCGCGACGCGGACGCGGGGGCGTCGCATACGGAATGGGCGCGGACCGTGATCGCGGCTGCAGCGGACGCTTCCACCGGGCGCGCGTACGTCAACTTCCTCGGTGACAGGGACGCCGCGCGGACCTCGTACGGCGACGAGACGTACGCCCGCCTCGTTGCGCTGAAGAACCATTACGACCCGACGAATGTGTTCCGGCTGAACCAGAACATCAAGCCGCAGGCAGGCGGCTCCTGACAGTGACACGGCGGGAGAATAGGGTGCGTATCCAACTCTCCCGCCGTGTGTTCCTGTGCACGGAGCGGTAGCGCGCGAATACATGGGTCCCCGTCGCATCTACCGGGAGGCACGGGGCGATCAGGCTGGAGGGACGTTCGCCGGCGAGTCCGGGCCACTCATGGACCTCCGCCTCAGGGTTGTGAAGTAGTCCGGCGAAAAGGCAAACGGCCCAAGGCGGCAGTCCCCGGGCCGTTCGCTCGATGGTTGGCGGCTCGGCAGAGCACATAGACGCGCGTCATCGGCTGCGGTGGCCCCAGGATGCGCGTTCCAACCTCTTGTTGACAGGAGTATCGGGGCTCGGGCCGGACGGCCTACCCCCAAAGGGGGGAGTTTGAAAGCCCAGAAGAACGGGCGTAGGTGGCTCGTAGTCGCCTCGAGGCGATCGAAATGTCACCTGTCTGGGGGACAGATTGGCCGTGGGCCGCCGCCGATTTCGTTGCGGACGGCGCAAGGAGTCGCCTCCAGTCAACTACGAGTGACCCGACCGGCCCGGACGGCGACCTCAGTGAGAACGGTGGTCTGCTGCCCGGCCTCGGCGCGACCCTCGCCGGCCCGACCTTCGAGGAGTGGCTCGACTCCAGAGCGGGTCTTTCTTAGGTGAGAATCCTGAGCCTCTGCAGCCCCCGTGCGCTCGTCGAAGCCGTGCGTGCCGCGCGTGCGCGTTCGCCGAGGTGCGACTCGAGACGCCAGAGATTGTCGAGGTGTTGGCTCGCCCAGAGCAGGGCGAGCGCGGCATGGACCGTTGCCTCGTCGCGGCCGCGGGCGGCGTCGCGCACGCACGCGAGGAGATGACTGCGGCCCTCGTCGTCGCGGATGTGAGGCGGCGGTACGGGGCGGTCGTTGACGAGCGCATAGCCGAGCGTGACGTACCACGCCTGCAACGCATGGATCTCGCGGTCGAGATTCTCGCCGCAGCGCTCGAGTCGTGTGTCGCCGTCCGCCATGCTTGCGAGCGACGCGAGCGATTGCGCTGCCCGGCGGACGCGCGACGCGCCGCCAACGAGAGCGGCGACGTCCTCCACGTTCACCTCGGTCGCGGAGCGCTCGGCGAGGTACTGCCGAAAGGCGTCGTCTAGCCGGTGGACGGCGGCGTCCGCGGCCCGCCCTGCACGAGCAGCCGGGCCGGAGTCCTGTCCGCCGATCAGCTGCCGGGCCGTCGCGACGACGTAATCCGCGCCGCGTGCATACGCCGTAGCGAGGTCATCCCGCAGCAGCGCACCTGCACCGCGGGGCCAGAACATGAGACCGACTCCGAGGCTGATCGCGAAGCCGATGGCGACGTCCTCGACGCGAATGAGCCCAACCCTCCAGCCGACCGGCTGGATGATGTTGAAGAGCACGAAGAGGACGACGGTGAAGCCTGCCTGGCCGGCGGCGAACGAGATCGCCCGCGGCGCGTACGCGGCGAGCAGTATCGCGACCGGCAGCACGCCCCAGAGCACGGCCTCGTGCGTGCCGATCCCGATCACGAGTAGCGCGCCGACGACGATCCCGACCGCGGTCCCTGCGAGCGCGCTGAGAATGGACCAGCCCGTGCCGAGCGCATTCGACCGCAGCACGGAGACCGTCCCGAGGACGACCCAGAACGAGTGCTGAAGACCGCTCCGCTGGGCGATGAAGACTGCGACCGCGAGCCCGACGGCGCCGCGGACGCTGTTCTGGAACCACACCGAGCCGATGCTGGCGTGCTCGACCGCGAGCTGCTCTGTCGCTTCGAGGGCTGCACGCGCTGGCGGCGGCTGCGGCTGCACGAGGTCGTGGTGGCCGAGCTCCGGAGCGTCGGCCCCGGTCGCAAGCAGCACGTAGCCGGCGACCTGGCGGGCGGAGTAGGTCACCGCCCGGATCCGGAACGGCGGGTCGAGTGCCTCCGGGAGCGCGTCGTCGCGAGAGCCGGTCGGCAGCCCCGGCAGCCGTCGTAGGACTGCGCGTGCGACGGCGTCTCGGGACGCGTCGAGCCGTCCGAAATCGGGCCGTTCGTCGCGACCCTCGAGTCTCTCTGCGCTCGTGCGGAGCACGGCGGCCGTCGCTGCCATCGCTTCTGCGTCCTCTGCGCAGGCGAGCTCGAGCGGAGGCGACTCGGCCGACGTTGCGAGAAAGGACAGGAGCCAGTCCAGCTCGTCGGGAAGCGACGCGAGCGCGGCTGTCGGTCCCGTGGGGCCGGTCGGGCGGTGCTGGGTGCCGAGGAAGCGACGGCCCAGACCGTCGACCGCTTCACGTGCGAGGCGTGCGCGTTCGGCCCACCGGTCGCGGTCAGCATCCACGAAGTCCGCGACGGCCCGCAATGTGCGGGCTGCCTCGCGCTGAAGGTCGGCGCGCAGGCGAGGCGGCCAGAGAAGCATGACCGCGCAGATGGCCGCGCCGCTGGCGAGACCCCAGCCTTCGAGGCGGTCGGGGATCGCGGAGTTCGGCGCCGGAATCGTCACCGGCAGGACGAACGTGAGGATCGCCCCGGTCGCGGCCGCTGCGAAGTAGCCGCCCAGCACGCCCGAGAAGAGGACGCCGAAGCCCACGGCTGCCATCGCGCCCGCGGCAAGCCACGGGTTTCGCGAGCAGAGCGTCCCGAGCGTGATGAAGGCGGCGCCGACACACGCAAGCCCGGCGTACGCGACGAAGCGACTCCGCGGCGAGCCTCCGAACTCGACCAGCACGAGCATTGCGAACGATCCGAAAGCCGCGAGGAGCGAAGTCTGCGGCTGCTCGATGACCTTGTCCGCGAGCGCGAAGACAGTAGGAATGACGATCGCTGCGCGCGCGGCGCTCTTCAGCGCTGCGAGGTCGGCCACGGCTGCCGATGATACGTCCGCCCCCGAGACTCAGACCAACGCTGTATGGCTCAGGAACGTCGCCGCAACCTGACTTCAGTCAGGTTGCAGTCGTCTCGACACGACTGCAACCGGGTTTGAAACCCGGTTGCGGCTCAGAGGTCAACAGAAGGCCGAGATGACGACGCACGCTGCGAATCGTGTGCCGTGAGTTCGGCTACGCGCCCTGTGCGACGGCAGTAGCGGTCGCATGTGCACGTGATCAGCGACGCGACGGCGAAGACGCACGTCGCGTGCATCCTCCAGAGCTCGGCCTCCGGGACCGCGTACAAGCCGTGATCTACGCCTATGAAAGTGGCCTCCTCACCCCCGGCGCGGGCTGAGGGTCGGCTTGCTCTTTCGACGTACACTCAGCACAACAGGCAGTGATTGACAAGGTCGAGTCGGAGATCGGACGCGTGACCGCCCGCATCGCCCCCGGCGTCATCGGGGAGGTGCGGATTCCCTACGGGGGCGGCTCCGAGATCTTCCACGCGTATGCGTGGGAAGAGGGGGAGACCATCGAGATCGGCACCGAGATCATCGTCATCGAGCGAATCGGCCCGCGCACCGTGAAAGTGACGCCCTTCGAGGAGGAAGAGGAACTGTGATCACCTTGCTGATCGTCATCGCCATCGCTGCTGTAGCGGCGATTGCACTGGTCGCCGCGCTGATCAAGCTCACCTGGCGCGTCGCCGAACCGAACGAGGCACTCGTGATCTCCGGGGCGGGCGCCGTCGGCGGCGTGCTCTCCGGCCAGGGCGACGCGGAAACGCCGAGCTACAAGATCGCGGTCGGGAAGGGCGCGCTCGTCATTCCGGGTCTGCAGACGGTCCGGAAGCTGTCGCTCAACGCGAAGAAGGCCGATCTCGCCGTGCAGACCGTGACGAGCCAGGGCGTGCCGGTGAGCGTGCGCGGCGTGGTCATCTACAAGGTCGGCAACACACCGCGCGAGATCGCGAACGCCGCAAGCCGTTTCCTCGGTGAGGACGAGCAGACGATGGCGTCGACGGTGAACGAGCTGTTCTCGGGCCATCTCCGCTCGATCCTCGGCGGCCTCACGATGGAGGAGATCATCCGCGACCGCGCCAGGATGTCCTCGGAGACGCGCAGCTCGTCGGCGGAGGAGATGGAGACCCTGGGCCTGAAGATCGACTCGCTTCAGATCCAGGAGGTCGACGACCCGAGTGGCTATATCCAGAACCTCGCGGCGCCGCACCAGGCGGCCGTCGAGCGCGACGCGCGCATCGCCGCAGCCGAGGCGAACCGCGCCGCCACCGAGAAGGAGCAGGCCGCAGCCGCGGCCGGTGCGAAGGCGATCGCCGACTCGGAAATCGCGCAGTCGCACGTGAAGGCGCAGGCAGATACCGCGCGCTCGCAAGCGGAGCAGGCGGGACCGCTCGCGCAGGCGCAGGCGCAGAAGCAAGTCGTGGTCGAGCAGACCGAGGTCGCAAAGCTCCAGGCCGCGCGTCGCGAGATGGAGCTGCAGACCGAGACCGTAAAGCCCGCGGAGGCGGAGCGCGACGCCCGCATCGCTGCCGCTGAGGCGAAGGCGCGCGAGGTCGAGCTCGACGCCGGCGCGCAGGCCAAGCGGGTCGAGATCGAGGCGGGCGCCAATGCGAAGAAGGTCGAGTTGGAGGCCACCGCGCAGGCCCGCGCGACCGAGCAGACGGGTCTCGCGAAAGCGTCGGCGACGCGGGCCACCGGCGAGGCGGAGGCGGCGGCAACCGCAGCCAAGCTCGGCGCTGAGGCCGAAGGGATCGAGAAGCGCGCGGCCGCGCTCGAGAAGAACAACGAGGCCGTCATCGCGCAAACGCTCGCGGAAAAGGCGCCGGAGCTCGTGCGCGCGGCGGCGGAGTCGTTCCGGGGCATCGACAACCTCACCGTGTTCAACGGTGCGGAAGGCATGACCGGCATGGCCGGCGAGGTCATGAAGCTCGGTCTCGGGGTGATGCCGCTCGTCCAGCAGATGCTGAAGAACGGGAACGCCAACGGGGAGAAGCCGAAGGACGAGTAGGACGGGCAGGCCGGAGCGCTCAGTTCGCCGGCTTGCCACCATGCACGTTGCCTTGCCCGAGCTCCCCACCGGAACCGTCACGCTGCTCTTCTCCGACGTCGATCGCTCAACCGAGCTCGTCAAGCGCCTCGGGGAGCGCTACGGCGACCTGCTCGCCGAACATCGGAGACTTCTTCGTGAGGCGTTTGGGGAGCAGCGCGGCATCGAGATCGACACGCAGGGCGATGCCTTCTTCGTTGCGTTCGGTACCGCACGAGACGCGGTCGCGGCGGCCGTCGCAGGGCAGCGAGCGCTCCACACGCACCCCTGGCTGAACGGAGTTGAGGTTCGCGTTCGGATGGGCCTTCATACCTGCGAGCCTCATCGCTCCACCGACGGCTACGTCGGCCTCGGTGTCCACCGAGCCGCGCGAATCTGCACGATTGCCCACGGTGGTCAGGTGCTCCTGTCGCGCTCCACGGCCGGGATCTTCGACGACGCAGAGATCTCGGGCGTCGCCGTGCGCGACCTGGGCGAACACCGGCTCAAAGACATCGATCGACCGGAGCGTGTCTTTCAGCTCGTGGTCGAGGGACTGCCTGACGAATTTCCCCCGCTGCGGACGGTCGATCAGCAGATTCCGCTCACGGGCACTGTGACGATCGTCGTGATCGAGGGGAGGCGAATGATGCGTCTTTCCCGTGAGTTGCGGCCGGAGGTCTTCGGCGCGCTCCTCAAGGAGTATCAGGAGCTGCTCCGAGACTTGCTCGAGAGGATGGGCGGCCACGAAGTCGACGCCGTTGCGGACACGGCGATGGCTGCGTTCCCGACCGTGAAGCAGGCCGCGTTGGCGGCAGTCGCCGCACAGCGGACGGTCGTAGCGCACGAATGGCCGCATGGGCTGAGGCCGGCCGTGACTGTGGGAGTCCATTCCGGGGAGGCAGGTGTTGGCTGGGTCGGGCCGGCGGCGCTCCGCTGTGGCGACCTATGCAACGCCGCTGAAGGTGGACAGATCTTCGTATCCCAGGCCGTGAGCAGTCTTCTCGAGGACGAAGACCTGGGTGACGTTTTCGTCAGGGACGTAGGGGAGCCGTTGGTCAGAGGGAGCGGGCACCGAATCCGCGCCTACGAACTCGTCGACCCCGCCACCTCCGAGAGGAAATAGGCAAACGCGGCTCGGCCATGCGAACATATGTTCGTGTCGGGCGAAGCGACGATTCTGCACGCCGACCTCGACGCGTTCTTCGCGTCGGTCGAGCAGCGAGACGATCCGCGTCTGCGCGGCCGGCCCGTCATCGTCGGCGTTGGCGTCGTGCTCGCAGCGAGCTACGAGGCGAAGGCGCACGGCATCCACTCGGCGATGGGCGGCGCGCAGGCGCGCAGACTGTGTCCGCAGGCGATCGTCGTCGCACCGCGGATGACCGCATACGCCGAAGCGAGCAAGGCGGTGTACCGGGTGTTCGACGACACGACGCCGCTCGTCGAGGGGCTCTCGATAGACGAGGCGTTCCTCGACGTTCGCGGGCTGAGGCGGCTGGCGGGCACGCCCGAGGAGATCGCCGTGCGGCTGAAGCGCAACGTCCTCGAGCGAGTCGGCCTGCCGATCACGGTCGGGGTGGCCAGGACGAAGTTCCTCGCCAAGGTGGCGAGCGGCGTGGCCAAGCCCGATGGGCTGCTCGTGGTACCGCCGGATCGCGAGCTGGCCTTTCTGCACCCGCTCGCGGTCGAACGGCTCTGGGGCGTGGGGCCGGTGACTGCGAACAAGCTTCGGTCCAGCGGGATCACGACGGTCGGCCAGGTGGCGCAGCTGGCCGAGCCAATGCTCGTGTCGATGCTCGGCCGCGCGGCCGGCCGGCACCTGCATGCGCTCGCCCACAATCGCGATCCGCGGCCGGTGCAGATCGGCCGCCGCCGGGGCTCGATCGGGTCGCAGCGCGCGCTCGGCCGCTCGCCGAAGACGCACGAGGCCGTCGATGCGGTGCTCGTCGCGCTGGTCGACCGGGTCACTCGCCGAATGCGGGCCGCGCGGCGGGTCGGTCGTACCGTCGTGCTTCGGTTGCGCTTCGACGACTTCTCGCGGGCGACGCGGTCGCACACGCTGCCGTATGCGACCGCTCATACCGAGACGGTCCTCGCCACGGCGAGAGCGCTGCTCGCCACGGCCAGGCCGATGATCGAACGGCAGGGGCTCACACTCGTCGGCGTCGCTGTCGCCAACCTCCAGAACGACCTCCCGGCCCAGCTCACATTGCCGTTCGATCGTCACAGCGGCGGCGCCCTCGACGCCGTGCTCGACGAAGTCCGAGCCCGGTTCGGGCCGACCGCCATCACGCGTGCCGTGCTCCTCGGCCGCGACCAGGGCCTGTCGGTGCCGCTCCTTCCCGATTGAGGCCCTTTGTCTCCCGATCGCTTGACGAGTCGGCCCCGGCCGCGTAGGGATATCGGCGGATGCAGATCGGCAAGGCCGGGACACCAGTCAGCCACATCAGCCAGGCCTATCCCGACAGGGTCGAAGTCCGCGGCCGCGACCTCGCAGGCGATCTGATGGGCCGGCTGAGCTTCACCGCGTATTTCCACCTGCTGCTCACCGGGCGCGAGCCGTCCGACGACGAGCGTTTCTTCCTCGACCTGCTGCTCGTCTCGATCGCCGAGCACGGGATGATGCCCAGCAACATCGCCGCGCGGATGACAATCGCTGCGGACCCGGCGTCGCTCCAGGGGGCCGTCGCCGCCGGGATCCTCGGCGCAGGCCCGGTCATCCTCGGGGCGGCGGAAGAGTGCGCGCGCCTGCTCGAAGAGGCACAGGCACGCGTGGTGTCCGGCGTCGAGCCTGCGACGGTCGCCGGCGAGATCGCCCGCGCGATCCACGCGTCCGGCGGCCGAGCCCCGGGATTCGGCCACCCGCTGCACCGGCCGCTCGATCCGCGTGCGGAGCGGATCCTCGAGCTCGCGGATGCCCGCGGGGTGAGCGGTCCGCACGTCCAGCTTGCCCGCTGCCTCCGCGAGGCCGTGGTCGAGACCTGGAACAAGCCGCTCACGATGAACGTCTCGATGCCGATCGCGGCGGTGATGCTCGACCTCGGCTTCGCATCGGCCGTGGTCAAGGCCGTGCCGATTCTCGCGCGCACCGCAGGTCTGCTCGCGCATCTGGCCGAGGAGCAGCAGCATCCCGTCGGTTTCCTGATGGCGGGAAAGGCGGAGGCGGCGATCGAGTACGAGCGCGGGCCCGAATGATGCTCGCGCCCGAGGTCGAGACGCGGCCGTGGGCGGAGCAACACGCGCTCGACGACGAACGCTATCGCGCCCAGCTCGCTTATCTCTTCGAGCGCTCGACCTTCTACCGGGAGAAGCTCGGATCGGCTGGATTCGCCTCCGCCCCGGCGGCGGGCGGCCTGGGGGACATCGCACGGCTGCCGCTCACCGAGAAGCGCGAGATCAGGGCGACGTGTACGCCCGACAATCCGGTCGGCGCGCACCTTTGCGCGTCGCCGTCCGAGATCGTCCGCATCTATTCGACGAGCGGTACCACCGGTGCGCCCAGCTACGTGCCGCTGACGGCGGAGGATCTCGACAACTGGGTGACGGCGTCGGCGCGCAGCTACGCAGCGTCCGGCGTCACCGCCGGCCAGCGCATCGTCAGCACTTACAACGCGGGCCCGTTCGTCGCGGGCGCGGCGCTGGCCGCGTTCGACCGCATCGGTCTCTGTCACGTTCCCGTCGGCACCGGGAACACCGAGCGCCTCCTTCGGGCGATCGAGCTCCTCCGTCCCGAGGCGGCAGTGCTCACTCCCTCCTACGCTGCGTACGTCGTCGAAGCGGCGGCAGAGCGGGGCGTTGACCTCCGAGGCTCGAGCGTCGAGCGCGTGCTCGTGGCGGGTGAGCCCGGCGGCGGCGAGCCGGCCTTCCGCGCGAAGCTCGAGGAGGGGTGGGGGGCACGCGTCACCGAAGCGATGGGCATCGGCGACATCGGCGTGTCGCTGTGGGGCGAATGCGTGGAGCAGAACGGGATGCACCTGGGCGCGCGCGGCTTCGTCCATGCCGAGCTGATCGATCCCGAAACGGGCGTCGCCCTCGAGCTGCATGACGGTGCGACCGGCGAGCTCGTGCTCACGCACCTCTGCCATCGGGCGGCTCCGCTCCTGCGGTTCCGCACACGCGATCACGTCGAGGTCTGGACGACCACGTGCAGGTGCGGCCGCACGGCGCCGCGCGTGCGCTGCGCCGGGCGCACCGACGACATGCTGATCGTTCGCGGCGTCAATGTCTTCCCCTCGGCCGTCCGCGAGGTGGTGGGTGCATTCGTTCCCGTCGTCAGCGGGCACATCCTCGTCAAGCCGCGGGTAGCGGGCGTCAAGCAGGAGCCGCCGCTTCCCGTGGCCGTCGAGCTCGCGCAGGGAGCGGCGCCCGAGGCCGGGCTCGCGGAAGCGATCCGTGAGAGGCTACGTGACGTGCTCGTCGTCCAGACGCGAGTGGAGCTCGTCCCGTTCGGAGGCTTGCGTCGCAGCGAATACAAGTCGAAGCTCGTCGAGCACTGAGGCGAGAGAGCACATGCGAAAGCTCCAGAGCCAGGGCGTCCACCACATCACGATCGTGGGCGCCGACCGGCAGACGTCGATCGACTTCTGGGAGGGCGTGCTCGGCATGCCCTTCGTCATCGAGCAGCCGAACCTCGACAATCCCTCGGAAAGCCATCTCTACTTCGACCCCGGCGACGGGCGCCTCATCACGGTCTTCACGAACGAGGACCGGGAGGCCGACCCGAGCCGAACGCCGACGGACCCCGGGTGCGTCCACCACGTCGCTTTCTCGCTGTCGCAAGCCACCTTCCACCAGGCGGTGGAGCGACTCGACGAGCGCAAGCTTCGGCACAGCGGCGTCAAGGACCGCGGCTTCATGGATTCGATCTATTTCGAGGATCCGCTCGGCCTCCTGATCGAGCTCGCGTCGTATCGGTTCGAGCCGCCGTTCGGCCATACGCACGCCGACGTGTTGCTCGAGGCCCACAAGATCCGCGTGGAGCGCGGGGACTACCACATCGCGCAGGACCACGTCGCGGACGCGATCGAGGCGCTTGTGACGCGCTCGCGGGCGTCGCTCTCGGACGACCGGTCGCCAAAGAATCCCTACTGAGGAGGATTACATGGCCGCGAACACGCTGAACATCCTCAAGCCGAGCGTCAACAACCTCACGGCACGGATCTTCGTGCGAGCCGCCGGGCTCGACTTCGTGGAGCTCGACGTGTGGGGGCAAACGACGACTCCCGAGTTCTTGGAGAAGGACCCGGCCCACCTGACGCCGATGCTCGAGGAGGAGGGACTGCCGAGAGGCTCGCTCTGGGAGAGCTGCGCGATCATGCAGTACCTCTGCAACAAGCACGGCCTCGACCGGTTCTATCCCACTGAACCGGGGGAGCGGGCAATGGTCGACAGCGCCATGTGCTACCTGCTCGCCACCCTCTATCCACTCGTTGCGCGCGCGACCTACCCGGCGCTCGGCTTCGGGCAGTACGCGGGCGAGGTCGGAACCTCGGACGCGGATGACGCGATGAAGGCCAAGGCGCAGCGCGACGCCGCGGCCGCCATCGCCGAGCCGCTCGACGTCTACCGGGCGTTCTTCCTTGCCGGCAAACCGTTCATCGGCGGTGACTCGCCTTCGATCGCGGACATCCGCCTCGCGGCGACGCTCGAGTTCCTGCGTGCGATCGACTACGAGTTCCCGGTCTGGGCGGAGGAGTACATGTCCGCGATCGAGTCAACGCTCGGCGACGCCTACTCGGAGCCGGCGGCGGACGTCCGCGGCTACATCGCCAAGGTGAGACCGACGTAGCTCCTAGAACCAGTCGTCGACGACGTCCGGCGCCACGGCCGCGCGGCGGCCGCGGCGTGCCCAGAGCACAGCGGCGGCCGAGAGAAGCGAGACGAGGAACGCCGGCTCCAAGAGAGTGACGCTCAGCCACAGGAAGACGGACCCGAGGATCAGGCAGCACCGCGACAGTCGGTCGTCCCAGACCTCGCCGAGCTCCTCTCGAAGCCGGCGCCAGTGCCCCGTCCGTCGCAGTGTCTCGAGCGGTCCGCTCGTCGGTGACGAATCGACTTCCGGCTGCTCCACGAGCCAGGTGGCGGCGCGCAGCTCATCGCGGGGACTGCGCTCGCGCTCGGGCGGCCGGGCGCTCACCCCGGGGGCCTCGCCGCCGGGCGGAGTCCACGCGACGGGATCGAACCCGAACAGCTCGACGAGCCGCTTCGGCTCTCCCGTGCCCCGGTTCACGGAGTCCGGCGGATACGCCCAAACCTGCTCGCGGGGGCCGCCGGCCGTCATGAAGATGGCGAGTCTCGACCCTTTCGTGCGAGCAGGGTCCTCCCGTTGGAGCCACTCCGTCGCGCAATCGACCGCGTCGAGGAAATCGCTCATCGCAACGGCGAGAACCGTCGCCGGTTCCTCCTCTGAGAGGAGCTCGACCGAGAACGTCCTGTCGTACTGCTTCGCCGCATGGCTGGTATCCACTGCCATGCCTTCCCCCTTTTGTGGTTCTCATGATGAGCGGAACGGGTCGACTCGCATCCCCTTTTTGCGTGACAGGTCGTTGCCCGCTGTGGCGGCGCCTCACCGCACCGCCGTGCGCGTAAAGACGCGAATCGACACCGCCGTCAGGAGGGCCGCAAAAACGGCGACCGCCGCGAGGCTCAGCGAGGCCATCGCCGTCACGTTGCTCGATCGCCAGATGTGCTGCAGCCCGCTGCTGTCGTGGAGCAGGCCCCACCGCATCAGCGCGAGTGCATGCGTCAGCGGCAGGAACTTCGCGACCCACGCGAGCACGAGCGGGAGCGAGTTGATCGGGAACAGAGATCCCGCGAGAAACCACGGAACGATCGCGATCGCCGGTAGGCGCGCGATGTACTCCTCGGATCGCGACACGCGACCTGCGAGGGTCTCGGCGATCCCGTACATCGCGATCGCGAACAGCACGGCCACGGCGAGGAACCAGAGGAAGCCCGACGCCGTGACGTGGAAGTGGATCCCGCGCAGCACCGCGAATCCGAGCAGAACGCCCACCTGGAGTGCTGTCGTCGCGACCGCAACCAGCAGGTTGCCGACGACGAGCAGAGGCCGGAGGATCGGCGCGGCGAGCAACTCCCGCCGCGCGCCGGTCTCGCGATCGACGAGGACGCTGATGCCCGAGAACATCGTGTTCAGGGGGATCAGCAGTCCGATCGTGCCGACCGCGACGTACGACTCGTAGCTCGCACTTGTGTGCAGCGCCTTCTTGAGCGCCGGTGCGATTACGAGTGCGAACAGCACCGGCGTCAGCAGCGGGACGACGAGCTCGCGCGGCGTTCGGGCGGTGAGTGCGAACCGGCGGGCGGCGAGCGTGCTGACGACGCTCAGGCTTCGGTTCCGCTGCCGCTCCATCGGAAGTGTGATCTCGGGGCTGATAGCGCTCATGTGACAGTCCTTTCGTTCGTCAGTCTCCGCCGAGGCGGTCGCCTGTCAGGCGCAGGTAGACGTCGTCGAGTGTGGGCGGGCGTGTTGTGACCGTGGTCGCCGGCACGCCGATCTCGTGCACGGCGGTGATCGCGTCGGCGGCTGAATGCCCGCGGAGTGGGACCGTGACGGTCGAGCCGACGGCGAAAGCATCGTCGCCTGCGACACCGCGTGCTTGCAGGACGTCGAGGGCCGTCTCCGCGTTGCCGTCGATCTTCAGCTCGAGGATCTCCGCGCCCAGGTTCGCGCGCAGTTCTGCGGGGCTGCCGAGCGCCACGATGCGGCCGTCGTGCATGATCGCGATCCGGTCGCAGAGGAGCTCGGCCTCGTCGAGGTAGTGCGTGGTCAGGAGGATCGTGACCTCGCCTCGGGCGTGGAGCCCGGCGATGACGTCGAGCAGCTCGTGGCGGATCCGTGGGTCGAGGCCGACGGTCGGCTCGTCGAGAAAGAGGACGGTGGGATCGGAGACGAGCGCGCGCCCGATCTCGAGCCGGCGACGCTGCCCGCCGCTGTAGCCGGAAACGGCGCGGTCCAGGATGTCCACGATGTCGAGCGCCGCCGCGATCTCGCCGATCCGCGACGCGGCCCGGTCGGCAGGGACGCCCCAAAGGCGGGCGTGCAGGTCGAGATTGCGCCGGCCGGTGAAGGACCGGTCGACGACCGGATCCTGGAAGACGACGCTGGAGATCTGCCTCGCGGCGACCGGCTCTTCCGAAACGTCGAAGCCGGCAAGTAGCGCCGTTCCGCTCGTGGGGGCCAGCGTCGTCGTGAGCATGCCGATCGTCGTCGACTTGCCGGCGCCGTTGGGCCCGAGCAGCCCGAAGACCTCGCCGCGCGCGACCGAGAAGTCGATCGCCTTCACCGCCTCCACACCGCCGGGATACGTCTTGGTGAGTGCTCGGACCTCGATCGCGATGCCGGCGCTGAGCTTTGCAACATCACGCCTGGGGACGTGCTGCAGTTCTGTGGTCGTCATTGATGCCTCCGTTCACGTCACATTCGTGTTGGCTCGTTCGTCACTGCTATGACGCATCTCGAGGGAAGGATGTGACCGTGGACGAACGCAACTGGAAGATCGAGGAGTTCGAGGCGCATCGAGTGCACTTGCAAGCGGTCGCATATCGCATGCTCGGGTCCGTGCGCGACGCGGAGGACGCGCTGCAGGAGGCATGGATTCGCCTCAGCCGCGCCGACTCCGAGGCAGTCGAGAATCTCGGTGGCTGGCTGACGACCGTCGTCGGTCGCGTCTGCCTCGACATGCTGCGCACGCGCCGCTCCCGTCGCGAGGACTATGTCGGCACGTGGCTTCCCGAGCCGATCATCACGGAGGGGGAGAGCGGCGACCCGGCGAACGAAGCGGTACTTGCGGACTCGGTCGGGCTCGCGCTCTTCGTCGTGCTCGAAACGCTGACTCCCGCCGAGCGGCTCGCGTTCGTCCTCCACGACATGTTCGCAGTCCCGTTCGAGGAGATCGCACCGATGGTCGATCGATCACCCGCCGCAACGCGTCAACTGGCAAGTCGCGCCCGGCGGCGGGTTCAAGGCGCTGCCCCCGTTCCCGACGCGGACCTTCCGCGGCAGCGCGAGATCGTCAATGCCTTCCTGGCCGCCTCGCGCGCCGGAGACTTCGAAGCGCTCCTCGAGGTGCTCGATCCGCAGGTCGTGTTCCGCATGGACTCGGGCGACGCGAGCCGGCGCGCGCAGCGGCCGATCACCGGTGCGGCGGCGGTCGCGCGGCAGGTCCTGACGCGCGGCGCCAGGTTCGCTCCGCTCGGACGTCCTGCGATCGTCAACGGAGCGGCCGGCGTCGTCGTCGGGCGTGCCGGCAGAGCGATCGCAGTCGTCGGCTTCACGGTCGCTCACGACAGGATCGTCGCGATCGACGTCATCACCGACCCCGACAAGCTTCGGGGACTCGCCTTGTAGCGAACTTTTCGTCTCCGGATCCCTTGACAGGGGCTCGTGCAATGTCGTACGTTCCCCGAACGGTGTTCGACCATGCCGAATATCGTTCCCGAGCGACGGCGCTCGTGGGAACCCGCGGAACGGCCCGCGGCCTTGCCGGCCAGAGGCTGGAAGGAGTCGTGTGATGGAATCCTTCTCTGTCGCGCAGCGCGCGTTTGCCGAAGCGGTCGGCACGGCACTGCTCGTCTTCATCGGAGCGGGCTCGGTGCCCGCGATCCTGTTGCTCGAGGGCGGCACGAAGGCGCCGTTCTCGGGTGCCGATCTCGGCTTCATCTCGATGGCGTTCGGTCTGATCGTCATTGCCCTCGTCTACACCGTGGGGAAGGTTTCGGGCTGCCACATCAATCCCGCAGTGACTTTCGGGCTCGCCGTGACGAAGCGCTTCCCCTGGCGTGAGGTGCCGCTCTACTGGGGCGCGCAGCTCGTGGGCGGCCTGGCGGGCGCGTTCGCGATGTGGGTGTCGTTCGGCACGCGGGCGGTCGATCTCGGCTACGGGTTCGGTGTCGTCCACTTCGACCACTCGACGACGGCCTGGGGATCTGCCATGTTCATCGAGGCCCTCGGCACAGCCATCCTGCTCTTCACCATCCTCGGGATCGTCGACTCGCGCTCGCCGCAGGGCTTCGCCGGGCTCGTGATCGGCCTCGTGATCGTCGCGATCATCATCACCGTCGGTCCGGTCACGAACGCGTCGCTCAATCCGGCCCGTGCCATCGGTCCGCTGTTCGTGACGACGATTCACGGCGGCGTGCACAACTGGACACAGCAGTTCCTCGCGTACATCCCTGGCAACCTGATCGGCGCCGCGGTGGCGTGCCTCGCCTACGACTGGATGGCGGTTGCGCGCAAGGTACAGCGCCCGATCAAAGCAGCCGTCACCGAGCCTGACCGCGCGGAGCTTGGCACGCCGGTCGCCACGCAGTAGAAAGGACAGAGCCGTGAGCGTTGTAGCAACAACGATGAAGAAGTTCATCAACGCGCCCGAGGACGTCGTCAAGGACTCGCTCGCAGGTCTGGGCGCGGCGCATCCCGACCTCGTCCGGGTCGACCTCGAGGATCAGATCGTGGTTCGGAAGGACGCACCGGTCGCAGGGAAGGTTGGGCTCGTCTCCGGCGGTGGTTCCGGTCACGAGCCCATGCACGGCGGCTTCGTCGGGCACGGGATGCTCGACGCTGCTTGTCCCGGCGAGATCTTCACCTCTCCCGTGCCCGACCAGATGCTTGCCGCGACGAAGGCAGTCGACGGTGGCGCGGGCGTAGTGCACATCGTGAAGAACTACACAGGCGACGTGATGAACTTCAAGCTCGCCGCCGAGTTGGCCGACGACGACGGGATCAAGGTCGAGTCGGTGCTCACGAACGACGACGTTGCGGTCGAGGACAGTCTGTGGACCGCGGGACGTCGCGGAGTCGGCGTGACCGTCCTGCTCGAGAAGATCGCCGGGGCGAAGGCAGAAGCCGGCGGAACGCTGGACGAGGTCGCGGCAATTGCGCGAAGGGTGGCCGATCGCGGCCGCAGCTTCGGCGTCGCTCTGACGTCGTGCGTCACACCGGCGGCCGGAACGCCGACGTTCGAGATCGGCGCCGACGAGATCGAGTTCGGCGTCGGAATCCACGGTGAGCCGGGGCGGCGGCGGGAGAAGCTCGCGCCCGCGTCCGAGATCGTCGCCGAGATGACCGACGCGATCCTCTCCGACCTCGCGCCTGCGTCCGGAGCCAAGCTGCTCGCATTCGTCAACGGGCTCGGTGGCACGCCGCTGATCGAGCTCTACGTGATCTACAACGAGCTCGCCAAGCAGTTGTCCGCACGCGGGCTGACCGCGACGCGCAACCTCGTCGGCAACTACATCACGAGCCTCGAGATGGCAGGTGCGTCGATCACGCTGCTCGAGCTCGACCCGGAGCTCACCGAGCTCTGGGACGCGCCCGTCCATACCCCTGCACTCCGGTGGGGGACTTGACGCGGGTGGACGCGGCGACGGTCACGAGGTGGCTCGAGGGATCGGCGGCCGCATTGCACGAGCAACGCGACTACCTCACCCAGCTCGACGCAGCGATCGGCGACGCGGATCACGGGACGAACATGGATCGGGGGTTCTCGAGCGTCGTCTCGAAGCTCGCCGAGCTCGACGGCTCAGTGCCTCCGGGCCGGATCCTCGTCACCGCGGGGTCGACGCTCGTCTCGACGGTCGGCGGTGCAAGCGGCCCGCTGTGGGGCACAGCCCTACGGCGGGCCGGCCGTTCGCTCGGGGACGGTGAGTCCTTCGACGGCGCGGAGCTTGCCGTCGCGCTCGAGGCCGCACTCGACGGAGTCGTCGAGCTCGGGGCGGCGCAGCCGGGCGACAAGACGATGGTCGACGCGCTCGAGCCGGCCGTTCGCACACTCAAGGAAGGGCTCGCTTCCGGCTCCCCGGCGGCGGTCGCTCTTGCGGCTGCGAGGGAGGCAGCAGAGGAGGGGATGCAGTCGACGGTGCCACTTCAGGCAACCAAAGGGCGTGCCTCCTACCTCGGCGAGCGGAGCATCGGCCACCAGGACCCGGGCGCCACCTCGACGGTCATCATCCTGCGCGCCCTCGAGCAAGCGGTCGCGGCGGAGCGATGAGCGAGCGCGAGCTTCACGGCCTCGTCGTCTCTCCCGGCGTCGCGGTCGGGCCCGCACACGTTCCGCCGGACCCGGTCGCAGCTCCGAACGGCGGGGGCCCTGAGGCTGCGCGGGCGGCGCTCGCGCGTGTGGCCGCAGAGCTCGCGCGCACGGAAGCGCGGCTCGTGGAGCACGGCCTCGTGACCGAGGCGGAGATCATCGCGACGAGCCGGCTGATGGCGGAAGATCCGTCGCTTGTCCACGAGGTCGAGGCTCTGGCGGGCGGACTGCCCGCCGCGGAAGCGTTACGCGTCGCGACGGAGCGACATGCCGCGGCGCTTGCGTCACTCGACGACCCGCTGCTCTCGGCGCGGGCCGCCGACATTCGCGAGCTCGGCCGGCGCGCGGTGCGCGCGCTGTCGGGTCTCGGTGCGGCCGAGCCCCCGCTCCGGCCGTCGATCGTCGTGGCGCGCGAGCTCGGGCCCGCCGAGCTCGTCGATCTCCGGCTGGAGGACGGGCTCGTTCTCGGCATCGCCCTCGCCGAGGGATCGGCGACGTCGCACGCGGCGATCATCGCACGGTCGCTCGGCGTCCCGATGGTGGCCGCGCTCGGCGGGGAGGTGCTCGCGGCGTGCGGCGGCGACGAAGTGATCGTCGACGGGAGTGCCGGCGTGGCGGTGCTGAACCCTTCCGCGGGCGCACTGGCTCGCGTCCGCGCGGCTGCTGCGCAGGACGCTGTGGAGCATGCGCGACTCGCGGCCGGCCGCGGGCTACCCGCCGTGACCCTCTCGGGACGGCCGATCCGGCTGCTCGCCAACGCCGGCTCAGCGTCGGAGGTCGACGCGGCGCTGCGGCGGGGCGCGGAGGGGATCGGGCTCGTGCGGACGGAGCTCGCATTCCTCGACGCCGACGGCTGGCCGACCGAGGCGGAGCACTACGCGGCGCTCGCACCCGTGCTGGCGCCGCTCGAGGGCCGGATCGCCACCGTACGCACGCTCGACTTCGGTGCCGACAAGACGCCGGCGTTCCTGCGCGGTCACGGCGGACGAGGCATCGCGCTCATGCTCGAGCACGAGGACGCTCTCGTCGCCCAGCTGGCCGCGATCCTGCGGGCGGGTGCCGGAACGAAGCTGCGGATCATGCTTCCGCTCGTGGAATCGCCGAGTCAGCTGGCGGCGGCGCGAAGGCTGCTGCGCCGCGCCGCCGGGCGCGCCGGGCGACGGCTGCCGGAGCTCGGGGCGATGATCGAGACACCGGCGGGGGTCGCGCGCTCGCGCGAGCTCGCCGTCGCGGCCGACTTCTTCTCGATCGGCACGAACGATCTCGTCGCGACGACACTCGGCCTCGATCGCGACCAGCCGGTGGCGTCACCGCTCTCAGCCGCTGACCCGGCCGTGGTCGAGCTCATGCAACGCACCGTCGACGCGGCACACGCCGTCGCGATCACCGTGGAGGTCTGCGGGGAAGCCGCGGGCGAGCCGGAGCTGACGGCGTTGCTCGTCGGGCTCGGCGTCGACGAGCTGAGCGTCTCGCCGGCGCGGCTCGACGCCGTCCGCAACGCCGTCCGTCGTTCAGGAGAGCTCGGTGACGAGGCTCGCCAGCTCGGCTACGGCCTCGACGGCGTCGTCGCCTGAGGCCGAGATCGTCAGCTCCGTTCCTCCGTCTGCCCCGAGACCGAGGATCTCGAGAATGCTCTTCGCATTCGCACGCCGACCATTGGCCTGCACCTCGATCGTCGCCGCGAACGACGCAGCCGCGCGGACGAACACGCCGGCCGGCCGAGCGTGCAACGCGACGGCTTCAGGGAGCCTGACGAGCGTGAGCTCAGAGCTTCGGGACATTGCGCGCCTCCTCAGCCGCAGCGGCCACCTCCGAGAGGGAGGCGCCGGTCGAAGCCGTGACCCCTGCAGCGATCGCGCCTTCGACGAGTGGCGCGTCGGCGAGCACGATGCGTGCGGCGTCGCCCGGGCTCAGTTCCGCCAACGCCGCCTTCACCGAGAGCAGCGAGCTGCCGAGATCCGCAAGTACGACGGCGCCGGCGCCGTCGACCGTCCGCAGCGCCTCCAGCACCCGTCCGCCGTCAGTGCCGAGGGTTCCCCCGGGACCGCCGCCTGCGGTCACGATCGGCACGTCCGGCCCGGCGACCTGTGCTACCAACTCGGCGAGGCCGGTGGCGATTGCGGCGCTGTGCGACACGATCACGAGCCCGACGGAGCCGCCTGCATTGGAAGACGTCACGGTTCGGCATTCTACAATGTCGAACGCCATTCGACAATGCTGTCTCGATGATTCAGTCCGTTGATCGCGCCGCACGGATCCTCCGAGCCCTCGCCGGCGGCTCCGGGCGACTCGGCGTGAGTGAGCTCTCCGAGCGGCTCGGCCTCGCCAAGGGCACGGTCCACGGGCTCCTTCGCACCCTCCACGATCACGGGCTCGTGGAGCAGGATCCGGACAGCGACAAGTACCAGCTCGGCCCGCAGCTCCTGCAGCTGTCCAACCGCTACCTCGATCTGAACGAGCTGCGGTCGCGATCGCTCGCGTGGGCTGAGCTGCTTGCGACGCGTGCCGGCGAAGCCGTGCGGGTCGGCGTGCCGCACGGCAACGGCGTGCTCGTCGTGCACCACGTCTTCCGGCCGGATACGTCGCTGCAGATCCTGGAGGTAGGCGCCGTGCTACCCATGCACGCGAGCGCGCTGGGGAAGGCGGTGCTTGCCTACCTCCCCGAGCCGGAGCGTAGGGACGTAATCGATGCCGGCCTTCCGAAGCTCACCGGGCGAACCATCTCGACGGTGCCGTCGCTCGGGCGGGAGCTCGACGGGGTCCGCGAACGTGGCTACGCGGTCGAGCGCGAGGAGGCTGTCCTCGGCGAGGTGGGGATCGCCGCGGCGATCTTCGGACGCAACGGCGAGGTCGTCGGCGGAATCGGCGTCGCCGGTCCGTCCGAGCGCTTGAACGGCCGCGCGCGCGAGGGCAAGGTGGCGACGGCGGTCGGCGAAGCCGCGCGTTCGATCTCGCGCGACCTCGGTGCGCAGCGCTGGCCGCCCGCGTGACCGGACGCTCCGCAACCAGGTTTTTCAACCTGGTTGCAGTCGTTCCGGAAACGACTGCAACCTGACTGAAGTCAGGTTGCCGGGTGCGATGAAGCGATCGAGTGGGAGCTCGCTCCCGAGGAAGGTAGCGTCGCCACCTACTCGCATTGCGCCCGAGGCTGTTCACGTTGGCGTACCATCGCTACGAGTTGCCGCTTAACTCCTGCGTGATCGCCGACACGATGGCCTCGAGTCTCTTCCGTCGCGACTTCGCCGAGCTCGGCACCGCCGGTGAGATGAGCTGATGGTCACCGCCGCTGCGCACGCAGCGGTCGTCGGCGCAGGCGCGTTCGCTCCGGTCGATCAGGACTATCTCTTTCAGGCTCGGCAGATGCAGGCGATGTCGTTCGCCGCGCACATCCCGCTCGTCTGCTTCGGCGTCGCCTTTCCGGCGCTCGTCATGTTCGTCGAGTGGCTGCATCTGCGCACCGGCAAGCCGCTCTATCTGACCCTCGCGCGCAGATGGTCGAAGATCATGCTCGCCCTCTTCGCCGTCGGTGTCGTCACGGGCACGATCCTCAGCTTCGAGCTCGGCCTCTTGTGGCCGAACTTCATGGCGACGTTCGGCGACGTCTTCGGCCTCGGCTTCGCCGTCGAAGGCTTCTCCTTCTTCGTCGAGGCGATCTTCATCGCGGTCTACATCTACGGGTGGGGACGCCTGTCGCCTCGGGCGCACTTCCTCACCGGTATCCCGATCGTGATCAGCGGCTTTACCGGGTCGCTGATGGTGATTGCGGTCAACGGCTGGATGAACCACCCGACGGGCTTCCGCCTGGAGAACGGCGAGGCCGTCGACGTGCATCCGTTCGCGGCGTTGTTCGAGAACGGCTATTTCTGGCACGAGCTCGTGCACATGTACCTCGCCGCGTACATCGTCACGGGGTTCCTGGTGGCGAGCATCTACGCGCTTGGTTGGCTCAAGGGCCGGCGCGGCCCCTACGAGCGGGCGGCGCTCGTGATCCCGCTGACGATTGCGTCGCTCGCCGCACCCGCGCAGGTGATCGTCGGCGACTGGGCCGCCCGCGACGTCGCAAAGACGCAGCCGGTGAAGCTCGCCGCCCTCGAAGGGCTCGCGACGACGACGCGCGGGGCACCGGAGCACCTGCTCGGCTGGTACGACGGGCACGAGGTCAAGTACGGGATTCGCATTCCGCGACTCCTGTCGTTACTCGCCTTCCACGATCCGAACGCAACCGTGAAAGGGCTCGACACGGTTCCGGCCGACGAGCGCCCCCCGGTGAACGTCGTGCGGTTCGCGTTCCAGACGATGGTCGGCATCGGAGTGATGCTCGCCGGGATAGGGACCTTCTTCATCGGCGTCTGGCTGCGAAAGCGGCGGCTGCCGCGTTCCGTGTGGTTCTATCGCGCGCTCCTCCTCGCCGGACCGCTCTCGCTCGTCGCGTTGATCGCGGGCTGGATGACGACCGAGGTCGGCCGGCAGCCCTGGGTCGTGTACGGCGTCATGCGCACGACCGACGCCGTGACGGGAGCGAACGGTATTCCCGTGGGGTACGCGACGCTCGCGCTCGTCTATCTCGGCCTTGTTGTCGCGGTCGCGTGGGTTCTTCGCCGTCTCGCCCGCGCGCCGCTCGACATCCCGAACGGGGGAGCGATCGATGCACCTCGTTGACGTCCCGCTGCTGTTGATCCTCGCGGGCCTGAGCGCGTACGCCGTCCTCGGCGGTGCTGACTTCGGGGCGGGAATGTGGCAGCTCGTCGGCGGCCCCCGGTTGCGCGAGCACGCGCATCACTCGATGGGTCCCGTCTGGGAGGCCAACCACGTCTGGCTCATCTTCGTGCTCGTCGTGTGCTGGACCGCCTACCCGAGGGCGTTCGGCTCGATCATGTCGACGCTCGCCGTGCCGTTCTTCATCGCCGGGATCGGCATCGTGCTGCGTGGCACCGCGTACGCGTTGCGATCGGGGACGGTGTCGCTGCGAGAGCAGCGGACCGTCGAGATCGTGCTCGCGTGCTCGTCCATCCTGACGCCGTTCGCGCTCGGGGCCGCGATCGGCGGGATCGCATCGGGTCGGGTGCCGGTCGGCAACGCCGGCGGCGATCTCGCGTCGAGCTGGCTCAACCCGACGTCCGCGCTCACCGGCGGCCTCGCTGTCGTGACGGCGGTGTACCTCGCGGCGGTCTACCTCGCGGCCGACGGCGTGCGCCTCGGCGACGCCGAGCTGGTGCGCGCTTACCGTCTCCGTGCCCTGGTCTCGGGCCTCGTCGCCGGCGCAGTCGCGCTCGGCGGCCTGCTGGTGGTGCGGAGCGACGCCCGGCCGATCTGGGACGGGTTGACAAGTGGCTCCGGCCTCGCCGCCGTGATCGTGTCCGCAGTCGCGGGCACGGCGACGCTCCTGGCCATCCTGCAGGGGCGATTCCAGCTCGCGCGCGGCACGGCGACGCTCGCGGTGGCGGCGATCGCCGTGGGCTGGGTGCTCGCGCAGCGCCCGGTGTTCCTGCCCGGGCTCACGATCGAGGAGGCTGCGGCCGGCAGGTCGACGCTCTGGGCGATCATCGTCACCGTCGCGATCGGGGCGGTCGTGCTCGTGCCCTCGCTCTTCTTTCTCTTCCGGCTCGTGCTGCGGGGGCGCTTCGACGCGGACGAGCCCGAACCGGAGCCGGTGGCCGCAGCAACGCCGGCACGGGCCCGCCCGAACCTCCTGCTGGTCGCCGGGGCGTGCCTGGCCGTCGGTGCCGGCCTGATGCTCGTCGTCGACACGCGCTGGGCGCGCATCGTCGGCGTCGTCGGACTCTTTGGGTTCCTCGTGACGGGGTTCCTCGTGGTCGCGACCTCGGCCGCAGAGGGCGAACCCCAGGAGTAGGCCACCCGAGGCGGAGGAGACCACCCGCTAAACATCTACGCGATGTCGCTCGGAAGGAGCGAGTACATCAATGCGTCGGCGCGTCGCCGATCGAAGACGAGGTAGGACCGCAGGTGTCCTTCCCGCCGGAAGCCGGTCTTCTCCAGAACGCGCCGCGACGCGGTGTTGCCCGGTTCAACGAGTGCCTCGACACGCGCAAGCCGCGCCTCAGTCACCGCCCACCGAGCGACAAGAGGAACCGCACGTGAGCCAAGGCCACGACCACGAGCGCTCTCGACCAGCCAGTAGCCGATCTCAGCCGTGCCCGGCTGCCGGGACATCAGAACAACGGCTCCCAGCGCCTCGTTAGAGCCCGCGTCGGCGATCGCTTGCGACAGACCCGTCCCGTTGTCTGCCCGTGCCCACTGGCGTTCGATCCACGAGAGGCCCTCAGCCGTCGTGAAGTTCGCGGGGACCGTCGTGCCCTCCGGGATGCGACCCTCGCGGCTCGCCGCCTCGACGCAGCCGAGGTCGCTCTCCGCCCAGCGACGCACGATGACTGTGCCGTCAGTCAGGGGCGGGTCGGGATAGAGCAGCAGGGATGATGGCTGATCGGGCATCTCGTCCAGACTACGGCTGGCCGCCCGGGCGACAGCCCGCATCGCCGCCCAGCGGAGCCTCACGTCGTCAGCGAATAGGGTCCTCTGCATGGCGGCGACTTACTGGAAGGTCCCGTTCGAGTGGACGGCGCGAATCGCGCCACCCGACGATGTGTTAGCGGACGGCTTGTCCTGGGTTAGCGGCCCCGAGGCGCCGAAGCCGGTGGAGTTGGTGGCAGATGTCCTCGCAAGTTCGCCTGGCCCGGAGGATCGCCGCGCTGTCGAGAGGCTCGGTGCGCAAGACGCGGCTCGACGGACGCTCGAACTCGCTCCAGGGTTCAGCTACTTGCCCGACCGGTGGCACGTCCTGATGGTGGGCGGACAGCCCGCGGGCTTCGTTCTGCCGGTCACCTACGATGGCTGCTCGCGCGACGGCCTCGATGAGGCGACGATCTACCACATGGGCGTCGCTCCGGCCCATCGGGGCACGGGTCTTGGGCGACTGCTGCTTCGCCGCGCAACTCGGGTGCTCGTGGACCACGGAGTCTGGCGGATCTTCTGCGACACGCCCACGAACAACGCGCCAATGATCCATCTGTTTGAGAAGGAAGGGTGGTCTCGGCTGCCCGATCACACGCGGCCGATCTCTGCAACGACCTCCACGACATGACCTTCCTAACCGGCGACATGGATCGGCTCATCGCCTTCTATGAACAGACTCCAGTCTCCTCCATCGAGACCAGCGATGCCTGCCTAACGAGCGTTGCGCGAGGTTTAGCCGATGTCCACCACGCAGAAGCGGTTGCCTTCGGGATCGGCGAGGATCACGTAGTCCGCGTCCGGCGGTCGCTTGTCCCAGTGGACCTCGGTCGCACCCAACCCGAGCAAGCGCTCGACCTCGCCCGCCTGATCGTCCGTGTACAAGTCGAGGTGGATGCGCGGGGGGATTTGCAGCGACGAGCGAACCCGGTCGAGGGAGAGGTTCGGCCCGATGCCCTCTCTCGGACGTAACAGCACGAAGTCGTCACTGTCGCCCTCCCGGCGGACGTAGTCGAGCGCCGCCTCCCAGAACTCGGTCTGGCGCTGCAGATCGTCCACGCGCAGAACGATCGAACCGATGTGAATCATCCGGCCCACGTCATAGGACGGCTCTAACGGCGAAGCGGTGATCCGAAGCGAATGAGGTTCCCGTCGGGATCTTCGTGCGAGCCCTCAGGCTTGCCGTACTCGAAGTTCCGGGGCTCGACGAACTCGACACCGGCGCCTCTCCACTCCTCGGCGAGCGCATCTGCGTCATTCACGTGCATGTAGATGGATCCGCGGCCCACCCGCAGAGGATCGACGCCGGGTCCCGCGAGATGGATCGTCAGCTCGTTGCGATGGGCGAACGCATACCCCTCGTCATGATGCGAGGTACTGAAGCCCAGCTGCTCGTAATGGGCAACCGCCCGCGGTACATCCGAGACCACGAAGATCGGCTCGACACTGACGACGCGACCCACGCCGAAATCATAAGAGTCGTCGCCTACCTCCGCCTGCCGCGTGGCTCGGGGTTCAGGGAGCATTCATGAACTGGCGCAGGCGAGTTGTCCTATGCGACTGTCGTGACGAGCTCGTAGGTGGTGGGCCGGAAGTCCTCGCAGTGACTACGGACCTGCCCGATGCGCTCGCTGAACTCGGGTAGCTCCTTCCAGGCCTGCTGTGCCTCGAAGCTCTCCCATGGTGCGAAGCTCATGTAGTGGCTCGGAGCATCCACATCGCGAACAAGTCGAAAGGTTCCCGACCCCGCCATGCTGCTCGCCCAGGTGACGAATGCCGTCCACTCCTCGACGAACGCCTCCTCCTCGCCAGGCTTCACGATCCAAGTGCCACTCGTGTATGTCTCGGTCATGGTGGCCAACTCTACGGGTGGCCTTCCCACGGTGTCTATGGCGTTTAGAGTCCGTCGAAACTCTCGACAAGGAGGCAGTTATGCCGCTCGCACGAGTCGTGTCCTTTGATGGCGTCAGCAGCGACCGGATGGCTGAGATGCAGAAAGAGATGCAGGGCAGCGAGCGTCCCGAGAACGTGCCGGCCAAGGAGATCGTCGTTCTTCACGATCCGGAAGCCGAGAAGTCGCTTGTGATTCTCTTCTTCGAGACCGAGGACGACTACCGGCGCGGCGACGAGGCGCTGAACGCGATGCCGGCGGGCGACACCCCCGGCCAGCGCACGTCGGTCGCGAAATACCAGGTCGCGTTCCGTATGACGGACTAAAGCATCGAGGCGGTCGGCTCGGGCCATCGGGTCGGCCGCGGTCTGATCAGAGCGGAAACAACGACAGGAGGAACCCATGCTCGGCGCACAGCACGTCGATTTCGTTGGTGTCCCCGTCCGCGACCTTCAGCGCGCGGACGACTTCTACGGCAAGACGCTCGGGCTCGAGCGCAGTCCGAACTCCGGCGCGCGCTGGGTGGAGTACGAGACCGGCAATGTCACGCTCGCACTGATCTCGCCGGAGGCGATGGGCCCCCAGTTCCTCGACGACTTCCAGCCGAACAAGGTGCCGATTGCGTTCCGCGTCCCGAACGTCGAGGAGGCGAAGACGAAGCTCGAGGCGGCCGGCGTCGAGTTCAAAGGCGAGATCATCGACTCAGGCGTCTGTCATATCGCCGGGTTCACCGACCCAGACGGCAACGGGCTCATCCTGCACCGGCGTTACGCACCGTATCCGGACGGCTCGATGCCGTAGCGAGGGGCCGGGCGGGGCAAGTACTACCGTCCTTCGAACGAGGGGCGTTGGGCCCCTGGCAGCTGGCGTTTCGGAGTGGCGGGCGGTCCGCGCAGGAGCTCTGGATCGGACATCCCTTTGCCGCAGGTGCGACGATCCCCTTCCGGCGACATCTCGAACGAGAGACGGAACGGGAGGAACGAATGACCCGCCTGAACTTTCTGAACGACGAACCCTGGGACGAGATACATGCTGACCTGCAGCTCCGTGCCCGGTGGTTCGGGCATCCGTTGGGTGCTGACATGCTCGGCGCGTCGCTGCGCGAGCTCCTGCCGCGGTCGCCGGGGGGCTCGTTGCACATGCACTACGGGGTCGAGGAGATGTTCTTCGTCCTCAGCGGCACCCCGACGCTCCGCACCGGCAAGGGCGAGGAGCAGCTTTCGCCGGGAGACGTCGTGTATTGCCCCGAAGGCATCGACGGCCTGCACACGTTCTCGAACCCGACGGATGATCCGGTGCGAATCCTCGCCGTCTCGACGAAGCGCTTCCCGGACGTCGTCGCCTATCCGGAGCAGGGAGTCGCGTGGGTGGCGACACGCCACCCGGAGCGCCCCGTGCCAGAGGGCGGCGACAAGGGAATCATCGCTCGCTTCGAGTTGCCGAGAGAGGGGTGAGTCAGCGGATCGCGCGTCGTCTCTCTCCGGGCGTCGACGAGGTAGGCGTCTGCCCACCAGTAGCGATACAGACGCTCCGCTGCGACGTGCGTGAAGCCGGCGGTGCGGAGGTCATCGGCCCAGCTCTCGATGGGCTGCTCGTAGTTCGTCCTCGCCGTCGTACGGTCGAAGGACCCGAACAGCATCGGCATCAGGAAACCTTGGGCGACGAGCTCGCGATCCTCGACGTATTCGGCGAGCCCGCGGCTGTATCGCTCGACCACGTACTGCACACGAGCGGGAGCTTGGGGATCGTCGAACCGCGGCACATCGAACTCCGCGAGCACCAGCCTCGCCGTGTGGGACGCGAGCCACCGGAGCTCGACCTGCCGCTCCGTGGGACGGGCCGATTGCAGCGCGAAGGTCGCCTGAGTCAGATCCCACACTCCGACGGCCGGTGGCGCCGCAACGAACTCCTCCAGCGTCGAGCAGAACGCCCGGTGCGAGATTCCCCGAGCGCTGAGCGCCGCCGTCGTCACCGCCAGGAGCGACTCCGAGGGCTCGACGAGGTCAACGTGGCCCACCCGATCAGAGAGAGCCGGCAGCAGCGCTGCTCCATCGCCGACGCCGATATCGAGAAGGGCAACGGAGTCGTACTCCGCGTATACGCGCCGGAGACGCTCGCTCGTCGCTGCATAGAGCGCGACGTTCCCGCCGCCCCGCACGAACGCCGCGAACGCATCTCGTAGTTCGTAGACGCCCGCCCTCCCGGTAGCCGTCCGGCGCTCGAGCCATTGAGCAGCCTCGCCGAAGACGATGTTCTCGGGCTCGCGCGTCGCCGCTGTCGCGGCAAAAGCCGAAGCGTCGCGGAACTCGCCTTCCGCGTAGGCGAGCACGGCACGATAGAACCAGGCGAGAGAGCTCTCGGCGTCCACCGTTCGGACGCTCGCGTAGCCGTCGGAGCGGTAGGCCTCGAACAGCTCGACCAGCTCGGCGGAGCTCACCCTGGCTCGGAGCGTACCGCGCTGCCGAGGTCAGCCTGGGTCTGTTGACTCGCGGTATCCCCTTTTAGCGGCACTCGGGGTACCCGGTTGGGGTCGATCAGCTTCCTGAAACCGGTGGGCGTTCATACGTAACTCATCCCTTGCGGCCGACGGGATTCCGCCCGACCGCAACCAGGCTGAGCCCGTCATCAACTGCGGAACCCTCAGGAGGCTCAATCACATGAAGGACATCCTCACGACGATTCTCGGAAGCAAGGCGCGTCTTGCGGTCGCGCTCTCGATGACTGCGATGGTGCTGGCCGGCGGCGCGACGTTCGGTAGCTGGGCAGTGAGCGCGGATGCCGGTAACGGCTACGCCAAGGCTGTCACCGCGCAGAACCTGACGCTGGCCGATGTTTCGGCCTCAACGGTCGCAGATCTCTACCCGGGCGGCAGCGGCGCGGTGAAGATCAGGGTCACGAACCCGAACGCGTTCGCGGTCACGATCACCGGCGTCGCCGGAGCCGGGGCGATCACTTCGGACAAGGGTGCGGGCTGTGACGCCTCGACCGGTGTCACCTACACGAATCAGACCGGACTCTCGCTGGCTCTCGCGGGCGGCGCGACAACCACCTTCACGCTCGCCGGCGCTGCGTCGATGTCGAACAGCAGCGTCACCTCGTGCCAGGGCGGCATCTTCACGATTCCGGTCACGCTGACGGCCACCACCTAGGCGAATGAGTCTCCGAGAGGCACTGAGGATCATCGCAGCCGACAAGGCCAGGCTCGTCCTGGCCTTGTCGGCCGTCGCGGTCGTCGCGACGTCCGCGGTGACCTTCGGCTCTTGGTCTGTGTCCTCGAGCGCGGGCTCCGGTTATTCGAAGGCGAAGCTCGCCTTGAACCTGACCCTTTCCGATGCCTCTGCCTCGACGACCGCTCAGCTCTACCCCGGCGGGACAGGCGACCTGTGGGTCAAGGTCACGAACCCGAACCCCTTCGCGGTCACGGTCACCTCGGTCACGGGCACCGGCGCGATCACGGCCGACAAAGGCGCGGCGTGCGATGCGGCGACCGGCGTGACCTTCACCAACACGACCGGTCTGAGCCAGGCAGTTGGTGCCGGCGCGACCGTCACGTTCTCGCTCGCAGGCAAGGTGGCGATGTCGAACGCCTCGGACAACAGCTGCCAGGGCGCTGTCTTCACCGTTCCGATCACGCTCGCGGCGACGAGCTAGGAAGAGCACGTCGAGATGCGGCGGAAGAAGTTCCTCACTCTTCTCTGCGTCGCCCTTGTGGCGCTTGCCGTCGTACGGGTCGCAGCGGCGGCCTGGTCGATCTCCAGCAGCGGAAACGGAGCGGCGAAGGCTCTCTCGATGCCCGCCGGCTCGGCTCCGACCAAGTCGGTCAGCTATCCGAACATTGCCCTCAGCTGGAGCGCGGTAACGGTCGGTGGGGCAGCCGTCGATAGCTACACCGTGCGTCGCTACACCGAAGCGGGCGTCCTCCAGTCGATTGCGTCAGCCTGCAGCGGCGCGATCGCAGCGACGACTTGCACCGAGAACAGCGTACCGGTCGGCCGCTGGCAGTACACGACGCAGCCGGTCAAGGGCGGTTGGACGGGTGCTGAAAGCGCGAAGTCGGTCACGGCCGAAATCGCTGCTGCCCCGACCGGCGTCTCCTGCACGAACTGCACGACTTTCGGCTCGACCCAGTACATCAACAACGCCGGAAAGCTGGCGGTGAATCTCCAGGTCACGTTGGCAGCCAGCTCGCTCTCGACCGACACGGTGCATCTGACGTTGACCGACAGCGCGTCGACGACCGTCACCGCGACGACGCAGGCAGCGACGGCGGGTGCCGGCACGGTGACGTTCACGGCCCTCAACACCTCGAGCCTCGTCGACGGCAACATCACCGCAACCGCCTGGGTGACGACGAACACCTCCGACTCGTCCACGACCACGACGACGACCCTCGTCCGCGACGCGGTTGCGCCGACGGCGACTGACATCTTCGGAACCAACGGCGGCGGCACAGCCAAGAAGATCGACACCGCCGGCGGCGACACGCTCGTCTACACCTTCTCGGAGCCGATGGACCCGGCCTCGATCCAGGCCGGCTGGTCCGGTGCGTCGACCACGGTGAACCCGTCGATCGTGGGCGGCGACACGATCACCGCCGCTACCGCGCTGGGCGTGGTCAGCACCGGAGCGGCCGGCTACGTCCAGGCAGGTTTCACCGTCACCTGCAGCACGACGACGATGGTCATGAGCGGCAGCACGATCACGCTGAATCTCAACAACTGCCTGCCGACGTCGAGGCTGAAGATCGGGACCGCGACACAAACCTTCGCCTGGACACCGTCCGCCTTGGCGACCGATCAGGCCGGGAATCCGATGTCGACAACCGTGGCGAACGAAGTCGGCGGACCGAAGGCGAACTTCTAGATGACGGGCAGGCGTTTGGCAAAGGCTGGATACCGCTGGGGGAAGCGAGCAGCCGTCGCGGCGATCGTCTCCGCCGCCCTCTCCTATCTCGCTCTGATCGTGCTCCGGTACGAGCCGATGGTCATGGTCACGGGATCGATGCAGAAGACGATTCCGGTCGGCTCGCTCGTCGTCGACCGGAACGTGGATCCGCAGGAGCTCGAGGTCGGCGACGTGATCAGCTTCCAGAAGCCCCTCGGCGCCAAGGGGATCGACACTCACCGCATCGTCGCGATCAAGAACGACAAGGGCAAGCGGCTCTATCAGACGAAAGGCGACAGCAACCCGGTCGCGGATCCCTGGGTGATCAGCTTCGACCCGGGCATGACCGCCCATCGCGTGGCCTTCTCCGTCCCCTATGCGGGGAACGCACTGATCTTCGCCCGCTCGCCGCTCGGACGGCTCGCGCTGATCGCCTACGTCTGCCTGATCCTGCTCCTCAGCGTCTTCAAGGCCATCGCAGCCACCGCAAAGGACAAGACCCAACCGCCGACCGGCAAACCAACGCAGGTGGTGACGAGGCGCGGTCAGGCGACCGCTGCGAGCGCGAGCTCCTCCTCTGCGCCGGCAATCATCGTGGAGGCGACGAGCTCGAAGGCGGCGTTCCACGCCGCTTCGTACTCCGGCCGCCAGCCTTCCTGGGCGATCGACGCCATCGACGCGATCAGTGTCCCCCCAAAGAGGGGGTAGTGCTCGGGCTGCGCCCCGTGGCAACGTAGCGTGCACCGAGCTTGCGCAGGGTGGGAACGATGGCGTCGAGATCTCGGAGTGACTTCCGTAGCAGGACGAGTGCGGCGAGCAGCATCGTCGCTGGTTTCGAGGGCTTCCAGGTCGAGTGACATCCCCAACGCTCGCCGTCACCGGGCGGCCAGCACGAACGGCTCGGCCGCCCGCTCCGGCGCCTCGCGTGCCGCGGAGGCTGCGCGCCAGGCCTGCATCGAGCGCTCGGGGCCGGTGCGGGCGAGGATCCGGTAACCGACGAACGCGGCAGGCCCGAAGAAGAGCTGGGCGGGCACGACGACACCGACGTTGCCGCGCACGACCGCGGTGATGACGAGCGGCGCGAGGCTCGGTGCGAGCCCGCCGAACACGGTGACGAGAACGAATGCGAGCCGGACGCCGCGCCGTCCGTAGCCCTTGTAGGCGGCGACGGCGAAAGTGCTGTAGACGAGCAGGTCGCCGATCCCGATGTTCGCGCTGTTGAGACCGGCGCGGAAGCCGATCGACGGGTCGAGCGGGAAGCCGGCGAAGGCGTCGGCGAGCCTCGCGGTCAGCGGGACCCCGAAGCTGAAGATGGGGTCGTAGACCGCGAGGCCGAGAGCGAACCACGCGACGTGTCGGAGCCGCATCCCGCCCTGCACGTACAGATTCGACACCGCGACTGCGGCGCACAGCACGGCGACGCTCGTCAGTACCCAGTAGAGCTGCCAGCCGCGAGTGGTGCCGAGCTGGTGGCGGGCCACGACGATGTTCGTGGCGATGAGCAGCCCGATCGCCGGCCACAAGACCGTTCGCGGCAGTAGCGGGCGGTAGCCGATCGAGAGCGCCGAGACGAACGTGATCACGAGGAAGACCGTGAGCACGACCGGAGGCAGGAAGAGGTAGAGAACCGGAAGCGTGACGATGAAGCCGAAGAGGATCACGAGGTCTCGTCCGTTGAAGCAGCCGATCGCCGGCCGGTCCAGTTGGACGTTGCGGAAGTACACGAGTGCGCAGGCGGTCGTAGACAGCGCGCCAATGAGCACCACGCACGTCTGGAATACGGTTTGCTCGAGCATCAGCGCTCCTCGCTCGCGAAGGTGGTCTCCAGCAGATCCGCGCGCGCGGGTCGCAGCCGCCGTCCCAACGCGTCGTCGTCGGCCAGCTGGACCGTGACGGCGATTCCGGCCGCATCGAAGCGCTCCGCGAGCGCGTCCGGAGTCAAGTCGCCCAAGCCGGACCGGGCGACGGACAGACGGATGCGCCCGTCGTGCTCATGCGCCGTGAAGCGCGCCGGCCACGGCTGCGACGGCAACGCCTCGTAGATCTCGACCAGGTCGCGCGGCGTGACCGGCCGCCCCTCCGAGCGCAGCAGCTGGTCGGCCTTCCCAAGGATGCGCGAGGTGCCCGGAGTGCCCGCGAGGTCGCAGTGCAGCGCTTCGTCGGGAAGGCGTTGGACGAGGTCGCGCGTGTCGTAGCGCAGCACCGGCATGCACTCGCGGAACGGGTAATAGGGCGTGACCACCACCGTGCCGATCTCGCCCGGCCCTGCGGGTTGTCCCGTGTCCGGGTCGACGATCTCGATCAGGCCCATGTTGAGATCGTGGTGCAGGTGCTCCTCGGCGCAGGTGCGGCCGCTGACCGGCAGCACTTCCGTCATGGCGAAGGTGTCGTTGACCGGCGCGCCGAACGTCTCGGCCGCGGCGGCTGCGAGAGACGCGCTGAGCAGCTCGCCTCCGCAGTCAATTCTCCGAAGCCTGAACGCGCCCGCACCGAGGCCGCGCTGCCGCGCCGCCCGAACAAGCTCTGCGAGGTAGCTCGGGTAGGTCGACAGCAGTGTCGGTGCCGCGTCGCCGCCGCTGCACAATCCGTCGAGGCTTTCCTCCGGCGGCACGAGGCCCAGGACGATGCAACGCGCGCCGACGAGGCCGCATACCGTGACGTTCTGCTGGACAGCGGCCGTCGCGCGCGAGCTGATGTTGATCTGCATGAAATCGGCGGGACCGATCTCGCCGCGCAGCAGGCCGCTGAGCGCGGCCATCGCAGGCCACAACTCGATCTCCTTGCGCGAGAGCCAGATCTCGGCGGGACGGCCGGTCGTCCCGGTCGTCCTGGTGGAGAGATACGGACGCGACCCGTCCGCCACGAAGTCTTCGGCGCGGTCGAGAAGATCCTGCTTGCGCGTGAGCGGGACCTTCGGCAAGTCCTCGAGGGTCAGCCGATCTGGGGCGACGTCCGCCCGGGCGAACAGCTCGCGATAGAACGGGCTCAGTGAGGCTGCTCGCACCGCCGTGCGTCGGAGTGCCCGAGTTTGGAATGACCGGCGCAGCTCGGGATCGGCATACGGGCCGTCAAGGAGCAGCTGGACGTCGTCACCCGGCGCGCCGAACTCTTCGAGCGTCCGCAGGGCGTCGCCGACGAGTCGGCGGACGTTGTCGGCCGAGATGGGGCGGCCCCAGATGAGCGAGCGGGCCATTCGAAGCTGCCTGATACCGGTGTCGAGCATTGAATCGTTCTCCTGGCGTTGACGCGTGTCCCCCCGTCGGCCGAGACCCAGACCCCTCGGATGCCGGCCGACGCGGGGAAGGCGTGGTCGTGGTTATGAGCCACCGACACACGCGGCGAAGAGCACAGCGGTGAAGGAACCCATGACGTAACGAGCGTGCTTGGCAGTCGTCAGGAACTGGGACATGTCACACCTCCTTTCACGCGTTCGAATGGACAGCTCGCGCTGTCGACGTGGCTGGTAGAACTCGTACTTCGAGCAGCATCTCGGGGTGCAGCTGGCAGGTGATGAAGTAGGTGCCGGGCACGCTCCAGACGCCGGTAATCCAGCGGTCGCCGTGCTCGCTGAGATGCGCGTTGCGCGGGCCGAGGCGCGGCATCCCCGGCTGGGAGTCCTGCCGTGCGCCCCTGCCGGGAACGAGCACGTGCAGCCAGGCCGACCCGTTGGCGAAGGTGAGGTGGTCGCCCACGCGGATGGTGATCACCGAGCGGCCGAACATCTCATGACCCATTGCGATGACGCGCCCGCCTGCAGGCGCAGCCGACTCACGGGGACCGGGCACCGCCAGCGCAGTCGCGATCATCCCTATTGCTGCGAATCCCCACGCGGCCTTCATGACCGACGTCGCTCCTCCCTGCCTGGTGCGACTCCGTCACGTGCCGCAGACGCGACGATCGAGTGCTCTGTCTGTGTCGCTCACAGGACGGCCGGATGTGCGCGTCTCTTCCCTCCGGACCGACGAAGTGCGGTCAGGTCGTGCCGCGCTACTCCCGAAACTCGATCTGCCGATGCGTGCCGTCGCACAGTGGCTTGTTCGTGGAGTGGCCGCACCGGCAGAGGGTCACGCGATTGCGCGTCTCGAAGGGCTGCCCGTCCGCTCGTCTCACCGGGACCCCGCCCGTGACCCACAGGGCTCCCGCGAGCGAGCGCTCCTCCTCGGTGACGGCGATCGCCACCGGCAGGTCCGCCTCGACGTCGGGGCCGTCCTCCTCGAGCGAGTACGTGTAGGAACCCGAGGGGCAGCGGTCGATCAGCGCGATCACGCGGGCGCGGACGTCGCTGTCCTCGGCCCCTTCCAGCATGGCCGGGATCCGCTCGACGCGGCCGACGCAGAACGCCGCGTGCATGCACAGGGAGCCGTCACGCCGCACGACGATCCCATGGCCGTCGAGCACGCGCTGCCGCGAAGCCGTCGGCTGCGGATCCGCGGTTTCCGTGCCGTCGAAACCGACCCGCGCGTGCGTCCCGTCGCAGAAGGGCTTCGTACTCGACTGCCCGCATCGACAAAGGGCGTACGTCTCCTCGGTGTCGATGACCTCGGTCTTGTTCCACGTGAGGGCGTCGTTCGACTCCGACACGATCTTGGTCTTGCGAACGAGTGGGACGTCGCCGTAAACGAGGTACGGGCCGTTGCGTAGCACGACGATCCGCTGCGCCTCCTTGGCTGCGTGGTGCCGTAGCTCGGGCGGTACGTACTCGAAGCTCGGCCCGACGGTCGTCTCGCCGTCCCCGGACGGCAGCTTCATCAACTCGATCGCCTGCTCCTTGAGCCCGTACATCGCTCCGGTTGCGACGGCGAGCAGCCTCGGACTCCCGTTGAAGCACTCGTCGAGGAGATGGAGCACGCCCGAGTACGCGTGGTTGAACTCGTCCATTTGCGCGCGGATCTCGCTCCCCTTCGGGTAGTCCCTGCTGCGCGGGTTCGGCCGCATGTTGTGCACGGCCTCCCAATCGACCTGGAACCGCTCGCCCGTCGGACCGGACTGCGGCGTGTCGCCGGGGGCATGACGCCGACCGACGTAGATCTCCTGGAAGCGAAAGTAGTGCGCGACCTCTTCCCGCTCCGGATGGAACATGTCGCGGTCGCCGTCCCACACTTCCTGATGCTGCAGTCCTTCGCCCTGCTCGACGATCTCCTCGAGGGCCGCCAGAGCCGACTCGAGATCGAGGACGGTGACGATCCGGCCGCTGCCGCCGTAGTACAGCTCGTCGGTCACCTGACGGGCGGGGTCGCCGCAGAAGAGCGCCTCCTCGCCGAGCTCGCCGGCGAGTCGCTTCAACGCCACCTCGATCGCCTCGTAGAACTGGCCGATCGTCTCGAACTGGTTGTCTTCCGGGAGTCCGTCGTGTTCTCCCGGCCTCTCGATCTGCATGAAGACCTCGACCGCTTCCGGGGAGAACTTCATGAGGGGCACCTCGAAGGCGCGGTTGCTGTGGGGCAAATAGGTCGGAAACTTCGGCAGGAGCGTCGGCGTGTCCAGCTTCGGGGAGCCTCCAACCGCGTTCAGGAGGTTCGCCGCCATCGTCAGATGCAGCATCTCCTCCATGAAGACGCTGTGGACGACCTCGGCGGCCTCCTGGTTGCACCCCTCCTTGATCGAGTAGAGGGCGCACAGGTAGGGCGGGAGCGTCCCGTGCTCGATCTCGATCGCCCACTGCAGGTGGCGCCGGAGACTGTCGACCGTCGTGATTGCCACGGGCTTCACGATATCCCGCGACGCCGGAAGCCGAAGCACGTGGACGCGTCCCCGCTAGAGGCTTGATGTGAAGTGCGCGGCCCAGTTCGTCAACAGGCTGGCACGGTTGACAGGGCCGTTTGAGGGTCTCAGACTGCCTGCGCCTGAACGACGATGCCGTTTGGGAGGAACGTGGTGCGACGAGGCAGCCTGTTCGTGCTCCTCGCGGTGGTCGTCGTGCTGCTCGCGGGAGGATTCCGCACCGCGCCGCCTCCCGTCCGTCCCGGCGGCAAGATCGGCACGATGACCCTGGTTCGCGGCATCGAGCATAGAGCCGACGACGAGATCTGGCGGTTCTGCAAAGCGGTCATTCCGAAGCCGGGGCGGTACCGCCGGACGTGCTTCGTCCCCCGCGTGGAGCGGCTCTTCATCGGCTACGGAGACTGGGAGAGAACGCAGAAGGCGCTCGACTCCGCCTGGCGGCAGCTGAAGTGGGATCTCTGGGTTGACGGACGGCGAGTCGACTTGCCGCGCTTCGGCACTTCCGAGCGGACGCTGTACTACTTTGCGCCGGCCGGAGGCAAGAACGCGATCCTCCGTGAGTGGAGCGTGACCCTCGTTGGGGTTACTTCGGGCAAGCACGTGATTCGGTATCGAAGTGCAAGCCGCTCCCTCCGAACAACCGACGCTACCTGGACATTGACCGTCGGGTGACGAACCCCCGGGCGTCCTAGCGCGAACAACCAAATGCTAGGCAGGCTCTCGCGGGCCGCTGCGCAGGGAGTTTCACATCAAGCCTCTAGTAGTGCTCCGTTAGGTTGACGCAGGGACCGCTGCGGCGGCGGCGAAATGCGGCGACGACTGTGTCGTCGTCGTGGGAGGGGACAATGCCGCGGGTGGTGGGTTCGTGAGGCCGTCGGAGCTCGCGCGGGTGCGTG
>WNFV01001010.1_pt1 | contig 38570 bp, 40 predicted proteins | sample 5400101 | NCBI WGS metagenome assembly WNFV01 (sample SAMN13153361, study PRJNA577476) | soil metagenome | isolation source: 115 cm soil or saprolite under grassland replicate 1 | place: USA:California | collected 2016-06-15 | reverse complement strand
CCTCGAGGTCCGGGTTGCAGACGGCGACGACGGGTGCGTCGGTGGCGGCGATCCCGAGGTTGGCCGCGCGGGCGTAGCCGACGTTCTCACCCGGGTCGAGCACGGTCACGGTGGGCAGCGAACGGACGACCTCGGCCGCCGAGCCGTCGGACGACCCGTTGTCGACCACCACGACCTGCGGCGCGCCGCCCGCGCTCGTGTCCGTCAGCAGCGAGCGGACGCACTTGCCGAGCGCAGCGCCCGCCTCGTAGTTCACGACGACCGCGGCCCAGCCGGACTCGACGTCGCTCCCCGCCACTAGTCGACGAACCGGTACTTCACGAGCGTCCACAGCGCGACGACGCCGTCGTGCCAGGTGATCTTCTTCCCTTCGTTCGGCTCGCGCCCCGCGTACGAGATCGGTACCTCGTAGATGCGGATCCCCTTGCGCAGCACCTTGGCCGTGAACTCCGGCTCGAAGTCGAAGCGGTTCGCTTCGAGGCGCACGCCATCGAGCACGTGCCGGTCGAACAGCTTGTAGCAGGTCTCCATGTCGGAGAGGGTGCTGTTGTAGAGCATGTTGGTGACGAGCGACAGGAAGCGGTTCCCGACCCAGTGCAGGAACAGCATGTTCCGGCGTTCACCGGTGAAGCGGGAGCCGTAGACGACGCGCGCGCGTCCCTTGAGCACGGGCGCGAGCAACCGCGGCCAATCGTCCGGGTCGTACTCGAGGTCGGCGTCCTGCACCAGCACGAGGTCGCCGGTCGCGTTCTCGAGCCCGGTGCGGATCGCCGCGCCCTTGCCGCGGTTCGACGGGTGCTTCAGCACCCGCACCGTGCTGTCCCCGAGCTGGGTGAGCACGGCGGCGGTGCCGTCGTCGCTCCCGTCGTCGACGATCAGGATCTCCCGGTCGACGGGGAGCTCCACCGAGCGCATCCGGCGCACGATCTCGGCGACCGTGGCGCGCTCGTTGAAGACGGGAACGATGACCGAGAGCTTGCGGACGCGTCCTGCGCCCGTGGTGTCGTCCCTAGGACCGACCTCGCTCACGCTCCCTCCCGAACCACTCGTAGGTGCGGGCGAGCCCTTCGCGGAGGTCGACCTCGGGATGCCAGCCGAGCACGTCGGCCGCGAGGGTGATGTCGGGTCGCCGGCGCGCGGGATCGTCCACCGGGAGCGGCTCGAAGAGGATCTCGGAGCTCGATCTCGTGACCTCGCGCACGATCTCGGCGAGCTCGGCGACTGTGAACTCGTCGGGGTTGCCGATGTTCATGGGGCCATGCCAGTCGGAGTCGAGGAGGGCGAGGATGCCGCGGACCTCGTCGTCGACGTAGCAGTACGACCGCGTCTGCGTCCCGTCGCCGTAGACGGTGAGCGGCTTGCCGTCCATCGCCTGGACGAGGAAGTTGGACACGACGCGGCCGTCGTGCTGCCTCATGTGGGTCCCAAAGGTATTGAAGATGCGCACGATCTTCACGTCGATGTCGTGCGTGCGGTGGTACGCCATCGCCAGCGCCTCCGCGAACCGCTTGGCCTCGTCGTAGACGCCCCGCGGCCCGACCGGGTTCACGTGACCCCAGTAGTCCTCGCGCTGCGGATGCACCTGCGGGTCGCCGTAGATCTCACTCGTCGACGCCAGCAGGTACCGCGCGCCGGTGGCCTTGGCGAGACCGAGCGTGTTGTGCGTACCGAGCGAACCCACCTTCAACGTCTTGATCGGATGCTCGAGGTAGTCGCGCGGGCTCGCCGGGCTCGCGAAGTGCAGCACGGCATCGACCCCCTCGTCGACCGAGAAGAACTGGGTGACGTCGTGCACCTTGAACTCGAACGCGCCGGTGTCCAGGAGGTCTTCGACGTTCTCCATGCGGCCGGTGAGCAGGTTGTCGACGGCCAGGACGTCCCAGCCGCGGCCGACGAGCGTGCGACAGAGGTGGGAGCCGAGGAACCCGGCGCCCCCCGTGACGACAGCGCGCGGCATCAGCGCCCGAGGCCCTGGTACGTGAAGCCTCGCTTGCGAATCGCGGCCGGGTCGAGGAGGTTGCGGGCATCGACGATGCGGGGCGAGCGCATCAGCGCACCGACGCGATCGAAGTCGAGCCAGCGGAACTCGTCCCACTCGGTGAGCACCACGACGACGTCGGCATCGGCGCACGCCTCGTACGCGTCGGCGACGACCTCGAAGTCCGCGAGCCCACGCGCACGCTCGCCGGCGACCGGGTCGTAGGCGCGGACCTGGGCGCCGTCGGCTGCGAGGCTCGCCGCGACACCCAGTGCCGGCGAGTCCCGCAGGTCGTCGGTGTTCGCCTTGAACGTGAGGCCCCACAGCCCCACGCGTGCCCCCGCGAGCCCGCCATGCACCGCGCTCCGGATCTTGTCGACGATCCGCTCGTGCTGCAGCCGGTTCACCTCGGCCACCGCCGACAGCAGACGGAACTCGTAGCCGGCCTGCCCGGAGGTATAGAGAAGCGCCGACACGTCCTTCGGGAGGCACGACCCCCCGAAACCGGGTCCCGGGTGAAGGAACTCGAAGCCGACCCGGGGGTCGTAGCCGATGCCCAATGCGACCTCCCGCACGTCGGCGCTGACGGCCTCGCACAGGTTGGCGATCTCGTTGATGAACGACACCTTGGTGGCGAGAAAGGCGTTCGAGGCGTACTTGATCAATTCCGCCGACGCCGCGTCGGTGACGAGGATCGGCGCCCGCAGGCTCCGGTAGAGCTCGGAGATCCGCACCGCGACCCCCGTCTCCTGGCAGCCGATCACGACGCGCGTCGGCTCGAGGAAATCCTGCACCGCCGCGCCCTCGCGGAGGAACTCGGGGTTCGACGCGACGCCGATCGACCCGGTCGGGACACCGGCGTCCGCGAGGTGACGCTCGACCAGCGCGGTCGTCCCCACGGGCACGGTCGACTTGTTGATCACGACCGATCCCGGTCTCAGGACGGGGGCAATCTCGCGCACGACGTCCTCGACGATCGACAGGTCGGCGGCGCCGTCGTCGTCCGGTGGCGTCGGGACGCACAGGAAGACGAACTCGGCCGTCCGGGCGGCAGTGGCCGCGCCGACGACGAACGTCAGCCGGCGCGCTGCGAGCCCTTCGGCCACGAGAGCCGGAAGGCCCTCCTCGAGCACCGGGACCTCGCCCTTGCTCAGCCGCGCGACCTTCTCGCGGTCGACGTCGCCGCACACGACGTCGTGGCCCAGTCGCGCGAAACACGCGGCGGTGGTCAGCCCGACGTACCCGCCGCCGACGACCGCGATCGCGCTCACGTGTGACCCTGTCTGGGCTCGCGCACGGGGGCGGAGTCTACGGCAGCGCTCTCGTACGACCCGAGGTCAGCACTGGGTCGGGTCGGGCGGCGGCGCCTGCGGCTTGCCCTTGGCGTTCGTCGCCGGCGGCGAAGCAGCGGAGGCCGTCGTCGCGGGCGCCGCAGTGCTCCCGGGTGCGGCCGCCGCGTTGGGCGGCGGCGTGATCCCCTTGAAGTCCCGCCCGAGCACGAGCGAGACGTTGGCCTCGACGACCGACTTGTCCTCGACGAGCCGGCCGGCGCCGCCGAGGTAGCTCTGAACCACGCGGGCCTTGTCCTGGGACCCGGGACGGTAACGAACCTCCGTGATGTTCAGGCGGGGCTGGTTGCCCACCCCGACGTTCACGAAACCCTGCTGCTGGAGGTCGCTCCCGGTCTTGGTGGCAAGGCCGTTTTGCCCCGAGCCGTTGAACACGCGCACGCGGATCTCGGAGGGCTTTGGCCCGTTCTGCGGGATCGGCTGCGCGCCGAAGTCACGCAGGCGTGCGAGCACGGCATCGGCGTCGGGCTGCTTGAGATCGAGCGTGGAACCGAGGCCCCGCGAGGTTCCGGCAACGGTCGGCATCGTGACCATCTCGAGGCTCGCGGGGTCGTTGGGGTCGACCTTGCGGAACGATGTGATGATCTTGTTGATGTCGTCGCGGTTGAGCGACCGGTCGGCCTTGAGCTTCGGGATCGTCTTGTCCGCGATGTCGTTCGCCGCCAGCGGGTCCTTCACGGACTTCCGGAACGCCGTTGTAGCGAGCCGGCGGATGAACGTCTGCTGCCGCTCGATGCGCCCGAGGTCACCGCGCGGATCCGTGCGCCATGCTCCTTCGATGTACTGCTCCAGACCGCGCGACCGGACGTAGTTGAGCGCGTCGGAGCCGCCGAGCGTGTAGCAGCCCGGCTTGAAAGCGAACGGGATGAACTCGAAGCCGCTGTGTTGGTCGCGTGCGGGTGCCTGCAAATAGACGGGCACGCCGCCCATCGCGTCGACGATGCCCTTGAAGCTGGCGAAGTCGACCTCGATGTAGTGCTGGATCGGGATCTGGAAGTTCTGCTGGAGTGTGTCGACCACCCGTTGCGGCCCGCCGTTGGTGTCCGAGTTGAACGCGGCGTTGATCTTCTGCTCCCCGAGCCCCGGCACGTTCACAGCGAGGTCACGGGGGAAGGAGACGAGGAAGCCGGTCTGCGCCCGAGGGTCGACGTGGACCACCATCAGCGTGTCCGAACGCTGACCGCCCTGGGACGCTTGGTCGCCGAACGCCGCCTGCTCCTCGGGCGTCTCCGCGAACTGCCGTGTGTCCGATCCGATCAGCAGGAAGTTCGCAGGATCGCCGGGGTCGGTGTTCTCGGCCGTCTTGAGGTTGACGCGTGGGATCGAGTCGATCTTCCGGTCGATCACGACGTTCACGCCGACCACGCCCGCCAGGACGAGCGGCACCGAGACCGCGAGCGCGACCGCGAAGCGACCGAAGAAGACGCGCGGGAAGGACTGGGGCTTCACGAACTCCCGATGCTACCGGCGAGGGTGCCGATGCCTCGGTCGCGCCAAAGGTCGGGTGGGGTCGGTGATCCCGCCGCTACCCTGCCGCGCGTGGACAAGGGAGCACCGTTGAGCGCTGCCGCGGTGCTTGCACGCCTCCCCGCAGCGGTCGACGCGGCCGTCGTGCGGGCGGGACGTCACGTCGTCGTCGCTGCCGAGCCCGATGCGGTCGAGGTGTCGTCGGGTGCACGCGCCCTCGAGCTGCTCGACCGCCTCCCACCCGGGTGGTGGGCGGGGTTCCTCACCTACGAGCTGGGCGCCGCGGTCGAACGGGTGGCGCCGGGCGCGCACGGGGCCGACGAGCCTCGACTTCCTGATCTCGTCGTCGCCCGCTTCCCCGCTCGGCTCCTTTTGGATCCCACGACAGGGCGAACCGAGCTCCGCGGTGACGGCAGCGCTCGCACGCTTCTCGAACGCGCGGGCGACGCGGCGCGCACGGATCCGAGCGTCCCGACGCCACCGGTGCTGCGGCGCTGGCGCTCGAGCCTTGATCGCCCCGCCTTCGAGCATGGCGTCGAGACGATTCTCGAGCACATCGTCGCCGGTGACTGCTACCAGGTGAACCTGACCCGCTGCCTCACGTCCGAGCCCGCAGACCCGGTGGCGCTGTTCGCGGCGCTCGAGCGCTGCAACCCGTCGCCGCACGGCGCGCTGCTGCGCGTCGGCGCGACCTCCCGGTCCCCGGCGGTGTCGGTCGTCTCGGCGTCGCCGGAGCGATTCCTGACGTGGCGCGGCCCAGAGGTCGAGACGCGTCCGATCAAGGGGACGGGCACCGACCCGGGTGCGCTGTCGAAGAGCGAGAAGGACCGGGCCGAGAACGTGATGATCGTCGACCTCGCCCGCAACGACCTCGGCCGCGTCTGCGAACCGGGGTCGGTCGTGGTGCCGGCGCTGTGCGAGGTCGAAGCACATCCCGGACTCCACCATCTCGTGAGCACCGTCCGGGGGCGGCGGCGCGCGGGAACGGGCGTCGGTGGATTGGTGCGCGCCACCTTCCCGCCCGCGTCCGTCACCGGCGCGCCCAAGCCGCGGGTGATGCAGATCATCGAGGATCTCGAGCCGGTACGCCGGGGTGCCTATTGCGGCGCGGTCGGGTGGGTCGACACCGAGCGAGACGAGGGAGACCTCAACGTCGCCATCCGGACGTTCACGGTCACGGACGGGCGCACCGATCTCGGCGTCGGCGGCGGCGTGGTCGCGGACTCGGACCCCGCGGGTGAATGGGCAGAGACCGAGCTCAAGGCGGCGCGCCTCCTCGCCGCGGTCGGCGCGGACCTTCCCGGCGTGCACGAGGCGACGCTCGCGGGAGCACAATGGTGAGCGACGCCGTGCTGTGGCTCGACGGGCGGCTCGTGCCCGAGAACGAGGCGCGTGTGTCGCCGTTCGACCACGGCCTGCTCGTGGGCGACGGCGTCTTCGAGACGCTGCGCGTCTACGGCGGTGTGCCGTTCGCCTGGACCCGTCACCACCAGCGGCTCGTCCGCTCGGCCGCCGGGCTCGGCCTCACCGCGCCGGGATCGGACGAGCTCCGGACGGCAGTGGACGCGGTGCTCGAGGCCAATCGACTCACGGAGGGGCGGGTGCGCCTGACCGTCACGGGCGGGCCCTCGCCCCTCGGCTCCGAGCGCGGCGACGGTCCACCGACCGTCATCGTCGTCGCCGCCCCGGCGAAGCCGTGGCCACCGAGCGTCGACGTCGTGATTGTCCCGTGGACGCGGAACGAGCGCGGCGCGGTCGCGGGACTGAAGACGATCTCGTACGCGGAGAACGTCCGCGCGCTCGCGTACGCGCACGAGCACGGCGCGGGCGAGGCGATTTTCCTCAACACGGCCGACGAGCTGTGCGAGGCGACGGGCTCGAACCTCTTCGTGGTGCAGGACGGCGTGGTCCGCACGCCTCCAACCGACGCCGGCTGCCTGCTGGGCGTGACGCGCGCGCTCGTGCTCGAGCTGTGCGCCGAGCACGGCCTGGCCGCCGAGGAGGTCGCGCTCGCCCCGGCGGCGCTGGGCGACGCCGACGAGGCGTTCCTCACGTCGTCGACGCGTGAGGTCCATCCGATCCGGCGCGTCGATCGGAGCGCGCTCCCTGCAGCTCCGGGACCGGCGACCGACAAGATCGCCGGCCTGTTCGCCGCGCTCGTCGCCCGCGACACCGACCCCTGAGCCGTTCCTCCGTCACGCGTCCCGCAGGTGCACCACGTCGCCGACGCGCACCTCGGTGACCTCTCCTTCGTGGTCTCGGATCCGCAGCTGGCCGTCGTCGCCGACGTCGACGGCCCGGCCGACGACGTCACCGTCCGGCCGTTCGACCTGCACGCGCCGGCCCAACGTCACGAGACGCGCCCGGTACTCGGCGACGACCGCGTCGAGGTCCGCGTACCGGCGGTCGAGCTCGGCGAGGAACGCGTCCAGCAGCTCCCGGCGGTCGACCGGGTGTCCAGCTTCGAGATTGCACGCGGTCGCGGTCTCGGCGAGCTCGGGCGGGAACTCGTGCCATTCGACGTTGACGCCCGCGCCGACCACGATCGCACGGCCGTCGGCCTCGGCGAGGATCCCGACCAGCTTGCGATCGTTCACGACGAGGTCGTTCGGCCACTTGAGCCCGGGTGTGAAGCCCGCGACGCGCGCGATCGCCTCGGCCATCGCGACCCCGCACGCCATCGTGACGACCGGCGCGCGCTCGGGTGCGAGCGCCGGGCGGAGCAGCACCGACACGAGGAGCGACGCACCGGGGGGCGCCACCCAGTCCCGGCCCCGGCGGCCCCGACCCGCGGTCTGGAAGTCTGCGACCGCCACGAGACCGTCGGGGGCGCCGGCCCGCGCCTCGTCGAGGAGGTAGCGGTTCGTCGAGTCGAGCGAGTCGAACCAGCGAATCTCGTGTGTCAGCTCGATCGCCTCGCCCTCGGGCATCGCCCGTAGGATACGGCGACCGTCGAGGCGCTCCAGGAGTCGTCCGTGCCAACACCGCCCTTCGCCAAGGTGCTCGTCGCCAACCGGGGCGAGATCGCGATCCGCGTGATGCGCACCTGTCGCGAGCTGGGGGTCGCGACGGTCGCGGTGTACTCCGAGCTCGACCGCAACGCAGCCCACGTGCGCTACGCCGACGAGGCGTACGCGGTCGGAGGCGAGGCCGCGGCCGACAGCTACCTGAACACCGACGCGATCCTCGACGTGATCGCGCGCAGCAGCGCCGAGGCCGTGCACCCCGGCTACGGGTTCTTCGCCGAGAACGCCGACTTCGCCCGGGCGATCACGGAACGAGGGACGACCTGGATCGGTCCGCCGCCCGACGCGATCGATGTCATGGGCGACAAGATCTCGGCCCGGACCGCGGCCGCGGCCGCCGGCGTCGACGCCGTCCCCGGCACCCTCGAGCCCATCACGAGCACGGACCAGGTGGTGGCGTTCGGCGAGCAGCACGGCTGGCCGGTTGCGATCAAGGCCGCGTTCGGTGGTGGCGGGCGAGGCATGAAGGTGGTCGAGGGGCCCGACGACGCGCAGGGCGCGCTCGACTCCGCCGCCCGGGAGTCGCAGGCGTACTTCGGTCGCCCGGAGACGTACCTCGAGCGGTACCTCACCCGGCCGCGCCACATCGAGATCCAGGTGTTCACGGACACGCACGGCAATGCCGTGTGGCTCGGTGAGCGCGACTGCTCGACGCAGCGCCGCCACCAGAAGCTGATCGAGGAGTCGCCCGCTCCCGGCATCAGCGACGACGTGCGGCACGCCATGGGCGAGGCCGCCGTGAAAGTGGCGAAGGCGTGCGGGTACGTGAACGCCGGTACCGTCGAGTGCCTCTACCAGGACGGCGAGTTCTGGTTCCTCGAGATGAACACGCGGCTCCAGGTCGAGCACTGCGTCACCGAGATGGTCACCTCGCTGGATCTCGTCGCCGAGCAGCTGTGGATCGCCGCCGGCGAGCCGCTGTCGTTCACCCAGGGCTCCGTCGAGCGCCGCGGCCACTCGATCGAGTGCCGAATCAACGCCGAGGATCCCGCCAAGAAGTTCCTCCCCTCCCCCGGCACGATCACCCGCCTGCGCGTGCCCAGCGGCCCCGGCGTGCGCTGGGACGGCGGCTACGACGAGGGCGACGCGATCTCGCAGTACTACGACAACCTGATCGGCAAGCTCGTGGTGTGGGGCGCCGACCGGGAGGCGGCGCGGCGCCGGATGCTGCGTGCGCTGCGCGAGCTCGAGGTGGAAGGCGTTCGCACGACGGTTCCCGCCGACGTCGCCCTGCTCGAAGATCCCGAGTTCGTCGCCGGCAACCACTCGACGAAGTGGGTCGAGGAGGGGGTCGACCCGTCGGTGTTCGCGGCCGCGGTGCCGACGCTCGCGGCAGCGCCGGAGGCGGACGGCGAACGGCTCGAGGAGCGGACCGTCCCGGTCGAGGTCGAGGGCAAGCGGTTCTCCGTGCGCGTCTGGCTGCCCGAGGCGCCGGCGGTCACCCCCGCCGGTGCGGGCGCCCCGCGCGCCGGCCGGGTCACCAGACCGCGCCCGGCCGCGGGCGCCGCCGCCGGCGGGGACGGCACCGTCAGCGCGCCGATGCAGGGCACGATCGTGAAGGTGCTCGTGGCCGAGGGCGACACCGTCGAGGCGGGCCAGGCGCTGCTCGTGCTCGAAGCGATGAAGATGGAGAACCACATCAACGCCGAGGCGAGCGGCACGGTGAAAGAGGTCCGGGTCGCCGCCGGCGACACGGTCGGCACCGGCGACGTGCTGATCGTCATCGAGTAACGCTCGCCTTGACCGTGGGTGCGCCGCTCTTCCACGTGGACGCGTTTGCGTCCGGCCCGTTCACCGGCAACCCCGCAGCCGTGTGCCTCCTCGACGAGCCCGCCGATCCCGGGTGGATGCAAGCAGTGGGCGCGGAGATGAACCTGTCCGAGACCGCCTTCGTGCGCCCGCTCGACGACGGCGACGGCCCGGGGCGCTTCGAGCTCCGCTGGTTCACGCCCACGGTCGAGGTCGACCTGTGCGGCCACGCCACGCTCGCCAGCGCGCACATCCTGTGGGAGACGGGGCGGCTGCCGGCCGGCGTCGCGGCGCGGTTCGAGACCCGCAGCGGCACGCTGACCGCGACCAAGCCGGGCGACGGCGTGGAGCTCGACTTCCCCGCCGACCCGGTGACCACCGCCGATCCCGACCCCGGTCTGCTCGACGCGCTCGGCGTCGCGGCCAAGGAGGTGTCGAGCGGGCGCATCGGCTGGGTCGTCGAGCTGGCGGATGCGAACGCGGTGCGCGCCGTCACCCCCGACTTTGCGCGGCTGGCCGCGTTCGAGATCGCCGTGGTCACGGCGCCTTCCGACGATCCCGCGTTCGACTTCGTCTCGCGATGCTTCGGACCGAAGTTCGGCATCGACGAAGACCCGGTGACCGGCTCCGCGCATTGCGCGCTCGCCCCGTACTGGGAAGAGCGGCTCGGGAAGTCCGAGCTCACCGGCTACCAGGCGTCGGCACGCGGCGGCGTCGTGCAGGTCCGGGTCGACGGCGACCGCACCGTTCTCGGCGGTCGTGCCGTGACCGTCACCCGCGGTGAGCTTGTGGCCTGAGGGGTTGCGTGTTCCCGGATCGTCGCCCGGCGGAACACGGTGACGGCGACGACTGCGAATGTTTTCATGGCCGCCTCCGTTGGCATCGGTGTGAGCAACTGCCAACAAGGACGGCCGGCCGAACCGAGGTGTGACACGCCCCTTGAATCCCCAATTGGTGTCACATCTCGATCGTCTGGCTCGTCCTGATGAGTAGATGAACCGCGAACCGACACCGACCTCAGGACACGCCGACCCCCGAGTCGCCGACGCGTGGCGCGATCACCGTCAGCGACTCATGGACGTCGCGTACCGGATGCTCGGCAGCGTGAGCGACGCCGAGGACGCCGTGCAGGAGGCGTACGCCCGGCTCGTCCGCGCCGACATCGACGAGATCGACGACGTGCGCGGCTGGCTCGTCACCGTGACCAGCCGCTTGTGCCTCGACCAGCTCCGTTCAGCCCAGTCCAAGCGCACGAGCTACGTCGGGCCGTGGCTCCCCGAGCCCGTGGTCGACGGGCCGTCGCTCGGCGCCGATCCCGCCGACCGCGTCACCCTCGACGACACCGTTCGCATGGCCCTGCTGGTCGTGCTCGAGCAGCTCTCCCCCGCCGAGCGCACGGCGTTCGTGCTCCACGACATCTTCCAATTGCCGTTCGACGAGGTGGCGTCGATCGTCGGTCGGACACCGGCGGCGTGCCGGCAGCTCGCCAGCCGCGCGCGACAGCACGTCGGCGCCGAAGCCGGATCCGCTCGCTTTCACCCAGACGCCGGCGAGCAGCGGCAGCTGGCCGAGCGCTTCGCCGCCGCCGTCACAAACGGCGACCTCGCGGCACTGCTCGAGGTGTTGGACCCCGACGCGAAGGGCGAAGCCGACTCCGGCGGTTTCGTCCCCGGCGCGACGCGCCATCCGGTCTTCGGCCGGTCGCGTGTAGCTCGCGGTCTGCTGCGCGCGATCGAAGGCCTCGGCGTCGAATTCCGCGTCGCGGACGTGAACGGGGAACCGGGAGTCGTGGGAGTGCAGGCGGGGCGAATCGTCGCCGCGATCGTGTTCACCACCCGCAACCGGAAGATTCACCACATCCGCGCCGTCTTGAACCCGGCCAAGCTCGCGCACCTCGCCCCGCCGCCGTCGTAACTCTGGGTTGGAGGGCTACGACGCGGCCTCGGCGAGCGACTCGGACAGGGTCGGGTGCACGAGCAGCGAGTCGACGATGTCGACGACCCGCAGCCCGTTGGTCACAGCCACCGCCACCACGCTGATCAGCTCGGCCGCGTTGCGCCCGACGATCGATCCGCCGAGCACGACACCCGTGGCCGGGTCGGACAGGATCTTCACGAAGCCCCGCGGGTCGCCCTTGATGTGCGCCTTGGCGTTGGACGAGAACGGCACCTTGGTGACGCGGATCTTCCTTCCGACGGCGAACGCCTCCGCCTCGACCAGGCCGACGTCGGCGATCTCGGGGTCGGTGAAGATGGCCTGGGCCGCCTTGTCGTAGTCGAGGTGACGGTGCGGGCGATTCTGCAGACCCATGACGTGCTCGGCGATCTTGCGGCCCTGCATCGCTCCGACCGACGACAGCGGCAGCTTGCCGGACACGTCACCGGCGGCGTAGATGTGCTCCACCCTCGACCGGCAGTGGTGATCGATGGGGATGTAGCCGGCGCGGTCGATCTCGACACCCGCCGCTTCGAGCCCGAGGTCCTCGCTGTTGGGAACCGACCCGATCGTCAGCACGGCGTGCGAGCCGTGGACGACCCGGCCGTCCTCGCACGCGACCGCCACCGTGTCCCCGGTCCGCTCGACGCCGGTCGCGCGCGCGCCCTTGAGCAGATCGACGCCCCGGCGGAGGAACTCCTCCTCGAGGGCGGCGGCAACCTCCGGGTCCTTGAGCGGCAGCACCTGCTGGCGTGACACGAGCAGCGTCACGTTCGCGCCGAGCGCGTCGAACATGTGCGTGAACTCGACCCCGGTGACGCCCGAACCGATGATCACGACGTGATCGGGGAGCTCGGGGGGCGGGTACGACTGCCGGGTCGTGAGCACGCGCTCGCCGTCCACCGCCGCGAACTCGGGGACGCGCGGGCGCGAGCCGGTGGCGACGACGATGAAATCGGCTTCGAGCTCCTCGATGCCGCGGGCGGTCTCGACCACGACCTCGTGCGGACCCTTCAGCCGGCCGGTGCCGCGCAGCAGCCGGACGCCCTGCGACTCGAGCAGGTCGACGATCGACTGGTGCAGGCGCTGCTCGATCGACGCCACCCGCTCGCGCAGGGCGCCGAGGTCGACGCCGCCCTCGGCGTGCAGGCCCATCACGTGGCTGCGGCTGAGCTCGGTGAGCTCGCCGCCGGTGGCGATCATCGCCTTCGACGGGATGCAGTCCCACAGGTGGGCAGCCCCGGCGAGGACATCGCGCTCGACGAGCGTCACCTCCGCCCCGAGCGTGGCGGCGACCGTGGCACAGGTGTTGCCGGCGGGTCCGCCGCCGAGGATCGCCACGCGCACGTGCGAGATACGGGTCACGTCACCAGGGTACGCGACACCCCTAGCCTCACATTTCGTGCCTGAGCTGAGGCGTGACGACCTGACCGGGCGATGGGTGCTGCTCGCGCCGGGGCGGGCGGCGCGCCCGAACACGTTCGCGCCGCCCGCGCCCGACCCGTCCGCGACCGAGGCCGACTGTCCGTTCTGTCCCGGGCACGAGGCGCTGACGCCGCCCGAGGTGTACCGGACGGGTGATGGCGCGCCTGACACGCCCGGCTGGCGCGTGCGCGTGGTGCCGAACCTGTACCCGATCGTCGGCGGCGCCGACGCGGGCCCGGGCGCGACGGGTACGCACGAGGTCGTGGTGCTGTCACCGGCGCATGGCACGTCGTTCGCGCAGCTCACCGAGCCGCAGGCGGTCGAGGTGTTCACCGTGCTGCGCGACCGCGCCCGGCACCACCTCGCCGCCGGGCGCGCGTTCGTGCAGGTCTCGATCAACCACGGCCGGGCCGCGGGCGCGTCGATCGAGCATCCCCACGCGCAGCTCGTCGCGCTCGACGTCGTCCCCCCAGCCGTGGAACACGCCGTCGCGCGCGTCACGGCCGCCGGCCACGATCTCGTCGTGGCCGACCTCGAGGCGGCCGCCGAGACGCTGCTCGTCGCCGACGGACCGGTCCCCGTGTGGTGCTCCTCCGCGCCGGCCACGCCGTACGAGGTCCGCCTCGCGGTGCGCGCCTCTGGCGCTCACTTCGAGGAGGTGGACGCGCAGATCGGCGCAGTCGCCCTCGCGGCTCGTGACGCGCTCGCCCGGCTCGCGGCCACGATCGGGGACGCGCCCTACAACCTGGTGGTGCTGAACGCGCCGCCCGGCGTCGAGCCCGACGCGTTCCACTGGTACATCGAGATCCAGACCCGGATTGCGGTCCCGGCCGGCTTCGAGCAGGGGACGGGCATCCTCGTGAACACCACGCCGCCCGAGCTCGCCGCGCGACAGCTGCGCGAGGTCGAGACCTAACGCCCCATGAACTTCGCTTTGCCCGGGCCGTGCTCGAGGAAGCTGCTGACGCCGGCGGCGGCGTCCTCGGTGCCGAAGATCTCGACGAACGCCTCCGCTTCGAGGTCGAGTCCCGTCGCCAGCGTGCCGTCGAGGCCACCGTCGATCACGATCTTCGCCACCCCCATGGCCACCACCGGCCCCGACGCGAACGACGCCGCCCAGTCGAGCGCCGCGTCCTCGAGCTCGCCCGCCGGCACCACCCGGTCGACGATGCCCATGACGAGCGCTTCGTCGGCCTTCACCTGGCGTCCGCTCCAGACCAGCTCCTTCGCCCGCGCCGGCCCGACCAGCCGGGGCAGGCGCTGGGTCGCTCCCGCGCCGGGAATGACGCCGAGCAGGATCTCGGGCTGGCCGACGCGCGCGTTGTCGGCGGCGACGCGCAGGTCGCACGCAAGGGCGAGCTCGAGGCCGCCACCCAACGCCACTCCGTTGATCGCCGCGATCACCGGGCGCGGGATCTCGCCGATGGCGTCGAACGCGGCCCGGAATCGCTGCCCGAACTCACGCGCCCCGGCCTGACCGCCGAACTCGCTGATGTCGGCGCCGGCGGCGAACGCCTTGGCGCCGCCCCGCACGACGACCGCCTTCACGGACGTGTCGCCGGCAAGCTCGCCTGCGGCGGCGGTCAGCTCGTCGAGCAGCGCCAGTGACATCGCGTTCATCGGCGGCCGGTCGATGCGCAGCACGGCAACGCCGTCCGTGCGCCGCTCGGTGTGCACGAAATCGGGCATCGCCGTCCTCCTTCGGGCTCGTTTTGGCGTCAATGAGGTACGCATACGGTGCGTAGTTGACGCCAAAACGTGGCGGCCGCGGGGCCGCCGCGGAATCTACTTCTGCCGGGGGAACAGCACCTCGCCACCGATCGGCCGGAAGCCGGCGGACAGCAGCGCGCGCACCGAGGCCACGTTGCCCGGCGCCACCTGCGCAAACAGGATCTCGTCTTCCGGGACGAGGGCGCGGGCGGCGAGTGCGAGGCGACGCCCGAGCCCCCGGTTGCGACCGGCGGGCTCGACTTCGAACGCGCACTCCCACCGGCCGGCGAGGCCGCGCCCGACCACGAGGACGCCGAGGTCATCGGAGTCCGTGAAGACCTGCAGGTCCATCCGGTACCGCGCCGCGCGCCTAACGCGGTCGTGACCGCCCAGGTCGTCGCGGGGCGCCAGGTCCAGGTCGTGCTCGTCCGCCGGCGGCGCCGCCATCACGAGGTCGCGGCTCCCCGGCTTGCTGCCGAGGCGGTCCGCCAGCCACAGCTGGAACGACGGGTGTGTCCACGCCGACAAGTCACCCTCGACGAGCTCGTTCAACACGTCGTCGGCGGGCACGTCGGCCGCCACCACCAGGTGGGCGGTGAAGTCGACGATCGCGTCGGCAGGGCCGCCCGGAGAGGGCATCACGTCGACGAACCCGTCGGGCGCCGGCGGGTCACCGCGCGCAGCCGCCACGAGCATCGTGGCCAGCGGGTGATCGTCCACCTTCGGGAAGGCTAGGTCAGCAGCTCGTCGGCGGCCGCGTACGGGTCGAGCTCACGCGCCGCGACCTTCGACACGAGGCCGTCGAACCGCTCGCCGTGGCACGTCGCGTCGACGCGCTCCCGGAGCCGCTCGAAGACGATCGCCCGCAGCTCCTCCCGCAGCCGCGAGTCCCGCCGCCGCTCGAGCAGGCCGTTCGCCTCCAGGTGGGCCCGGTGATCGAGGATCGCCTGCCACAGGTCCTCGACTCCTCTGCCTTCGGTGGCGACGGTCTCGACGATCGGCGGCCGCCAGTCCCGCTCCCCCGCCAACTCGAGCATCTGCTCGAGGTCGCGGACGGTATCGGCGGCGCCTTCGCGGTCGGCCTTGTTGACGACGAGGACGTCGGCGATCTCGAGCAGACCGGCCTTGTTGGCCTGCACACCGTCGCCCCACCGCGGGTTCACGACGACGACCGTGGTGTCGGCGGCGCCGGCGACCTCCACCTCCACCTGCCCGACGCCGACCGTCTCGATCATGATCCACGGCTTTCCCGCCGCGTCGAGGATCCGTACCGCCTGCGGTGTCGCGAGCGACAGGCCGCCCAGGTGGCCGCGCGTCGCCATCGAGCGAATGAACACACCCTCGTCGGTGGCGTGGTCCTGCATGCGGATGCGGTCGCCGAGGATGGCGCCGCCGCTGAAGGGGCTGCTGGGGTCGATGGCGAGCACGCCCACCTCGAGGTCGCGGTCGCGGATCAGGGTGATGAGCTTGTCCGTCAGCGTCGACTTGCCCGAGCCCGGCGCGCCGGTCATGCCAACCGTGAACGCGCTCCCGGTGCTCAGGTACAGGCGACCGACGGCCTCGGTCGCGGAGTCACCGCCCGCCTCGACGAGCGAGATCAGCTTGGCGATCGCGGCGCGGTCCCCGTCCCGGGCCGCGTCGACCAGCTCGGAGGGATTGTTGGAGGCTCCTATTCGGAGATCACCTCGGTGATCCCCGGGACCCGATCCATGATGATGCGCTCGACGCCGGCCTTGAGCGTCATCATCGACACCGGGCACGTCCCGCACGCCCCCACGAGCGTGACGTGGACGGCGCTGTCGGCGTCGATGCCGTTGAAGATGATGTCGCCGCCGTCACTCTGGAGCGCGGGACGGATGGCGTCGATGGCCTCGAGAACGCCGGCTTCCCGGTCGTCGGTGCTGGTCTCGGTCGGCATGCTCAGTGCTCCGTTCCCACTACGGTCTCACCCCGCCTACGGGCCTCAGGCGTTGCAACGCCACCATTCTCCCACGCCTTCCCGACCTGGGCGGAACCCCGCTGATCAGGCGGGCGCCGGCCGAACCCGCTGGACGTCGGCTCCGAGAGCCTGGAGCTGACCCGCGAGGTCGGGGTACCCGCGGTCGACGTGATACGGGTCGAGCACACGCGTCTCGCCGTCGGCGGCGAGGCCGGCTACCACGAGTGCGGCGCCGGCGCGGACATCCTGCGCGCGCACCGGAGCGCCGGAGAGCCGGTCGACGCCGCGGACCACTGCGTGGCGTCCCTCGTTTCGGATGTCGGCGCCCATGCGGTGGAGCTCGTTGACGAAGCCGAAGCGGTTGTCGAACACGTTCTCGGTGACAATGGCCGAGCCGTCGGCGGTCGCGAGCAACGCGACGACCAACGGCATGAAGTCGGTCGCGAAGCCCGGGTACGGCAGGGTCGCGACGTCGACGGCGCGGAGCCGCTCGTCGCAGCGGGCCCACAGCCCGTCGGGCGTGGGCGACACGTGAAGGCCCATCTCACCGAGTTTGAGCACCACCATCTCCAGGTGCTCCATGCGCGTGCCCGCGACCGTGACCTCGCCGCCGGCGACGCCACAAGCCATGAGGATCGTGCCGGCCTCGATGCGGTCCCCCATCACCTCTGCGTCGACCGGGGTCAGGCCCGCGACGCCTTCCACCTCGATCGTCGACGTGCCGGCGCCGTGCACCTTCGCGCCCATGCGGTTGAGGAACGCGGCCAGGTCCGTGATCTCGGGCTCGCGCGCCGCGTTGTCGAGCACGGTCTGGCCCTTGGCGAGGACGGCTGCCGTCAGCAGGTTCTCCGTCGCACCGACGCTCGGGAAGTCGAGCACGATGCGCGTGCCGCACAGCGCCTCGCACCGGGCTTCGATGAGGCCGTGCACGATTGCGAGCTCGGCGCCCATCGCCTCGAGGCCGCGGAAGTGCATGTCGAGCTTGCGGCTCCCGATGTTGTCGCCGCCCGGCATCGCGACGCGCGCCTCGCCGCACCGCGCGAGCAGCGGACCGAGGACGTTGATCGAGGCCCGCATCCTGCTGACGAGCTCGTACGGGGCCTCGGGAGTGAGCGGCCCGGTGGCGTCGATCGTGAGCTCGTTGTCGCCGCTCCATTCGGTGCGGGCGCCGATGGCGCGCATCACGTCGAGCATCGCGTCCAGGTCGAGCACGGGATCCAGGTTGCGAAGCACCGTGACACCCGGCGCGAGCAACGCCGCCGCCATCTGCTTGAGCCCGGCGTTCTTGGTCGCGCCGCGCACGCGCACGGTGCCAGATAGCGGACCGTTGGCCCGGACGACGAACGCGTCCATCACTCCCGCTAGCGGCGCTGGTAGCTCGGCGCCCGCTGCTCGACGAACGCGGCGATCGCTTCCTTCATGTCATCCGACCGCAGACAGGCCGCCTGGCCCTCCGCTTCGATGCGCAGCCCGTCGCGCGTCGGCACAGTGCCGGCGACGTTGACCGCCCGCTTGGCTCCCTCGACGGCGAGCGGCGGCTGCGCGGCGATGGTCGCGGCAAGCTCGCGGACGGTGGGCTCGAGCTCGGCGTCCGGGACGAGCCGTTGGGTCAGCCCGATGCGGAACGCCTCCTCGGCGTCGATCTGGCCGGCCGTGAAGATGAGCTCCTTGGCCTTTGCCGCCCCGACCGCGCGCGGGAGCCGTTGGGTGCCGCCGAGGTCGGGGAGAATGCCGTACTTGAACTCGAGCAGACCCGCTTTCGTTCCCTCGGCGAACACGCGCACGTCGCACGCCAGTGCGAGCTGGAGCCCCGCGCCGAGCGCGTAGCCGCGCACCGCCGCGATCGTCGCGTACGGCGCCTCCTCGAGCCACGTGTACGAGTCCTGGGTCTGCATGATCGCGTCGACGGCGGGATCGTCGTGGCGCCGTCCGGCATCGCGATCCGTCTCGAGCGTGTCGCCGTCGAGGGTCTCACCGGCGAAGACGGACGTGTCGATGCCGCTGGAGAACGCGCGGCCTTCGCCGATCACGACGAGCGCGCGCAACTCGGGGTCGTCACGCAGTTCCTCGCCCACCTCGCGCAGCTCGCGCCACATCTCGGGCGTGAACGAGTTGAGCCGGTCCGGTCGGGAGAGCCGGAGCCACCCGACCGCGCCTTCGCGTTCGAAGCGGAGAGTCGTGAGCGCCATGGCCGTGAGGGTAGTGCCGGCTCCCGCCGCCGGGCGGAGACTCAGCTGGCGATGATCTCGTGCGTCCCGGTGATCGGGTCGGCGACGCTGACCACGACGACCTCGACCGGCTGCATGAAGCCGGGCACGACCTGCGGCTCGACAGCGCGGATCTCTCCCTCACCGGGCACGAACTCTGCCATGTCTTCGGTCGCCAGGACCTCGCCCGGTGCGGCCATGTCGCTCAGCCGCGCCGCGAGGTTCACCGACCGGCCGATGTAGTCGTCGCCCTCGAACAGGATCACGTCGCCGCCGGACATCCCGGCCCGGATGGGGAGATTGACGGCGTCGTCGGCGCGCCGGTCGAGCTCGATGAGCGCCGCCGTGAGCGCGGGGCCGTCGGTGCTCACGAACATCGCCCCGTCACCCAGCCATTTCCCGACCCGCACCCCGTGCTCGGACGCGACGTCACGCACCAGGGTCCGGAAGCCGGTGAGCACGGCAACCGCCTCCTCGTCCCCGTGGAGCTCGGTGAAGCGGGTGAACCCGCACAGGTCGACGAAGGCGAAATAACGGCGAACTCGCATGACGCACAGTCTCGCAGGTGAAGTCGCTGCGGGCGGAACAATTGGGCCGGTTCATCGAGCCTTCGCGCGGAGTTCGCGGCCCGTGACGGTGGTTCTCGGATGTGACGCATGTCCCCGCCGCCGTTCTCGGAAGCGGAAAGGTCGTACAGCGACCCTTTTGGTGCCCAGAACGGGCGTCAGCCGTTCGGCACCGCGCGCACCCAGTCGACCGAGAGCCGCGCCACCTCGGCGGTCACGTCATCGAGGGTGCGGCCCGACGCCTTCTTGGGCCGGTAGCCGTGGTCGGCGGACTCGAGCCAGTGCAACGTGACCGGTCCCTTGATCGCCTTCACCTCTTCGGTGAGCGCGGCCTGGCCGGCGAGCGAATCCCGCGTCCCGCTCGCGAACAGGCACGGCACCCGGATGCGGGGAAAGTGCTCGACGCGGGGCTGGTCGGGCTTCCCGGGGGCGTGCAGCGGATACCCGAGCAGGAGCAGGCCGAGCGCGGGCACCGGGCCCTCGTCGGCGCCGACGACAAGCGAGCAGTACCGGCCACCCATCGAGCGACCACCGAGCACGAGGCGGTCGGGTGGCAGCGAGGTGCGGGCGGTGAGCTCGGCCGCGGCCTCGCGCGTGGCGGCGTCGAGCACCGCCGCCCGGTCCGGCGACTTCCTGCCTGCGTCGCGGTACGGGTAGTTGAACCGCAGCGACGGGATCTTCGCCGCCGAAAGCGCGTCGGCGACCGCAGCGAGCGTCGCGGCGTGCATGTCGGAACCGGCGCCGTGCGCGAGGAGCACCGCCCGGTCGGCGCCGCGCTTCGGACCGGCGTAGATCGAGTTCATGATGATTCCTTCGTCAAAGCCGCCGTCGCTGCGGGGAGGGTACCTGCCCTCCCCCGATAGGCTGCTCCTTCATGCCGCGCCCGGATCAGCCCCTTCGCGTCGCCTATCTGGTGTATCGCGGCAATCCGCATTGCGGCGGCCAGGGTGTCTACACCCGCGAGCTCGCGCGTGAGCTCACCGCGCTCGGCCACACCGTCGAGGTGTTCTCGGGGCAGCCGTACCCCGACCTTGTCGACGGCGAGCAGCTGACGCGGGTCCCGAGCCTCGACCTGTACCGGCCCGAGAACCCGTTCCGGGTGCCGTGGCCGTGGGAGTTCGAGAGCCGCATCGACCTGGCCGAGTTCGCCATCATGTGCGGCGCCGGCTTCCCCGAGCCGTACACGTTCAGCCTTCGTGTTCGGAAGCTGCTTCGGGACCGTCGCGCCGACTTCGACGTCGTCCACGACAACCAGTGTCTCGGGACCGGTCTCGCCAAGATGGTCGATGACGGGTGGCCGATGCTCGCCACACTCCACCACCCGGTCACGGTCGACCGCGACCTCGACCTCGCGGACACCACGCGGACGTGGAGGCGCTTCACGCTGCGCCGCTGGTACGGCTTCCTCGACATGCAAACGCGCGTCGCGCGCCGCATGCCGCGATTGATCACGGTGTCGGAGTCGTCGCGGCGCGACATCCTCACCGCCATGCAGGTCGAAGCCGAGCGGCTGCACGTCGTGCCGGTCGGTGCCAACCCAGCGGTGTTCCGGCCGCGGCCGGAGGTTGGCCGGGTCCCCGGCCGCATCATGACGACGGCGAGCGCCGACGTCCCCATGAAGGGCCTCGTGTTCTTGCTCGAGGCGGTCGCCAAGCTGCGCACCGAGCACCCCGAGGCTCATCTCGTCGTGATCGGCAAGTCGAAGGGCAAGAGCAGGATCCCGCCCCTCATCGACCGGCTCGGCCTCGACGGCGCGGTGGAGTTCGTGCACGGCGTGACGACCGAGCGGATCGTGGAGCTCTACGCCGAGGCCGAGGTGGCGGCCGTGCCGTCGCTCTACGAGGGCTTCTCGCTCCCGGCCGTCGAGGCGATGGCGTGCGGCGTCCCAATCGTCGCCACCACCGGCGGCGCGCTGCCCGAGGTCATCGGCCGGGACGGCGAAACCGGCCTCCTGGTGCCACCCGGCGACATCTCGGCGTTGGCCGCTGCGCTCGGCCGTGCTCTCGACGACGACGAGCTGCGCACGCGCATCGGCGCCGCCGGGCGCGCCCGCGTCCTCGAGCGCTTCACGTGGCGCAACACCGCCGAAGGCACGGTCGAGCACTACCGCGCGCTGCTCGACGAGGACGACGCCGCCGGAGCGCGCTGATGCTCACGGTCGACTTCACCCGCCTCGACCTGCGCGACCGTCAGACGCTCCTCGACCTCGGCTGTGGTGCCGGCCGTCACGCGTTCGAGGCGATGCGGCTCGGCGCGACCGTCGTCGCGCTCGACGCCGACGCCGCCGAGCTGAAGGACGTCGCCGCGGTCACCGGCGGCATGCTCGAGGCCGGCGAGTTGCCGCACGGCCCCGCCGGCGGCGTGGCGAACGGTGACGCGCTGCGGCTGCCGTTCCCCGACGAGGCTTTCGACCGCATCGTCGCCTCCGAGGTGCTCGAACACATTCACGACGACGAGGGCGCGATGCGCGAGCTCGTGCGCGTGATGCGACCCGGTGGCCGCATGGCCGTGACGGTCCCGACCCGATGGCCGGAACGCGTGTGCTGGGCGCTCGACCACCGGTACCACGACACGCCCGGCGGCCACGTCCGGATCTACCGGCAGCCCGAGCTCGAAGCGAAGCTCCAGCGCGCAGGGTTGTTGCTGCGCGGCTCGCACCACGCCCACGCGCTGCACTCGCCGTACTGGATGCTCAAGTGCGCGGTGGGCGTCGACAACTCGGACGCGCTATCCGTCCGCAAGTACCACGACTTTCTCGTGTGGGAGCTCACCGAGCGCCCGCGCTGGTCCCGGCTCCTCGACCGGACACTGAACCCGGTGTTGGGGAAGAGCCTCGTCGTCTACACGGAGAAGCCGGAATGAACGTGCTGTGCAACGTCGAAGGAATCGTGACCGCCGACGAGCTCGCGGCCACGGTCGACGCGATCGCCGCGATTCAGCTACCTGACGGGAACATCCCGTGGACACCGGGGCATCACACCGATCCGTGGAACCTCGTTGAGGCGGCGATGGCGCTCGACGTCGGTGGCCGGCACGCCGAGGCCGAGCGTGCATACGAGTGGCTGCGGACGCGCCAGCGGCCGGACGGCGCTTGGCACGCGTACTACGTCGGCGACGACGTGAAGGATCCGACGCTCGACACCAACGTCACCGGCTACATCGCCAACGGCGCGTGGCACCACTACCTGTCGACGCGCGACCGGCGCTTTCTCGACGACTACTGGCCCGTCGTCGAGCGCGCCATCGACTACACGCTCGACTACCAGGCCGAGACGGGCGAGATCGCGTGGCGGGGCGACGACCCCGACGACGGCGCGCTCCTCACCGGCTCGTCCAGCCTCCACGCCAGCCTGCGGTGCGCGATCGCGATCGCCGAGCACCTCGGTCACGAGCGCCCGGACTGGGAGCTCTCGCTCGGGTCGCTCGCCATCGCCGTCGCGCACCGACCCGACGGGTTCCTCGACAAGAACCGCTGGGCGATGGACTGGTACTACCCGATTCTCGGCGGCGTGCTGCGGGGCCACTCGGCGCACGCTCGGGTCGCGGCGGAATGGAAGACGTTCGTGGTCGAGGGGCGCGGGGCGCGCTGCGTGTCCGACCGACCCTGGGTCACGGCCGCCGAGACGTGCGAGCTCGTCATGGCGCTCGACGCCATCGGCGCCCACATCGAGGCCTACGACCTCTTCGAGTGGGTGCAGTTCCTTCGCGCTGACGGCGGCGGCTACTGGACGGGCGCCAACTTCGAGGGCGGCGCCTTCCACCTCGACGGCCAGCTGTACCCCGTCGAGCAGCCCACGTGGAACTCGGCCGCGGTCGTGCTGGCCGCCCACGCGCTGGCGGGCGAGGCGCCGACCGCGGGGCTCTTCAGGGGCGAGGGCCTCCCCGTGGGCCTCAACCCGTCGGAGCTCCTGGCGGCGGGCGCCGCGATCGAATCCGAGCTCGCCCGCCAGGCCCGCCGCAACCGGGACTAGCTCCCGATGCGTCCCTCATGCGCACTCACTGCGCATGTGGGACGCATCATGAACGCCGGAGCACGCGCAGGCTGCCGGTGGTCGAGACGGGCGTGAACTCGCGCGAGGCGGCGGCGCGTTTCCACACCTCGAATGGCGCCTGCCCGCCCTCGCGAGGGTCCTCGAACACGTCGTGGAAGACGAGGAGCCCGTTCGACGCGACGTGCGGCCACCAGCCCTCGTAGTCGGCGAGCGCGGTGTCGAGGGCATGACCGCCGTCGACGAACACGAGCCCGAGCGGTGTGCGCCAGTGGGCGGCGATCGTCGGCGAGTCCCCGACGACCGCGACCACCGCGTCCTCGAGGTCGGCGCGCTCGATCGTCCGGCGGAAGAACGGCAGCGTGTCCATGCGACCGGTCGTGGGATCGACGACGTCACGGTCGTGGTGCTCCCAGCCCGCTTGGTTCTCCTCCGAGCCCCGGTGGTGATCGACGCTGTACAGCACCGTCCCGCCGTCGCGCGCGGCGGCACCGAGGTAGACGGCCGACTTGCCGCAATAGCTGCCGATCTCGAGCAGCGGACCGACCTCGGCAGCGGCGCGTCCCGCTTCGTGCAGAGCGAGACCCTCGTCATCCGGCATGAACCCCTTGGCCGCGCGCGCGACCTCGAGGAGGTGGGCGTCCATCCTCAGATGACGGGATCCTCGCGGTAGCGGCCGAACACGTCGGCGAGAGCGCCGACGATCTCCCCCACCGTCGCCTGCGTCGAGACCGCGTCGATCAGCCCCGGCATCAGGTTGACGTCCGGCTCGGCCGCGTCAGAGCGCACGCGCCCCAACGCCGCCCGCACGGCCGCGTCGTCACGATTCGCCTTCACCTGCGCCAGCCGCTTCAGCTGCGCCTCCTCCACCTCGGGCCCGATGCGCAGGATCTCGGGCTGCTCGTCGCCGCCCGCGGTCGCCACGTTGACGCCCACGAGGAGGTGGCGGCCGTCGTTGAGCTTGCGCTCGAGCTCGTACGCCGACTCGGCAATCTCGCCCTGGAACCATCCCGACTCGATCGCCCGGAACACGCCCTCGAGGACCGAGCCGTCGCCGAGCTCGTCGAGGTGGGCGAAGACGGCCTCGGCCTGGCGCTCCATCTCGTCGGTGAGCTCCTCGACGAACCACGAGCCACCGAGGGGATCGGCCACGTTCGGGACGCGCGTCTCGTGCGCGATCACCTGCTGCGTCCGGAGCGCGAGGCGGGCGGCGCTCTCGGTGGGCAGCGCGAGCACCTCGTCCATCGAGTTCGTGTGCAGGCTCTGCGTGCCGCCGAGCACTCCGGCGAGCGCTTCGATGGCGGTACGGACGACGTTGACCTCGGGCTGCTGGGCGGTCAGCGAGACGCCCGCGGTCTGCGTATGGAACCGCAGCTGGAGGGACCGCTCGGCCCGCGCGCCGTAGCGGTCCGTCATCCACCGGGCCCAGATGCGGCGCGCCGCCCGGTACTTGGCGATCTCCTCGAAGAAGTCGATGTGGGCATTGAAGAAGAAGGACAGCCGGGGCGCGAACTCGTCGACCTCGAGCCCCGCCGCCGTGCCTGCCTCGACGTACGCGAACCCGTTGGCGAGCGTGAACGCCAGCTCCTGCGCGGCGGTGCTCCCGGCCTCGCGGATGTGGTACCCGGACACGGAGATCGGGTGCCAGCGCGGCATCTCCGTCGTGCAGAACCGCATCGTGTCCGCCACGATCCGCATCGACGGGCGGGGCGGGAAGATGAACTCCTTCTGCGCCTGGTACTCCTTGAGGATGTCGTTCTGGAGCGTGCCTCCGAGATCACGCCGGGCCGCGCCACTGCGCTCCGCCGCCGCGATGTACATCGCGAGCAACATGGCGGCCGGCGAGTTGATCGTCATCGACGTCGTGACGTGCGACAGGTCGATGTCGCGGTAGAGATCCTCCACGTCGGCAAGGGTGTCGATGGCGACTCCGCATTTTCCGACCTCTCCCAGCGCGAGCGCGTCGTCGGAGTCGCGACCCATGAGCGTGGGGAGGTCGAACGCCGTCGAGAGCCCATCGCCGCCGGCCGTCAGGAGCTCGCGGAATCGACGGTTGGTGTCGGGCGCGGTGCCGAAACCGGCGAACATGCGCATCGTCCAGAGCTTCGACCGGTACATCGACGCGTACGGCCCGCGTGTATACGGCCATTCACCCGGAAACTCGCCGTCGTCGGGTCCGTAGACCGGCGCCACCGGCAACCCCGACATCGTCTGGAAGTCGGCGTCGCGCAACTCCGCGCGTTCGAACGCCTGCTGCCAGCGGTCGCGTGGCGTCGTCACCGCGTCCACGGTAGCGGCAACGCGTTTTCGCGTGCGCGATCGGCGCCGGGTACAGTCCGCGCGACCCCTCTGACCACCCGAGGAGACCAGTCATGGAGCAGCGCCAGGCCCCCGACCGCAACCTTGCGTTGGAGCTGGCGCGGGTCACGGAGGCCGCCGCCCTTGCGGCCGGCCGGTGGATGGGCCGGGGCGACAAGGAGTCCGCCGACCAGGCCGCGGTGGACGCCATGCGGCTCGTCGTGAACGGCGTGTCGATGGACGGCGTGGTGGTCATCGGTGAGGGCGAGAAGGACGAGGCGCCGATGCTCTATAACGGCGAGCAGATCGGCGGCGGCGGCCCGCCGTGCGACATCGCCGTCGATCCGATCGACGGGACCACGCTCACCGCGCTCGGCCGCCCGAATGCCATCGCCGTGATCGCGCTGTCGGAGCGCGGCACGATGTTCGACCCCGGCCCGTGCGTGTACATGGAGAAGATCGCGGCCGGGCCCGAGGCCGCCGACGTGATCGACCTCGACGCGCCGGTGACCGCCAACCTGCAGGCGGTGGCGAAGGCGCTCGGTGAGGACGTCGACGACGTGACCGCGGTGATCCTCGACCGCGACCGCCACACGGACATCATCAAGGAGTGCCGGGAGGCCGGGGCCCGGATCCGGCTCATCCCCGACGGCGACGTCGCCGGTGCGATCTCGACCGCATGGGCCGGGAGCGGCGCGAACGTGCTGTTCGGGATCGGCGGCACTCCCGAGGGAGTGATCGCCGCCTGCGCCCTGAAATGCCTGGGCGGCGCCATCCAGGGCCGGCTCTGGCCCCGTGACGACGACGAGCGGCGGGCCGCCCTCGACGGCGGGTACGACCTGAGCCGGGTGTTGACGACCGACGACCTCGTCTCGGGCGACGACGTGTTCTTCTCGGCGACGGGCGTCACCGACGGCGAGCTCCTCCGCGGTGTGCGCTACTGGGGTGACGGCGCCCAGACCCAGTCCCTGGTGATGCGGTCGAAGTCGGGGACGATCCGCACGATCGACTCGCGCCACCGGTGGCACAAGCTGATGCGGTACTCGTCCCTCAAGTTCGACTAGCTCTTTCCCCCCAACCGTGGCCAGACGCTGCGGGGCGTGACGTCGTAGCTGTAGATGGACCAGCCGATCGCGCCGTCCTGCTTCGCGGCGCGCACGAACCCGTCGTAGTCGGCCGCCTGCGCGGTGTCGGCGATGCCGCCGATCGCGTGCACGGGAGCGTTCTCGCTGCCGAGATTGCTGCGGAGTCGGCGGATGTTCTCGTCCGTGTAGCGGAAACCGTCCTTGTACCCCGAGTCGGCGTTGCGGTTCGTCCAGTACGACATCGGGAGCCACACGTCGTAGAACCCGGCGATCGACCGCCACGGGAAATTGGGCCAGAAGTTGGCGTTCACGACCTCGAGCAGCACGGGCTCGAGCACGATGGCCCCGATCGGGCGGTCGCCGGCGAGGTCGCGCACGCGCTTCGAGAGCTCGACGAGCGCGGCGTTGCGCTGCTCCGAGTCGGACACGTCGCCTCGGAACTCGATGTCGAGCGCGACCCCGTCGAATCGCTCACCGCCGGCCTCGAAGTCGAGCAGACCACGGATGTGGCGCACGTCGGCATCCAGGTCGTCGAAGTGCGGGAGGTACCAGGCGACCACGCGCAGCCCGGCGTCGTGCGCGCGCTGGAGGAACTGCCCGACGAGCTTCGGCGTGATCGTCGCGCCGGGTGAACGCCGGTCGTCCTGGGCCGCTTGCAGGTAGAGGGTGCGCACGCCGTGGCGCTTCATGCCGTTGACACTGGCCGGAGTGACCGTCGGCTTCTTGCCGGTGTCCTGGAACCCGGGCACGTAGTCGTACACGTCCACCCACGTTCCGAGCCCGCGGTACGCGTCGACGTTGGTGCGCGCGTTCGTGCCGCCGAACGCACCGCGCGCGCCGCCACCACCGCCGCACGCTGCGGCCACGAGGACGAAGACGAGCGCGAGCGCGACGACGAATGCCGGAAACCGTCGCATTTCCACACGGTACGCCGCGGATCGCGGAGAGCGGGGTCGCCCGCGATCTGCCCGCTACGCGCGCTCGGCGGCCCCGGCGACTTCGAGTCGGGTCGTCGCGCGCAACAACGCGGCCTGGGCGACTTCGTCGTCTGGGTGAGTGCTCAGCTGCTCCTCCGCCCGCTGGCGGGCGCGCTCCGCGCGCGCGACGTCGATTTGGTCGGCCAGCTCGGCGACGTCGGAGAGCACGATCACGCGGTCGTTCGCGACCTCGACGAACCCTCCGTGCACCGCGATCGCCTGCTCGCCCTCATTGGGCAGCAGGCTCCTCACGACGCCGATCCCCAACGCGCCGAGAAACGAGACGTGCCCGGGCAGGAACGCGATCTCGCCCTCCGACGTCCGGCACACGAGCATGTCGGCCTCTCCGCTGTAGAGGACCCGCTCGGGCGAGACGACCTCGACCGTGAGGGGCACGGCCGCTCAGCTCTCCCGCAGCGTCTTGGCCTTGGCCAGCACGCTCTCGACGCCGCCCACGTTGAAGAACGCCTGCTCGGGGACCTCGTCGAGCTCGCCGTTGACGAGCGCCTCGAAGCTCTGCACGGTCTCCTCGATCGGCACGTAGATGCCCTTCACGCCGGTGAACTTCTCGCCCACGAAGAACGGCTGCGACAGGAACCGCTGGACCTTCCGAGCGCGGGACACGACGACCTTGTCGTCCTCGGACAGCTCGTCGATCCCGAGGATGGCGATGATGTCCTGCAGCTCGTTGAACCGCTGCAGCACCTCTTGCACACGACGGGCGCACGCGTAGTGGCGGTCGCCGATGATCTCCGGCGCGAGGATCGTCGACGACGACGACAGCGGGTCCACCGCCGGGTAGATACCGAGCGCGGCGATCTGACGGCTGAGCTCGGTCGTCGCGTCGAGGTGGGCGAACGTCGTGAACGGCGCCGGGTCCGTGTAGTCGTCGGCCGGCACGTACACCGCCTGGAGCGACGTGATCGAGTGACCCTTGGTCGACGTGATGCGCTCCTGCAGCTCGCCCATCTCGTCGGCCAGGGTGGGCTGGTAGCCCACCGCCGACGGCATCCGACCGAGGAGTGTCGACACCTCCGAGCCCGCCTGCACGAACCGGAAGATGTTGTCGACGAAGAGCAGCACGTCCTGGTTCTTCACGTCGCGGAAGTACTCGGCGACGGTCAGCGCCGCGAGCCCGACGCGGAGGCGCACGCCGGGCGGCTCGTCCATCTGGCCGAAGATCAATGCCGCCTTGTCGATGACGCCGGACTCCTGCATCTCGAGCCAGAGGTCTGTGCCTTCGCGGGTGCGTTCCCCTACACCCGCGAACACCGACACGCCACCGTGCTGCGTGGCGACGCGGTTGATCATCTCGAGGATGATGATGGTCTTGCCCACGCCGGCGCCGCCGAACATGCCGATCTTGCCGCCGCGGACGTAGGGCTCGAGCAGGTCGATGACCTTGATGCCGGTCTCGAACATCTCGCTGCGCGGCTCGAGCTCACGGAACGGCGGCGGCTCGCGGTGGATGTCCCAGTGGTCGTCGATGCCGGTGAGCTGGTCAGTCGAGACGTCGAGGGGCTCGCCGAGCACGTTGATCACGTGGCCGAGGACGCCGTCGCCCACCGGCATCTGGAGGCCGTGGCCCAGGTTGCGCACCGTCGTCCCGCGCCGGAGGCCGTCGGTCGGCTTCATGCAGATCGCCCGGACACGGTTCTCGCCGATCTGCTGCGCCACCTCGGCCACGATGCGCACGGCGTCGCCCTCGAGCTCGATCTCCATCTCGATGGCGAAGTTGATCTCGGGCACCGCGTCGGGCGGGAACTCGACGTCGACGACCGGGCCGGCGATGGCGACGACGCGCCCGTCTTTCAGCTCGGTCTCGGTCCGCTCTTCGGCCACCGTCATTGCGTAATGCTCCTCATGCTCGTTTGGCGTCAGCTACCCACGTGACAGGTGGGTACTTGACGCCAAAACATCGGTCCGTCACTCCGCGTATGCCCTGACCCTGAGGTCCTCGCCGAACGGCTCTTCCCCACCCTCGCCGAGCTGGCGAAGGGCTTCGGCGCCCCCGACGATCTCGGTGATCTCGGTCGTGATGGCGTCCTGCCGGGCCCGGTTCATGACCCGCCTGAGGTTCACGATGAGCTCGTCGGCGTTGTCGCTCGCCGCCTTCATCGCCCGCTGCCGCGCCGCGTGCTCGGACGCGGCCGCGTTCAGGAGCGCGGCGAAGATCCGCGCCTCGACGTAGCGGGGCAGGAGGCGCTCGAGGATCTCTTCCGGGCCGGGCTCGAACTCGTACCCGGCCCGTGGGCCTTCCTGCTCACGGCGCAGCTCCTCCTCTTCGCGCAGCACGTCGCGGTCGAGCGGCATGAGCGGGCGGACCACGACCTCCTGGCTCCCCACGCTGATGAAGCGCGTGTAGATGACCTGGACCATGTCGAGGCGCCCGTCCAGGAACGGCTCGCTCACACTGGCCGCGATGACCCGCGCGTCCTCGTAGGACGGCTGGTCGCTGAAGCCGGTGAAGGATGCCTCGACGGGCAGGTTGCGGTAGCGGAAGTAGCTCTCTCCCTTGCGGCCGACCACGTAGACCGCCGAGTCGCGTCCCAGCTCCCCGTGCTCGTCCATCTCGCCCTCGGCGGCGCGCAGGATCGACGAGTTGTACGCGCCGCACAGCCCGCGATCGGCCGTCACCACGATGTGGCCGACGCGGCGGATCTCCGGCCGCGGTACGAGCAGCGGGCTGTCGACGCTGCCGCCGGCGTCGGCGAGGTCGTGCACCACCTCGGTGATCTGGTCGCTGTAGGGCACGGCGGCCTCGACCCGGGCCTGGGCGCGCACGATGCGACTGGCGGCGATGAGCTCCATCGCGCGCGTGATCTTCTTGGTCGACTGCACGCTCCGGATGCGTCTCCGGAGGATTCGCTCCTGGCCGCCCGCCACCTCGGCGCTACTCCGTCGCCAGCGTCTTGTCGGACTCGGGCTCGCCGAGGGCCTCGCCCTCGAGCGCCTCGATCGTCGTCTCCGCGCCGCCCGACGGCTCGAACATCGCCTTGAAGTCGTTGACCGCCTGCTTGAGCACCGCCTCGTCCGGGAGCTTGCCGGTGTCGCGGATGGAAGCCAGCACGTCGGCGTGGCGGGTCTGGAAGTAGTCGTGCACGTCGCTCTCGAATCGCTGGACGTCCTCGACGGGGAGGTCGTCCAGCGCGCCCGACGTGCCCACGAAGATCGAGATCACCTGGAGCTCGACCGGCATCGGCGCGTTCAGCGGCTGCTTCAGCAGCTCGGTCAGGCGATAGCCCCGGTCGAGCTGCGCCTGCGAGACGCGGTCGAGCTCCGAGCCGAACGTCGCGAACGCCTCGAGGTCACGGAACTGGGCAAGGTCGATCTTGAGCGTCCCGGCCACGGACTTCATCGCCTTGATCTGCGCGTCGCCCCCCACCCGGGAGACCGAGATGCCGACGTCGACCGCGGGTCGCACGCCCGCCTTGAACAGGTCGTCGATGAGGTAGATCTGGCCGTCGGTGATCGAGATCACGTTGGTCGGGATGTACGCGGAGATGTCGCCGGCCTTCGTCTCGATGATCGGCAGCGCGGTCAGGGAGCCGCCGCCCCGCTCGTCGCTGAGCTTGGCGGCGCGCTCCAGCAGCCGGGAGTGCAGGTAGAAGACGTCACCGGGGTACGCCTCGCGGCCGGGCGGCCGGCGGAGCAACAGCGACAGCTGCCGGTACGCCTCGGCCTGCTTCGACAGGTCGTCGTACACGACGAGCGCTGCCTCCCCGTTGTCCATCCAGAACTGCCCGAGCGCGCAGCCGGCGTACGGGGCGAGGTACTTGAACACGGCGGGGTCGGCGGCGGGAGCGTTGACGACGACCGTGTAGTCCATCGCGCCGTGCGATTCGAGCGTGGCGACGGTCTGGGCGACGGTCGATCCCTTCTGGCCGACGGCGACGTAGATGCACTTCACGCCCTGGCCGCGCTGGTTCAGGATCGTGTCGACGGCGACGGTCGTCTTCCCGGTCTTGCGGTCGCCGATGATCAGCTCGCGCTGGCCCCGACCCACGGGTGTCATGGCGTCGATGGCCTTGATCCCGCTCTGCAACGGCTCGTGCACGGGCCGGCGGTCGACGATGCCCGGCGCCTGGATCTCGAGTCGCCGGTGCGTGTCGGTGTTGACCGGTCCCTTGCCGTCGATGGGCTGGCCGAGCGAGTTCACGACCCGACCCAACATGACGTCGCCGACCGGGATCGCAAGGATTCGGCCGGTCTCCTGGACGGTCTGGCCTTCTTCGACCTCATCGGCCTCGCCGAGCACGACGGCGCCGATCGCGTCCTCCTCGAGGTTCAGCGCCAGCCCCAGCGTGCCGCCCTGGAACTCGAGCAGCTCGTTCACGGCCGTGTCGGGCAGGCCGTTGATGCGCGCGATCCCGTCGCCGACCTCCAGCACGCGGCCGACCTTCGCCTGCTCGATCGACGGGGCGAAGCCGCCGATGTGCTTGCGCAGCGCCTCCGCGATCTGGTCGGCGTTGATCGTGGAGTCGGTCACGAGATTCTCTCCTTGAGCTCGTCGAGACGGTGGCGGATGGTGCCGTCGATCACGGTGTCGCCGACACGGGCCACGACGCCGCCGAGCACGCTGGGATCCACGACCACCTTGACCTCGACCTGCTTGCCCGTGGCCTCGCCGAGCGCCCGCGCCAGCCGCTCGCGCATTCCCTCGTCGAGCGGTACCGCGCTGCGCACCTCGGCGACCTCGTGCTGCCGCTGCGCCGCCGAGAGCTCGAGGAACCGATCGACGATCGCGGGGAGCTCACTTGCGCGATCGGCGCCGACGACCATCGAGACGAGACCGACGCTGATCGCCAGCCCCGCGGCGCCCATGAGCTCCTCGACGACAGCGACCCGCCGCTCTGCGGGCACGCTGCGGTCGCCGAGCGACATGCGCAGCTCGTCGTTCGCGTCGAGGGCCCGCGCGAAGCGAAACAGGTCGTCCTCGACCGCGTCCGGGTGACGCTCGGCGCGCGCGACGTCGAGGAAGGCCTGGGCGTACGCCTCGACGCGATCCGACTCTGCCATCGCCGTTACCTGCTCCCGTTCCCGTTCCCGACCTGGCCGATGTAGCTCTCGACGAGCGCGAGCTGCGTGTCGCGGTCGAGGTTGCGCTCGACGATCTTCTCGGCCAGCTCGATCGAGAGGTCCGCGACGCGGGCTTGGAGGTCGGCCTGGGCGCGGTTGGACGCGAGCTGGGCGTCCTCCTGCGCGCGGGTCCGCACGTCCGCGGCTTCCGCGTCGGCTTGCGCTCGGACCTGGCGCTTCACCTCGTCGGCAGACTGGCGCGCCTCCTCGATGATCCGGGACGACTCGTTCCGGGCATCGGCGACCTGGCGCCGGTAGTTGGCCAGCTCGGTCTCGGCCTCGGTGCGCGCCTCCTCGGCCCGCTCGAGGTCGCCGCGGATACGGTCCTCACGCTGCTTCATCATGTTGCGGACGGGCGGGAGCGCGTACTTCCACATCACGAGGAGCAACACGACGAACGCCGCCCCACCCCAGATCATCTCGTTCGTCGCCGGGAGGATCAGGCTCGGGGCCTTCTGGCAGTCGTCGATCGTCTTGCCGTCCTCGAGCTGCTTGATGCACTCCTCCTCGGCGTCGCCCTTGGGCTTGGCGTGCGCGACCCCGGGGGTGGCAATCACGCTGAGCACGGCGACGGCCATGGCGGCGATCAACAGTCGGATCCGCATTGCTGACTCCTAGCCGCTGATGATGAACGACAACACGAAACCGAAGAGCGCCAGCGCCTCGGTGAACGCGATGCCGAGGAACATCGTGGTGCGGACGGTGCCCGCCGACTCCGGCTGTCGCGCCATGGCCGTGATGGCGTTGCCGACCACGATGCCGATGCCGATGCCGGGACCGATGGCGGCGCCGCCGTACACGATCCCGCGACCGATAGCGGTGAGGCCCGCCTGGAGCTCACCCGCCTGTTGTGCTGCAAGGAACAAGTGCGACAACGAATCTCTCCTTGTTGGGGGCTAGTGCTCCGGGTTCATGGACAGGCCGATGTAGACGCCCGTGAGGATCGTGAAGATGAACGCCTGCAGACCCGAGACCAGGATCTCGAACGCCGTCAACGCGACGAGCAGGGCGAAGGGAAACGCGGCTCCGATCTTGAAGTACACGGCCGCGCCGAAGATGGAAGACGAGAGGATCGCGAAGGTCACGAGGATCAAGTGGCCGGCGAGCATGTTGGCGAACAGCCGGATGGCGAGCGAGAACGGCCGGACGAGGAACGTCGAGATGAACTCGATGAGCACCAACAGTGGCAGGATCGGCTTCGGCACGTCGGGCGGAACGACCGAGCTCTTGATGTAGTGACCGAAGCCCTGCTTCGCGATTCCGACGATGTTGAACATGAACCAGACGAGGAGGGCCAGCAGGAGCGGCACCGCGATCCGCGCGTTCCCCGGGAACTGGATGAACGGCAGGATCTCGAAGATGTTGATGAAGAAGATGAAGAAGAACATCGTCGTGAGGAACGGCAGGTAGCCCATCCCCTCCGGGCCGATGGTCTGCAGGATGATCCCCTCGCGAACGAAGTCGATGCTCGACTCCGCCATGTTCTGCACGCCCCGCGGAACGAGCGCATGCCGGCGCGCGGCGGCGAAGAAGAAGATCAGGGTGATGAGCACCGAGGCGAAGTAGATGAGCACGGTCTTGTTGATACCGAACGGGGTGCCATCGAAGACGATGTCGGGCCACCGCGTGACATGCGAGATCGGCGGGAAGTCGATGCCGAGCAGCGTCACTGCGCGTCGTCCTTTCGTGCGCTGGTCGTCAGCTGATCACGCCGCAGACCGGGTGCGGCCAGGGAGAAGCTGACGGAGCGTAGCTCCCAGAACAACAAGCCGAGATGGGTGATGAACAGCGTCACTCCCAGCACGACGACGTCCACCCAACCGAACAACGCCTTCGCCACGACGATCACAACGACGATGGACAACATGCGGAACAGGAATCCACCCAGCGCGACGGCCATCAACGCGTTCCCGGACCGGCGCGTCCCCCACTCGAGAGTGACCGCGGCGGCGAGGAAGTTGACGAGGCACACACCGAGGCCGAGCGCGGCACTGGCAGCTCCGTCGACGCCGCGGAACAGGCCGGCCACCACCACGACCGCCGGCGCCACGAGGAGCCCGTGGCGGGCGAGGTCGAGGGCGATGCGCTTCTCTACCGGCGGCGGCGCGTCCACGGCTTGCCCTCCTCCTCCCGCTCGACCTTCGCCTTGTAGTGGTAGATGGTGCGGAGGCACACGCCGACGAAGCCGAGGGCCGCGAGCGCCACGAGCACCATCGGGCTCGTTCCCAGCCGGTCGTCGAGCCACCAGCCGAACGCTGCGAACAGCACTGGGATGGCCGCGAACTCGAACGCCTGGGCGAGTGCCTCGCCGAAGCCGCGGTTGAGGTCCCGCCGCTCCGCCCAGCGCCTCTCGCGGTGCCCCTCAGCCCCCGGATGTGCCGCCACAACCACTCTCTTCGAGCGCTCTTGCGAGCTTGTGAAAGTAATCACAATGTACCCGGCGCCCCGGCGGGGCGTCAAATCTGGAGTCTCTCCCGAAGGCCGAGCCGCGGGCCAACGCCCGGGCGAGCGCTTCAGGTCCCCGACCGCTCCCCTTGCTCACGGCGGGCGGCGAGATCGACGACGTCCTCACCGAGCGTCGCAGGGTGGTCGCCCCGCTCCATCGCGGTATCGCGAGCCGAGCGCACACCGGGGTGGAACACGACGTAGAGGATCAGCCCGAGCGCCAGCACTCCGAGAGGAACGATGGCGTTTCCGTGGTTGGTGTACGTCGGGAGCAGGACGACCGCGGACAGCAGCGCGGTCCACAGCCAGAGGATCACCACGGTGCGGCGCGTCGTGTGGCCGAGTCGCATCAACCGGTGGTGCAGGTGGTTCTTGTCGGCGACGTGGAACGCCGTTCTTCGGTACACGCGGCGGAGGAACGAGAACGCGGTGTCGATGATCGGTATGCCGAGGATGACGATGGGAATGAAGAGTGGCGCGAAGAAGAAATAGGTCTGCCCGCTGAACTGGTCGGCGGTGCGCCCGCCCACGGTGATCGTGGTCGTCGCCATGAGTAACCCGAGGAAGAGCGCGCCGGCGTCGCCCATGATGATCTTCGCCGGATTGAGGTTGTGGGGGAGGAAGCCGACGCACACGCCCACGGCGATGACGGCGACGAGCGGCGCGATGTTGGAGCCCTCGAGCAGCCCCGCCTTGAACAGCCGGTCGGAATAGAGGAAGAACGCCGAGCCGGCGATGGCGACGATGCCGGCGGCCAGGCCGTCGAGGCCGTCGATCAGGTTGATGGCGTTCGCCATGATCACGACGGTGAGCACGGTCACGAGCGGTGCGAGGTCGGCCGAGAGGACCACGTAGTCGTACCGGGCGAACGGGACCCGGAAGTAGAGCATCGTCACGCCGAGGAGCGAGAGCACGCTGCCCGACAGCACCATGCCCGCCACCTTGGCCGGCGGCGACACGCCGCCTCGCCGCTCCCAGAGGTCGTCGACCGCGCCGACCACGAACATGACCGCGGCGGCGAGCATGACCCCGATCGGCTCTGTCGCGCCGTCGAACATCTCCCGGAACTGCGGGACTTGCGACGCCACCGCCATTGCGAGGAGGAACCCGCCGAACATGCCCGCGCCGCCGAGCGTGGGTGTGGCGCGCTCGTGCACGCTGCGGCCCTGGGGGACGGAGACGGCGCCGATGCGGACGGCGAGCCGGCGCACGAGGAAGGTCAGGAGGTACGTGCTGAGCGCGGCGACGGCCAGGACGAGCGCGTAGCCGGCCACGAGATCAGGCTCGGTCTCGCCTCACGGCCCGCCCAGCTCCGGGTAGGGCGTGAACTTCGAGCAGAGGCGAGCGGACGCGTCACGCACGTCGGCGGCCACGTTCTCGTCGTCGACCTTGCGGAGCACGGTCGCGATGAGGCCTGCGACCTCCCCCATCTCCGGCTCACTCATGCCCGCGGTCGTGACCGCAGCCGCGCCGAGCCGGAGGCCGCTCGTGACGAAGGGCTTCTCGGGGTCGTTCGGGATGGCGTTCTTGTTCACGGTGATGCCGGCCCGGTCGAGGGCTTCCTGGGCCTGCTTCCCGGTGACTCCGAAGGGCCGTAGGTCCACGAGCATCAGATGGTTGTCGGTCCCGCCCGACACGATCCGGAAGCCCTCGCCGTCGAGGCCCGCGGCTAGCGCCTGTGCGTTGCGAACGATGCCGGCGGCGTAGTCGCGGAAGCCGGGCTGCGCGGCCTCGTGGAAGGCCACCGCCTTGGCCGCGATCACGTGCATCAGCGGACCGCCTTGCAAGCCGGGGAACACGGCCTTGTCGATCACGGCGGCGTACTCCTCGCGGCACAGGATGCACCCGGCGCGGGGACCGCGCAGCGTCTTGTGGGTCGTGAGCGTGATGATGTCCGCGTACGGGGTCGGCGACGGGTGCGCGCCGCCGACGATGAGGCCCGCGATGTGGGCGGCGTCGACCAGGAACAATGCGCCGACTTCGTCGGCGATCTCTCGGAACGCGGCGAAGTCGATGATGCGCGGGTACGCGGTGGCGCCGGCGACGATCATCTTCGGGCGCTCGCGCCGGGCGACGTCGCGGATGTGCTCGTAGTCGAGGGTCTCTGTCTCGTTGTCGACGCCGTAGTCGACGAAGTCGTAGAGGCGTCCGCTGAAGTTGACAGGTGAGCCGTGGGTGAGATGCCCACCCTGGTCGAGGCGCATACCCATGACCTTGTCGCCCGGGTCGAGCAGCGCCATGTACGCCGCCATGTTGGCGCTCGCCCCCGAGTGCGGTTGCACATTCGCGTGGTCAGTACCGAACAACGCGCAGGCGCGCGTGCGCGCGAGCTCTTCGGCGTCGTCGACGACGTGGTTGCCGCCGTAGTACCGCTTGCCCGGGTAGCCCTCCGAGTACTTGTTCGTCAGCACGGACCCCTGCGCGGCGAGCACGGCGGGCGACGTGAAGTTCTCGGACGCGATGAGCTGGATCGTCGTGTTCTGGCGCTCGAGCTCACGCCCGACGATCTCGGCGATCTCCGGATCGGTGGCGGCCAGGGCTTCGAACAGGTCGCTCATCTCCTCCGCTACTCCTTTCCTTGCTCGATGTCGGCGATCTGCTTGACGCGCCGCTGGTGCCGCCCGCCTTCGAAGCCGGTCGCCAGCCACAGGCGCAGGATCTCGTCGGCGAGCCCGTCGGCGACGATCCGCCCGCCCATGGCCAGCACGTTGGCGTCGTTGTGTTCCCGTGACAGGCGAGCCGTGTAGAGATCGTTGCACAGGGCCGCCCGGACTCCTCGGACTTTGTTGGCCGCCATCTGCTCACCCTGCCCGCTGCCGCCGAGCACGATGCCCCGCTCGGCCTGGCCCTCGGCGACGGCCTGGCCCACGGCGGCGCAGATGGGCGGGTAGTCGACGGTCTCCTCGGAGTGCGTGCCGAGGTCGTCGACCGTGTGGCCGTCGGCCTTCATGATCTCCTTGAAGTGCTCCTTGAGGCGGTAACCCGCGTGGTCGGAGCCGATGGCGATGTGCACGGGGCCCTCCCGAATCCGACCCGATGCTGCCGGCAACGACCCAGCCTACCGGCGCGCCTGCGTCTCTCACGGCGAACGGGTCGAGCCGGATGAGCGCCCCCGTCCATCGCGGCGCGTTCGACGGACTTCCGCGGTTGCAACCTGACCAGCGCGTACCCTCGGCGCGTGGTCCACGAGGATGCGCAAGAGGACCTGCCGAAGGTCACCGCCGCGTTCCTTCGCCGCGTCGAGGAGCTGTGCCCGCGGCGGGTCTCGTGCGAATACCACAACCGCCGCAGCAACCGCACCGCGTCGGCGCGGTGGCGCGTCGCGAACCAGCTCGTGGAGCACGCG
>WNFV01001006.1_pt1 | contig 38630 bp, 44 predicted proteins | sample 5400101 | NCBI WGS metagenome assembly WNFV01 (sample SAMN13153361, study PRJNA577476) | soil metagenome | isolation source: 115 cm soil or saprolite under grassland replicate 1 | place: USA:California | collected 2016-06-15 | reverse complement strand
AACATGGGGCTAATGAAAGCAGTCGAGAAGTTCGAATACCGGCGCGGCTACAAGTTTTCGACTTATGCAACGTGGTGGATCCGACAAGCGATCACCCGCTCGATCGCCGACCAGGCGCGCACTATTCGAATTCCCGTGCACATGATCGAGACGATCAACAAGCTCATGCGTGTGCAAAAGCAGCTCGTGCAGGAATACGGGCGCGAACCTTCGCCGGAAGAAGTGGCGGAAGAGGTGCTGTTGCCCGTCGATCGCGTTCGCGCGGTCTTGAAGATGGCGCAGCAGCCGATCTCGCTTCAATCGCCCGTTGGCGAAAGCGAAGAAACGAATTTTGGCGACTTCATCGAGGACAGAGGCGCCGAAAACCCCAGCGATATGACTGCCATTGTCCTATTGAAGGAGAAAATCAAAGACGTCCTCGAAACCCTGACAGATCGCGAGCGGCAAGTGCTCGAGCAGCGTTTCGGGCTGGTCGACGGCTACAGCCGAACGCTTGAAGAAGTAGGCCGGCAGTTTCAAGTCACACGGGAGCGCATTCGTCAGATCGAAGCAAAGGCTTTACGCAAAATGCGCCACCCGACCCGTATTCGTCAGCTCGAAGGATTCCTTGAGGCTTCCGGAGTGTAAAAAATATCGATTTTTGGTGCACGGTCAGAGCGCAACTTCCAACGGTGCAAGTAGTTCAATTTAGCGGAGACTATGCAACCTGAAGATGATCAACAATTATGGGACTTGCTCGGCCGGACCGCCGAACCCAAGCTTTCGCCGTTCTTCGCGCGGAATGTGGTGAGGGAGATCCGCCGGGAGACGAGTCGCTTTGGGCGAGCGCAAGACTGGTTCAGCTTGCGGAGATTCGTCACAGCATCTGCCGTGGCAGTTGTCGTGATAGGAATGGCAATCGCCACGCACGCCCCTCGGTGGTCGCAAAAATCCCCCGAGCGGGAACCCGATGTGGTGACAAAGATCGATCCGCAAGACTTCGATGTCGTGGCTGATCTGGATGAATTGCTCGTCTCGGACGAAGATAGCCTGTGGACCGAAAAGCCAACTTTGTAAAGTTAATCGCCACCTTCTCGATTTTCGCTTCGTTCTGCGCGTTGGCGCAGGCGCAGCCACAACGGTCAGGTAGACGGCAGCAGGCGGCTCCGCATTCCAGCCGTCCGCCGCCGGGGCAGAGCACGCAGCAGCGCTGGCTTTCTCTGCCCCCAGCCGCCCGCCAGGATTTCCGCCGCAACGCCGAGCGTTGGATGCGGATGGGCCCGGAAGAGCGCAACCTCTTGCGCCAGCGGGAAAGCTTGCGTCGCGCGCAAATTCAGCGCGAAACCGACGCGGCACTGCGTGACTCTGGGCTGTCATTGGATCAGCAGAAGCGCACTCAGTTTGAATCGCGCTACATGCAGGAGCGCCGCAGAATGGAACAGACATTGCGGCAGCAAATTGAAGCTGAACGACAGCAACAGCTGCCCGCGCTGATTCAACAATTGAAAAGAGAATTCCAATTGGAGCCAAACGGCAGCGCCACAGCAAGACCGGCAGCGTCGCCGAAATGAGGAGGCTGGCGCATTCTCGTCCACCCCGACGGCATACCTACTTGATGTAAAATGAAAAGCTGGCTCGACTACTATTTCGAGCCAGCTCCCATGGATTCACTACATCCTACGTCACCCCATTACCGATAACGGTAATGATGACGGTGGTGGCGGTAATAGCGATGTCCGCCGGACCAGTAGAATGAAGGCCCAGCATAATAGCCATAGTACGGATACGGCCGATAGTAGCGATAGGGCCGGTAGTAACCGTAATAGGGATACCCATAGCCATAATAGCCAACCGGAACCCCAAACCCTATTCCTACCGAAACGCCAGCGTCAGAACGTGGCACCGGAACGAAAGCGATTCCCCCTGCCACCAGTGCAATTAAGAGAAGTCTTTTCCAGTTCATTGTTATTTTACCTCCCGGTGATTAAACAAGCGGGGCAACGGAAAGTTTCCCGTTATTCAGAAGTGGTTCTGTTCGAATGAGCTGTGACACAGACATTTTCGCCAATCCGCCGGTACGATACCTCACTCAGATGTATCGCATTGCTGGTGCTTTGCGCTCCGTGACCCGGAAATGCAATCACCGGTCCTCCGGTTAAAATTGGACCCAAATAAATTTGCACCTTGTCGACCAGCCGCGCATCGAGCGCTTGGCCAAGCACTTCGCCACCCCCCTCAATCAGAACACTCGTCACGCCTCGTTTACCCAGATCTTTCAGCACACTCATCAGAGATTTACCTTTATAAATCAGCGTTCGCCTAGCCAACTGATCAGAAAATAATCGGGCCCCTCGCGACAGATTGCCCGAACGGGTCAGCACAACGCGCCAGGGCTGTCGCGCCCCGCGCACGCTACGCACGGTTAAACGCGGGTTGTCCACCCGAACTGTTTCCGCTCCGACCAAAATCGCATCTACGCGGCCGCGAAGCCGGCGTGCATGTTGCCGGGCAGAAGGTCCTGTAATCCAGCGAGGTTCATCAGGAGGGCGCGTCAACCGACCGTCAAGAGACATGCCGCACTTTGCGATGACAAAAGGCTGCCTGCTCACTATCCATTTGTTGAAAGCCTCGTTAAGGCATGCGCAGTCCTGAGCCAGGATGCCCTCTCGCACTTTGATGCCTGCATCGCGCAGCCGCCTGATGCCTCTACCGTGATGGCGAGGATTCACGTCCACCGCGCCAACAACTACTTTCCTGATTCCAGCCCTTAGAATCGCGTCCGTGCAGGGGGCAGTGAGCCCAATTGTGGAACAAGGCTCGAGTGTAACGTAGAGCGTTGCGCGAGCAGGGACGTCGGCGCCGAAGTTGCGCAGACACTCGATCTCGGCATGTTCACGACCCGCTCCTCGGTGATGTCCTCTTGCCACTATCCGATTGTCAACGACCAGCACCGCACCGACAGCGGGATTGGGGCTCGTCTGGCCCTGCGCCTTTTTGGCTTCCTTCAGTGCCTCGCGCATGAAGCATTCATCTCGTCGTGCCATCGTCGCCACGGCCAGATGGATAATTGTGATCGTTCGCTGCGGCAACTGTCTTCACACATCGCAATTGGACAAGCCCGTCACAGGCTTTTTCTTTTGCCGGTGGGAGCCGGCTGCGCGCATCTTCTCAGCTGAAGCACGAAAGAGGCGTTTGCTTTTTCCTTGGCGAAGTGACGCGACCGACGTACTTAGAGGTATCCCGATATGGCGACCAAAACCGAAGAAAAAGCAAGCGCAGACAAACTCACCGCCGCACGAAATAAGAATCTCGACCTTGCGATTCAACAGATCGCGAAAGATTACGGCGAAGGCGCGATCATGCGTCTCGGTGACGAAAAGATCGTCGATATCGACGTTATTCCCACGGGTAACATTTTGATCGATCGCGCGCTCGGAGTGGGCGGATTCCCACGCGGTAGAGTCGTCGAAGTGTTTGGTCCGGAATCTTCCGGGAAGACAACGCTCACTCTTACCGTGATCGCCCAGGCACAAAAACGCGGTGGCCTTGCGGCGTTTGTCGATGTCGAGCATGCGCTCGATCCTGCCTACGCAAAGAGACTCGGTGTCGATCTTGATGATCTGCTCGTCTCGCAGCCGAGCTCTGGAGAGGAAGCGCTCCGGATTTGCGAGACCCTCGTGCGCTCCAATGCCCTCGACGTAATTGTGGTTGATTCGGTGGCAGCGCTGGTCACTAGAGCAGAGCTGGAAGGTGAAATTGGCGATGCCACAGTCGGTGCGCAGGCGCGACTGATGAGCGCGGCGTTGCGCAAACTCACATCGCTCATTTCCAAAGCGCGAACGTGCTGCATTTTCACAAACCAGATTCGGGAAAAGATCGGAGTCATGTTTGGAAACCCGGAGACGACTCCTGGCGGCAGGGCATTGAAGTTTTACTCCAGCATGCGAGTCGATATTCGCCGCATCGGCGCCATCAAACAGACCGACGGCGTTGTAACGGGGAATCGGACGCGCGTTAAAATCGTGAAAAACAAAGTTGCCCCGCCGTTCACTGAAGCCGAGTTCGATATCATGTACAACGAGGGGATTTCCTCCACCGGCGCTCTCATCGATCTTGCATTGGAAAAGCAAATAATCGAGAAGCGCGGTTCCTGGCTCAGTTACAAAGGCACCCAACTGGCGCAGGGCCGCGATGCGGCAAAAGAAGTGCTCAAGAACGATCGTGCCTTGTACGAAGAGATCGAGTCGGCAGTGAAGGCAAAGCTGGACGAAGACAAAAAGTAATCCCGGCGGCAACGTTGCAAATTCACGCAACGTATCGAGAAATTTTCGTGGCAGTGAACCGACACCTCCCGCATATCATCGCTGGTGAGAGCCCGCGCACTGTAGAGGCAGCCGTGTCGGCTGCAATAATCCAGGTTCCGCAGGCGACACGCCTGCCGCTACAGCGAAAGCCCAGAATTTGCTGCCCGAATTTCGTCGATGCGCGAATCGACGCGATGCATTTAGCTGTCGGTATGAAAACTTTGAACTTCCAGATTGTTCCGCTTGCCACCGAGGTTGCGGAAGCAGCGCGACGGGCAGCGGCTGCGGGCGCGCCGGACCATGTCGTCGTCATCGCAGATTCGCCGAACGGGTTTCCGTGCCGGCATTGTTTGCGCTGGGCGCGACCCGGTGAGCGGGTCGTTCTTTTCCCCTACCCAGCAATTCCACCTGGTCATCCGTATTCGGAGAGCGGCCCGATTTTCGTTCACGCCGAGCCTTGCGAACGCTACCGCGCGACGCGCGAATACCCATCCGACTTTCGCAATGGTCGCGTGTTCCGCGCTTACAATCCGAATTACGACATGATCGATGCCGAAGTCGTGAACGGAAGCGAACCGGAAGCGGTTGTTGAAAAGTTGCTGCAAAATCCCGAGACTGCGTTTGTGCACGTGCGCAGCGTGACGCACGGTTGCTATACGTTTGGAGTCGAACGCATATGAAAGCGCTGGAACTTCTTCCTCCGTCCGAAATGATGTATCGCGCATTGGTGAATCGCGACCCGAGCTTCGAAGGAATCTTTTACGTTGGCGTGCGCACGACAGGAATCTTTTGCCGGCCAACGTGTACGGCGAAAAAGCCGGCGCGAGAAAACGTAGATTTTTTCGCAACCCCGAGCGAGGCACTGCACGATGGTTATCGTCCCTGTTTGCGGTGTCATCCGATGGACCCGGATAAACGTCCGCCCAAATTGATTGAGCGCCTGCGCACCGAAGTCGAGCGCGCACCGGGTGGACGTCTGACCGACAAGGAATTGGCAGCGATGGCGATCGATCCATCCACCGCGCGGCGCCAATTCAAGCGTCATTACGGAATGACCTTTCAAGCGTATCATCGCGCGCGCCGGATGGGACTCGCTTTACGTGAAGTGCGAAAGGGCGGTCGCGTCGATGAAGCGCGAAACGGAAGTGGATTTGAATCGCAGAGCGGTTTTCGCGAAGCGTTCACACGAATCTTTGGCGATCCGCCGACGGCCGCGAAGTCGCGCGAGCCAATGTTCGTCGAGCGAATCGACACGCCTCTTGGAACAATGGTCGCAGTCGCTGATGACAAAGGCCTGCGCTTGCTCGAATTCGCAGACCGCCGCGCGACGGAAAGGGAATTGTCGGTTTTACGGAGACGTTTGCGGACAAATATCGTGCCGGGTGAGCATCGGTATCTGGATGCAATTCGTTCTCAGCTCGCCGAGTACTTTTCCGGCAAGAGCCTGGAGTTCCAGATTCCAGTCGCACCGGTCGGCTCGGATTTTCAACTGCGAGCTTGGAAGATTTTGCGTTCGATCCCAGTCGGCGAAACGCGCTCCTACTCCTGGATGGCGGAACGTTTGGGCGATCGCAATGCACGGCGCGCGGTCGGTCGGGCCAATGGCACAAACATGATTTGCATCGTTATCCCATGCCATCGTGTAATCCGTGCGGACGGCACGCTCTGCGGTTACGGCGGCGGATTGTGGCGGAAAAAATGGCTGCTCGATCACGAACGGCGCTACGCGTTAAAGTGAATACCGGTCAGTAACTAAATTTCCGCCGCTGCGGTGATGAGAGTGAAATTTCCCGGTTGATCAAAAATTCGCACAACGAGTAGCTATGTTTTCTATGGCGTTCCTGCGTCTGAATTAAGTTGTTGAAGACACTCCTGAAAGCCCGCAAACCACTTTTCAATGTACTCAGGCGAAGTGTAAAACCAATCGTCGCCAACCCTGCTCTTACCCCTGTCGGGAACTAGTGCATCAATCAGACGGAGCGAATTATGCAACGCCTTTTCTAAAGCTTTGCAGTCGTCAGTTTTGATTACCAATCCAATGACCGGCTCACGAGAAAGCGCCGTTCTTGTTCCCTGCGCTTTGATTCGAGTATCTACTTCGATAATCGTGGAACCAACCTTGCACTCCCATACGGTCCGCTTCTCGAACGAGGCTAGTTTACGGTCGTTAGGATTGAAATAGACGTAAATCTTCTCTGCTCCGGTTCCAATTTCTTTCTCGGCAAGTGGTGCATCATCTGTGTGTTTTCCGGCTTGGATCAAAGGGTTCTGCGGAGCAGCACTAGGTATGTGCTCAACGACTTCCGTCGCGTCGTTCGCGTTTCGCTCCCAATACCCGTAAGTAGTATTGCGCACCTTTCCGTCCTCTTGGAGGTAGCCCAACGCTTTCGTGACTACGTTGCTCGGGTCTTGATTTCCGTCAATTCCGCCACGTTCCGCGTGTATTCGCTTGACCTCAGAGATCAGTTGGTTGCGAGTCCACTGGCGCTGTCGCTCGAAAAGTTCCTCGATAATCCTTCGCGCATTGCTGGGCATCAGAGGCAGATTGTTCCTGATATCGGTAACTTTAGTCATTTCGGAGAATAGTCAGAATCTTCCACTGTCGTCAAAGCCGCCAACGTTTACACAAAGCCATTTCAAAGAGTCGTGAAGCCTCTTTCGGAGAAGCCCATCGCCGGGACGGAGGTTGGGGCGGGTATTCCGCCGCAGAGCCTCCGTCGCGGCTAGGCTCTTCGCCTGCTCTCCAGCAAGCGGCCACTCGTTTAGCGTGGATTGGGCGAGGGATCGTCGGTGACCTCCGTTGAGGGAGTGGTAGTCTCGGAGTTTTCGGAATTTGCCGTGCCTTGTCGGAGGAACCTGCAAGGGCGGAGGCGTCCACGGCGGACCTCGACCTCCGACGAAGGGGTTCCCCACGTCCTTCAATTGCGACACCAACAGTCCAATTCCTCCGAGACGCCATAATTTCCTACCTCCCTTACTGTCGAGCCAAATTCTTTTCCAGCGGATGACGTAACGAGCATCTAGGCAGCGGCTTGCGTATGAGGAAACCATTCGTGTCATACCACAAAAATTGCCGCGCCTTCGAACGCGAAAGCCTCTAGGGTTAGCGAATTTCCCGATACGGTAGCTGCTGCAGCAACACGAGGCTCGTACACGCTTTCGTATCCCATACGTCGCGGGGAAACACAGGCTCGCAGCATCCTCTATCTCACTTTCTGAAAAAGCGCGCCCAAGGTGATTCGAACCCCCGAGCTACGGAGTAGAAATGCGCTGCCACGCCAGGGAGTGAGCCGTCGTTGCCGACTTGTTGCCATTTTTTTAATGGCTTTCCCCGCCTCACAGGATCGCGCCAGAATCGCATTTGACGTAACCGCCAGCTATCCTGAGTCCTGCCGGTGGGAATTCGGAGTTTGGGCACTTTGCAATGCGCTGCGCTCTGTGATTCAATGCTGATATGAAACGACTAGCACTCTCAGGACTGATAATCTTAATGCCCGCGCTGCTGCGAGCGGATGAGAAAGAAACCATGCTCCAAGCATTGGGCCAATTCGAGCAGGCATGGCGCTCAACAACGCCGTGCGAAGTGAGCAGCAACGCGTGCCAAACCCGCGAGATTTGGCTGGCGCAACAAGCAGCGCAGGCAGCAGATCGCTACCTTACAACGCCGGACGCTAAAGAAAGCCATTGGCGTTTAGTGGCGCAATCAGTCATCAAATATAGCCAAGCGCGAACGGAAACGTATGCAGAATACATACGAGTCCGCAATCAGGACCCCCAAGCTGCCGAAAAAGCGTACCGTTCAATCGTCGATCCGTTGGAGCGCGACTTTATCGGGCAACTGAAAGCCACTCTGCAAAGCGACGTAAACTCTCGCGAGATTGCAGAGCGTTTTGGGCTAGTTGATTTCTGACTACTGCTTCACAGGATCGCGCTAGAATGCGAAATTGAGTACTAGGCCGCAAATGATCGGCCAGCATGTCATCGACGATTTCTGCAGACGTTTGAAAATGAATGCCGCTGACTTTGCCGAGTTAAGCGAATCCGACAAACGGCACTTTTACCAATGCAGCCGATGTGGAGAAATGGTCGATAAGCGGCAACTCGATGATGTGTTATTTCATGAAACCGATCACAGGCCGCTCCCGGACATTCCATACGGTGGTTCGGTCAGAATCAAAGAATGAACGCGCAGCGTCCCCTCGTCAGATCAAGAATTAGGCTGCAAAACACATATGACTTCATCGGAATTGACCGAAATCGAGCGCGTCCTGAGGAACCATCAAGAATGGATATTCGAGGATTACGAGAAGGCCAAGGATAACCACTCATCCGCTTATTTGAAGCTTGCGGGCTATTTGCGGATTCTGCTGGTTGATGGTGATCTGCCGGTCCTCCTGCGATGCGCAAAGGAGAGAGGCAAAGTACTTTCTGCTTACGTCCCGGATTCCGATCTGCGACAACTTGAGGGCGAAGCTTTTTGGGGCTGGTCGGGCTTCGTGATTAGTTGGACCGCCGAAAAAGCTGCTAAGAGGATAACAATCGAGGAATTCTTGGATCGACCGATAGGTCTTTACTCCGATGAAAAAGGTTTGGCTCGCACCTACACACCAAAGCAACTCATCAAATATACCGCCAATAAGGAAGGAGTTGCCCACTTGGCGCTGAAAAAGCCAAGAGCTTTGGAACAGATGAAACTCATGACTATTGCTGATGAGCGAGGGCGTCGCTCCGATAGTCAGGAGATCAGGCACGCTATAAGAGCAATCGCAGGCTGGACACTTAATGCCATAGGATACGTGTTGGATGACGCCAGCTAACCAGATCGGTCGAGCGGAAGCGTCCTTGAATCGCGCCCCTTGCAGATTACGAGGCGTCGTCGAACGCAGAAACAAGAGAGTTCTTTCTGCTGAAAGAGCAGTAAGCCCGTGAATTGGAACGCGATTATACAGGGAGTCGCGACCGGCGTCGTAGCCGCTGCTTTGTTGGCGCTCTTTGCACTACTACGTTACAGGGCGCGGGATATAATCTTTCGGTGGCGGCTACGGCGCGAGTTGCGGTTTTTTTCCCTTGGTTGGAATACTCAGGGCGTGACTATTGGCATTCGCAATCGTCTCGGAAAATCTTTCACAGTTCGTCGTCTCGTTGTGACCACCAATCGAGGCAATTTCCGATCAATTCCTACCCGTGAGGTGCATTCGAGTTCAAAAGAAGAAGAGCCCAAACTGACGTGGCGACAAAAGCGGGCCTTAAAACGAGGGGACCTTAGTTGCCTCCCCCCGACTAAAGAATTCGGTATGCTGAGTTGGCAGTCAAATCCTTCAGTTGAAGGGTTCGCGACCATTGATCCATTCACGAAGCAGGATTTCCTTTTCTCTTATCGACTGATCGAAAGTGACCCGGACGCCTCTCCACCATCCGGCTTCAGAATCACTATCGAGTATGAGGCATGGCCCGAACATCGACGCATACGGCAATGGGACATCGCAGATCGTGCCGCTGAAATTCGCAAACTCTTCCAAGACGTTCGCGATAGAAAGCGAGCAGCCCGGCAAGAAGGTAGCGGCACTCAATGATAAAGCATTTTCACAAAGTACGCCCACGCAAGGATCATCGCGGCGTTGATCTAATTTCCGATGCGCTGCCATTCTGTCGCTTATGGTACGGCGAGCCCGACGCAATCACGAATGCCGTTGGTTACGCTAAGTTTCGCAGCCGCTCATATGACGCTGTAATCCGCGTTTACAATGATGCAGGCAACGTGATCGAAACACACGAGCAAACGGGCGACTTTCGCGAGCCGTGAGCGTCCCCGATGAAACGAACGTGCTTGTCGCGTTCGCGCGTGCGGCGGCCAAGGCTCAAAGAATCGAAGTCCTTTTCCAAGAATTGCTTCTTGCGGCTGAGCTCGCGCAAGATACTCGCAATCGGCCATTCGAGGAGATAAGGAGCAAGATCGAGAGAGAACCTTTAGGTCGCCTGACGGGAAGGTTTCTCGACATCGCCCAAAGATTGGTTACTGATCCACGCCACTCGCAATTCTGGAATGAGATTAACGACGAAAGAATTTTCCTCATGCACAAGTTTTTCAACGCCTTCGACGTTGTTTCAACCAGCAAAAACATAGGGGAAGCGGCACAGCGGCTCGATAAAATGAACCGGCTTTTTGATCGCGGTTGTTGGATGGTGGAGACGATTCACGAGAAAACGGTTGCGACTTATGATATTCCTCCAGATCGGCTTCGCGAGTTCCTCGCATTTGTTGCGGAGACGCGAAAGAACCAACAAACATCTGAATGAGCGATTCTTTCGGTAAACATGACGCCCGTTAAGAACTGCGGTTGGCTTTGCGTTCAGTGCTGTCTATCCTCGTTTTTGACCGATAAAGGCATTCGCAAGACGCCTCTACAAATCGTCTGTGAGTTTCCTTCGGATTGCGGCGTCGGCCTTCCCGAGGAGGGTGTCATTGCCGACTCAAATCTGGTAGCTGTTTGTGAAAAGATTCATATTTGTCTGCGGCGTTTGCCAGACGATTACAAAATTCAGCCTTTAGATAGCGACGGCTCATTACTGATCGGATTAAAGTGGACCGAAAACGGTAAGGCGAACCGACACATGGTTCGATTCGACCGATTTAACGATAAGCCGGGCGAGATTGTGATTATGGACCCGGACGATCTTACTTGGCCGCACTCCATCGGACCTATGAGTTATCTTGATGAGAAAACGAAGATTTTCTACCGGGTGCGTTTACTCGCCACCACTTAAAGAAAAACGCTACAGCCAGAACTCAAATACATGTGGCCGTTCAAAAAGCAGCCAAAAACCGTCACCCTCGAAACTTTCAACGCCGCGATTGCCGCCTGCGATACGGCTCTCGGAGCAATTGAAGCTTATACCACCCGCGCCAACCACCGCCATGCGATCTTAGACGCCAAGCGCCTAATTAACATTTCACCTGACGATCTCTATGCCGACGCCGTCGCTACTTACGACGCGGTGATCGCCGCGTTTAGCGACCCCGCCGACTTTGAACCGTACACAGAGGGCGACCTACATGCCCATACCCTCGCTATCGACGCGCTGACCACAGCTTTGGACCACTTCACAGCTGCGTTTGCCGCGCTGAACAGAGCCGACGATTTCTATGCTACAGCTGCAGCTCTTTCCAAGGCAATCTGCGACAACTACGCCTTCGCCGCCCGCGCGTATTCCTACGCAGCTGACTGCGCTATGGCTACCGCCCTTGAAGGACAGCTTCAAGTTGCAAAAGACAAGTGGCAACTCATCTTGCTTGAGGACAGAGCCAGTAACCCAGTCGAGCCTGATGCCGTTGCTATAAGAGCTAGGGCTGCAGCTTTCCAAGCCAGAGTAGCCGAGGACACTACCAAGGCTAATGTCCTGCAAGAGAAAGCCGGCGTTGCTATATCCAAAGCCGAATTACTTCTTTCCAAAGCCGAGTCGGTCCAAGCCAGAGCCGAAGAGGTATTGGAACAAGCCAAGACACCATGCCAACAATGACTCTTAACAAAGCGCTGCAGCCGACAACTCTCCCGGTGTTATGTTTACGATGTCGAGCCGCAAGCGCCCTCAACTTTTCATCCGCACGCACAACGAAACGCTTTCCGTCGTCGCGATGTGCGTCTGCAACAAAGATTGTTCGCCCCTCGTAATCCACGGTTCGGACTTGCCGCCATGGAGTTCCGACTGAAGATAGATTATGAAAATATTAAATTACGTTTCACTTAAACTAATCATGATTGCAATCGCATGCAGCTTTGCTGCAAGCACACCTCTTCAGGCGCGAGAGGCCAGATCGAACTCTGCCTCGACCCGTTCTGGGGATGGCGCTCGTTTGATTGTGGCCAGGGGAGCCAATTTTGGGACTGTCGAGTTCCTCAACTTGTTCGTCGACGGTGTCCGGGTTGCGAATTTGGGGTTTCTTCGGAGTTACGAGGCGGTGTTGCCCCCTGGGCGGCATGTGTTGTCGGTGACCCCGAGCCTGGAGTACTGTACGCATACAATCGTTGACGCAAAACCCGGCAGGACCTACGCATTTACCGCGTTTTGGATAAACGATGATCAGGTTCGCCTCGTGAGGGGGAACGGCGCTTCCAAGAAAATCGTCGCTACGGGAATGCCACCAACCACGACCGACAGTTGTGGCCGCGGTCGCTGACACGGTTTTGTTCCCCGCTCGGCGTCACATCATGATGGTTCATGAAGTGAGGGGGCAGCTTGTCAGTTCTGTCTCTCACTTCGATGCTGAAACCCTTTCCGTCGTCGCGATGTGTGTCTGCAATGAAGATCGTTCGTCCGTTGGAATCAATCGCTGAGACACAGCCCAACTTCAACCTGCCTTGCTGAGATTGTCAGCGATGATTTCCCAGTACTTGACGGAGCGCGCCCGGAAGGACTCGAACCTTCGACCTACGGATTAGAAATCCGTTGCTCTATCCGGCTGAGCTACGGGCGCAGAATTAGCAAAGACATATACCGCGTTTCCTTACGAATAAAAGCGACTCAGGCTGCGCGATTCTTACTTTCGCTTTTGGAGATAAGCATTAGGTGCAATCGCCAGTGGCAGGAATTTTTCTCCGGATCCTGCGCGCGCGCGGTCCGCAACTTTTCTGAGAATGAATCAATTACCTGTTGCCGACTCTGCGGCGTACGCGCGTGCGAACTGACGCGCCGGATTAGTTGGCCAAATTGCTCGACGCGCCGGAAAAGGAAACACGTCTGACCTTCGCAGCGAGAGATTCTCGTCGAGTCACCTGGAACACCTGGAATTTTCTTGCCACAAGGTTGACGAGAAACGTATCACTGGTGGCTCGGTGAAGGCATTGCTGCCAGCCAGAGGTGATATTCTCCGTCTCGCTCGCGAACACTTCGGCCGGCGACCTGAAAACTCTCTATCCAATTTCCTCACCGGGAGGCATTAATCGCCGAAACCGTGCTTCAGTTCCCAAACGCGCAATGCGGCATACACGAGTCCTCCGTTGGACGTAACCTGCCGGTCACCGATTTCCTCTGCAGAGGTTTCCTCCATGGGGCGGGATAAGTCTTTTCGTAGTGCTCTCGGCCTTCTGCTAAGACGCCTCCGCAACCCTCTTTCAAGAATACCGCGTTTACCCTTATTCATCAGCACCTTACGTTCTGACCGCGACTAGCGTCCTTCGTTCCTTTCCTGTTCTCTCATCATTGAAAACGCGCGTCCGCTTTCCGCTGGTCGCACAAAAATTCACGTGAATTAAACACCAATCACGGCGCATAGTTGCTGGCTCTCGCTGCTCCGAGAACGATGAACGCAGTTCACATGCCTGACGGCCAACGCACAGTGCAGTATCCGTGAAAAGCGCTTGTGCGAGTGGCGGTTCTCCGGCAGTTTCGTGCCACCATGGCAGCAGATCGCAGGCTCGGTTGTCTCAGTATTTTTTTGTTCGTCGCGCTTTGCGCCAGTCTCTTCGTGAACTTCGTCCTGATGGCGGCGGTGTTTCAGCGCTATGGCGGGACGGGAGAAATCGAACCGCTCCCACGTTTTCGTGAAATCCTGCTTCAGAGAGGCACACGCGGAGTTGCCGACAAGGTCGCCGTCATCTCCATGCGCGGTTTGATCAGCTCTTCGGTCCCGGGCAGCGTCTCCGATTCGATGGTTGATGACATGCGCGCGGCGTTACAACAGGCCCGCGAGGACGATCGCGTTAAAGCCATCGTGCTGGAAATCGATTCGCCCGGCGGCGAAGTGACCGCTTCCGATGCCATCTACAACGCTCTGGTCAAAGCGCGTGCGAAGAAACCGGTCGTGGTTTACATGGAATCGCTGGCGGCTTCGGGCGGCTATTACGTTTCCTGCGGCGGTAAATTCTTGATGGCGAGCGATACGACGATCACCGGCAGCATCGGCGTGATCATTCAAACGCTGAACTACGAGCAATTGTTTAACAAAGTGGGACTCGCCTCTGTCGTGTTCAAGAGCGGCAAGTTCAAGGACATGCTCAACGGGGCGCGGCCGATTACGCCAGAGGAACGCGACCTGGTCCAGAGTTTCATTATGAAAACCTACGACAAGTTTCTCGGCATTGTGGCAAAGGAGAGAAATCTTTCCGCCGATGTGTTGCGCAAGACGATCGCCGACGGCCGAATCCTCTCCGGAAAGGACGCGTTCGAGAATAAGCTGATTGATGGCCTCGGTGAATTGGACGATGCCTTCGCTAAGGCCAGACAATTGGGAAATGCGCCGGGGGCGAAAATTGTGAAATACGGTCCGCCGTTCAGTCTGAGCCGATTCTTGCGAGTATTTGGAGAGACTGAATCAAAAATCGAACTGCAGCTTCCCAAGCAGTTCATTCCGCAATTGGAATCGGGCCGTGCGTATTTTCTGCCGAGCTATTACGCGCCGTAGAACACGATACGCATGCCATCCGACGGCTTTTTCGCGGCATTCGGAGCCGCGCCGAGTTTTGTCTTAAACGTTTTCTTCGCGTTTTACTTTCTTGCCAGCGTTTACGTTTACATTTCACTGATTCGCCAGATCGGCGCGCGAACATCGGACCCTTCCGGGAGCCCGGCGAGGGCTTTCGGACTGCCCGAAGCAATACTCGCTGGGGCGTTGATCCTTTTTCTTTTGCTCAACATCAGCGCGTCGGTTTCACGTCCATCTGTCGAGATCAGCTCCCGAAATCTTTTGGCAAATCTCCTTTTCACGATGTTCGTCGTGCTGTTCATCATGACTTTTCTACAGCTTCGCGGGTTTGATGTCAGCTCGTTAGCCGGCTTTTTCAAAATCGGTTTTGTTCGGGCACTGAGCACAGGGATCATCCTGTTGTTGGCGGCTTATCCTTTGATCTCACTGGCCAACATGATTACGCAGGGCCTTTTCGGCAGCGGTTCAAGCAGGCAAAACATCGTCGAACTCTTCAGCGGTTCGCACACGATCGAGCAGCGAATCATGATCATTGTGTTTGCGGTGGCGATTGCACCGGTCGTTGAGGAATTTCTTTTCCGGTTTTTCCTTTATGGGGTCATCAAACGCTATCTCGGTTCGTTTCTCGGAACCATAGGAAACGCAGTGCTCTTCGCGGCTGCGCACGCGCATTTCCCTTCTTTCGTGCCGCTGTTCGTTTTGGGAAGCTGTTTCACAATCGCCTACGAATGGAGCGGCTCCATTCTTGTCGTGATGACGATGCATTCGCTCTTCAATTCGGTGACGCTCATCGTGCTCGCTTTCCCAGAGCTTATCTCGCAATGAAACTGCGCGAAGTCGGCGAAGACAAGCTGCTTGACCAAATCCTGCCTCGTCTGCCGCTTGGAAAAACGGTCGTAGCAGGCGCGGGCGATGACTGCGCCGTGATAGAAATTTTTGCCGGCCGCAACTTTCTCGTGCTCAAAACCGATTGCATCGTCGAGGGCGTTCACTTCTTGTCGGGGGCCGATCCGGTCGATGTTGGCTGGAAAGCAATGATGCGCCCGCTCAGCGATTTTGCCGCAACCTCTGCCCTGCCGCACTTTGCGCTGATTACCCTGATCGCCTCGAAACAAACGGAGGTCGAGTGGGTGCGAAAGCTTTATCGCGGCCTCCGCCGGGCGGCAAAGCGGTTCGATGTCAGCATTGTGGGCGGCGAAACGAGCAGCTCACCCGGGCTTATTGTCATCTCCGTGAGCGTCGCTGGATTCGTCGAGAAAGACCGCTGGGTGTCGCGCCGGGGCGGCAAAGCTGGCGATGATCTTTTTGTCACTGGCCAGCTTGGTGGCGCCATTAAACAAAAGCATCTGAGATTCATTCCGCGGATAGCGGAATCGCGCTGGCTCACAAAACATTTCTCGATTCAGGCGATGATGGATTTGAGCGATGGGCTGGGGATCGATCTTCCACGGCTCGCGCGCGCCAGCAAAGTCGGATTCAAAATCGAGATGGAAAATTTGCCGCTTGCTCCTGGAGCAAAGATTGGCGACGCCATTTCGGAAGGCGAAGATTACGAACTGCTCTTTGCTATTTCCCCGAGCCAGAGCAAACGGTTGCAGCGCGCCTGGAAGAGAAAGTTCTCGAAACTGCCTCTCACCCGCATCGGACAGCTACGTCAAACATCAAATCCGCCAGAGGACGGATTCGCTGCGGCGAACATCAAAGATCAAACATTGCCCGGTGGCTACGTTCATTTCCAACAGCCCAGCTGAAACCCAGGCAATTGGGCGGCAATTCGCTGTGAAAGACGTTGGGGTCGGATCCATTTTGGCCCTCAAAGGCGAACTCGGAAGCGGCAAAACTCTTTTCACCAAAGGTCTCGTTGCCGGACTGCGTAGTGACGCGACGGTCACCAGCCCCACGTTTACAATTGTTCACGAATATCCAGGCGGACGTTTGCCGGTTTATCACTTCGATTTTTTCCGCCTCGAAGATCGACAATCGGTCGCGCGGCTTGGACTCGACGATTATTTTTTCGGCGACGGCGTCTCGGTAATTGAATGGGCCGACCGTTTTCCCGAGTTCATTCCCGAGCAGGCACGCTGGATTTTGTTCGAGATAAAGTCGGAGAATACCCGGGCAATTAGCTTAAAATGAAAATTCTAGCGCTCGAACTTTCCACGGCGCGCGGCAGCCTCGCCTGGCTAGACGGTGATGTCGAAATCGCGCGTGACTGGCGAAGCGACCGGAAAAATTCCGCCGCGTTTTTTGAGAATCTTGACAATGTCGTCAAAAAATTTGGTCCTCCACAGATTACTATAGTGGGGCTTGGGCCGGGTTCTTATGCCGGGACGCGCATCGCGATTTCAGCTGCAATTGGTCTGCAAGCTTCAACAGGTGCACGCATGATCGGTCTTCCGTCGATCTGCGCAATGGAGTGCGACGCGCAGGAATACTGCGTAATTGGCGACGGCCGTCGAAAATCATTTTTCTTCGCACGCATCCGCGTAAACGAACTGGTCGAAGGTCCCGACTTGTTCAGTGAAGAAGAGCTAAAGAACAAACTCGCCACACTTGGGAATGACATGCCCATCTTTTGTTGCGAACCGCTGCCGCAATTTCTAGAATCCGTGATCCACTATCCTTCGGCGCGATTGCTGGCGCGCCTTGCTCAAGATCCAAGTCGGAATTTTACATTGCCGCCGCTCGAACCGATGTATTTGCGGGAGCCACACATTACATTGCCAAAAGCTCAAGGAATCACTTCATGACTACACCGATCTATCGATGCTGGGCTGAAATTGATAGAAGCGCTTTGCGACATAACGCAGCCGTTGTGCGCGAGCGCATTGGATCGGCCGAGCTCCTCGCCGTTGTCAAAGCAGATGCGTACGGACATGGGCTGACGGGCGTGGCACGGGCGCTGATGAACGATGCGCAGTTATTCGGCGTCGCAAATCTGGACGAGGCGATTGCGCTGCGAAAGGAGCTCTCTCATCCGGTCATTATTCTTGGCCCGGCCCTTTCCGAAGAAAGATCGACAATCGTAGACGCCGGATTTATTCCGACCATCTCGACTTTCGAGGAAGCACAAGGATTCAGTCGCCTCGCAGGCAACGGAGCGATCCCAATCAACTTCAAGATTGACACCGGAATGGGACGAATGGGCGTTCCGGAAAGGGAAGCGTTGCACGTTTTCAAAGAAGTCTCGGCGCTGCCGAACATCCAGATTCACAGCATCTCGACCCATCTGCCGGTTTCTAATGAGGACGCGAAATACACGCGCGACCAGCTTCAGCGTTTTGGCAAAATCGCCAGCCAACTTCGTGCTGAAGTTGCGAGTAATTTCAAAGCGCACGTGTTGCAAAGCGCTGGCACCCTCGCGTTTAACGAAGAGATTTTCGATATCGTGCGCGCGGGTATCATGCTTTACGGGATTTCCCCACTGCCAGAATTTCAAAAACTTTTGCGACCAGCGATGACATGGAAAACGCGAATTGCTCTTATTCGCGACATGCCAAAAGGAAGTTCGATCAGTTACGGCCGGACGTTTATCGCTCCGCGGAAAATGCGCGTCGCCACGTTATCGGCCGGTTACGCCGATGGGTATCCATGGCACCTTTCCAATCGTGGCGCCGCAGTTTTGGTTCGCGGGCAGCGGTGTGCTGTGCTCGGCCGGGTGACGATGGACTTAATTATGATCGACGTGAGCAAGATCGACGGTGTGCAAGTAGGCGACGAAGCCGTTCTCATGGGACGCGACGGGAACGAGGAAGTTTCGTGCGCGGAACTGGCTGACCGCGCCGGCACGATTGCGTGGGAAATTACTACCCGGATTGGCGCGCGTGTCCGGCGCGTGTTTATGTGAACCGTGAATCGAGAACCGAAAATCGTGAATCGACGTATCACTTTACCGATGTAACGATGTAACAAATCACCGCTCTTCATGTTCCAAATCATCTTCAACAAATTGAGCGCGGCGGAAATTTCCGCGCTACCGAAAAGGTTGCAGCTTGAGCTGCTCGCAGAGTTCCAAATTTTGCCCGAGGATCTGGACCATCTTGATTCGGAGCGATTTGGCGTGATTCAGCGCGAGGGGAAAAAGTTATATCGCTATCGGGCGAAAGATTACCGGATCTATTTCGAAAAAACGGACGAGGGCGTCACCGTCCATCGCGTTTTGCACAAGAACACGTTTCGGGATTTTCTTTTCCGCAGCAAACTACCGGTCTCGGAGGACGCGCAACTGGGCGAGACACGCGAGTTTTGGAAGTTGATCGAGCAAGGCGAACGGACAAGGAAGGCCTAGGGTAATATCAATTTTTATAGGGCGTTTCTGTGAAACGCCGAGCCAAGGAATTGGCGTCTGATACAGACGCCCTACAACTATTTCATGAGGAGGACCGAGCGGCTGCGCTTGATCTCGCGGGTGATCCTGCGATGCAAATGCGCTGGCATGCCGGTGACGCGGCGTGGAAGAATCTTGCCGCTCTCGGTGACAAATTTTTTCAGCACATCCGGATTTTTGTAATCGATCGCTTCGATCGCGATGTCGATTCGGCGACGTGGCATGGTGCGATTCGCGCGTCGAAATGCGGAACGACGCTTGGGAGTTTTAGGTTGCATCGGTAGTCTACTTTGTTTCCCGATGGAGCGTATGCCGCTTCAGGAATGGATTGAATTTCTTTTTCTCGAGGCGATTGGGCGTACGCGGGCTCTTCTTGTTTCGCGTGGTCATGTAACGCGACGGTGGTTTACCGAGCGCTTTCGCCTCGGTGCATTCCAGAGTAATAATTTCCTGCGCCATTTTGTTATTCCTTTGCCTCGGCCGGCGTAACGGCTTCCTCGTCCTCGGCCTCGCCGCCTTCCTCCTCGGTGAGTCCAAAGAGCGACGTAACCGATTGGCGGACGCGTGAAGCTTTATTTTGCTTTTCGAGCTGCGATTGACATTGAACCGTAAAACGCGCGAAGGGGATCGCTTCGAGACGCGCACGCGGAATTGGTTTGCCCGACAGCTCACAGACGCCGTAGGTGCCGACCTCAATTCGTTTAAGCGCCTGATCGATTTCGTAAAGCGCGTCCTGTTCCTGGGAAAGCAAACTCAACGCGAAATCGCGGTCGTAAGCGTCCGATCCGGCATCGGCCTGATGCATTCCAAAAGCCGAAGCTTCGCTGCCTTCAGCACGCGAGCGGAGCGTGTCCTGGGCCACGCCGGCCATGGAATCGACCATGGCATCGCGAAGCTGAAGGAGCTTTTCCTTCTGCTTACGCGTGAACGGATCGAGCCTCCGCTCCCGGTGATTGTTTCTCATAAGCTCGAGCGGACTGCGTGAAAGATCGACCGCCCGTTTCAACTTCGGAGATTTTAAAGACCGCTTAGCCGTCTTCGCCGAGGCTAGGGCGGCCTTCTTTTGTGCTCGCTTCTTGGCGGAAATCTTGCGCGCCGGTCGCGTTTTGCGCGCAGCGGGCTTTTTAACAGAACTCTTCTTTTTCTTTGGTTTGGCCATAGTGCAAAAGGCGTCTTTGACGAGCACGCCGGAAGAAAACGGACGCTAATTAAGAACATTTCGGGGGCCGCGCAAGCGGATTCGCTCAAAAAATTCGGCCTCCGCTTACCAACGACTCTGATGCTGTAGTGTCCGCTGTCCCCAGCGGATAATCGGCGATCCAAACTCCCAATGCGCTTGAGGACAGCGCACACTACGCCATCTTCGGCGCGTTGCACCCTCTTACGAGCTGGCGCTCGAGTAATGCCGCAGTGCAAATCGCCAGAAGACACGCGACAACCAAAAAACAATGCACGAGGCAATGACGAGATGCAGCATCAGTTGGGCTGGTTGTCCAAGCGACTTGATGAGCAGCCTGGCGGGGATGTTCGCGATAATTACGACCGGAATGACCCAACCGAAAATCATGCGGAAAATCCGCGGGAAGATCACATCTGGATAGCGGGCAATGTTCAGGAAGTTGAAGTAGCCATATACCAGGCCCTGCGCGCGCACGATCCAAAAGCTTACCCCGGCCAGGCCGAGCATAATCGAGTAATGCACGGCGACGCCAAATCCAAGCGCGGCCACGTAAAGCAAGATCGACATCGGGGTGGGCACTGTCCCTAGCTGCGATAGCGAAACGCAAACTACCACGCCACCGAGGGCGGCGTTGACGATGCTGTCGAGGGCGAATTGTTTAGTGGAAACGGCAAACTGGCTGTCAATGGGCAAAACGAGCAGCGAATCCAGTTTTCCGGTGCGCACCAATTCGGGGATATTTGCGACGTTCACAAAAAAGAACGCCTGGAAGAGTTGCGCGATCATCTGGTGCGTGCCGACGAGCAGCACCACCTCCCATTTCGTCCAATCGCCGATGCGATCGACTTGCCCGAAGATGATGCTAAAGAAAACAATTTGTCCGCAAAACCAGAGGATCTCGACAATCATCCAGAGCAGGAAGTTCGCCTTGAAACTCATCTCGCGGATAAGCGAGTTGCGCAGCATGATGGAATAGATTTCGATGTAACGGCGCATCACCTTTTCCTGTCACTTACTTATAGGCGCAGTCAACCACCACTCGCATGAAACGTCTTTTTCCCTGGCTCGCCTTTGTCGTTGGGCTGCTCATTATCGCCTTTGTCGTCCGGCAATGCCGGAACGGAGGCGCCGCAAATTATCAGACCGCAACGATAACGCGCGGCCCTATTACCCAGGCTGTTACCGCGACCGGCACATTGAATCCCGTGGTCAACGTTCAGGTAGGCAGTCAGGTCTCAGGAAATATCGCGAAGTTGTTCGTGGATTTTAATTCCCAGGTGAAAGCGGGCCAGGTCGTCGCGCAAATCGATCCTGCGCTTTTTCAGGCCACGGTTACGCAGGCGGAGGGCGACCTGGCCAACGCGCAGGCCGCGCTCGAACTGGCGAAAGTGAACGCAAAGCGCACACAGGACTTGTTTGCGAAGAAGACTTCGTCGGAGGCTGATGTCGATCAAGCGATCGCCAATCTTCATCAAGCGGAGGCGAACGTGAAAATCAAACAGGGTGCGCTCGATAAGGCAAAGGCCGATCTCAACCACTGCACGATCACCTCACCGATCGACGGCGTCGTGATTTCGCGCAGCGTCGATGTTGGCCAGACAGTCGCGGCGAGCTTGCAGGCGCCCGTTATCTTTGCGATCGCGAACGATCTGACCAAAATGCAAATCGACGCGAATGTGGCGGAAGCCGATGTAGGCGTCGTTAAGGTCGATCAGAACGTCGATTTCACCGTGGACGCTTTTCCCATGCAGACGTTTCAGGGAAAAGTCGTTCAGGTGCGGAACGCGCCGATCACAGTGCAGAACGTCGTGACCTACGACACGGTCATTGGAGTGGGCAATCCGGAGTTGAAATTGAAACCGGGAATGACAGCAAACGTTTCAATCATCGTCGCGCACAAGGATGATGTCCTGCAAATCAAGAATGCGGCTCTGCGCTATCGCCCACCGGATGCGACACCGATTGAGACAAAACGAATGAGTTCGAGCCGCCCGGGACGGCCTGGCGGAGGACGCAGTAGTGCTGGTCAGGAGGGTCGAGCTGAGCGCACGGTTTATGTTTTGCCATCTGGCGCCAGTCGTCCGCGGCCAGTGCAAGTGAAAACTGGCATTAGCGACGGGATTACGACCGAAGTGATTGAAGGTCTGAAGGAAGGCGATCGCGTTGTCACCGCGGAGGTGACTTCGACAGCCGCCAGGACATCGACTCCCGCGAATCCCTTTAGTGGCGGGCAGCGTCGCTTCCCATGAGGTTTGTCATTCCAAGCGGAGTGAGAAATCTCTCAATGTTTTGATTTCTCGCCACGAGCATGAGCATGAGCTTGAGCATGAGTAAGAGTAAAATCGGGAGATAGCTGCATCGACATGAACAATGGCGCGCTGGTCAAACTGGTGGATGTGCGCAAGACGTACCGCACTGGCGAAATGGAAGTGCACGCTGTACGCGGCGTTTCGCTCCAGATTCGATCCGGTGAATTCGTAGCGCTGATGGGTGCCAGCGGTTCTGGAAAATCCACGCTCATGAATATTCTCGGTTGTCTCGACCGTCCGACCTCGGGCAGTTACTTCCTGGATGATGCAGATGTTTCGGGACTCGATCGCGACCGCCTCGCCGATATTCGCAATCGCAAGATCGGTTTTGTTTTTCAGAATTTTAATCTGCTGCCGCGCACGTCGGCCCGAGAAAATGTCGAGTTACCACTGGTTTATAGTGGACAGCGCCTGACCAATGCGCAGCTTCGCGAAAAGGCCAATCGCGTCCTTGGGTCGGTCGGGCTGGCCTGCCGCGAAGATCATCATCCGAGCCAGCTTTCGGGTGGCCAGCAGCAGCGTGTGGCGATTGCCCGCGCGTTGATCAACGATCCCGAAGTGGTGCTTGCGGATGAACCCACCGGCAACCTCGATAGCAGAACGAGCATCGAGATCATGGGAATTTTTCAGCAGCTCAATGAACGTGGAATTACCATCATCATGGTGACGCACGAACAGGACATCGCCGCCTATGCCCGACGCAACGTTGTCATGCGCGACGGCGTTGTCCTAGCTGATCGCGCGCTCTCAGAATGCCTGGATGCGGCAACGCAGTTTCAACAAGATGGAGTAGTGGAGTAACGGAGTAATGGAGTAATGAAAAGATTAGTAAATACTCCAATACTCCAAACTCCGCTTCTGCTCGTATGAGAATCGCACCCACGCTTAACGTCGCATTCCGCGCCCTACGGCGGAACAAAATGCGCTCCGTATTGACGGCGCTGGGAATCATCATCGGTGTCGGCGCGGTTATCGCGATGGTTGGGATCGGCAACGGCGCGAAAGCGCAGGTCGAGGCGCAGATCGCGAGCCTCGGACAAAATGTGATCCTCATTTTTTCCGGCAGCACCACTTCGAGTGGGATTCGAACAGGTTGGGGCGGCGCGGGCACTCTCAGAATTGAAGACGCCGAAGCGATCCGGCGCGAAGTGCCGGGCGTCATCGGAGTGAGTGAGGAAGTTGCTTCGACCACGCAAGTGGCTGCGGGAAACCAAAATTGGTTTACACGCGTTTACGGCGAGTCGGCAGATTATTTTGATATTCGGCAGTGGCCGCTGGCAGACGGTGCGCCATTTACGCCACAGGACGTGCGCAGCGCGAACAAAGTTTGCGTGATCGGCCGTACGACTGCGACACAGGTCTACGGTAACGAAGATCCCGTTGGGCAGATTCTGCGAATTAAAGAGGTCCCATTCACGATCCTTGGCGTCCTCACGCCCAAAGGATTGAGCACGCAGGGTGTAGACCAGGATGACATTGTGATCATGCCGTACACGAGCGCGATGAAGCGTGTGATTGGTGGCACGAACTTGCGCAACATCAACGTGCAAATCGGCGACGGCCAGCAGGTGGAAGCGGCTCAGCAGCAAATTATCTCGTTACTTCGACAACGACATAATATTCGCCCCGGGCGCGACGACGATTTCACCGTCCGCAATCAGCAGGAAATCGCCGAAGCAGCCACGGCAACTTCGCGCGTGATGACGGTTTTGCTGGGCGCAATCGCGGGCGTCTCGCTCGTCGTCGGCGGGATCGGTATCATGAATATCATGCTCGTGAGCGTGACCGAACGAACGCGCGAAATCGGTGTGCGCATGGCCGTCGGTGCGCACGGCAGCGATATTCTCACCCAATTCTTGATCGAAGCGGTAACGCTCAGTTCCGTTGGCGGGATAATTGGAATCATCTGTGGCATCGGCGCGTCCAGGATTCTGTCGATCTACGCGAATTGGCCGACGCTCATCTCGATCAGTTCGATCGCGATTGCATTTCTGTTCAGCGCAGCGGTCGGCGTCTTTTTCGGCTTTTACCCAGCGCGCCAAGCCGCCGCGCTCGATCCAATCGAAGCGCTGCGCTACGAATAAGAATTTCACCCACGAATCACGCGAATCACACGAATGCAGAAACAGATTTTCTTTGGTCGTTTCCATTCGCGTTCATTCGCGTGATTCGCGGGCCAACCGTAACTTGACTCAACACCGTCGGGGCAGACCGTGTTAATCAATGGCTGAGCATACGAAATTCGAGAAGCTTGTCGCCGACGCAAAGAAGAACATCACCGAAATTTCGCCACAAGACGCGGCCACGAAATCAAAAAGCGGTGAAGCGGTGATTGTCGATGTCCGGGAGAAAGATGAATGGGACGAGGAACATATCCCAAATGCAACGCATCTGAGTCGTGGCACGATCGAGTTGGAGATCGAGGAAAAAGTTCCCGACCGAAACGCAATGATCATTTGCCATTGCGGAGGAGGCGGCCGTTCCGCGCTCGCCGCCGAGAGCCTGCAAAAAATGGGCTACAAAAACGTGCGCTCACTGGCTGGCGGCTTGAAAGCCTGGAAGGCCGCTGGTTTGCAGACGACGAAGTGAACAGACGGTTTCTAGCCGCCAACGCGCTTCAAGAATCCGCCCGGCGCATAGGTTAAGATAAATTTCTCACGGCGTTCGTCCGCGACGAAACTGCTGTTTTCCCCGAGAAAGCGCTGCACTGCCACCAGCGGCCCCGGTTGGTATTGCGGCCAATCCATCACGTCGACGATTCCGTCTTCGACAACAAAGTAACATCCCGGCGCAACCATCGGTCCGTAAAGCACCAGCTCCTGGAAGACATGGTCCGCCGCATGATTGCCGTCGGCCAATACCATCGTCCGCTGGTCTCCGCGCAGGCTCGCTACTTGCTCAACGGTCCCGGATGCGATGCTATCGCCTTCTATGAATTGAACGTTCTCAGAGAAATCGATCCGGGGCCGGTTCACATCCACGCTAATAACCGAGCCAGAGGCAACAGTTTTCATCGTGTCGGAAAGCCAAAGCGTCGTGCCGCCAAATTTGCAGCCGATCTCAATCACGATTTCCGGTTGCGTTTCGTGAATGATCTCCTGGATCACCCAAAGATCGAAGACGTTCTTCCAAGTTGGGACACCGCGGTATTGCACCTGTTTCGTTACGACGCTGGCCTGATAGTACTCGATCCAGTCGCGCAACGGCATGTTGAGCGAGCGACCCAGTGGAGTGGGAGGGAGGTCGTTCTTCATCGCGTTGACCGCTACGCCTCTTCGGCGCGCACGGCTTTGCGTAAAACCGCGTGCAAGTAAAAGCCATCGAGCCGGTTTTCGACCAGCTCGAACTTTGTCTTAATGCCATACAGTTCTGCCACCGGATATTTCCCGCAAAAGTATTGCATGCTCTCCAGCGTCCAGACGCTCAAGTGCGTCGGGTCCCGATGGACTTCCGGATTTGGATAACAAGGCGTCAGACTCGTAAACGTGCCGCCGGGTTTCAGAATCCGCCAGACCTCGTTCATCAAGTCGATGATCGGATAGCGTAGCTTCTTGTCGTTTTCGGAATAATACGCCTTCGGAATATGTTCGAGAAAATCACGGCAGTAAATCGAGTCGGCGATCTCATCGTCGAGCGGGATCGGCTCAAATCCCAGCCGGCAGATCAGGTCCGCATTTGTTCTGTCCGGTGTAACGTCAATACCGAGATTTCCCGTCTTTCGAAAACCGCAACCGAGATCAACATTAATCGGTTCGCCGCGACGGCGGATTTCTTCAACTAGTTTGCGCCCTTTCAAAACTGCGCCCGCCTGCAACGCCCCGCCTGCAACGTTATGCGTAGCACTGCGGGCAGGTGTAGGCACTGCGGGCAGGTCTTCCGTCGGGCGTTCGTCAAAGCTGTGCATGACAAATTGTGTTTCCAACTTTATCGAGCCCAGCAATAGCCCGGAAGCAGATTCGCAGATCGTGCGCCGCTCGCCATTGGGATCAACAACGGTCATACGCAATACACCTGCGTAATCGCCGATTTCCGACAAATCCACCTGATCGGAAAATCCAATCGACGCGTGTTTTTCCGGCAGATTGAGTTTAGCCGCGATCTCGGGCCGGGGCCGATTCAAGCGCGCGCGATGAATGAGGGTGTCGCCAGCCAGGATTTCAATCTCGTGCACGTTCTCGATCGCGGCCCAACCCGCAAGCCATTGACCGGTGACAAGGCACCAACCCGGATGGGAGAGCCGATCGAAGCCGGCCAGGATTTTTTCCGATGGTGCCTCAGCGACCGGTGGCACCAATTTCGTCACAAGATGCTGGATAATCTTCGCCGCGCGACCCTCGACAATGAGCGGCGCGGTTTTCTCGATCTCGCCCACGCGCTTCGCAAGTGTTTTCAGCAACGATGGATCATAGTTGTTCCTGGTCGCGATCCCGCAAACCGTGTGCGGAAACTCGGGAGGCCCGCTGAAAAAGATCATCGCACGCGGAAAATCGCTGGCGAGCGCGCGAAACGCCTCGGGGGTAAAACGCCAGTAATCATTCGGAAAACCGTGAATCGGGAAATTCATCACAGAGCTGTAAATCACGACGCCGTCGGCGCGCAGGCAACGATATATCTCGTGCATGGCCCGATGCGGGTCGGCCACATGTTCGAGGGTATCGGCAAGAAGGAATGTCCCCACCTCGCCAGACCGGAAAGAAAGTTTGTGAATGTCTTCCAATCGATCCACGCCAGGACCGGTTTGCATGTCGCATCCGATATAGGTCTTGCCCGGAAAGAGCGGGCGCAGATCACTAATCTTTTCCTGTCCAGCGACCTGGAAGGCGCCGATCTCCACAATCGGCTCGGGGCAAGCGAGCGTCTTCGCGCAGAGTTCGAAAAATTCGCGGAGATGCGGACGCATGTTGTCCTCCTAGCTCGAAGCAATCGTGTTTCGCGAAAGCCAGCGCGCGCACTCTGGCGGCAGGTGGCCCGCCAGAATGAACTGATAATCAGGGGCAATGGTGTGCCCGAGCGTTTCGCTTTCTGCGCGCCAGCGGGCTATGGCTTCCTTAAGGCGAGGCTTGGCCAGCCCGGTCGCCGCCCCGTCATGAACCTGATGAAAGGTGCCTTCGCCTAAAAGCGTGAAGACACAGCTCGCGGTTGCGACCGCGCGCGAGAAAAAATCCAGATTAACCAAACCGCCCCCACCCGCTCGAGATCGCTCGTCAAATCCCCCGATCCGGGAGAAAAGATCGCGCGACATGAAGATGCAGTTCGATTCGGCAGTCCTCGCCGAAAATCCGAAGCGGCTTTGCGGAGTCGGCGCGGCAATTTCCCAAAGCCGATAGCCATTCTCCCACCAGCGTACTTCTTCAAGAAGCCGGGTTTCTGTTTCGTGATCATAGCCTTCCATAACACTTTCCGGCTGCCATTTGGGTCCGAGATGCCAGCCCCGCACTTCCACCATGGCGCCCGGAGCCAATTCGAGCAGCCGCATTCCCCACGACAACACTCCCGGCGTGACGAGGCGCGCGCCATCGATCATCAAGCAAAGCCACTGCGCACAGGCGAGCGATGCGGCGCGATTCATCGCTAAAGCGGGGTTGGGACTCGACTCGTTAGGCGGAAGGTAAATGTATTGCAGGTTCGGCGAAATTGTTCGCGTCTCCTCATCCAGGATTTTCGCTGAGCCATTATCGATCAGGATAATCTCGTAACCGCTCGTATCGATGCCGCGCTGATAAGGCGGGAGAAGAGAGCGCAGAGTGTTTTTGATTTGCGCTGCCATCTCATAGCAAACGACCACGACCGAAAGCTTCGGATGCGCCTCAGCTGAGTTCATGGGTCGTCTGGCCTCCAGAAGGTTCGATGGAGTTGACTTTGTGGAGTGGATTCCATTCGAGAAGACTCGTTGCGATTATGTATCGTTTCACCCACCGCGGTAAAACACAATGATGCCCATCACCACAAGATGTCGCCATCAATTCCGGTAGCGGTGAAGTCGAACGCCCTCTGAAGAAGCTGTTTGTTCAGAATGGAGTTTACCGCGTGCGGCATCTATGATACGCATTTGTATTGGGCATAGGTATTTGCCTCTTTCTTGACGCGAAAACACTTGAAGGGTTCATCGACCGCCAACACTGCCATTTGCATCGCCGGTGCGCATCGCTCAGGAACGTCGATGCTTACGAGGCTTTTGCATACTTGCGGCATCTACCTGGGTCCAGAAAACGAATTGATGCCTCCGCAGGCCGATAACCCCGAAGGTTTTTGGGAACATCTGGGGTTCGTGGCGCTGAACGATGAGTTGTTAAATGAACTTGGCGGCGCATGGGATGTGCCGCCGACGGCTGAGGAGAACTTCGCAGAACCCCGGCTTGATCCTTTGCGCATGAAAGCGCAACTGCTGATTGAAGGATTTGCTTCGGCGGGGGTCTGGGGCTGGAAGGATCCGCGCAACAGTTTGACGCTGCCGTTTTGGCAGGACCTCTTGCCCGGGCTGAAAACGCTGATCATCGTGCGCAATCCGTTGGAAGTCGCTTACTCAATGCGGGAGCGGAACGGAACGTCGTATTCGTTTGGTTTACGGCTCTGGGAAATCTACAACCGGCGCGTGATCGAAACAGCGACCGAGCAAGAGCGGCTTGTTACGCATTACGATTTGTTCTTCGAGGACGCGGAAACGGAATTGCGGCGAATTGTGCGGTTTGTTGGTTTGCCCGATGCGAAAGTAGCAAGCGCAGCCGCGCTGGTAGCAAAGCGAAGACGCCACACCCATTTCACGATCGACCAAATGATCGATGCTCGCGTCTCGGCGGAAGTGATTGAACTTTATCGCGCTTTGATTGCCGAGGCGCGCCAAGGCGCGAGAAAAGGAAAGGCAGCGAAGGCTCGGCAAACTGCGAAACCGGCCGAAACCGATTTACTTCCCGGCGCGGTCAGTCGGCTAAATGCCTTCGTTCCGGAACGGATCGGGCAGATTGAGGACCTCTACCGCAAGCTCGTTGAGCAAACCGAAGCTCGCCACAAGATTGAAATCGAGAAACTCAGCGCCCACCTAGCGCAAAGGGAAGCTCAGCACAAGTCGCAAGTCGAACAACTCAACGCCCACGTAGCGCAAGCGGAAGCTCGCCACAAGATTGAAATCGACGAACTCAGCGCCCACGCTGCGCAAACGGAAGTTCGCCACAAGACCGAAGTCGAGAAACTCAAAGCCCATCTTGCGCAAACCGAAGCTCGCCACAAGGCGCAAGTCGAGGAACTCAGCGCCCACGCTGCGCAAACCGAAGCTCGCCACAAGACCGAAATCGAGAAGTTGCGCGATCGAATAGTGGAGACGAATCAGCTTCTTCGCGCCAGAAGCATTAGCCTGGCGGAGAGCGAAGCGCGGGGAGAGGACCTGCGAAACCGTCTGCGTCAGCAATTGAAGGCTACCAAGAGGCTTTCGCGGCTTTTGGATGAAGCTGACGACGCAGCCGTCCGGCTTCGCTCTTCGGCGCGCTGGCAAATTGCAAATCCGATTGCCGCTCTAAAAGCAAAGCTTTCTTCCGCACGCGGGTCGTTAGGCTACGGGCATTTGGAAAAGATTGTCTCGGCTTATCGGGAGTGGCGAACCGCCCATCCTGAGGTTAATGCGATTGATGAGCAAATACGGGCCCTAATTTCAGGCGCAGCTTTAACACCTGTTCAGAAAGCAGCGCCCAATGCGACATCGTCAGCAAGCATCTACGAACCGCCTGTGCCAACGCGTCCGATCGCGTTTCCGGTTCACGAACAGGTCGAGATTTCGATCATCATTCCGGTGTTCAATCAGTTCCATTTCACGCAGGCCTGCCTGGCTTCGCTTCAGGAGCATCAGGGAAGAGAGCGCTTTGAAGTCATTGTTGTGGATGATTGCTCGACGGATGCGACGGCTGAGATTACTCCCCAAATGGAGGGGGTTGTTTATGTGCGCAACGTCACGAACTCCGGGTTCATCGCCTCATGCAACCGCGGCGCGGAAAAGGCGCGCGGCGACTATCTTCTCTTCTTAAATAACGACACAATTGTTAAGGACGGCTGGCTGAGTGCGCTGTTGGATACCTTTACCGAAGAACCGCAAGCCGGTATCGTCGGCTCAAAACTCGTTTACCCCGATGGCCGTTTGCAGGAAGCAGGCGGGATCATATGGCGGGATGCCTCCGGATGGAACTATGGCAAATTCGATGATCCTGAAAAACCTGAATACAATTATCTCCGCGAAGTAGATTATTGCTCAGCGGCAGCATTGATGATACCCAAAGCGGTCTTCGAGACCGTGGGTGGCTTTGATGGAAAATATGCGCCCGCCTACTACGAAGACACCGATTTATCGTTCAAGGTTCGGCGGGCCGGTTACAAGGTCTTTTACCAGCCGCTGAGCGAGGTCATCCACTACGAAGGAGCAACTGGCGGCACGGATCTGGCCACCGGGACAAAAAAACATCAGGATATCAACCGCTCAACCTTTGCGAAAACGTGGGCCGCCGAGCTGATGACGAAACCAGTCAATGGCGATTTGGCATTTCTGCGGCAGCCCCGAAAGCCTTCGGGGAAAAACATTCTGGTGATTGATCATCATCTTCCCTTGCCGGATCGCGACTCAGGATCGCTCCGTATGTTCCAAATCCTCAAGCTCCTCCACGAGCTTGGCCATCGCGTCACGTTCATTCCCGATAATCTGGCAGATATTCGTCCCTACACGGGCGAGCTGCAAAAACGCGGAATCGAAGTTGTTTATTATCCTTATGTCAAAAAAGTCCGCGACTACCTGATTTCCCATGGCTCTGACTTCGACGCCGTAGTGCTCAGCCGGTGTGATTTTGCGCGCAAGCACATCGCCGATGTTCGCATGTTTGCACCGCGGAGCCGCATTATTTTTGACACGGTTGATCTTCATTTTCTCCGTGAAGACAGAGAGGCACGCCTAACCGAGGATCCCGAGGCGCGGCGAAAGGCGCGGGAGAAACAGCGGCTCGAGCATGAACTAATTGATCAATCTGATGAGACCTGGGTAGTGAGCCCCGTCGAGCAGCAGTTGCTTCACGAGGAGCGGCCCGACAAGCCCATCCAAGTGGTTTCCAATATCGTCGAGGTTCCCGGGGCAAGCACGCCCTTTGCGCTGCGCCGGGACTGGCTTTTTATCGGCGGCTTTCAACACACACCGAACATCGATGCTGTTCTCTTTTTCGTGCAGAAAATTTATCCGCTGGTGAGCGAGCATCTGCACGACGCCAAATTCTACATTATCGGCGATAAGGCGCCGCCAGAGATCGTTGCATTGGCGACTGAGAGGATTATTGTCGCGGGCTTACAGACAGATGTTCGTCCGTTTTTTGATAGCGTAAAGTTATCTGTTGCCCCGTTGCGCTTCGGCGCGGGCGTGAAAGGCAAGATCAATCAAAGTATGGCGTTTGGCGTCCCGGTAGTCGCTACCTCATTGGCCGTCGAAGGGATGGCGCTTCAAAACGGGGAAGACATCCTGATAGCGGACGAGCCGGAAGATTTCGCACGGGCCATGGTCGGGCTTTACGAATCGGAGGACCTTTGGAATCGGATCTCTGAGAACGGCATTAAGAAAACGCGAACCCTTTATTCAACCGATACGGCGCGCGCGAAACTAGAGCTTTTGTTCAGCGATGAGCATCTCAGACGTTTGGACCGATCGGCAGCGGTTGCACAGCCGGACATGGCGATAGCAGGACAGGCTGATCTTTGTTCCTACGAGTGAGTAACACAGGCCAGGCGAGAACGATCACAGGGAAAATCAGCGCGGACCCGAATCCCATCTCTTTCGGGCAAGGCTGCGTCGTTATTTCATGGGAAACGAACGATCCCGCTGGAGGCGAGGTGCGCGTTTCAACCTCTCCCGGCGAGGAAAAGCTGGTCAGCCGGAGACAGTCCGGACAGAAAGAAATCCCCTGGATTGTGGATTCAACGATATACGACTTTCGCCTTTACGGCGCTAGCCAGCCGGATACGCCGATCGACTCGGTGAAGGTTAGACGCGACCTCGATTCCGCGGCTCTGGTTTTGCGCGAACTAGGAGACGAAGCGCTGCGCGGAAACATTGACATGGGAGAACTCTCCCGGTTTATCGCGACGGTCATTCCTCATTGTCTGCATAGCGGAAAATTTCAGGAGATATTTCCGATCTGGGAACGGCACGGTTTCCATGTGACACCAGTGCACTTCTATCAACCTATCCCCGATACCCAAACTTTACCGGAAACTGTGTGGAATCGATCGAGTGAACTCGTGGGCATCGACATGAACGACTCCGCACAGCTTGATCTGTTGCGGAATTCCTTTCCGAAATTCCGCGACGAATACGAACAGTTTCCAGCCAAACCGGATGGGCAGACGGGCCGTTTTTATTTAAACAACGGTCTCTTTGATGGCACGGACGCCTTGGTTGCTTACTGCATGGTCCGTCACTTCCGGCCACGGTTGGTCATCGAAGTTGGCAGCGGTTTCTCTTCTCTGGTCTTGCGTGATGCCGCTGCGAAAAACAACAGCTCGCCTCTCATCTGTATTGAACCGTTTCCGCGCGATTTTCTTCGCGAGGGATTTCCTGGTCTGCGATCGTTGATTGAGAAAAAGGTCCAGGATATTGATTTAGAGTTTTTCTTCCAACTCGAGTCCGGCGACATCCTGTTTATCGACAGCTCGCATACGGTCAAAATAGGCGGAGACGTCAACTATCTGTTCTTGGAAGTGTTGCCGCGTCTCAAGCCGGGCGTAATCGTCCACGTCCACGACATTTTCCTTCCGTTTGATTACCGGCGTGATTGGGTGCTGGATGAACTTCGATTTTGGACCGAGCAATATCTGCTCCAGGCGTTTCTAAGCTTTAATTCCGAGTTCGAAGTGCTAATGGCCAACAGCTACCTCAATCATTGCCATAAGGAGGATCTTAAAGCGACTTTTCCAAGTTTATCCTCCTGGGGTGGAGGAAGTTTTTGGATGCGCCGAAAATCTGCCCATTAGTTGTGCGACAAAGCTTTCAACGCGACAATTATTAGCGCATGACATTCTCTCTTCTTGACCAGGCTACTGCGACAAACGAAAGCCTCTGGGAGACCAAATTGGCTCATCGGCCGAAGTCGTTCTGGTATCCCTACTCTACATTATCGAATATTGGGTTCCTGGAACAACTCTCGACAACAGCCGGACTTGATCTCTTCGAACTGTGCCGAGGACCGCACGGGAAGGTCGCGGATATTGGAGCTGGGGATGGAGACCTCGCATTTTTCCTGGAGAAGCAGGGCCTGTCCGTGGATGTAATCGATAACGAATATACAAACTTCAACCGTTTGGAAGGCGCACGCGTCCTAAAGGAGGCCTTGAACTCATCCGTCACGATCCAGTCGGTCGATTTGGATTCGCGATTCACCCTGCCTTCTGAAAAGTATGACGCGATTTTTTTCCTTGGAACGCTCTATCATTTGAAAAACCCTTTTTCCATCCTGGAGAGCCTGGCCCGAAGAGCCAAACATTGTTTTGTCAGTACCCGTATCGCCAGGCAAACAAGTGACGGTCAGCCTTTGTCACCCTACCCGATCGCATATTTGGTCGGTCCACAGGAATGCAACAATGACGACACGAATTTCTGGATCTTTTCAGATGGAGGGTTAAAGAGATTGATCGATCGTACTGGTTGGAACGTCCTGTCGTACCTTACGGCCGGCGATACGGTAAACTCGACTCCAGCCGATCCAGACCGCGACGAACGCGCATTTTGCTTGCTGCAAAAAAGGCCGCCAACTATTAACGCTTATCCTAATCCAGTGCCCGCCGGTGAAAGGACGGGCAAGACAACAGTTTCATGGGACACGGCCAATGGCACCTTCGGAAAGATCTATGTCTCGGTGAATGGGGGTGAAGAAGTGTTGTTTGCGCACTCCCGCCGAGCCAGCAAGGTTGTGGATTGGATTCAAACCGGTTCCAGTTATGAATTTTGCCTCTACAATTCAGATCGTACGGAGCTTCTCGCCAAAGTTGTCGTTACCAGAGCGGAGCGGTGATCAGGAAGAGGGATCCTGAGCGGACACACAACTTGAATTCTCACTGACGTAGATTTACTCATTCCTATCCGTTCTTAAGAACGGGGGCAAGTGTGCGACCTGCACTGGTACAAGTTGGACAACGAAGTGCGTCGGGTGATTCGTCGCTTGCATTCGGAAGAGAGCACAACAAACTGGCTAAAATCATGTCGCTGCACGTTTTTACAGGCCTGCCCGGATCTGGCAAATCCAGCCGATTGATCGAACTGGTCAATTCTGCACGGTCCAAAGGTGAGCCGGTCCGCACTTTTGCCTGCAGCGAAGCGCCAGCCCTTGCTCGGCGGGTAGGACCTCGCATTCACGGTGTCCTGGGCTGTCGCCGTCGAGGTCTGACTTGTCAGTTGGACCACTTCGTTTCTACCGCCGCCGCAGTTAACATTCTTTCGAATCTTTCTCCGGGAACCTTCGCTGCTTTCGAGGAAGCTCACTTTTTCGGCTCAGAGATCGTACCACACTGGCTCGAGGCGTCCCGCCAGGGGGTCAATATCTTGGTTTCCACGCCATCAGCGCCGCAACTGCAACTTTTCGAAGGTCATCCAGTGATCGAGACCGTTTTCACGACTCAGTGTGAAAAATGCCACCAAGCCGAGGCGTCCACATTCCTCGTGAATACCGAGTTGGAGACTACGATGGCCCTCTGCAGCCGTTGTAGCGAGGAACTGACTGAGGCAGCGCGACATGATCTGATCGAGCGCCTGCAACGACAGGCCCCATACCCAGGCGAAAAGGCCATCTACCAGCCAATCGATGAATTGCCAGAATGCGCCACTTGGAAAGTTGTGCGTCCAGACTCAAAAGCAAGGGCCGATTTAATGGTGCGCCTGATCAAGGAAGTGGGCCTCCCGGCAGCGGTCGCTCCGAACCCTGCGACTTACCTCGATATCGGTTGCAATACCGGTTATTTTTGCGATCGAATCCAGCGGCTCGGCTTTTATACCGAAGGCGTAGATGTTGTAAAAGCGGACATTGAGGTCGCTAAGATCCTAGATTCCTATTTTCGCAAGGGTCACACTCGCTATATCGTGCAAGACGCTTACGCCTATCTTCATGACACGCAGGATCGACTCTTTGACGTCACGTCAGCATTCGCAGTCTTTCAGTGGTTGATGATCCAGACAACGGTAGAGCGCGGGATTACTTGTTTGGAATGGCTATTCGCCAAAACGAAGCGGCTTTGCTTTCTGGAAATGGGTTACTCGGCTGAAGCCCACTACAAGGACAGACTTAAAGCGAATATCGATCGCGAATGGGTGCGTCGCATCATGGAGGAGAGAGGCGGTTTTTCAGAAGTGAGAATGTTCGACGCCAAAGAACATCATCTGATGTTTGAGCGAGATCTCTTCGTCGGAATCAAAAATGGGACTATGACCGCCCGCCAAGTCGAACCCCCTAGGGCCCCCCGACCTTAGACAGGCTAACCAGCATAGAGATTTCATGAGCCATAGTACAGCCCGCGAGATCATCGAACGCGCGATGGCGAATCGAAGCGTGTACGACGCGATGGCGGCCCGTGAAAGTGAGGTCTGGGGACGTATCCTTCCAGCTTTGGAACATTCTGAAGCGAGAGTCGAAGATGGAAGGGCGAGCGCGGAGTTACGCGTCTCCCGTCATCAGGCCTCCCTGACGCAGGTAGCCAAGGAAAAAGGCCTCAGATTTAAAAGGGGAGTAACACTCGGTTGCGGGGCCGGCCGCTTGGAACGAGTCTCCTCGAGAGCGGTATCTGCCAGAGTTTCCACGGTATCGATATCTCGGGAGAAGGCGATTGCCGATGCGCGGGAAACAGCCAAACTCGAAGGCCTTTCTATTACCTATGAAGTCGGGGATCTAAATTTCCTAGAATTGCCACCGAAGAAGTTCGATCTTGTAGTCGCCCAAACGTCGCTTCATCATGTCCTTTTTCTGGAGCACGTCGCCGAACAGGCCTGGCGCACACTCAAAGATGGCGGTTACCTCTAGATTCACGACTTCATCGGGGAAACGCAGGGGCAATACGATCCAAAACGTCTCTCTATTATGAACGAGATACTTTCTGTTCTACCTGAAAAGTTCCGCGTAAACCGGATCAACAACAAAACGGTGACAGAAATCAAAACGCCGATCCCGGGCCATCTTGGTTCCCCGTTTGAGAAAATTCGATCAGAGGAGATCGTCCCCGTTTTTGAGCGTTATTTTACAATCGAATGGAAAAGAGAATTTACGGCCTTGCTTCATTTGATCGCCCCGCCGGGAACCAGGGCCGCCTACGTTGAGAACGCCGATACTAAAGCGCTTTTTGAGATCCTTCTCATGCTCGATCAGTTGTGCATACAAGAAGGCATCGTCAAACCCACGGGCGGACAATATTTAATGCGGCCGAGGGCCGACCGCAGCGTCTAAGGGAGTCGCTCGGTAGCAAATGGCTACTCGCTAGCTGACTATTTGTAAGGCCAGACTTTTGGATGCGCCGAAGTCTGCACATGCCTCATCGCCCGGTTCCAGCCATTAACAACTGCCGAGCATTGTGATGCGCGAATTGACGCCCGCTCATGTAAGATGAATCGTGTTGGGCGAGAAGAACGGACGAGATAGCCAGCAATCCGCCGGCGAACTGACTATAACGCTTGAAATGCAAAATGTGATAAACAGGCCGATTTTTGTGGTTGGATCACCGCGCTCGGGAACCAGTATCCTCACTTGGTGTCTGGGTCAGCATCCGAACATATTCCCAGTGCCAGAATCCAACTGGATGGGTCAATTCGCAGTGAGTGTCGGCGTCAGTTACGGCGTTGGCACTGCGCGCAACAGTCATTCCATCCTGAGCGCCATGGACATATCGCGCGAGGAGTTCTTCGCCAATTTTGGTCGGAGCATCAACGACTTAATTCTTAGCCACCGGCCAGATCTGGAAAGAAAGCGCAATATGAAGCGTCCACCAACTGAACCCAAGATGCGCTGGGTGGACGGGACGCCGCTGTACTCGTTGCATATTTATGCGCTCCGTAAGCTCTTCCCAGAGGCAGTATTCATCCACATACTACGCGACGTGCGCGATGTTGTTCGTTCAATGCTGAACTTCCATCGCGTTGCCGGGACTCACCTTGTCCAGAATGAACAGCAGGCCTACAAGCAGTGGCTGCGCATGGTCAAGGCGTGTGTGCAGGCTGAACGGGCTTACGGTTCAGACGTCGTCCACCGCCTTCCCTATACTGCTTTGATAGACGATCCCGCGGGGGCGATCCGCTCGCTGCTCGACTTTGTTGGGGAGCCATATTGCGCCACGTGCCTGAAGCCGCTCAGCCGTCGCATCAACAGCTCTAATGTGCCGCCTGATTTTGTCGCTGAAGACCCCGCCACTGATGCCCGTATCGTCCAGGAAGCTGCGAACCTCTATAGCAAGTTGCGAGAAATGCCACAGTCAGCCGAAGCGTCGTCAGCCGTCGCTGATGAAATTGAGGTTGCGTTTACCGAGCGAGTGCAACGTATGGCGACTGTGGACAAACAGCTTAAAAAAGCCATGCAGATTGTTCACACTTTTGAAAAAGCGGGATCGTGAACGAATTCCGTGCTTGGTGGAGCAATCCTGCGACGTAAACATCTTTGTCCCAGCATGATGTGAAGGACGAAAAAGTTTGTCAAAATTTTGGTAAACGGAGTTGACGATCATTTTCTTCTGCGCTATTTTTCTAACCCCGCTGAAAGCGGGAAACTCCACTACGATAGGAGTTTCGTTCTACGTACATTTGGGACTGCAAATTGGAACTCAATTTTGTCCCGGCATGATTTCCAGATAGGAAATTATCGTCGGCGTGAGATTGAGTTTTTTTGTCGCCTCAAATGTGCGTGAATGGCTGGTTCTTTGACATCTACATACAGGGTAGTAAGAAAGTACAACTTTAAGAGCTGAGTCTGAAATCAAGACGCCGCCGCAAGGCGGCGAGAGAGTTTCAGTTATCAAAGAATCTCTGGTCCCGCGAATGCGGTGACCGGAACAGATTGATCAAGCTACAAAGAGCGCATCATGGATGCCTTGGTGCCAATAGGCGATGAAGGACGTGGCAAGCTGCGATAAG
>WNFV01001248.1_pt1 | contig 38645 bp, 31 predicted proteins | sample 5400101 | NCBI WGS metagenome assembly WNFV01 (sample SAMN13153361, study PRJNA577476) | soil metagenome | isolation source: 115 cm soil or saprolite under grassland replicate 1 | place: USA:California | collected 2016-06-15 | reverse complement strand
ACGAGCCGTTTTTTCAGGGGCATTTCCCCGGTCATCCAGTCATGCCTGGAGTAATGCAAGTAGAAGCGATGGCGCAAGTGGCCAGTATTCTTTTGTTCAAATTGACGAAGACTTCGAGTCGTGTCGGCTATTTCATGAGCGCGGACCAGGTGAAATTTCGCAAACCGGTTTTGCCCGGCGACACCATCTTCATCCACGCCGAGCTGACGAGAGCGCGTGGCAATCGCATGGCGAAAACGAAGTGCTATTGCGTAGTCAACGACGCGATCGTCTCTGAGGCCGAACTGATGTTCACGTTCTTAGATAAATGAACAGAGCGAACCATCAGCCTCGCCTCTCCCTTACAAAGGGCGAGGGGTTCCCAAGACCTGACCTGCGCGAACCCATCACAGGGAAGCGAAAACTTTCCGCCTCGCCCCTTACACAAAGGAGAAAGGATTGAGGTGAGGGGTTGTCAGCTATGAGCGGCGTGCAGATTCATCCGACCGCAATTGTCGATCCCGGAGCCGAACTCGGTGCGGGAACAATCGTCGGGCCGTATTGTGTGATCGGACCGGACGTGGTGCTCGGGCCAAACTGCTGGCTGCAGCATCACGTCACGCTCTGCGGACCGATGAAGGCCGGCGCAAAGAACAATTTCTACGCTTACTGCTCAATCGGTCAGAAAACCCAGGACCTGAAATATCGCGGTGAGCCGACTTACCTGGAAATCGGCGATGAAAATACCTTCCGCGAGTTCGTCACAATCAGCCGCAGCACCACCAGTGAAGGCAAAACGCACATCGGCAATCGTGGGACATTTCTCGCCTACAGCCACATTGCACACGATTGCATCGTGCAAGACGGTGTCGTGTTTTCCAATAACGGCACGTTAGCAGGACATGTGCAGGTGGGCGATCACGCAGTCATTGGCGGGCTCACCGCCGTGCATCAATTTTGCCGGATCGGACGGTTCGCCATTACCGGCGGTTGCTCGAAAATTGTGCAGGACGTTCCGCCGTTCATGATCGCCGATGGCAACCCAGCCGAGATTCGCGGCGTCAATCTCATTGGTTTGGAACGGAAAAATTACCCGCCTGAAAGCGTTAAGTTGATCAAAGAAGCCTTTCGCCTGATTTACCGCTCAAAATACAACCGCCGCCAAGCGATTGAAGCCATGCAGAAAGAACTGCCCCAGACAGAAGAAATCACCCAACTCATTCAATTTATCGAACAAAGCGAGCGCGGAATTGTTCGGTGAGATTTGTAACCGCGGATTGCGCGGAAGAGATTGATCAGGCTCCCAGGATGTCCGCCGTTCTCACACTATTGCGAATTAGAAATCTCGCGCTCGTGGAAGAACTCGAGTGGCAGTTGGAGCCGGGGTTTGCCGCGGTCACGGGAGAAACAGGCGCCGGGAAATCAATCATCATTGGCGCGCTGCAACTTTTGCTGGGTGAGCGCGCGGACAAATCGCTGATTCGCACGGGAGCTGATCTTTGCATGGTTGAAGCAGTCTTTAGCGGCGCGGAATTGCAAAAGCTCAATCCGCAACTTGCCGAAGCAGGCGTAGAGCCATGCGAAGACCATTTGATCCTGAAGCGGACTCTCTCCTCGACCGGAACGAATCGGCAGTTCATCAACGGGTCGCCCACGACATTGTCGGTGCTGAAAAATCTTGGCGATGAACTCGTGGATCTTCATGGGCCCCACGATCACCAGTCGTTGCTCTCGCCGGACAGGCAATTGAGCTTGCTCGATTCATTCGCGCGTGCCGAACAACAACTCGAGGAATATCGGAAGAATTATCGGAAGTTGCAGACATTGCTCGCCGAACACGCCGCGCTCAACACTGCGGAAACCGCGCGCGAACAGGAGCTGGATTTGCTTCGGCACCGAATCACCGAAATCGAGTCCGCAAAACTCGTCGCCAGCGAAGAAGAAGAAATTGAGAAGCGCTACAAACTAGCCAGCAACAGCAAACGGCTGATAGAGCTTGCCAGCGCGATCGCGAACAGACTTTCCGAGGCAGACGATTCCGTTCTTGCCCAGCTGGCGGAAACGCAACGGCTGCTTCGAGAATTAGAAAAAATCGATAGCTCGATCGCACAATTCTCGTCGGCGCACGCCGCTGCTGTGATCGAGCTGTCCGAAATCGCGCGCACTCTCTCGGGTTACGCCGAGAAACTCGATCTCGATCCGGAACAACTCGCCGCACTTGAGCAACGTGTTTCGCTGTTTGAAACGTTGAAGCGCAAATACGGTGGTTCAATCGCCGACGTGATCGTCTTCGGTGAACGCGCCGCTGAGCGGATGCGGAAGATTCAAGGTCGGGACGCAGAGTTGGAGCGCCTCACGAAAGACATCGAAAATGTTCGCGCGCAAATGAACCGCGCCGGCGAAGCCTTGCGCAAATCGCGCCTAAAGGTTGCGCCGAAACTTTCCGAGAATATTCGGCGAAATTTGCGCGATCTTGGGTTTCGTCAGTCAGAATTCGAAGCAAACCTCAGCGCGCTCGACGAGCCGCGCCCGAACGGATTTGATTCAATCGAATTACTTTTTTCACCGAATCCCGGCGAACCGTTGAAAGCGCTTCGCGCGATCGCATCGAGCGGCGAAATTTCACGGCTGATGCTCGCGATCAAATCCGCGCTGGCTGCGCATGACGCAATTCCATTGCTCGTGTTCGACGAGATCGACACGAACGTCGGCGGCGAAATCGCGCACGCCGTTGGCGCCAAGATGCAAATGTTAGGGCGCGATCATCAGGTAATCTGCATCACGCATTTGCCGCAAGTCGCCGCGACGGCTTCGTCGCATTTTGTCGTGACGAAGGATGTTACGCGCGGTCGCACGTTTTCTAATCTGCATGAAGTCACGGGCAAGGCGCGCCAGGAAGAAATCGCTCGAATGCTTGGCGGCAAAAGCGAGTCAGCGCTAAAACTCGCGGCGAGTTTGCTGAAAGAATAATGGACATCACGCGAGGTAGGGGCGGTTCACCCGAACCGCCCGGGCGATTGAGGTCAATCGCCCCTACCTGAATGCAATTCCCAACTACTTCATCACGGGACCGAGTGGCAGGATGATCTTGCCATAGACTTCGTTGAGCACCTGCGCGAGGCCGGCATAGATCGCGGAGAATCCGCAGAAAATTCCTTCGTAGCCTGTGAACTGTTTGAAACCAGGACCTGCGTTAATGAAATCGCCAATCGCCAGGAGAAAGAAAAGAATCGTCAGCGAACCGAAAACGACCTGCCCGGCGACATGCAAGCGCAACGTTCCAATGAACATCACTGCGGTGAACAGACCCCACATGAAAAGATAAGCCGCCATCGCGGTGTCGTTGGAAGCCGTGGCCCATCCTAACTTCGGCAGAATGATCAACACCACGAGCGAGAACCAGAACAAGCCGTACGAAAGAAAGGCAGTCGTGGCGAAAGTGTTGCCTTTCCGCCATTCCATAATCCCAGCCACAATTTGCGCCGCGCCCCCATAGCAGATCCCCATAGCCAGAATCATGCTGTTGAGTTCGTAAAACCCCGCGTTGTGGAGGTTGAGCAACACTGTGGTCATGCCGAAGCCGAGCAGCCCCAGGGGCGCCGGATTCGCTGTCGTATCCTTAATGTGAGTAGTGGATTCGTTCATGGCGACCGCAGTGTGCCTAAAGAAAGAGCGACAACGCAAGAAGGAATGGCTTGACCACGCTAAATCATTGACGCTCGCACGATTTCGCTTGTCGCCGCACGTCCGCTGAAATTATGGTCAAGTTTCGTATATGATTCGGCGCGATTATATCGTCGTTGGTGCGGGTATCGGCGGAGCGAGCGCATGCGAAGGGATTCGCAAATACGACAAGCGCGGCTCCGTCACGCTGGTCGGCGCGGAAGCATTCCCGCCTTACAAGCGTTGGATCCTTTCGAAGGGCTTTTTGCGAGAAAAGGAAGCGAATCTGAAGAAACTCCAGGAGTTCGATGAGCGCTGGTTTGAAGCGCACAAGATCGAGGCACGATTCGGCACTGTGGTGACGCAATTCAACATCGAGCGTCGCCTGGCTGTGCTGGCCAATGGCGAAAGCATCGAATTTACGAAGGCATGTCTGGCGATGGGCAGCCGGCCAGGACGCCCTGCAATGGCAGGGACAAATCTTGGCAACGTGATTTATTTGCGAACGACTCGTGACGCGCTCGCATTACGCGAAATGGCGGGCTTGGAGAAAACGATCATGGTCGTCGGAGGTGGTTTGCTGGCATGCGAGTCGGCAGCAAGCCTGCGCATGATGAAAATGAAGGTCGGACTCATGCATCGTGACGCTTACTTGTTGAATCGCTACGTCGATCCTGAGACCGGCGCGTGGTTAACCGATTATTTTGCGAAGCACGGCGTGGTGCTCTCGATGGGAGAAGCCCTCAATGGATTCGAAGGCAAAACCGTCCTGCGCAACATTCAAACAAAGAGCGGTAACCGTTTCCCGGTCGGTCTTGCCGTCGTTGCATGCGGCGCAGAACCGAATCTCGATCTCGTGCGCAGCACTCCATTAGCGGGACCACACGGGTCGCCTGTCACCGAATATCTCGAGACCGAGGAAAAAGGAATTTACGCGATTGGCGATCTCGCCTTCTACCCGGATAGGATCATGGGCGGCATGCGGCGTCAGACCCACTGGGAAAACGCGCGCGAGCAAGGTCTGGTTGCAGGGGCTAATATGACGGGCAAGAAGCGGATTCGTTACGAGCAGGTTCCCTATTTTTGGACGGAGATGTTCGATTTGCGGATGGATTTCGTGGGCGATTTCACGCTGCCGCCTACCCGCGTGAATCTTGATGGAACCTACCCGAAGAAGAAATTCATCGCCCGATTTTATCAAGGCGATAAGCTCCGCGGAATTCTTCTTTGCCAGCAAACGCAACGCGAAGTCGATGCGGCCAAAAATCAGTTGCGGCAGGCGCAGGGCAAATAAAAACCCTCTCGACCTACAAAGCACGTTATCATGTCATTCTGAGCGAAGCGAAGAATCTCAGATCAGCTTTGCATCGATGCTCTTAGCGGAAATAGCCAGAGATGTTTCGCTCTGCTCAACATGACAGCGCGATGTATGAGATGCCCTAATTCACGTCGGCCGGGATTTGGAACGCCGGATTACTCATGCGCACGAGCTTCCAATCCCACGGCTTTCCCGAGACATGGTGCCACTCCAGCTCGAAAGGTGTGGGCAATCTGTTCACGCGTTCATCCAACAACTGCATCACGCCATCGTCGCTGCTATAGACCTTGATTTTGCCAATCCAGATCGCACGCGGCGTTTCAACTCGCACCGCAGCGTCGGGCGCAGTAATCCTGGAGCCGCGCACCCATCGAAAACCTTCCCGCATCCGCTCAAGAAGCCGCGCCCGATCGTGGTCCCACTGATCGCGATAGTCTTCGCCAATGAAATCGGCAACACTCTCCCAATTTCTGCCGTCGATTGCGCGAAAGAAATGTTGCGTATGCAGCCCGACCTGATGCTCCGGTCTCCAAAGCCACATGAGGTACAGTCCAATGCAAACGGCAAGAGCCGCCCCGCCGAAGGCCCCTCCACGAAATGTAATCGTCACGCAGCGGGAGACGCGCTCACTCTGGCGACATGGTGGCGAGGTCTTTTTCCAGTTGCCTCACTGCTTCCAACTGGACCTTTGCGTCCTCAGCAACCTGTTTCGATTGAATTTTTGCCTGCTCAATCACTTGAGCCAGACGTTCTTTCAGTTCGGGTGTTTGTTTGGCCAATCTGCCCAGCTCGGGATCTTTCGCTAAAGACAAAGTGGCCTCAGCGTCCTGCAATTGACTCTCGGCGGATTTTTCAATCACCCTTTTGGCCGCAGCGAGCGCGCTCCTCAAGCGGCTGATCATTTCCGCACTTACGTCTCCGATCGATTGCGCCGGAGCTTCTTTGGTTCCTGGCACATCCGGAACAATCACCAGCGTGCCGGCCGGCACTTTCTTAACATCGGCGAGGTGCGGATTGGCTTCGCGCAAAGCCGCCTGCGCGCTTTTGGCCGCCGCGGCAGCTTTCGCGCCTTTGATTTCGAATACTTCGCGGCTCAAGTCCGCCAGGCTCGTTTCGGTTTTAATTGTGACAAACTTCATAGTTGGTCCTCGCGTTTTTTCTTAGAGACGATCACACGGCTACAATGTTCAGTGGCGCCCAAGGCATGGTCAGCGCTGCGCCGTTCACCTCGATCGGACCGCTGGTGATGTTGCCAACTGCGGTGAATGGCGCGGCATCGGGTAACCGCAACACCAGAGCCGCCACATCTCGCGACCCTAGCAGGTAATTGGAAGTGGCGATGGCTGCACGCACCTCCGCCTCGGCGACTGGTGCGCGTCGCGCATTAAACAGGCAACGGTTATCGTTAAAGCTGAAGGCGCCAATTGCGCCGATGAAAACCGCGCGCGCTTCGCCATAAGCCTCGCACAAGTTGCTTTGCACGGTCACCATTTCCCGACCGCGCGCCGACGCAAAAATCTTGTTCCCGAAAATCCCAAACACGTTCTCTGCCAAAGCGATGAAATGAGCCGAGACCCCACCGACTGGCTTGTCATGACCCGGACTGCGAACCAGCACAGCGAGCCATTGCGACCGGTCAGGCTCGGCGGGCGGACTCTGATTTCGTCGAACATTGTTCTCGGCGATGTCCAAATGATCGAACGTGCCGCCGCATTCGATGCCGGCGCCCTCCCCTAAAAATTCGCTGGCAGGTCCTATGTTTGCCAGTTGGTTGCCGGCGATGCGCACTGAGGCCGCCGCCATTACTTGTATGGCACTACAACTGGGACTTAGCACGGCAGCGGAGCCGAGGCCGATGATGACGTTGTCCGCTATTTCGGCGTGCCTCGCACGCACAACGCGCATGCCGACGATAGGTGTATTCCCGTCATTAGACTCCGCCGCGAGGTTAAGCAGTTGATTGTTCTCGATGCTCAACACATCGGCCTGACTGTCGTCATCCATCACGATGCCTCCGCCACCGACGGCCTCGATGAAATTATTTTTGATCATCGCCGAACGAACGCTTGCGTTCGCGATGTGAATGCCGTTGCCAGCCATGGCGAGAACGCGATTCCCGAGAATCTGGCAACGGGCCACACCGGTTTTGTCAAGCCCATGTGTGAGGACAATTCCTTCGTTCCCCTCTCCGGCTTTTGTCGGAGCGATGCTGTTATTTTCGATGCGTGCGTCATCAGAGCCTATGACGATCCCGGCGCCGCTTGTGTGAATTTCGTTATCACGGACATCGACTCCGGAGCCCGGAAGGAAAACCGTGCCCAGCATGTTGATCGCGCGTTGCGCACAACGACTTATCAAGTTTCGCGCGACGAGGGTTTGAAACGCGTGAAAACTTACGCCGTCGAAACTGACGCCGCGAAAACTGCAATCGAACGTGTTATCCCGAATCACTAATCCGGCGGTCAACAGCGCGAATTCAGATTCAGTAGCTGCTGCCTTGGTTGCGCGCTTCGACTTCGGCGCAGTCACAGCCGCGAATCGCCCGATGCCGACTGCGCCAAAGATGAAATTCTCGCGAATGAGTGTACCGAACAGCACGCCGGCGAGGCCCACCGCCGCGATGGCGCGCTCATGGATGCCGACGCGAAGGATTGTGTTGCGTTGCAGCGTGATCGCCGAGCTGTTTCGCATCGCAATCGCCGGCGTGATCGTGTCGCCCCGCGATACCGTGAGCAATGCAAGCTCCTCGATCGTCACGCTAATTGAGCCTTCGATCGAAATTGCCGAATCCGCGCCGGGATATGCCAGCACTGTCTGAGTGCCGTGTCCGCGAACCCGCAGCGATTTCGCGTCCGCAATGACGATGGGATTTTCGTCAAGGTTGTAAACGCCGACTCCAAGACAAACGGTTCCGCCAATATTCTTCACCTGATCAATCGCCTGCTGAATTGTGAGCGTGCCGCTGTTGTGTGATTCAGCGGTCACGCAAACGCTGCAGTCACATCCAGCCTCGCCAAACGGCGGCGGCCATAAATGACGGCAATCCGTCGGCGGATTCGGAAACGTCAAAATGGCCAGCCGACAATAATGGTGATGAATTCCCCGCGGCGGAGCTTCAACCAGCTTTTCAACAGACGCATCCGCAGTGCGCGCTGCGAAATACCAGAAATCACCAACGCGATAAATTCCGTTCGCGGGCGTGTCGAACGTGATTTGCACGCCGTCCTCCAAGATGATCGACGTGCCATCCGGCGGAACCGGGATAACTCCTTTGCTGCCCGGCGCGTCAAGGTCCACCAGCACATTGTTGTTTGTGTCGGTAATTTTCCCCTTCTGGTCCCAGCGCGTGATGCGCGTGTGACGCTTCGGATCAGTGTTGCCTTGTCCGTCGGTCGGAAAGTTCCCCGCTGGCAGCGCGCTTGTGAGCGTGATGATTTGAGTCGCGTCGTCGACATCCTGGATCTGCCGTATGAGGCCCGGCTGCTGGGCGAACTCCACGAAATCGTCGGTTATTTCAATCCAATCGCCGACACTGAATCGCAACGTGTTGTCACGCCCGACGCGGGCAACCGTCAGTTTGTCCAACGCCGTGATCGCAGTCACGCTCGTGCCCACGGAAGCGTTGTCGCGTGACCATTTGAACGTCGCTGTACCTGCTTCGCCGCCGTCGTGGATTTCCACGCGATACAAGCGATTTTCCAGTCCACGATAACCACCCGTGGGCGGAATCACACACGGATCATCCGGCGATACCACGCCGACTGCGTCCGTGCTTAATCGTCCGTCACTTGGGCGAATAATGTCTGGCCATCCGGGAACCAAGTCGTCCTTTGTGTCACACGTGACATCCGTGCCGACATCTGCCAGCACCCGCACCTGCCACACGGTTTGCAATCGCGTCGTCGTATCTACCCCGAGGGCTTTCTCGATCAGGTCGGGGTCTTGGAGATACGTGACTTCGCGCTCCCAGACATCGAGATAAACGAGATATGGCCCGCCTTCAGTGGGCGCGGGGGCGACGTCCTCCGCGTTTGGAAAATACGGCTGTTCGTCGTACGCAACTGCGAGTGTGCCGCGCTGCTCGTCCAGCACCGCATCAAATTCCAGCGGCGGCTTGCCATGGTTTTCCGCGAGTAATCCGTCGACGTAGATTCGTCCGCGCCCAATGGTCAGCACGCCCGCGCTGATCTCGATTTTGAATCCATCAGGCGTTTCCGTAGGCACCGTGCCCCGCCCGATGATGTCTGTCGTTTCTGCCCGCAGCCGCCGGCTGACAATATCAACGAGTTCATTCCAATCTGCGTCCAATTGCACGCGACCCTGCTGCATGAGGACGCGGCTGAAATGCTTTAAGGGTCGAAAGGTGTTTCGGGTAATGTCGTTTTTCATGGTTTGGTCATCTGGGAAGATTGCTAGGTCACGTAAAAAGGTCCTGCTTCCAAACCGAACCGCAGATATTCGTCCAGGCGGATGCGCAGATTCGTTTCCCGCTGCGGTTGATACAATTCATGGAATGCGCCCATCTCCGCCTCGTCATCCGCTCCTGTGCGGATCTGCTTCGCTGTGCGCAACGCGAGCTGTCCGTAGCCTGGATCGCCGTAGCGCAGCGAAGTGAATTGCGGTCTCACTCGCAACGCGTCGTTCTCCTGTTCCGGCTGACACCGGTAACGTCGCGGCACAACCGACGTCAGCGGGAGATAACAAAAACGTACGCAGCCCGACTGCTTCTTTTCCGAACGCACGTCCGACATAAAAATGCTGTTGGACGCGAGCTTTAGTTCAAGTGTGTGAACAGTCCCGATGACCGTGCTATCGGCGATTTGCAAAGTTCCGCCCGCGTCAGTCCCATTCGCCGCGGCAAACGCAACTGCTGCTTCGTTCATAGCGTCTACAATGCTGTCCGTGATGGAAACGTTGGACCGTTCGTGAACGCGCAACGGACCGATGATGCAGTGATCAATTTCAATCGTCACATCGGGTAGATCCACCGTCAGAGTTGCATTCGGTGACGGCAACAAGGTGCAATGCCGAAGCCGTAGCGCCCGTAACGCGCCGTCAACACGAATGACGCCGCCAGCAATGAGTAATCCGTTGAGTGTCACCTCTGAATCGGCTGCGCCATTGATGACCAAATCGCCTCCGAGCACGAGTGTTGGTCGGTGCTCATTGGCCGCGCGCAACTCCACGCGCTGATTGGCATTCACGTTGATCGTAACCGTTTCTTCGTACCGATCGCTGTTGGAAATTTCCACCACGCCGCCCGCAGCGATTGCATTGAGAGCGTCTTGAATCGTCGCATGCGGCACAGGCACCTGTTCAATCGGTTGCAACTTTTCGTCGAGCGTCGTAAGCCGATCGTATTCACCACCGCCCATCTCATCGCTGAAAGCGTAATGGAACCTCACCAGCGGTGGTTCAGTTTGGGGATCGGCAAACGCAATCCGGCCTAGCACCGGATCAATCGCTATTTTTCCAGCGGGCGGAGTGTGGATCCATCCGGACAAATCGCAAACGACGACCTGTTCAATCGCGAAGCCTTGAAGCGAAATACTTTTCTGCTCGCCGTAATACTGTGACAAATACGTGTCCAGCACGCGACGGCTGATCGGCTCCGGAACATTGATCGGTTCGGCAAGATGCGTGACTTCATCTTCCGTTACTGGATTCGTGAACAGTTGCGTGTCGTAACCAAGTGGATGAAACAGAAAACGATGCGCGTCGAGCTGAAATGCCGGTGAATCCGTCAGCGGATAGGCTCCCAATCGCCAGAGAAAAATGCCTACGTTCTGGATGTTGTATTTTCCCTCTCCGGTGGTGACATGCCGCACATCCACGGTGTGCGCCACGGTATCGAACGGGCCGTTGATCTTTTCCAGAATCTCCCATTGGCGCAGATCAGGCGCGTAGAAGTTTTTTGAGCGAATGTGATTCGGCGTCCATTGCGTCCAGCCGAGCAGCTGAAAGAATTCTACCGCTCGCGCATTCCAGCCGGTCACATCGCGTGCAAGTTGCTCCAGCATCGCCGCGGTTCCTTTACGGCGGCGGAAGCCAATGGTGTGCGCCACTTCCGCGCGTTGACTGCCGATCTTCGGAACAACGTTGTGCAGTGCGCGATAGCCAATGAGATCACCGATATATGGGACCACCCATGGCGCGCAGGTTTCAATGAATTGATCGTCGTAAAGCTGCGCCAGATCTTCTTCGAGAACGCCGACCTGATCCGCGATGACCGACAGCAGGGCCTTAAGCGGTTCGCCGCGATCGGCGTCGCGAACCCGATAGATCGCCGGAAGCAATTCGTACATTCGGTCCGCGTCGAAGCTCATGACATCACCCCCAAGTCATCCAGCGGTGCGGGATCGAGCGTCAGCAGCTCCGCGGCGACGAGGCTGCCGTCGCCAACGGTTTCTGGCAGCGCGGCTAGCAGCCGGTTTTGCAGCGTGGCAGCAGCACCGGCTCGATACAATTTGTTTACGTCCAGAGCGACCACGCCCGTGACGGCTTGAACCGTGGCGATGACTTCGCTCAGAAATACCGGCTGACCGAATGCGCGGACGTCGAATGAAAATCTGTCGCGTAGCGCCTTTTCAACTGCTGTGAGCACGACGTCCGTTTGGTGGTCAGGATCGATTTTCACCTTGCCCGCAAACCGGAAACGCGCCGGGCGATACGATTTCACACGCAGACTCACGAACGGATCGCCGGCCCGTTGCAGCGCAGCGAGCAGATTTACATACGTGTCGCTATCCGCTTTGATTTCCGCGCCATCGGGTCCGGCCACCGTGATGAACACGCGTTTGGTCTGGCCGTCCCACGTGAACGTCGCGAGCGCTTTGGCGATGCCGGCAAACGCGCGCGAAAAGTCTTCGTAATCCTGTAGCGATACCGTGCGGTCCAGAGTCAGCACGGTCAGTGGTGCGTTTGTGCGTGCGGCGTCTCCCGATTCGCGGTCCTGCGCGCCGGTCGCGTTTCCGGGGTTCACCACGCCCTTGATGCCGAGCGGACGGGTGAGCAACGACGTGAGCTGCCCTGCTTTTACAAGTCCATCGACACCGATGCCTTTGCGATAGGTAGCGCGCACGTTGTCCTGACCGCTCGGCAAGCGCGCGCCGGTAAAACCGTCACCGAATTCAATTGTTGTCTTGCCATCATCGCCTATGTGGGTGACGTAAGTGTGTTCCTGCGATCCGCGGCCGAACAGAGTCGGCGCTTCGTGCCACAGCAAATCGTTTACACGCAGCTGGAGTGTGTAAGCTGCACCGCTGGCATTCGCCGCGCTAACGTAAGTGAGAGGCGATTGCTTCAGCGTGAATTGTTGATACCGCTCGCTGGCATCGCCGCTGCCGAGGATTTCGGAAACCGTCTCGCCGTGCGTCGCATGCGCGACATTGGCGTTAAGCGAAAAACTTTCTTCGGGTTTTGACGCGGTTCGAACGTAGATCCTCTTCAGCGGCGGTGTGAGTGCGAGTATGTTGCCGTCGATCGCGGAAATTTGGACGATCTCGCTGGTCGCTTCGCCCGTTGTACTGTCCTTGCCCGAGGCGACAATTCGTTGCCCCTTGACCAAACCTGACGGCGCTCGCGCAAGCGGAATCGTCGCATCGGTGACTGGACTCGTGATCGGCGCCTCCGCGATTTCGAGTAGTTCGCTTTGCGCGAATACCATCGTCTCGCGGTAGTTAGTGGTGTCGAAAAGATCTAAATTTTCCCTTGTGTCGAGACGGATGCGCGTGGTCTTGCCGCTTAATGTAAAGCTCGCGCGTGAACCTTCGATGACGGTCAAAGCACGATACAATTCCTGATAATCGGGCTGCGAGAGCACCAGCCAGCTGTGCACAAGAATGCCCGGGTAGGTTGTGTCGAGATCGATCGTCAGACCGGAAAAGGTGAAGAAGTTTGTCCAATCGCTGCCGTCGCCCTCTGCGAATCCATAATGACTCCGAACCTCGTTGGAAAGTGTAAGCGGATGCGGCGCATTGAAGCCGAATAAAGAGGCGCGTACGCGTAGCGCATACACCTTCGGGTTCGCTGACGGTAAAACCAGGTGCGGCGATGTCGTGCCGAGACCTTCCGCCCATTCGATACGCGTTCTGTTGGCGTCGAAATCGGAACTCACTTTTGTGACGCGGCGAAAATCCCAGCGCTCACTGCCCGAAAAGCCTTCCCGCTCGGAGCCAACGAACAAAATCGCGTCGCCGGGTTTCAAATTCGTCGCAGTGCCTTTGAGATAAACATGCGTATCGCCAAATTGCGGGACGAATGTTTGCGTCGTTTGTGGCTTAATGGCGTTCCATTCGACGCGCGCCGTGATTTTTTCCACCGTCTCGAACGTTTGCGGCTTTTCATCCGGACCGGGGACGCTTTGGACTTTGGTACCGACGTCCACCGTGGTCTCAAGCGGCGCGCCGGGTGTGTCATCCATCGTGAACGCGAGGAACGTGCTCGCCGCGACACCTGGCCGCAGTTCGTAACCAATCAAGCGCGCGAGTTCGAGCAGCGAACGCCGCTCGGTAGCGGTGCGCAGATACGATTCGTTGGCGATGCGCTCCTGATAGAACGTCAGCACGTCCGCGACTGCTGCGGCGGCATCGAGCAACGCGATAGAGAAATCATCGTCGTCGCGCGTCTTGAGATTTTGCAGCGCCGGGCGCTCGACGTCCGACAGCGCTGCGAGCATGCTCCTCTTGAACTGGCTATGCGTGCCGGCGCGATACGCAATCGCCGCGAGTCCGGGCCGGTTCATCACCGTAGCGGGCGTTTGCGCGGTCACACCTTCGCAGCAATGGCAAGTGTCTAGGTTCCCGTTCATTTTCCGCCTCCCACAGTCAGGAGAAACACGCCGCGCTCGGCAAAATTCGGGTCGTTGTCGCAGCGTGCAATTTCCAGCCGGCTCATTGGTAGAAACCCAGCTGCGAGCGGCTTGGCGTCATCCTGTCCCTGGCGCTGGAAAACCGTGACCTGCACCGACTGCACGCCGTCGACCGCCTGCGCCGCGGCGATCAGCGGACTCAGGTAAACGGTCTGCCCGAAAGTAAAATTGTCCGGATGAAAGAGCCCGCGGCGGCCGTCGGGCAGAATTTGGTTACTGAAAAGTTCCAGGATCGCGGCTTGAACGTCGGCGCGGAAATAATCTGGCTTCGCGCACACGTGCATCTCGATTTGCAGCGACACAAACCGCGGCGCATCGGCTTCCAGATCGTATCCGGCCATGCGATAGCGCTCGACCGAATCACGAATGCTGTTTTCAAAATCAGTATCGACGAGCAAACCGCCGAGACGATCCACAGTCAGAAAAACTGTGTGCCAGCTCCCGGTCCAACGAAAAGTCGCCGCGGCGCGTTGCACGCGCCGGTCGCGCTGCGTGACTTCGGCGTAATCGCCCTCGGTTACCGCGCGTTCTTGCGTGCGAAACGCGGCGGGGGCGCGCTGCCGAACGTCCTCGATTGTTTCGGGGTCCATGCCGCCTTGCGCAGGGAGCGGATTTCGAACGGACGCAATGCCATCCAAATTTGTAACAATATGGGTTAGCGAGTCCGCGCCGATATTTCCGACGACGCCGTTGCCAACGCGGTAGGTGGCGGTGAATTTTGTCTCAGACTCGGGTCGCTTTGCGAGGAGATCGTCGCCGAAACGCAGATAAGGAGTGCCATCGGTATCTATCTCAACGACAAACTCTGTAGCTGCCGGGTTGCTGTTCAGCAGATCCCGTTTGGGCAACCAGGTTGCCGTGTCTGCGTTGAGCAAACTCGACAGTGAAATCGCCGGCACCGCGGTGCGAACATCCCAACGCAATGCTGACGCCGCCGACGCGGTCGCATAAAATGGCGCGGCAAAAGTCAGCGGCGCGTCTTTGAGAACGGGACGGTAGCGCGGCGGCACTGAAACCGGCTCAGTCAGTTTGCAAGGATCGCAATCGCTTGTCGGACGGAAAATCGTCGGTTTCGGTACCGCCTCGGGGATGGGCGCGTTCGTTTCCGTCAATCCATGATCGCACAAGACGATGTTGCCTCGCGCGACGCTCACGGTGTTGCCGAGATATTTCTCTCCGTGCTCTGTGTCAGTGCGCGATGAAATGCACAGCGGAAAAGTCAGCGCGTCCTCATCGCCCCATTCGATGCTAGTGAATTCGCGGCTGTTCAAAGGATCCACTGCAAGAACCGGTTTCTGCGTGAGGCGCACAGCTTGGCGATGTGACGGATCGGCGTCGCCGGCCTCCCCCGTGCGCGGGCCGAACACTTCTTCGAAGATGAGCACGTCGCCGATTTGCAATTTCGGAAAATGGCCTTCCAATTCGGCGCTGGTCGCACCTTTCGGCAAACAGCAACGCTCTTCAGTCCAGGTATAAAATTTCATTTCGTTGTGCGCCTCGTACAACGTCACGTCATGCATTGTTTGAAAGACCAGTGGGTTCTCATTCAGCACCTTGGCGAACTGATCTTCACGCAGCGGACCCGGCGGCGCGCTGGTCTGAGTAATGACTTTCGTGCCAGGGCTGTCGTTTGATGGGCCCGGCACCACAAGACCGTTCACGCCTTCCGCGGCTTTGATGAATACCCACGAGCGAGCGTTACAGCCGTCGTGCATTAGGTAATCAACAAGCCGGGCGTGCCGCCGAATCGAAACGCGCCGCCTCGCCGTTCCCAGATAAGCTTCGGTGCCAATAGCGTCCTGCTCGTAACTGAGGTAGTCACCAACGAACGCCAGCGCTTCCACCAGTGCGATGCCAAGATCGGCGGCGTTGCGTTCCGTCCATTGCGGATCGAGCAGCGCGATGCGATCGAGCATCAGTCGACGAAAACTAGCGTAGTCCTTCGCGAGATAATTGATTTCTGGTTCGCTGCGAGAGGCGGGCGGACAAACGCACCTCGGCTTGCAATCGAAATCGCTAGGGCACTCGACCTTGAACGAAAATTCCACCTCGGCGAGAACGGGATCATAACCCGACGGTGGTTGCGGATGCTGCTCGTCTTGAACCAGCCGTAGCGAGTAAATCGAAAAGTCGCCGGGATGATTAACTTCAATCGTCAGCACGTTCGCCGCGGGACCGGCCGTCACATTGGTGACGATCACGTTGGTGATCCGTTCGCCGCCTTCGATGCGCACATTCTTTTCGGTCAGTGGAGTGCCGGCGGCATCGTTGACAAAATGCAGTTCCAACAAACGCTGCCGCATTAGTTTTTGGCTGGGCGGCAGTTCGCGATCGAGTACTTCCAGGAAATCGATGCCATTCAATGCCGCAGGATTTTGCGCCGGGTCCGCCAGCGCAGCGCGACGCAATTCGTCGCAGCAGAAGTAAATCACGCGCCACCTCCTTGCGTGAACACGGCGGTTAGTCGCGTCTGCGTGCGTCGCACGACGTAGGAGATCGTCACGCGCAAGGTGGCGTCTACGCTTTCAACTTCTACCGAGTCGACAAGGATCAAATCGCCCAGCCACTGTTGTAACGCGCCTTGTACCAGGAACTGCGTCGCCGCCGCCAGCTCGGGGCTATTCGGCGCGAAGACGAGCTGGTTCAAGCCACAGCCGAACGTCGGACGATTAACGCGCTCACCCGGCGAAGTGAACAGCACCTGCTCGATCAAATCGCGAATGTGATCATCTGCTGTTGTGTCCGATGTGCGGCCGCGCTTATCGAAACTGAATGGATAATCGACCTCGCTCATGTAGCGGTGACTCGCGGTTGTGTGGTCACTACGATCAATCCCTGGCCAGTTGGAGTGCACACGGCCGCGCTGCTCTGAATGATGACGGGCGAACCGCTCGCGAATACGCGTGTCGCACCAGTAATCCACTGTGCCGTCACGCAAGGCGGCGTCGATGTGCTCGCGAGCCCGCACCCAATCACGTCATAAGGAGTCGCCAGCGTTACGACCATCTGCCCACTCACGAGCACGCGCGGCGAAAGCGTGAGAGGCTGCGCCAAACCGCCATGCATGCAGTTAACGGTCGCACCAAAATGAACCACTAGACCAGGCATCGTTACAAAAGTTTCGCGTTCGGTTTTAAATAATCGTTAGGGCACCGCCGTTAATATCGACGCTGTTGGCCTGCAGATTGATCATCGCTCCCTGCCCATTCGAAATCGTGATTCCAACGTCATTCAGTGCGATGAAAGCGCCGCTTTGCGTTTTGATTACAATGCCTCCGGTCGGACCCGGCACGTCGCTGATTGTGACGCCGTTCTGAGCCGGCGTTTGAAAAGTGATTCCGGGAACACCAGGAGGAACGGCTTTGGCCATTGATGGAACCTCCGCTCCACTGCCATAAAAACAGCCTGTCCAAATCGGGTAATCGGGGTCACCCTGTTCGAATTCGATCCAAACGCCCGATCGAATTGTGGGCACGGTGAACATTCCGCCCTGCGTCCCGCCCACCGAGAGACACGGCATCGCCCAGCTCGATGGCAGATCTCCCAGAACATCCGGCACGAGCGCCTGGATGCGGCCCATCTGCATTGGGTCGATGTTGTTGATCACCGTGCCGCGGTATTTGCCGAAGTACAGTTTGCCGCATGTTGCGATGTCGCGTTCTTCAGTCATGTCATTCATACAGGTAGATTGGGGAGTGTTGAGATGAGGCCGTTACGGCTGAGAAGGAAGTCTTGTTTGAATTCGCCCCGTTTGATTTTACTGGTGACGCTCCGCACGTAGTACAGGCCATCGAAGGCTTGGCCGACTCCACGCAATCCAACGAGACGACGCGCCTTGAGTATTTCGCCATAACGCATCACGTCCAGCGAACCAGTGGCGATGACCGATTCAGCGGAGCGGGCGGCCTTTGTCAGCCCGATCATCGCCGCGCGAATCGGCGTGTACTTTGCTGAATTATCTATTCGGACAAGATTCAACGGCAAAGGAGCGGGAATGAGGCCGAGGGGCGGATTGAGTGGCGTGATATCGGGAATCGGAATTGGGATTGAGGTTTTCGTAAACGGGATCTGTACCCGAACAACTGGCAGGAGCCGGCCTTGGGAATCGAAACCGCACGAGACGTTTTCGATGTTCGTCTCGAAATCCATGTTAATGCTGAGCGTTTTTTGCGGTATTCCTACTTTGATCTCGGGTCCCCAGTAAGCCACGCTCCTGAGGGGCTTCGGTCCCGGCTCGACGTAAAAGACGTAGCCCACTTCGTCAGCTAGCGATCGGATGTAGCAGAGGTCTTTCCCTTTCTGGACCGGAATACGATCAGTCGGAATCGGGATATCAATTAGAACGCTCGGAATGACCAGTGGAACGATCCCCAGGACCGCGTATTTCGCGAGAATCAGCAATACACGCGCTTCGGGCGCCATACCGGGAAATGCCGTGCCGGAAAAGTCGACGTAATCCATCACCCTGCTCAAGTCTTCGCCTGTCAGGGTGAGAATTGAATAAGACGCGTCGGCGCCAGGGCTGACCTCGTGATTGGTCATAACGCCGTCCATCAAAACTTCGGCGCGGCCGTTCACGGTCACAACAATGACGACCCGAACGAGTGGAATGGGCAGACCGCTCGACAACAGAAAAAGGGTTTGCAACTTCGAGCGATTGCTAAGCGTGAACTGGAGTTGGAAACCGCTGCCCGTATCGCTGTTCGTCGTCACCGTCACTGATGTGAGTGCGTCGAGGATTTCCTGCGAGACCGGCACCGGTACGATGGGGCCGATCATCAGCGTCAGGTTGATCGGGTTGTTAGGCATTCGGTGTTGCCGGAATTCCTTCCGGCAGAGTGATGCGCAATGTGCGTCCGACGATCTCCGTTAATTCCGCTGGCCGCATTGCTGCGTTCGCGTCGCAGATTTGCCAGAATCCTTCCGGATCGCCGACGAACTTGGCCGCGAGATTGTCGAGACGATCTCCTTCCACCACGGTGTATTCCTGAAGTAAAGCGAAGCGCTCCGGCGGCGGCACGAACCGCCGGCGCAGGTACGCGATCGTCTGTTCCTCCACTGGCTTGGCAATGCTTTTGGACGGGGGGATCTTCAGCGTGCCTGTATCGATTCCGGCGTAGCGACTATTTGGCGAAAACAAAGTTGGCTTCGCCGGACCTTGCAGCAGCGCCTGTAACGGATCGCTCATGGAATGCCTCCGATTCCGAGCGCGCTCAACGCGCCGCCCACGTTTTGCGCTGCGAGTTTCTCTTTTTGCTGTTGGTACGCCATGAACAGGCTGCCGCCCTTCACATTGAATCCGAGATCGTCCACGTTCAGCACGCGCATGCCGAGGCTCACCTTGGCGCGAATCGGATTCAGCTTCGGATCAAACGCTTCCTCGGTGATGCTGAAGTCAGTCAACCGCACCGGCACGATCCGGTTCTTGCTCCAAATGAACAGCGCCAGCGGCGCGATGACCGGAGTAATCTCCAACGTGCCCGATTGCGCCCGCCTGTTGTTGGCCTGCAATTGCGCGCTCGACGGATAAATGATGACTTCGAGCGAAGCGAGCAGCGGATGAATTCCAACTTCCGTCGCCGGCGCGCTGCCCGTTTCAAGTTGATCCGTCGCGTCAATTTCCGCATCGAGTTTGATCGTCTCAATCGGCGGCCCCGTCAGGCGCAACGCTTCCGAGCGATCGCCGCCCTCCTTCACGCCCCGCGGTGCCAACGTGCGCGTGAGCGTGTCCGGATTGTATTGCAGCACGATGATTTTCTGCACCGTTCCCGAATCCGGATCGACCAATACGATGCCGCCTTTGATCAGCCGCGGAGAATTCGGAAATGCGCTCATGATGCTTACCTAAGTTTCGTCAATTCACGTTCCATCGTCGCCATTCGCTTGCCCATGCAGATTTGTCGCCTGGACGCACTTTTGCGCCGCTTTTCTTTTCGATGATCAATTGTTTGATCCTGCCCCTAGACCGGTCGAAAAGATCGCGCATCGTGGCGATCTTCTCTTGTTTGGTTCCTGCATCGGGAATGTCGCCAGCAGCAACGAGCTGCTTATGTCGCTTTAGGAGCCAATCCTCGAACTGTCCCTGGACTTTCTTGTCCTTTTTCGCCAGCTCGTCGACTTTGGCGGACGAAGTGATCGTGTTGCCGTTCCAGTCGAACGACATCTCCTGGGTGTGCAGCGCCTCATCTGGACTGCGAAACTCAGACTGGAACATCGTCGAGATTGCCGCCTCGCTCGTTGTTGAGCCGCCGACGTAGCAGCCATAGAACTCCACCGTAGCGTCGCTTTCCATTGCACCCTGAGCAATCGTCTGCAGGTTCTTGTCCTGCGCCATCTTCTCGAGCTCAGCAGGGTTAACGAACTCCCGCTTCTCCTTGCCCGGCAGCTTCATCTTGATGCCGCCGATTGTGCTGCCATGAGCGATCAAGCGGATTCTCTTAAGCTTTGGTCCCTTTGATTGCTTGATTTTTTCGAGATAGGGGAAGACCTCCTGAATGTTGTCGACCTCGATGATATTGGGATCATTAAGTGTGTTCCGGACGTAGTCGGTGACGTTCTGAGTGTATTTATCGTCAGGCGCTCGGATCACGACGGTCAATACTGGTCCCTCAGAAATTCCACCAACAGCCGATGGATCTTTGTCCATCTGCACCGTGCCCGGGGTTGTGCGCAAGTGAATGGGTGTTTCTTGCGTTGGCGTCCCGCTGCCGCCGCCTTGCTGGACAACGTGCACCAACTCGTGCGCCAGCAAACGCCCGCCCTCGACTGTTTCGGGCGCGAATTTGCCTGATCCGAAAACAATGTTGTTATCGACGGTGTACGCCCGCGCTTGCACCGCGGCTGCGGCTCTTGCCGCTTCGTCATCAGAATGAATCCGGACACGGCTGAAGTCGTAGCCAAAGCGTTGTTCCATCTGTCGCTGCAGATCGCGCTCAAGCGGCTTGCCCGAATCCGCAAGGGCACCGTTCGTTGTGTCTCGACTTGCCCGGGTATTCGAACGTGCAGCTTTCGTCCCTTCAATAACTGGTTCTTCGGATATCTCACAGGCAATGCGCTCAGCCTCCGCTTCCAACGGATCGTTGGTTGCACTTGTTAGTCCCTGACTCTTCGACTGGAGGGCCTTGTGACCGGCGTTCGTAAGAACCTCTGCAGACTTGAGTGGAACGTATTGCCGCTTTGCGATCATAGGCGCTGCTTTCACAACGGGATGGTGATTTCCACCGTCATGTCGTCGATTATGTTGACTTCTCCGCCTAACGCCCGAACCAGCCCTTCCATGTCGGCCACGTTCCGGAACACTTTCCAATTCCTAATGGCCCGGCCTATAACCTGGAGCCTTGACGCTCCAGCCGCCCTGGCTTCCTGCATAAAGGTCCTGAAAAGCGCCTCGAAGCGTTCCTCTGTGGTTCGGGCTATGCGTTTGATCCCCCAGATTTCGTGTACGTAAGTGTTACCATGGAGCCCCTTCGTCTCGTTGACTAGGTAGTCCCCCACCACCTCGCCAGACGGAGCTTCGCCGGGACGAATTGGGGCGGTTGGTTCGTCCACGATCGGCTCCGGCACCGGCTCGGGCGCCGGCGGAGGCAGAGGAGGTCGTGATCCGGGAGGCAGTGTTTTGGGCGTCATACCAAAAAGCCTGCGGAACTTGTCCCCCAAAAAACCCAGAGCCTTCCCGGCAAGTCCTTTCAACTTACCTAACAACTTTAAGACCGGCCCCGTGAAAATGCTTAGTGCCGCAGCAAAGACGGTGAGGACTTTCGCCAGCGGGCCCTTGATGAAGCCGATGCCGCCAGCGGGCGAGCCGGACTCGCCGGTTGTATTTTTCTTCAGCTCCGAAAGGCTGCTTGGATCCAATAAAAACGAAGACAGCGCCGTAACAGGATCGAGTTCGTTCGCACCCGTCCCGGTGCCGGTTCCCTCGGTGCCCATAGCCTCTTCCTTACTACCTTCTTCACCTTCGGCCTCGCCCTGCTTTCCTTCCTTACCTTCACCTTCGCCAGTTTTGGATTCGCCTTGGCCAAATTTTCGCTCGTACGGCTTCTCTTCGCCCGTGTACACGGACGTTCCTTCAAAGCCTTCGCCGATGTCCGTCTCACTGACGCCTAGCCCTTCGCTCACCTCACCGAGGTTCTGCAAATCGAGTTGCACCTGTGCGACCGCACGTTCCGAGCCCGTGCCGGGGCGCACATCCTGGCCAATCCAATTCCTGCCATTCCAATACATCGCTCCCTGGACCACCCAACCTTTAGAGGCAGCGATAAGCCTTGCCTCTGCTTCGGGTTCTCTCCCGGTGAATCCTTCCTGAAGAAACGTTTTCCGTTCACCACTGCCTTCTTCGCTCCTCTTCCTTTTCTTGTTGTCACGATAGATCGCGAGGCCAGCGTGTTCTGAAGGTACAAAGTGGCGTCCGGCTGCCACGGATACTGCCGCTGCGTGCGCCTCGATTTCCACGGGTTCCTCAGACTCGGAAACACGCGTCGGCACATGACCAGAACGAGAGCCATCCTGATGGATCGTGTGCGCAAGCTCATGCGCGAGCAGCTCGCGGCCCTGATGAGTGGCCGGCGCAAATTGGTTTGGACCGAAGACCATGTTGTCGCCCACCGTGTACGCGTGCGCATGCACGGCATGGGCTGAATCAGCCGCCTTGGCGTCGGTATGCACACGGACATTTGCGAAGTCATGACCGAACCGCGGCTCCATGTATTCACGAGTGTCGGTATCGAGCGGTTGCCCTGGCGAATTCAGTACTTCGTGGACGATCGCAGGAACTTCGAGCAGATCGTCGTTTTCTGATTTGCGCTCCCTGCACAACACACGGTCCGCAATCGGATTGAACGACGTCGAGTTTTGGCACGGAACCTTCTCTTGTGTTGTGGCGAAGTGTGGCATCGGATTTACTTGGTGAATTCCACTTCCACGTTTTTGTACGCGCCCCTTCGTGTTCAAACTCATCTCTTTCACAGCGGGATGATGACTTTCACAGTTTCCAGATCGGGGAGGGTGACCGTCCCGCCTAACGACTGAATCCATTCCTGAATTTCCAACACGTTTTTGAAAATTTTCTCATTCCTAATGGCTTCGATTGTAACCTGGAGTGTTTTCGCATTAGTCGCCCTGGCTTCGGCGATAAAGCTCTCGAAAAGCGGTCTGAAGCGTTCGCCCGTGCGAGGTCTAATGCGTGTAATCCCCAGGATTCTGCGCTGGAAAGTTTCACCCTTTAGTCCCGCTTCCCCTTGTAGCCTATAGTCTCCCACCACTTCTCCCGGGGCTTCGCCGCGGGGAATTGGGGCGGTTGGTTCGTCCACGATCGGTTCCGGCGAAGCTTGTCTTGCTTGCTGAGTCGTCTCCCGCCCCGGGGCAGGAACATTCGGTTTCGGTTCACCACCAGGTGGACCTTTCCCAGCTGTCGCCACCGAGGGTTGATCGCGCCTTATACCCATGGTGTCGGGAGCGCCGACCGCTTTAGTGGAACCCGACGAAGACGGGATAACTTGGGCTGGCGGCGTCTGCGTGGCAGGTGTCGAGCTTGGACCGGCACCCTGTGCAGGGATGCCGGTGGGCGCAGGCGGGGCCGATACTGCTGGCTGCACTTGGGTGAACTCCACTTCCACGTTCGTAAATGCACCGGGCTGTCCTTCCGCTTTCGTGATGTTCACTCTGTTAAAGCCGGCGGCCCTGGCCCACTCGCCGGTCTTCGTTTTCCGAGCGGCTTCGATCAGTGCCTCATCGTGGGAAAACCCTTTGTCTGTCGCCACCTTGTAACGTGTGTTGAACCTGTCGAGATTGTCGCCACTGCTCCATTTGCCGTAAGCGCCTTTGACCGAGCCGGAGCCGTGTTTCTGTTCGAAGTACTGTTTGGCCTGCAGGAATTCGTCTTTTCCAAAAAGCGAGCCGGATCGCCGGCCGCTTTCGCGCAGGACGAAATCGGAGTCCATCATGCCGTGCTCGTCCAGCTTGACGTTGACGTAGTAACGCGGCTCCGACTCACCTGACAAGGGGTTCACCTCGCCAAAGTGTTCCTTTGCGACGTATTGGCGGGGGTCGATTTCGCGTTCGACGTAAAGGCCCTTCTCGGCGACATCCTTCGGCGGCTGAAATCCAGTGACCCGTCGAATCGTGGTGGCAGGTGGGGGTACTTGCCCTGGCATTTCGACTGCGGGCGCGATGCTCCCATAGGTCGGCTGATTGCCTTGGACAACCTTCGCTCTTGGCATTTCCGTGAACACCGTCTGACCTGGGGTCAGAGGAACAGGCTCTGGCTGCGGTGCAGGCGGCCGGCCAAAGCCGGAGGTCGACCGGCTCGGTGTAATTGAGGTGAGTATCTGAGGCTCAGGCACAGTCGGCTGAGTCGGCTCGGTATAATCGGGAGGACGAAATCCAGCGATCTGCCGGGGTCCAGAACTTGCAGGCTGCGCAGTTGATGACACTGACCCCTTGACGGCTTGGGTGCCGATTGCGCCGCCAGTGCTTCCTAGCTCTTCGGTCGGTGGCTCGGGGGCGCTGCGGCCTCCGCCGCTGATGCGCATAGAAGTGGATTCGGCATAGCCGCCGAAAAGCGGCAGCACGTCTTCGGCAAATCTAGGACCCTCGCGCCGCAAGCCCTGCCAACCGTGAGTACGAATGTCGAGTACGTGTTCGCCTAGCGCTGCACCAGTGAGCACAGCACCGCCGTACAACATTGCGCTTCCATAGAGTTCGGGGGCATTCAAATAGAGATAGGTACCCACTGCTCGCGCTGATTGGCCGACGCCACCTCCCAGAAGTCCACCGCCGCTCAAGACTCCGCCTGTTGCAAGCCCTCCGCCAGGAGCCAACATGGTGCCTAGAAACGCACCTCCAGTCAGTGCGCTTGCACCGACAACAAATGTGCCAATCCCCAGATATAGACCATACTTCGACTCGACAACTCCGCGGCGCACCGCTTCGATCATAAAATCGCGCTCTTTCGGCCCCCGCATCATCAAGTCGCCGATCTCCGCGATGAACTTTCCGCTCACGACCATCGTGAATTCGTTGCCCACGTCTGTGGCCTCGAACTCTTGTTGCCAGGTCGGCAAATCGCCGCCAGTGGGTGGTGTCCACCATTTACTGAGATCGATCTGCGAAACGGCCGCGGCCAATTCGTTTATCGACGACCGTGACTGTATGGTGGCCATCAGGTACATGGCGATTTGACGCTGCCCTTCCTCTGTCTGGAACGTCATTCCCTTCTGCTTGCGGAAAGTCACTTTTTCGGCGTCGCGACGCGGTTCGGGTTGCTCCGCCGCCTGCTTCTGAGCTTTCTCTTTTTTCTGTTTGCCCAATCGCGCCGCTGCGCGCGGCGATTTGGCGGCGATTTTCCATTCTCCTATGTTTGAAGGCGTAAATGGATCGATGGCGTCGAGGCTGCGCGCGCCGTCTTCAGTCCAAGGAGTTTGGCTTTCTCTCAGTATGTCGGTGTAGATAAGCGCTCCTTGTGGGTTGCGCTTCGCGCGCGCTTCGAATTCCTGGAGCCGTTTGTGTACACGGAGCAAACCCTGTGCGACGTAGTGCCGTTTGTCGTCACTAGTCTCGGGCGCCTCGAATTTCATTGCTTGCGTCCGTGCCCACGCAATGAGCACCGGCGCGTTGTCATCCATAACGATCGGCGGTATCGCTTCGAGCCAGTTGAGTGACTCCAATGCTTGTCGCCGTCGCTCATCTTCACTCTCCTCGGCGCGCTGGCGCAGCAACGGTACACGCTCCGACGTGGGACGGCCCCGCATTTGCGCGACATGCGCTAACTCATGCGCAAGCAAAGCCCGGCCAGCCGTACTCTTCGGGTCAAACTTCCCTTTTCCGAAAACAATGTGACTACCCACAGTGTAGGCATGAGCATTCACTGCACGGGCGGACTCCGAAGCGGTGGAGTCAGTGTGGATTTTCACTGCGCTGAAATCGAAGCGGCTTGAACGCTCTGCCTGAGCTCGCTCATCGGTTCGCATTGCCGCAGACGCGACTCGATCAGCCTGCTCCTCGAAGGTGTCGCCTGGCCCACTGATTTTTGGTTCGCCGCTCCTCCAGCCGGTCGCTGTTGAAGCGACGCCAAAGCCACTCAAATGGTGCCCGAACCGCGCTTCCATAAACCCGCGTGTGGGGCCATCGAGCGGCTGACCAGGCGAATTCAACACGTCGTCGACGATCGCGGGAATTTCAGATGAATGATTGGTTTCCGATTTGCGCGAAAAACTGCTACGCATCGGGAGAGCGGCTGTCGCGCTGGATTTTGGTTGGGCTGTAATGCGCGTGTTCATTGGCCAAATGCCCGATAAACCGCAGTTGCAATTTGCCGGCCGATCATCGGCGGCTTCATGTCGTGCGCTGCATTAAAGGCTTCGCCCCTGAGTTCGTCCGCTTGACTTTCTGACCGCAGCGAGATTGGAATGCCTTCTTTGCCGAGCAGTCGCGCTAATTCGCGCTCGACCGCGTCGCCTACCGTGTAGCGATCACCCGGCGCGAATCCATCCAGCACTAGTTGTTCGATGTGCAGTTCAATTGAAGGTTCAGAGTTGAAAGTTGAGAGTTGAGAGTTCACGACCAGCCTCCGATCTCGGACTCGGTGAGCGGTTTTTCGATTTTCCGATATTCAGTGTGCGCGGCGCGCAAAAGATGATTCATCCGTACCGGCTCGTTAGCGTCTGCAGCGAGGAACGCCGCGTTGAGCGCAATATTACGGATGTTACCGCCGGCAATGTTCAACCTTGCCAGCTTCGCCATGTCCAGTCCGTCCACCGGCGCTTGAGGCGGGAACATCCGTCGCCAGATCTCAAACCGCTCCGCCGCGTCGGGAAACGGAAACTGAATCACAAATCGGATGCGCCGTAAAAACGCCGGATCCAATGCGTCTTTCATGTTGGTGGTTAGAATTGCCAGGCCGCGGTACGCTTCCATCCGCTGCAGCAAATAGCTGACTTCGATGTTGGCGTAACGGTCGAGGCCCTCCTTGACCTCGCCGCGTTTGCCGAACAGCGCGTCGGCTTCATCGAACAATAAAATCGCGCCGCCTTCCTCCGCGGAATCGAACACGCGTCGCAGATTTTTTTCCGTCTCGCCGATGTATTTGCTGACGACCTGACTGAGATCGATTCGATACAAATCCAGACGTAATTCGTTGGCGAGCACTTCGGCGGCCATGGTTTTGCCGGTGCCGCTCACGCCGGCAAACAGCGCGCTGATGCCCAGGCCGCGCGCGCACTTTTGGGCGAAACCCCACGTCTGATACACCTTCGCGCGCCGGCGCACGTGCACCGCGATTTCGCGCAGCATCGCCAATTGCGTCGCGGGCAGCACAATCTCGTTCCACGTCGCGCGTATGTCGATGTGTTGAGCCAGATTATCCAGGCGCGGTCGCGCTTGCGCGAGACATGCGGTCCACAATTCCTCAGGCGACTTGGATTGCGCTGCCGCCGCGCCAATACTTGCTGCGCTCAAATCGAATTGGGTCGCGAGAAGCTCAACCTGGCCGTTGACACCAGCGCTTCTCCAAAGCGCTTGTTGCTCTTCCGAGGTCGGCTTGGCGACGTCGAAGCTTATCGATGCGCGGTGGCGGAGCCTAAGGCGGTCGCGCGACGCGACAAACAAAGCACCGCCGACTCGCTCGATGAAGCGCACCTGAGCAAACTGGTCTTCGGTCTCGTCGAATTCCACGAGCAGCGCGCTCGTGGCGAGTGCTGCTTCGCGTTCCCACAGGCGAACGAGCAATTCCACTTCGCGCGCGTCATTCGGCAACACTTGTGCCGGCAATACATGCAAATTCATTCCCGCTGCCGAGCAGGCAGCCGTGGCGACGGCGCGTTTGGCGCTGGCATCGCCGCCGCACAATTGTATCACCGGCCAGGGCGGTCCATTGCGAAACGTGGCTACGATCCCTTGGGCAATGGCGCGGTGCGAGGCAACTAAATCGCTTACCGGCAACGCCGGCTCGACAATCCCGGCAAGTCGTTGGTCGAGGTGCGCAACACCGGTTAAAAAGTGCAGAACACGCTCGTCGATGTGCAGCGGGCAGTGCGTGAGATCAGAGCCAGAACGCAATTCAATTAGGCGCCACCGGCGTAGGGGCGCATCCGGTGAGAGCGCGCTCCAATGCGCTTCCGGCAGAGTGGCCAAAGCAAGACTGAACGTCGGGTAATCGCGCCGCGGGTCGCCACTGGCGTTGGCACAGACGCTCGCGAATTTCGAATCCAATTCGCTTCCGGCGCACATCAGCAGAACTGCGCGTTCGAATGATGAAAGCCCAAATAGTTTGCACAGCGTTTCCAATGCTGACGGCGGAGACATTTCTTCGGCCGCAGCAGATGGTTCGGCCGCCGCGCGTCCTTCCAATGCCGCACGTACTCCGTCGAGCGCGGCCATCAGATATCGCTGATTGGCTTCAATCCAGCTCATGTGATTTTCACCTTGGGGCCTTTGTATTCGAGTGTGTTTGTGTCCACTTCGAGCGCGCTTTCTGCGCCATCGACCCGCACCCGCACGAAATAGTCATGGGTCGCGGCAGTCGCAGGAATTCCGAAATCAAACGACGTCGCCGTCAGTGGATCGGTTGGCTGCCGGATCCGCGGGATCACGTAGTTGTCCGTGTCGCTGTTCAGCAGCAAGTCCACCGATTGTTCGCGGTGAACCGACGGTGCTAGCACCAGCGTAAGCGTGTCGCCAGCATTGGTATCGGGGATGGGGGTAGTCATGATTTTGGGCTGCAAAATGAATGGCGCGACATTCGAGGCGAAACCGCGATGGTCTTGAGATGTGCCGAACTTGAAGTCGTGGATCACCTGTGCGGTGCGGACGCCGGGACCCAGCGTAGCTGGAAGGGCGACAGTGATTTGGTCGTTGCTCACACCAGCGGGCGCGGTAAAGACATCGCCGAATTTTATTTTCGTGACATCGCCGCGAAGATTTTGACCTCGAATCGTAAGCGTCGCGCCTGTCGCCACAATTTGTGGGTCCACGTTTTCAATAAACGGCTGTTGGAATGGCACGACGAACACCTGCCGCTCTCGCACCGGAAGCGCCGTGATCGGCGTCAGCTCTTCTTCAATGAACACGAGCGACGCGCGGTAAGCAGCGGAGAGCACGTAAGCGGTTTGAAAAAAAACCGACCATAGCTTCGATAGCTCTTCCAACGAAAGCGACAGCGGCGAGAACCGAACAAAATCAACAGCGTCGGCAAGATTGGAACTCGCAAGAAACGAATGCGCCTGCACAGCATCCTGAATCATTTTTCGGGTAAGCAGCGGCTGGCTGTGCAAATGTCGCACGGCGCTGCCGAGCACCCGCTGCGCACCGAGGTCATCCTCGCCGTAAAAACTCAACAAGTAATGCAAGTCCAACGCGACCGCAGGCCGCTGAACAGCCGTCTGGCCGTTGCCGCTGCGCGCGGGCAGGTCCCTGTTTCGCACCGCTGCGTTCGGTGCGATTTCATAAAGAAAAATATTCACGCCGACTTCCGGCACTCCGTGGCCGGGGGCGTCAGGACGCACCGTCGTCGCCGTTGCACCGGGTACGTCTATGCCAATTGCTGATTGCAGCTCGCGCTGCAAGGTGGCGGTCACCGTGGCGACAGCGAGATAATTACTCATCGGGAACCTCTCGCGCGCTTGCGCAAATAATCGTCCAACGAAAGCTTCGGCCGCGCGGGTTTCGCCTGTTTCGGCGCGGCTGCTGGCAGATGGATCGCGCGCACTTCGACGCGGCCGATGGTGACACGAATTATTGGTGTTGATGGCCGTTGGTCGACGGGCGAAAAATCTTTTTGATACAACGGCTGAATCGGACGCGACTCGGCAAACGATTCCGACACAGATTTTTTGTCACCGGCATCCTTTTGTTGCGCTTGAAAGGAATCGACTGGGACGATGACTTTATTTTTTTCAATCTCGAGTGTCCTTCCTTCAGCCCGCTGCTTTGCCGAGTGCGCAGTCTGAGCAATGGCTGGGGCGCGTCGCTCTGCAGGCTTGTCGGGTTTGAGCGGATCTGGTTCCGCGTGCACCTCGGAAATAATCGCGCCTGATGTTGCTCTGGCAGTTGTTTCCGTCGAGGACAATTCTGAAACAGGTTCAAGCGTTGAGGATTGCGGCTCATCAAAAAATTCAGCGGTCGTTGGTTCAAACAGCGACGGCACGCGAGGTTGAATTGCCGGGGCGTCGCTGAAACTGCGAGCGATCAGGTTGGAAAGAAAATCACTCACGCGTTTGCCATCTCCAGATAAGCGCGCCGGCGGGTCGGGCTCAGCGACAGGATTTCAGACTCGGTCCACCCATAAGCGGAGGCCAGCGTGTGAACCTCGCGCAGCAGTCGGCGAGCGGCGGCGCTAATCTCGCGCCAGAGAAACGCGACGATATCGAATGCCGCTTCCCACCTGTGCGCGCAGCTCGGGCAATTCAGCGCGAGATGAATGTCTGCCATAGGGTCGGCACGCGACATTTCCTCCACGACCGCGGGAACGAGATTTTTCGTCAACTCATTGCCGCCATCCAGCAAACAGCGTTTGAGCAGTTGCTGCGAGCTGTTTACTCTCAGCAAGTCCGCGCTCGTTGGTAATCGAAAACGCACCTCGCGGCCGTTCGACCGAACAGCAAGTTCAGCTGGCCGCTCATTTTCCGTCTGTGGATGAATGTCCGCGCAGTTGAAGCTTAGTTCGATTTTTTCTCCGCACTCCGGGCAGTCTGTGATGCCAGTCAGTTCGGCCCCAAACATTGTTTCTCGCAGAGTCAGCAACCGCGCGTCACGCTGCCCGACGGTCAAATCGGCGAGCGACTCGACTGAAGTTTCAGGGCAAGCAGCGGCAAGGATGGTTAGCGCCCGCTGAAGCGGCTTCTGACCGCTCCCGGACTCCCAAACGCTCAACAGTTCGGTGGCCGAGAGCGCAGTCATGGCAGCTCAACTCAATTTGCCGGGTTCGTGAAAGTGGGTTCGCTCGGCTCAGGCACGGATTGGTCGCGTTCCCAGCCTTCGTTTTCTAATTTGATATGCTGGATCGCAACTGCATTGGCGTTGGCATCCAGATCTGGCAACGATACAAATTCCGAAACCCAGCACCGGTAAATCTTGTACGCCAGCGCGACCTGGCCGGCTTCGTTGTACATCTCGAGGATGATGTTCTTGCGGAAATCCTTCAGCGATACCTCGGCCCCGAGTCCGCTGCCAAAGTTCCACACTTTGTTGGCCCACTGCTCGAATTCTTTATCATGCGTAACACCCCGCTCGAGTGTGATCGGGTCGTATTCGGTACGGCCGGGCGATTTGCGACTGCTGCTGGGATCGCCGCCTTCGCGGTGCTTAATAACTTCAGTCTTCCGATTAAGTCCGCTCACCTTACAGATGCCGGCGACGTAGCGGCCATCCCATTTGATGCGGAATTGGAAGTTTGGATAGGGATCAAACCGGGTGGGATTAACAGTAAATTGAGCCATAGGTCTGTTTTGTAGTTGAGAGTTGAGAGTTAGAAACTAGGTGCCGAGTTGCCCGGCAATTTGTTGAATCTTGATAATTACAAACTCCGCAGGTTTGAGCGGCGCGAAGCCGACGAGGATGTTGACGATGCCGTGATCAATATCGCTTTGGGTTGTGGTCTCGCTGTCACACTTAACGAAGTAAGCTTTCTGCGGCGTATCGCCTTGGAACGCCCCCTGGCGAAAGAGATCTTGCATGAAGGCGCCAACGTTGAGCCGAATTTGCGACCAGAGCGGCTCGTCGTTCGGCTCGAACACGGCCCATTGAGTGCCGCGATACAAACTTTCTTCCAGGAATAACGCCATGCGTCGTACGGGAATGTATTTCCATTCGGATGTTTGCTGGTCGTTGCCGTTGAGCGTGCGCGCGCCCCAAGAGACGATGCCGAAAACTGGGAAATTCCGAATACAATTGATCGCCTGCGGATTGAGCACACCGTTCTGATTGTCACTAAGGGGCACGGTGACAGCGGATGCGCCGGTCACACTCGCTTCCGTTCCAGCGGGCGCTTTCCACACACCGCGTGAAGCGTCGATGCGTGCGTAAATTCCCGCTATGAAACCGCACGGCGGGAACGCGCGCGGCCGATTTCCCAGTAGTGGATCCGCCGCCTTAAGCCATGGAAAATAAAAGGCGGCGTTGATTCCGTCCGCACCCGTCAATGTTGTTGGCGGGCCGTTTTGAAGCGAAGTCAGCGTCGCGTCCACCGGACAATCCACCAGCAGCATTGCGCGCTGGTCGCGGCAGTACTTTTCAATTGCAGGCAGAGTGTCCTTGTTTGTCTCACCGGGGATGCAAAGAATGTTGAACAGGTCCACGTGATCGAGGAGATCAATCCCACTGCCATTGCCTGGGACGAGCGCAGCCTCGAAATCACCGCCGTCATTGGGTCCAAGGACGTCGCCGAGAGCGCCGCCCGTCAGCGGACTGTCACCATCAGCTGGTTGTGTTGCACCAGTGACACTGGCGTTGATAATCGCCGAACTTTCGCTCACAACTGAGCCGACAAAACGGCTGTCGGAAGAACTCATCGAAAGATTTTCAAACGACTCCGCAACAACTTCCTGCGACGTGCCGGCTTTGAATACGACGGCTAACCCGAACCTGGCGTTGTCGGGCGCAGGCCGAGCTTTAATTCGGATGCTGTAGTCGTTCGCCCAATCGCCGGGACTTTTTGCCTTCACGAAGAGATCATTCAAAGTCCGCGTCGCAGTGTCGGCATTATTTGCGACCAATCGGATGACGTAACATCGCTGACCGCCGTTCAGGAAAAAGTGATTTACAGCATATCCGAGCAGGCTGCGCGAATCCAAGCCGGCAAACTCGCGCTCGTAATCAGCGAAGCTAAGAATCAGTACCGCGCGATCAGTTGCTCCCTTTGGTGCCCAGCCGATGAAGGCCGCAATGGAGGTGGCGACGCCCGTGATCGTATGTACGCCGCTTGGGATTTCTTCAATGTAAACGCCGGGATAAGTAGTTAGAACAGGCATAATGAGAAGAGTAAGGTTTTGGTTCGGTAATAAGTCGGTAACAGACCGCAGCTCGACGGCAGCGGCGGTGCGTCAAAAAACTGAAGCCCGAAAGAAATCGTGAAACGCGCCTCGTCGGCCGGATGGCAACCCGCAGCCGCCCCGATCTTTCTAGTATTCATCGGCTCCTCCGGGGGGAATTTCACATTTATTCGGACACCGCGAACCCGTCAAGCCTTAAGTAAAAAAATAACCAGTGCCTAAGGTAAATCAGCCTAGGTTCTTAGGGCATTTGACCCGGGCAAACTGATATAGCACCTCTAAACGCAAACTTTCCGAGGCAAGAGGGAAATGTGGTGTGAACGCGAGAACTGCGTCAGTCTTTTACGAGCACACAATGGAGATGAAACCCAGTCGTTGTGGGCTCGCGAAAGTGTTCGGAGCTAACTCCTGGAAGGCTCCGCTGTTGCGGTTTGCCAGGTTTTAGGTCGCGTCGCGAGCGTACCAATCCACTTTGCGAGTCACATACATGACGATTGTCAGCACGACAAAGAGCGCGATAGCGCCCATGAGCAACGCGTAATCCTGCTGCCGCAAAGTAATGTACAGAAACAGATAAACGCCAGCCAGCCCTGCGCTGATCATGAATGTGCGCACTCCGCCTCCGAGGAAAAAGCGGCAATACCACGTGATCAACAGCGTTGATGCCACCGCCGCGACAAGGTAAGCCCAACTGAATCCGATAAATTCCGAAATCGACAACAGCAGCAGGTAAAATAGACAGAGCGCCGCACCGACCATCAGGTACTGAAACGGATGGATTTTTTGGCGCGCTGTAACTTCGAACAGAAAGAACGCTGTGAAAACGAGCACGAGGAAGAGCACACCGTATTTGATGGAGCGTTCGACGAAACGATAGGCGTCCAGGATCGACAGGAATTGCGCGCCGAAAAGCGAGTTTGAAACCGCCTGTGTGGTGAAACGCTCGTTGCCGGTACGGCTCGTCCACGATTGGGGATAGTCCCGGCCGTAATATGAAACCTTCCATTTCGCATCGAACCCGTCCGGGCGCACCGATCGTTCTGCCGGAAGAAACGCGCCGCGAAATCCCGGGTCGGGCCAGTTCGATTTCAACGTCGCTTCGTTTTGCACTCCGAACGGCGCGAAGAAAATTCCCTCGCTGCCATTAAAATCCAGCGGGATCGAGAATTGAACCTCCGTCCCAATCGGCTGATCACCGCCAAGCGATGCCGTCGCGCCAGTCGTATATCCGGGGACTTGCGACCCAGGTAACATTGAACGCTTTGTGCCGCCCCAATCGAGCACGATCCCCTCACGCGCGCCGCGCAGATCGTTGATTGCGATCGTGACAAACGCGTCCTTCCATTGCACATCTTTCAAATCGATCTTTAGCGACCCAAAATCGGGCGGCGCGAATTTTCCTGAGAGAACCGTCTGCGCACGATAGACCACCGCTTCATAAATCCCGCGATGCAACTTCTGTGTCTGCACGCTACCGGAAACCTTCAGCGTTTCGGGCAGAAAATAAGCGTTTGCGGTGGCAGTCTCTTCCACTTCACGGCGCTCTACTTTTCCGTCCGGTGCAGGAATTTCTTTAACCGTTTTAAATTTGTATTGATACGGAATGCCGAGCACTGGCCCGATTACATTTTGTTCTCTGCCCCATGACGAAGTGATATCGGCAACGGCCTCATTCCGCCGTTGCAATCGCTCACTCAAAACGCCGGTGATCATCGCGAGCGGAACCAGCAGCACCAGAACGAGCGCTCCGACTCCTAGCAATTTGAGGATCGTGCTATTGCGTCGCGCAAAAAAAGGCTGCGATTTTGGCAAGGGTGGCGGCGCTTGAACTTCGGGCATCCCGCGTTGTAGTGTGCGCTGTCCTCAGCGCATTTGGGATGAACGAACTACATTCTCGTTCTTTCTCCGCTGGGGACAGCGGACGCTACAGCTGCGTTGTCTCACAATAACCCGACTAAGCCTGCGTTTGCCACTGCCGCCGAATTCGGGCCGCCTCGCGCATGAAGTTCGGGTTTCGGATTATTTTCGTAGGATTCTCGGGCGCTGAACCACTTCGGACGAACAGCGAAAGACAATCGATCAGGCGTCTCCCACGCCAGTTCACCAGCTCTTGCGTGATACAGTGCAGCCCGTTCTGCGCGCACAGCGCGCGAAACAATTCGGCGGTCATGCCGGGGTTTCGATGATGCGCCCAATCGAGGATCTTCGCCTTGATTAATGGTTTTGCTAGCGCCTTCGGAAGCCGTTCGCGCAGCGAATTAACGTATTCGCCAAAATTCGAATGATGAATGAAACCTTTGCCGCCGATTTTCAACTTCGTTCCAAGTTGGCGCAAGTACTCTTCGACCACGTCCCGGTCCGGATGCACAAACGAATCGAAACTGAAAACGAAATCCACTGACGCGTCGGGAATCATGGACAAGGAACGGCCATCATTCAGGACGCAGCGAACATGCGAAACACTCGCAAAACGCTGCTGACACGCTTCGATACAATCGCTCGACTTATCAACGGCCCACAACTCGTTGCAGTAGTCCTTCAGATAATGCGTCCACCGCCCGAACCCGGGCGCGATTTCCAAAATCGTGTCCGCGGGCAGGCGACCATTCCTCGCCCGCCTCTTTCCAATCGTACTTCATCCACTTCATCCAATCGTGCGCTATCGATGGCAAATTGCCATCTGAGATCAAAGAAAATTTAGTCGTCTTATTTTGATGGCGACGACGAGTTCACATTCCGTCAACATGGAAACATGAAAGGAGTCGCAACGTGCCTCATAGCGATTACGTCGATGATCACATCGGCTTCTGCCGACACTCGGAAGTCGTACTCGCTTCCCATGCCTTATGCGCCGTTACCGGAAGAATACCTGTTGAAGCGCGGGCCAAGCATTGGACCGGAACCGGTCGGTTCCTGGTTAGCGTAGATGTGGACAACGGGCTGGTTAATGGTGTGAGAACCGTCCGCAGCACCGGTCATTCCATCTTGGACAAAGCCGCAGAAAAAGCACTCTATCGCTGGAAGTTCCCGCATGGAGTCCTAAGCATGATAATTCCAGTATCATTCACAACAAAAGGCGTGGAAATCTCATACGGTGACACCGTAAAAAAAACGCTAAAACCGACAACGGGAAAACGGCGATGTGGCTGGGGGGCGGAATCGAACCGCCGACAAGTGAATTTTTAGTCCATGTTTCTCACCAGGGAACCACCGCGACCGGAAATCATCGCTGACAAGCTCAGCAGAGCCGGGTGGAGTTGGGGCTGCGTCTCAACGATTGATTCCAACGGGCGAACTATTTGGATTGCTGACGCGCATCGCGGCGACGGAAAGCGCTTTGTTGTGCACGCGGATGAAAAGTTGACTGCGTTTGTCGAGTTGGAATCGGCGATTTGAACGGCAGGAACGCCCAGAGGACTTCGGAGCGAGTGAAATAAGGCTCGACAGTCTGTCGCGGACTATCTAAGATTCCAAAATACGGCCAACGGAGCGCTTGCCCTTTTAGCCAATACCGAGGGCGAGCACAACACCGCCATCGGGGTCAATGCGCTTTCTAGCAACACCACCGGCAGCTTCAATACAGCCAATGGCGCTGCTGCCCTCTTTAGCAATACACAGGGTGAAAACAACACGGCCAACGGCCTTCAAGCACTCTTTAACAACACGATTGGCTTCGACAACACGGCCAACGGCGCTAACGCGCTCATTAACAACACAGAGGGCATCGACAACACGGCCACTGGTGATCTTGCGCTCCGGAACAATATCACCGGTGATGGCAACACGGCTGTCGGTCACAATGCGCTCGCTAATAGCACTAGCGGCGACCTCAACACGGCGTTGGGCGCTAACGCTGGAAACGGTGTCACCACGGCCAGTAACGTTATTTGTATCCGCGCTGCTGGGACGGACGTGAGCGACAGCTGCTTTATCGGCAACATCTACACCAATGTGCAGCCGATTGTTGGGACCGACCCCGATTCGGTCACGATAACCAGCGGCGGCAGGCTTGGGCGCGGTAACGTATCGTCCCGCCGGTATAAACACGATATTAAGCCGATGGAGAAAACCAGTGAAGTGCTCTACTCGCTCAAGCCGGTCAGCTTCCGCTATAACAAGGAGTACGACGCGACGCAGACGCTCGCCTTTGGACTGATCGCTGAGGAAGTGGCCAAGGTGTATCCCGATCTGGTGGGACGCAATGCAAACGGCGAGCCCGAATCGGTCCGCTATGAGCAGGTCAACGCGATGTTGCTCAACGAATTTCTCAAAGCACGTCGCCAGATTGACGCGCAGCAAAAGCAAATTGACGCGCTTACTGCGGGCTTGCAAAAGGTGAGCGCACAGCTTGAAGCGAGCAAACCTGCGACGCAAGTGGCCGAGAACAATCGCTGAACGCACAACTGCAGCGGGTGAAGTATTGGAATCATCGCTGACAATCTCAGCAAAGCCGGTTGGAGCTACGGTTACGTCTCAGCCGTTGATTCTCAGGGGCGAACGATCTGGATTGCAGACGCACATCGCGACGACGGAAAACGGTTCATCGTGCACGCTGATGATAAGCTGACTGCTTTTCTGGAACTGGAAACGGCGAACAATCAGTCCGAGTTCCGTGCGATCAGCGAACCGGCTCGGGTATAGTTACGTTAGAGCTGTTCGCCTCAGCGGCTCCTATTCAACTAATGCGGCTGCCCTGGAGGCAGAGCTGATGGAACAAGAACAACACTATCCCTATTCTGCCATATTGCCGTGAATACGTACGTTTGTCCGCGCCGCACGTTCAGCACCGTCGACGTCGGCTGAGAAGAGGAATAGTTTGGCACGGCCGACACGGTCAGCATATGACGCCCCGCTGGCACGAAGTCATCGTAGCGGCGTCCCTGCACAATGTTGGCGGCCATTCTGCCATCGATCTTAAGATTGAGAGCCAAATTCCATCCAAAGTTCGGGGCCCTCAAAACAATAAGACGTCCACCCGGCTGAGCGACGGCAGTTTCGGCGGAAGGGCCCGGCTCTGCTGGACTCGCGCGAGTTGCAGGAGAAGATACTTCCGATGCAGTGGAAGTGGGCAGTGGCGGGATTTGGTCGATCTCATGTTCGCGCGGCTTTATGGCGTACTTTGCAAGATCAGCAGCGGTTCCATACGGCGAAGTGCTTGCCTCACGCGATGAAGAATCCGGAGCCGTCGGCATCGGCGCTGCGGCTGGAGTCGGCACCCCGAGCTTCAGTCGTCGATCGGCTAGCTCATATGCCGCACCAGCCGAGGGGCCCATTTCCTGAAGTTTGCGCCACATTTCATTCGCGCGGTCGTAAAGCTGCATGAGATCGTAAGTCTTCGCTAGTTCGGCGAGTACGGCGGCGTTATTCGGTTCGCTGTCCAACGCTTCCTGCAAGCGCTCGATCGCATTTGTCGTGTCACCCCGATCGCGCAGCTCGATGCCTTCTCGCAGCAACTGATCTACCAGCGACGGCCAGGATGCAGGAGTCTGGGCCATTGCTTCCACCGAGGACTCCGTTAGCGTCAAAGGACTAGGTGATGGTGACGGAGAGGGGATAGTCCGCGTCAACTCGCTATGCCAGCGCGACAGGCGAGCGGATATTGCATCCCTGTGCCACCCCGTCCACAAGCCCACTGCAAACACGAGAAGTACAATGGTCGCGGCTGCCAACCGTTTTTTGAGCAAGTTGTTTTTGCTTAGCAAAAGCAACCTTGGGCGCCATCTTCTCCACAGCGGAACGATTAGAAAGACCCACGTGGCAATGGCAAGTGCTGCGACTGCCACATGGCTTGCGAACGGGTCCAATTCTCGAAAAAAACGCATGGGGATGGTGCTGG
>WNFV01003439.1_pt1 | contig 38647 bp, 38 predicted proteins | sample 5400101 | NCBI WGS metagenome assembly WNFV01 (sample SAMN13153361, study PRJNA577476) | soil metagenome | isolation source: 115 cm soil or saprolite under grassland replicate 1 | place: USA:California | collected 2016-06-15 | reverse complement strand
TGCGCCCGGTGCGCGTGGGGCGAATCCGGCCGCGAGGCTGCAGCGCTTCGTCTGTCCGTGGACGGCAACTACTCGCAGCATCTTCTGATCGCGCGCGGCGAGGCATTGGCCGAATATCGAGTCACGCTCGGCGCGTTCGCAGCCGGGCCGCATCGTCTGACAATCGAGCGCGACCCAGCGTTGAGCGCCAGGGGAGCAGGACCAGCGACGATCGACGCCGTCGATGTTGCCGTCATCGCTCCGGGCACCGACGCGTATACCGCGCAGGCGAGGGCGCCTGTCCTCCACGCACGTCCGAACACCATCGGCCGATTCACCGATCTGCCAGTGCTGATGTGGTACGAGATCGTGCCGACCGCACGCGGCCGGCAGGTCCGGTATTCCGTCATCTTCACGAACGAGGACGGCGGCACGGCCACCGACCGGTTGATGGCGACCTGGGGACGGACGACGGACATCGAGTTCGTGTACGGAGTCGAGCTCGATGCCGGCGGTCGGGTGCTCTCCGAGGAGTTCCAGGGACCCGGTCACGAGGTCCCTCCGTTCAAGGGTCGCCACGAAGGACAGCACCCGCTGCTGTTCGTCTCCACAGACAACAATATGGTCAGCGAAAGCGGACTGGCGCGCGTGCGATACGCGCCCGCCCCCGAGCAGTTCGATCTCACTGGTGTGTCTCGTGAAGTCGTCATGGATCGCCATCCATGGAGCTACGCGCTGACCGCACAGGAAATGCGGCGCGAAGGGAAGATCGTCGACGACGCGTCGCCGGGATCCGGCAAGATTCCGGACCCGCGACGATTCGTGTTCGTGGAGGCCTGCTCGGACCTGGAGAACGCGGCGCTCGCGTTCTCGATCCGTGCGATCGAGGGCGGCGTCGCCCGCTGGTTCGAGTCCGATCGCGGGCGCGCGGAGTTTCGGATCGTGCGGACCGGATGCTTCAGAGGCGCTGTGCCCCTTCCACCCACCGCAGGGAAGGCGGACGCGATACGGTTTCGCGCGTATTCGCGGCCGCCGCAGAAAGGCGCGCCGCCCGCGCCGCCTGGATCGGTGCGCGTCACGCGCGTCAACCGGATGTTCACGCTGGGCGACGACTACGCGCCGCGCGAATCGACGCGTGCCTGGTCGGGATCGCTGGCGCTCACGCTCGACGGCGAGTGGCGAGAGCCTCGCTGAGGAGCTCGATCGTCTGAATCTGGTGCGGGGCGAGGCGAACGTCCACGCCACCATTCTCGATTCGAAGCGGCTGACCGCGCTGCTCCAGAAAATCCACGAGATAGGCCTCCGCCAGCCCCACGTCGGGCGAGAGCCTCACGTCGGCGTTGCAATTGTCCGGGTTGTACAGGCGGACGATCATGCTGTCGCGGTCGTCGGCCGTCTTGAGCGCGCTGAGCACGACGTCTCCGGAACGCCGATCGATGCGGAGGAAGGAGCGTACGGTCGGAGCAGCACCGCCCGGTTGGCGCGCGGCCACGATGCGCGGCGGCACGGTGACATCGCGTGCAGTGCGCATCAGTGCGCTCGGCGTCGGCGCGGTGCCGCGCGGCTCGAACACGACCTCGAACCGCTGACGTCCCTGGCATTGAGCGCCCGGCGTCGCGACCGGCGGGCCGGCGTGACCGGACGGGCGTGTCGCCAGATCGTTCCGTGACAATTCGCCGACGGCGCGGATGAGCGTCAGTGCGATCTGCGCCCCCTCCACCGCCTCCGTGTCGTCCGCGTCCACTGCGGTGGTGAGCTCGACGATCTCGTATTCCATGAGTCCCTTGCCGATCACGGTCGCACCCGTGTGAGCGTCGCCGGCGTCGACAACCGAGATCATCGGCGCGCTGCTGACAGGCGCTTCGTTCTTGATCGCCGCCGGAATCGCGCGATGCGCCTGGCGCGCCACGATGTCGAAGGCGGTGTCGGCCCGAGCCGTGTCGACGCGGGTGGCGCCCGTTGGAAACAGCAGTCTCAGCCGGTGATCGCGAACAGTGTTTTCGACGGCGACGGCGAAGGTGACACGCGCCGAGCCGGCGTCGAGCGTCGCGTCGATCGATATCGGCATCGCGCGTGTTTCGTCGTCGCGGCGGCAGCGATCGCCAGACGCCGACACGGGCAGCGAGAGCTCGAGATCGATGCGAAACGTCGCACGGAGCGGTCCGCCGTGAACGCGGCTGATGCCCACGGCGCGCGCATCGCGACTCGTGAGGCGCCGATCGCTCGCCGGCGGACAATAGTTGTACTCGTCGCCGACGTCGCCGGTGTCCTCGAGGAATCCGACACCGCGATACGTCGTACCGGTCTCCTTGGCAACGATGTCCAGCGTTCCGTCGGCGTTGACGGTCAGGCGGAGCGAATCGTTCTCCGCGGAACGGTCTGTGATTGCAAGGGGACCGGGCAGGGCTTGAAAGCCGTGCCCTGCAAGAGAACCGGAACCCACGCTCACATCGAAAGCCGCATATCCGCATGACGGAAGCCGAGCAGCCCACCAGGCGACGTGTACTCGACGCGCGTCCAGCGCCCACGGGGTGTCGAACCGGCTCATCTCGTGGACGATGATGCGTTCCTCCCCGAGGATCTGGAACGGCGCAGCGTCGCCTCCGACGGCTGTAACCTTTGTCACGTGTGCGTCGGCCGGCCAGAAGGTGACCGGGCGATCCAGTGCTTGCTCGTCCACGGTGCGCCACGGTTCGGCGCTGGCGATTGGAAGATCGATGAATCCCTCCACGATGCGGGCCTGCTCGACGGCGTCCGGATTGAGGGCAAGCACGCGGAGCGACCCGGCCGGCGCTGCCGCGACCGAATCGGCGATCACGCCCAGCGCCGTCTCGACGACCGCGTCGGCCACCTGATGCGCACGCGCGAACCGCGTCATGTTCTCCTCGTGTACGGCGTCGACACTGCACCCACAGATGCTGTCGTGCGGGTGGTTCTGCATCAGCGTCTTCCACGCGTGGCGCAGCTCGCCTGCGGGGTACCGCGCGCCGAGAAGGCAGGCCCACACGGCGAGCGGCTCCGCGTACGACTCGAGCAACGTCTGCACGCGTGCATTCTGCTGCTTGAGGTAGACGCGGGCAGAGAGGACGCCTGGCAGCAGGTTCGCATAGTCCTCACCACCGCGAAGCTCGCCCGCTATCGTTTCGAGGGCCGGCTGCGCTGCATCCACCGCCCGTCGCACCGCATCGACGTATGCGGGCAACGTCGAGTGCCGCGCCGTCTGCCCAGGAATCGCCGACAGCTTCGAGATCAGATCGGGAATCCCTACCTGCGGCTCGACGTGGTCGACACCGTTCATGAGCAGGGCCTCGCCGACCGCCGTCCGCGCGCGCTCGTAGTCGACGGCTGTCGCGGCCCGCGTCATCATCGCTTCGGGATCGAAGACGACGCGTGTGGCGTTGCAGTAGCCCTCGGGCGGCAGGTGCAGCATCAGCACGCGCGATCCGTCGGGCGCCTGCCACCAGTACTCGGCGCGTGTGCCACCGAATCCGCGCCAGAGAATGGTGTTGTCCAGGCCGAACTGCCGCCAGATCTGCGGCATCTGCGCGACGTGACCGAACAGATCGGGCAGGTAGCCGACCGGCATCGGCGTGCCGAACTGCCGCGAAATGCGATACCCGCGCGCGAGATTCCGGACGAGCGATTCACCGCTGACGAGGAATTCGTCGGGCATCACGTACCACGGCCCGATCAGGATCCGCCCGGATTCAATCGCTCGTCTGAGCCGCGATTCCTGCTCCGGTCTGATCTCGAGGTAGTCCTCGAGCACGATCGTCTGGCCGTCGAGATGAAAGTGTTTGTAGTCGGGCTCCTCGTCGAGGAGATCGAGCAGCCGATCGATGAGCCCGACGAGCCGCATGCGGAACTGTTCGTAGGTGAGATACCACTCGCGATCCCAGTGGGTGTGCGACACAACGTGAATATCGAGCATGAGCCGTGTGATCCCTAACCTCTCACGACGGAGGACACTGAGGACGCGGAGGATGAATCCAAACCGTTATAGGTTTGAACCTCCGTGTCCCCTGTGTCCTCCGTGGTAGATAGTTGTCGTCGTGATTTCGCAAGGCGGCATCACCCCTTGACGGCGCCCGCGGTCAGCCCCGCAACGAAGAAGCGCTGGAGGCAGACGAACGCGGCGATGACGGGCAGCAGGCCGATGAAGGCCGCGGCGGCCAGCAACTGCCAGTCGGTTTCGTACGCGCTCTGAAAACTGAACAGGCCGAGCGGCATCGTGTACCGCGCCTGCGAATCGAGCAGCACCAGCGCGAGCGAGAACTCCGACCAGTAGGCCGCGAGGTTGAAAATCGCGGCGGCGCCCAGGCCGGGCGCGACGATCGGGAGCGCGATGGTCCAAAGCGTGCGGCCGCGGGACGCGCCGTCGAGCAGCGCCGCCTCGAACAAAGCGCGGGGCACTGCGTCGAAGAAGCTTTTCAGCACCCATACGCTGAACGGCACCTGCATCGCCGCGTACACGAGAATCAACCCTCGGTGCGTGTCGATGAGCCCAAGACGCTCGATGACACCGTAGATCGGCACGAGCAGAATCACCGGCGAGAGCATCTGGACGGCCAGGAGTGCGTTGAGGAGCGCGCGGCGGCCGTGGAACCGCTCGCGGGAGAGCACGTACGCGGCAGGAATGGAAACCGCGAGCGTCGCGACTGCGGCCAGAACGGCGACCACCGTGCTGTTCCAGAGGTACCAGGGCACCTGCGTTCGCGCGAGCGCGAACCGGTAGTTGGCGAACGAGGCGCCCGCGGGAATCCATCGCGGCGGGTACTCGTACACGCCCGCCTTGTTCTTCAGCGACAGCGAGAACAACCACAATTGCGGGAGCAGGAACGCGGACACGGCGGCGGCCAGCCCGACGCCCAAAGCGACCTGCCGTCGTCGTCTGATCGTCATCGAATGGTTTCCGTGGCGCCGCGCATAATCAGGCGGCCCGCCGCCCAGGCGAGGGACAGGTTCACCACCAGCATGACGACAGCAACGGCGGCCGCCCGGCCGGCATCGAGATCGAAGAACCCGAGCCGGTACATGAACAGCGAGATGACCTCCGTGTGACGCGCGGGTCCGCCGCCCGTGAGGGGGATGATCAGATCGAACGTATTGAACGACGCAATCGTGATCAGCACGAGATTCAACACGATGACGGGCGCGAGCTGTGGAAGGAGCAGCCACCGCAGACGCTGCCATGCCGACACGCCCTCGAGGTCCGCGGCTTCGTGCAATTCGCGCGGCACGCGCTGCAGTCCCGCGTACTGCAGGATCATGCTGAAGGCGCAGCCACGCCACACGTTGGCGGCAATCACGGAGATCAACGCGAGCGTTGGAGACGAGATGAGCGGCAGCGGTCCCAGGCCGAGGCGCGACAGGTAGTAGTTCACAATGCCGGAGCGGTTCTCGATCAGGAGAATCTTCCACAACACGCCGACGAGCACGCCAGGAATCACCCAGGCGCTCACCACCGACACACGAGCCACGAGCGTCCCGGGCGCGCCGCGCCGCCTCGCGGCGTCGATCAGCCACGCAAGCCCGAAGCCGATCGCAAGCTGGAACATCACCGAGCTGGCGACGAAGATGGCGGTCACGCCGACCATGCCGTAGAACGACGCGTCGCCGACGAGGTTTCGGTAGCTGCCGAGGGTGTACGAATAGCGGCTGCCGGCGACGCTGCTGTCGGTGAGCGACAGTCGAATGAGATCGAGCATCGGATAGAGCAAGACCAGCGTGACGAGCGCGATCGCCGGCAGCGCCCACCAGAGCGATGCGGCGCCGCTGCGGCGTCCGCGCCAGAAGAGCGCGCCGGGCAGCAGAATGGCCGCCACCATTGGCAGCCAGGCGATCGGATCGACTCGCGCCGACGTGCCGGCAGTTGCGCGCGTGGACAGCCGCGCGTAGTCGGCGGTCACCGCCGTCCATGCGTCGTTCAGGGCAGCATCCGGCGACGTCGCGCCGGAGACCACGGCGCCGATGGCGAGTTGAAGATGCCGGGAGATCGACGGATAGATTGGCACCGTCGGCCGCGCGTGGCCGTCGACGAGCATCTCGCCGAAGCGGCGGTACCACCGGTCCTGGCTGAAGATGGGAAAGTCCCGGTACACGCTGCGGCGTACCGGCAGGTGACCTGTGGCCTCGCTGATCCTCGCCGCGTGGGCGGGCGCTTCGACCGTCCGAATGAAATCGATCGCGGCGCGCTGCCGTTCCGGGTCGCGCGTGAAGACAACCCATACCCAGCCGCCCGTGCCGGTGGATCGCGTCGCGGCATCGGCCTGAGGGATGGGCGCGATGTCCCACTTGGCGAACTCCGCGGGCGGGAGCCCGGTTTCGAGATCCTTGAGCTGCCAGTTCCCCCCGAGAAACATGGCGACGTCGCCCGCAATCGCGGCGCCAGTCAGCTGCTGGTAATCGTTGTTGCCGAGAACAGTGCGTGGCGACGCCCCACGCTGAATCGTGTCGCGCAGGAAGCCAAGCATCCGCAACATCGCGGCGCGGTTCGCGCCTTCGCCGAAGATCGGACGGCCGTCGCGGTCGACGAGCTCGCCTCCCTGCGCCCAGAACATCGCGAGATGGTCGAAGACGGTCGCTTCCCATCGGCCAGCGTTGTACAGGTACCCGGCCACGTGCTGCTCGCGCGACACGCGGCTCGCGGTCGCCAGCAGGTCGTCCCACGTGCGTGGCGGCGCGGGCACCAGATCCTTGCGATAGAAGAGCACGCGGCAGTCGGTTTCGTGCCACAACCCGTACACGTGCCCGGCGCGATCCGACAACGTCTGGATCGTGAAGGGCAGCAGGTCCGCCCGGTCCTCGGCGGGCCAATAGGCATCGAGTGGCTGCACGTCGGAGACGAGCAGCGGCAGCCAGAAACTGTCGATGGATGCGACGTCCGGCAATCGATTCGCCGCGGCCGCCAGCTGCAGTTTCGCTTTGTGCAGCTCGAGGCCAGGCATGACGGAGACGCGCAGCTGCACGTCGCGGTGCGCGCGCGCCCAGTCGTCGAAGACCGCGGTGAACGCGGATGCGATTGCGGGCCGTGCGGCAAGGTGCGAATAATCCTGTTGCGCCCAGACGCTGAGAGTCAGCGGCGCATCGGGATATCCGACACGGACTGGTGTGACGAGATCCTGCGCACGGCCGGCGGATGCACACGCGAGCACGAGTGCGAGGGCGAGCACGACGCGCACGGCCCAAATTATATGTCTCCGTCTATGGCCGCTGTTCGCCACCGCCGCCGAGAATCGTCACCTCCGAGATGCTCAGTCCAGGCCGCCCGCCACGCGACTCCACCAGGCGGTTCATGTCGTTCCAAATCGCGCGAATCTCGGCGGGAGCTGCATCGGGAATGCCGGCGTCTCGCCACGTGAAGATGTCCACGAAGTACGTATGATTTCCGCTCTCGGTCGCGCGGATGGTGAGGTGCGGCGCGTCGAGCACCAGATGCAGCCGGCGCGCAGTCTCCCAATGACGCGCAAGCACGCCGGCGAGCGCCGCTTCGCCTCCGGGTTTGGCATGAAGCGTCACCATGACTGTTTCGGGTACATCAGTGTCGCCGTGCGTGCCCGCAGCCGCCTGGAGCTCGGCGCCCGTGGACAGAATCATCATCACTGCCGCGTATCGGACGAGATGTCGTGCCGTCATCGGACCCTCCTCGAAACGCCCGAACGATTCGTCGGGCTGCTGAACGCACGGTCATTGATTCGGATTCCAGAAACCGACGACTGAACAGATTCGGCCGTCTGGACTGAGTGTGAAGACGTTCGTTCCGCGAGCTCGGTCGCTGCCGTCGGCTCCACGAGCGACCCAGTCCGCGAGCACCGTGCCCTGACAGTGACGCACGTCGCCCTGACGACCCGTGCGCATGCCCGGCATGAAACGCTGTGCGGCGGCGATGTGGGGCAGCAGATCCGCGATGCCATCCGTATGGCCGTATCGATCGCGAAAACGGAGGTCGGGCGTCGCCACTCGACCGAGCGCGTCGGCCCGACGTGCCGCATCGGGTTCGGCCCATGCGTCGAACCACGCATCAACGGTCTCTGTCGCACCCGCGGCGACCGCGTCGGCGACGAGGTTGCCAAAGAGCGCAAGCTGGTAGCGCCAACCCTGAACGTGCTCGTCCCGAACAGCCGCTTCGGCGAATTCATGTGTCAGGTGGAGTCGTGTGCCCGCGAGATCCTCCTCGAGTCGGATGGTGACCTTCGACGCGCCGGCTGGAATCGGTTTGCCGCTGACATATCCATAGGTAAAAACGATGCGCGCGGGCGGCTGCACCTCCACGACGTCGCCGGACACTTCAGTCCCATCCGGATAACGAATCCGAAGCCGGCCGCCCGGCCGCGCGTCGATCGTTGATCCGGCCCCCCACCATGCGGCCCATCGCGGCGTCTCGGTCAGGAAACCGAACACCGTCTCGCGTTCCGCGTTGATGGTCACGGTCCGTTCGAGCTGATAGGGCAGTGAGGACATGGCGTTACACCTTTCGCGTGAGGCGCCGGCGCCGCGGACGCGGGCCACGGCGAGACTGTTCGAGCTCGGCGGCCAGCTTCAGCCGCCACAACGCGTCGCTCCACATGTGTTCCAGCATCTGCCCGACCGGGCCCAGCGCCTCGGGGCGCGCCCGATACAGCCGCGACGTGCCGTCGGCGCGGCCGCGCAGCAGCCCGGCGGCGGTCAACGAACGCAGCTGCAACGAGATGGCGCCGAAGGTGACGTCGGGCAGGGCCCGATGAATGTCTCCAGCGCTCAGTTCCCGATCCCAGACGAGCCGGAGGATTTCCTGCCGCCGCGGCGACACGATCGCTTTGAGCACAGCCGGTTCCGCGATCAGCGTCATGCCAATACTTTAGATTAAACTAAAATATAGGTCAAGCGTGCGCCCGGATCGCCCTGGCCGGTGTCTAACCCGTCATGATTCTGCGCCGCCTGCCCGTCGCGTGTGTGCTCGCCATGATCTCGCCGGCCATCGCCTGCGGACCAACTGTGGACCTCACCACCGCCTTGCGGCTCGAGGCGGTCTCGACGTTCTGGGTGGATGTCGCCGAACAGCCGGGCAGCAACAAGATCGTGCCGGCGGTGTCCTTCAAGCTCACAAACGCGTCGGACCAGACCCTCGCGCCGCTGCAGGTGAATGCGATTTTCCGCCGCGTGGGCGCCGACGAGGAGTGGAGCAACGCGATGCTGACCGCAGCCGGGTCCGGCGGCCTCGCGCCGTCCGCGACCACCGACCGGTTGTTGATCAAGGGACAGCTGGGATACACGGGAACCGATCCGCAGTGGGCGATGCTCGAGAACTCGCACTTCGTCGACGCCAAGGTCGACCTGTTCGCGCGCTATGGCTCGCAGCAGTGGACGCGGATCGCCGAATATCAGATCGCGCGCAAGATCGTCGAGCGCTAATGACGCCAGGCGATCGGCGAGATACAACCGCCGGCGCGGCTATAATCGGTCCGGACCAGCTGGACAGGTGACCGAAGCGCCGTACCGATTCTTGCGGGCGCGAGCCGAGCGCACGATCGCCGCCACTCGCGTGGCCATCGCGGCGTTTTCGCTGTACGCGATCTGGCTCGATCCCGCCGAGCCGACGCGGTTCACGCAGCTCACCTACTCGCTGCACCTCGTTTACATTCTGTATTCGATCGCCCTCGCTGCCGTCATGTGGCATCGCCCCAGTACCGGGTGGCTTCCGATGGCGACGCACGTGGTCGACATCTTCGCGTTTTCGATCTTCCAATACCTCACGCTCGGCCCGTCCAGCCCGTTCTTCACGTATTTCATTTTCTCGCTCTTCTGCGGCGCCGTTCGCTGGGGCTGGCAAGGCGTGCTGGCGACGGCGCCCGTCGTCGTGATCGCCTTCATCACGATGGCCGCGTCGATGAGCTTCACGCTCGGCGCAACCGAGTGGGAGCTCAATCGATTCATCATCCGCGTCGGTTATCTCGTTGTCGTGGCGGTGCTCCTCGTCTATCTCGGGCAACACGAGGCGCGGTTGCGCGACGAAATCAGACGCCTGGCCGGATGGCCGACCACCAGCGGCGGCGATGCGGCCGCCGCGATCAAGCGCGTCCTCGAGCACGCTGCCGGGATTTTCGAAGCCGGGCGTGTCGTCGTCATCTGGGAGTTCGACCAGGAACCTCGCGTGCAGATTGCCTCGTGGACAGCGGACGACTTCTCGCTGAAGCAGCACTCGTCGGCCGAATTCGACCCCTGGGTGCCCGACCATTTGACGCACAGAACCTTTCTCTGGAATCAAGTGTCGACACCGCCCGCCACGCTGACCGTGACGCGCGGCAAAGCCGTCTCGTCGTGGGACGGCGCCCCGGTCCACCGCGGACTTTCGGCGATTGTCGGACCCGCAACGCTGGCCTCCGCCCCGTTCCACACGGAGCGAGTGACAGGGCGGGTATTCTTCGGCGACCTTGGTGAGACCACCGTGGAGCTCCTGCCGCTGGTCGCAGTCGTCGCCAGGGAAATCGGCGCGTCGGTCGATCAGCGAGCGATCGACGATCGGGCGCGTCAGCTTGCGATTCGCGAGGAGCGCATCCGCGTTGCGCGTGATTTGCATGACGGCGTGCTGCAGTCGCTGACGGGCGTCCGGCTCGAGCTGCAAAGCCTAGCGGGTCAGCTGGGCAGCGATTCGCTCGATCAGACGCGCGAGCGCCTCATGACGATTGAGCGTGCTCTGGCCACCGAGCAGCGCGAGCTCCGTTTCTTCATCGAAGATTTGCAGCCGGAGCAGCACGGGATCCGCGCAGGCGGCACGCTCGCCGCGCGACTCGAGGAGCTGAAAGAGCAGCTGGCGGCGCAGTGGAAGACGCCGGTTTCGCTGCGATTCACCGGCCCGTCGACCGTGCTGCCAAGCGAGATCGAACAAGCTGTCCCGCGAATGGTGCACGAGGCGGTTGTCAATGCGCTGAGGCACGGCAGGCCGTCGCGCGTGTCCGTCACCCTTCAACGCCACCAGGACGGCCTGCACGTCATCGTCACCGACGATGGACATGGGTTTCCGTTCGAAGGGCAATACAATCACGCGATGCTCGTCCAGAACAATCTGGGCCCGGTGAGTCTTCGGGAACGCGTTGCGTCCCTCGGCGGCGAGGTCTCGGTGGAGTCGAGCTCGTCCGGATCGAAAGTGGAAATCCATCTGCCCGTGGCCGCGCACGTGTGACCATGCCAATCACACTCGTCCTCGCCGACGACCACCCGATCGTCCTCCAGGGCCTGCAGCGGCTCTTCGAGCAGGATTCGACTTTTGAAGTTCTCTCCTCGTGCAGTGGCGGCGAGGAAGCCATCGAGGCGGTCCGACTCGGCCGTCCCGACGTCCTCGTCCTCGACCTCAAAATGCAGGATCGGCATGGCCTTGACGTGCTGCGCGTGCTCAGGGCGGAAGGGCGCTCGTGCCGCACCGTCATCCTGACTGCTGCGATGCGCGACGACGAAGTGGCGGCGGCGGTGGAGCTCGGCGTCGCAGGCATCGTGCTGAAGGAAGCGCCTCCGGCAGCGCTCATCGCGTGCGTGCGCGACGTTCATCGCGGTGGACAATGCATCGATCGCGAGACGCTGGCCCTCGCCCTTGGCAGCGAAGCCGCCCGCCAACACAACAGCAGCGGCTCGCCGCTGACGCCGCGCGAGGCCGAGATCGTCCGCCTGGTCGCACAGGGCCTCCGCAACAAAGAGCTGGCGAACCGGCTGTCGATCACGGAAGGCACCGTCAAAATCCATCTCCACAACATTTACGACAAGCTGGGCGTCGACGGCCGGCTCGAGCTGGTGCTGTGCGCCCAGCAGAAGGGCCTCGTCTAGAAGGATGCGTCTGCTGCTGTGCCTGGTGCTCGCAGGACAGGCGACCGGCGGTGAACCCGAGCGGCTGGCCGACGCCGTGCTCGCCGGTCGCGCGGTCGTTGTCCAGAAGCTGATCGCCGCGGGCGCGAACGTCAACGAGCCTGACGACAGCGGGATGACGCCGTTGATGGTGGCCGCCGCCGAGGGCCACACAGCTATTGTCCGAGCGCTGATTGCGGCCGGCGCCGACGTCAACGGAAAAGATCGCGACGCCATCACGCCCCTGATGCGGGCTGCGGCGTCCAACCGCGTCGATGCCGTCAAGCTGCTGCTCGCGAGCGGCGGCGATCCGAGCGCGCGGATGCGCGACGGTGCGACCGCGCTCACGGCAGCGGCGTTCGGCGGGTATCTGGACGTGGTGAAGCTGTTGCTCGACCGCCGCGCCGATGTCGATGCGGCCGACCAGCAAGGGCGCACACCGCTCATGGCGGCCTCGCTGAATGGCCATGCGGCCGTCGCGCAGGCGCTGTTGACCGCGGGTGCGAAGGCGCGAGCGGCGGATGCCGTCGGCGGCACCGCGCTCAGATACGCTGTGGCGAAGGGCCATGCCGACGCGGTGGACCTCTTGTCGAAAGCCGGCGCGCCATGGGGCGACGCGGAATTGACGATCGTGGCCGAAGGGTGTCACACAGACGTCGTGGATCTGCTGATCAAGAGCGGCGGCAACGCGAACGCGGCGCGAGATGGACGCACAGTGCTGATGCTGGCCGCGGCCGGCGGCTGTGCGGGTGTGGTCCGTCCGCTGCTCGCGGCCGGCGCGAAGGTCAACGCCACCGACAGCACCGGCCGCACGCCGTTGATGGATGCCGCCGCCGCAGGATCATTCGAGGTCGTCCAGCTTCTGCTCGACCGGGGCGCCGAGCCCGACGTCATGGATTCGCTCGATCGCACGGCGTTGATGTTCGCGGAGTTGTCGCGGCAGGACGACGTGATCGACCTGCTGAAGAAACGAGTAAGGAAGTAATGAAGAGCCTGTGTAAGGTCGCCGCGAAAAGCGCGCAGGCGATTCTGCTGCTGGGCGGCGCGGTGGCCGCGCAGACCGCGCCGCAGCAGATTGTCGTCGGGAGCCCGGCCATCACCGCGAATCAGCCGATCCCGAAGGATTACACCGCAGACGGGCGAAACGTGTCGCCGCCCCTCGAGTGGACCAATGTCCCGGCGTCGACGAAAGAGCTCGCCGTGATTTGTGAGGATCCGGACGCGGGCAATCCGCCGCCGTTCGTGCACTGGGTGATCTACAAGATTCCCGCCACGGCAAAAGGGCTGCCCGAGAACATTCCGTTCGAGCCTGGCGCGCCCATGCCCGCCAGCGTCGCCGGTGCCATTCAAGGTGTTTCCGGGTTTCGCCGTCCCATCTACCGCGGCCCCGCGCCTCCGCCGGCCAAAGTGCACCACTATCATTTCGTCGTATATGCGCTCGACGCGGATCTCGGGCTCAAGCCGGGTCTGAGTCGAGTGGATTTGCTGACGGCTATTCAAGATCACATCGTCGGACGCGGCGAGCTCGTCGCCACGTACGAGCGCAAGTAGGACGGTTCGGCAACCATCCCTGGCGGAGAACGGAGCGAACAATGACGTTCATCTCGCGGCGCGATCTCCTGAAGCGGGCGGGCGTTGTCGGTGCGGCGGCCGCCGTCGCCGGGCCCGACGTCGCGCGACGGGTTGCGGCGAGCAATGAGGCGCTGGAGCACCAGGTTGCCGCCGGGGCGCAAGCATCCGCGGTGCCCGGACGCGAGCCGCTCGAACACCTGACCGCCGCCGAGTCGGATACCCTTGAAGCGATCGTCGCCCGGCTGATTCCGACCGACGCCCATGGTCCCGGGGCGACTGAGGCGCGCGCGGCCCACTACATCGACCGGGCGCTTGGAGGCGCGCTGGCGTCTTCCCGTCAGGCCTACACGGCCGGGCTCGCGGCGCTCGACCGGTACGCGCGTTCGTCGCGGGGCGCACCGTTCGCGCAACTGTCGCAGACCGATCAGGACTCGGTGCTCATCGACGTCGAGACCGGCGCGGCAACCGGTTTCACGGGGAGTTCCGCCGTGTTCTTCAACCTCGTTCGAGCGCACACCTGGCAGGGGACATTCGGCGATCCGTACTACGGCGGCAATGCGAACTTCGTCGGCTGGGACCTGATTGGGTATCCGGGAATTCGCACGATCGTCTCGGCCGAAGATCAGCGGCGTCTGGAGCGAAACGAGCTCAAGCCCAATCACAAGTCGGCGTACGACACCGACATGTTCAACAAGGCGACGGCGCGCAACATGGGCCAGCGCCGTGGCGATGGGGAAGGAGCGTAGACGTGGCGACCAGGCTGAAGGACACCGACGTCGTCATCGTAGGACTCGGGGCGGTCGGCGGCGTGGCGGTGCTTCCGCTCGCCCAAGCGGGCATCAATGTGGTCGGTCTCGAGGCCGGAACGTGGTTGACGCGGCGCGATTTCGCGCCCGACGAGATTCGAAACAACATCCGCGACTGGCCGATGGCCGTGCAGAAGGCGAACGGGGAAGTGCCGACGTCGAGAGCCAACGCGTCGGCGCAGGCCAACCGGTTTGGCAGCCACCCCATGATGAACGCGGTTGGCGGCACGGCGCTGCACTACTGGGCGCAGAGCTGGCGGCTGAATCCCTGGGACTTCAAGGTGGTGACCGAAACGAAAAGGCGGTACGGCGCCTCGCGCATTCCCAAAGGATCGACTGTAGAAGACTGGCCCTTTGGGCTCGACGAGCTCGAGCCGTACTACGACAAGGTGGAATACGAAGTCGGCGTGTCCGGGCAGGCGGGCAACATCAACGGAAAAATCGATCCGAAAGGCAATCCGTTCGAGGGACCGCGCAAGCGGCCGTATCCCATGCCGCCGCTACGCGGCACCGAATTCCTCGACAAGATGGCGGCGTCGGCGCGCTCGCTCGGCTGGCACGCGTTTCCCGGTCCGGCTGCGATCAACTCGCGGCCGTACCAGAACCGCTCGGCGTGCCTGTATCACGGGTTCTGCAACAAGGGCGGGTGTCACGTCGACGCGAAGAACAGCCCGCTCGTCACGTCGATTCCGCGCGCGCAGGCGACGGGCCATCTGCAGGTCGTGACGCGTGCGCACGTCACGCGGATCGAGGTTGACGGCGAAGGCCGCGCGACCGGCGTGACCTACGTCACCGACGGCGTCGAGTATTTCCAGCCGGCGAGGGTTGTGCTCGTGGCCAGCCACACGTACGAAAATATCCGTCTGCTGTTGCTGTCGAAGTCGAAACCGTATCCGAACGGCCTCTCGAACAATCACAAACAGGTGGGCCGCCATTACTTCAGCCATCATCAGGGCGCGCCCGTGTCGGCGCTGTTCCCATTCAACCTGAACAGCTGGTACGGCACGCCCTCGCAGGGCATGGCCGTGGACGACTGGGCGGACGACAACTTCGATCATGCGGGTCTCGATTTCATCGGCGGCGGCAACCTCTGGGTGTACTCCGACAGGCGGCCCATCGCGGCGGCAAACGGCAGCACATGGGGCAGGGCGCCGAATTGGGGATCAGCCTGGAAGGCGTTCATCCGCGAGAACGCCGACCGCAGCAACACGTCGTACCTGCAGAAGACGACGCTCCCGTACGAGGACAACTACGTCGATCTCGACCCGGTGGTGAAGGATCCGCTGGGCCTGCCGGTCTGCCGCATCACGGGGGAGTTCAAGGAGAACGAGCGCGCGATCGCCACATTCATCCAGGACAAGATGGAGCAGTGGTACAAGGCCGCGGGTGCGATTGACGTGTCCAAAGGCCCGGTTGGCGGCGCGATGGGGCCGTCGACACACGCATACGGCGGCACGCGCATGGGCGACAACGTCGAAACAAACGTGGTGAATCGATGGGGGTTGTCGCACGAAGCGCCGAATCTTGGCGTGCTTGGCGGATCCGTCATGGGCACGAGCGGCGCGCGCAACCCGACCCTCACAGCGCAGGCGCTTGCGTGGCGGACGGCTGAGTATCTGGTGAAGAACTGGAAGGCGATCGCCGGAGGGCCTATCAGTTGACGTTCCGTCAGGCTGATGGTGTCGCGGCCTGGTGACGATAAGAGGTTCGATGAAACCTCTTCGTTGCGCTCTTGTGCTGCTATTTCTAGCCGTCGGTGCCAGCTCAGCTCAGGCCGAGGGTTTTATCTCGCCGTTCCTCGGCTTCAACTTCGGCGGCGACGCCTCCAACTGCATCAGCCTGACGAACTGCGAAGACCGGCGGCTGAACTGGGGCGCCGCTTTCGGGAAGATGAACGGCGCTGTCGGGTTCGAGGAGGAGATCGCCTACTCGCCGGACTTTTTCGGAAAGACCGCGCTCGGCGACAACGCCGTCCTCACCCTGATGAGCAACATCATGGTGATCGTCCCGGCGGGCCCGGTCCAGCCGTACGGCATCATCGGGCTGGGCTTGATTCGGCCGCATGCGACGTTCAACGCAGCCAGCCTGGCGCTGAACAAGAACGCGCTCGGCTACGACATCGGCGGCGGCATCAACATCTTCCTCACGCACGGCTTCGGCGTGCGCGGCGACATCCGGCACATCCACTCGTTTCAGAGTCTCACACTCGGGATCTTCAACCCGGACAAGCTGGATTTCTGGCGCGGCAGCGCCGGTCTGACGTTCCGGTTCTAATCAGCGAAAGCCCGCCGACTCCGTCAGCTGGATCGATCCGACGATGCGGTCGAAGATGCTGCGGTACGATGAGAAGCTCTCCTGCGGCGCGACCCCGACGGCGTAGAAGAGGCTGCCGTCGCGCAGCTGTGTCGTGAACACCTCGACCCCTTCCCACTGACCCGTCGCCTCGGACGTATTCGACAAGAGGGTGCGCATGCCCGCGCGGCCGTCAATGTTGATCCGCTCGCTCCGCGATTCCCGGCTCAGGCTCGGATTTCCCTGGGCCATCGACTGGATAAGGGTTTCCGTCGCGTCCTGAAGGTTGCGGCCTTGGTTACGCGCAACCCCGATTTCCATGCCGTGCGTGAACACACTCCGTCCCTGGTAATCACCGTACGCGCCGTCGGGTGCGAACGTCACGCCGTTGTTCCCCTGAATTTCCTGCCAGTTCGACGGCACGCTCACCCGGAACACGTTTCCGACTGAATATGAACGGAAGTTGCGCGAGGGTTGCTCGACGCGGCCTCCGGGGATTCGTGCGGTGCGTCCCGAGGTACCCGTCGGCTGGCCGTTTCGCGTATTGCGTGTCGCCTGTTCAGTCGTGGGTGCCGGCGACAGGCTGCGAAGATGCGCCTGCACCTGCTCGAAACCGCGCGTTTCGCGGATCGGATTCTCGACGCGAAGCGCCTGCGCTTCTCGCGTGATGTACTCCGAGCGATTGCCGGGGTTGGGGTGGTCGCTGAGCCACTCGGGACCGCCGGATCCGCCCTGCTTCTCGATCGTTCGGAACATGCTCGCCATGTCGCGCGGGTCGTAGCCCGCGCGCGCCATGATGTGCGCGCCTTCGATGTCGGCCTGACGTTCGTATTCGCGGCCGAACCGCAGGAATGCCGTGCCGAGGCCGAACTGCGAGCCCTGCGAAATCACCTGTCCCCAGCCGCCGCCGATGATCGACCCGAGCACGGCGCCCGCAATCTGGCCGATCTCATACTTCGTCGCCTTGCTGGCCTGCGCGGTGCCGTGGCGCAGCACGACGTGGCTCAGCTCGTGCGCCATCACGCCGGCGACTTCGCCTTCTGACTTTGCCGCCTGGATCATGCCGCGGTTGACGAACATCGGTCCGCCAGGCAGTGCGAACGCGTTGATTTCGCGAACGTTGACCACGTCGAAGCTGTAGCGGAATTCCGGATGCCGCACCTCGGCTGGAATCGCGGCGACGAGTCGCCGGCCAATGTCCTCCACATAAGAGGTCACCGCGTCGTCGCGCATGACCGGGAGCTGCTGCCGGGCTTCTGCCGCGGCTTTCAGCCCTAACTCGACGTCCTGGGCTGGCGTGTAGCTGTTTTTCGGCGGCGTAATCTGCGTTTGCGCGGTCGCGAGCACCGAAGAGAGGACGAGCGCGACGGCCGCACTCGAACGGATTGAGATAGTTGGGAGCCTCGTCATGATGATCTCAGTGTGCAAAAGCTACACCGCGATTGTACGCCCGCACGAGCTGGGGCTGGCCTGGTTTTCGCTAGTCGACCTGATCTGGGGGGTGACGATATGCCTGAAGCGACGATGACGCGGACCAAGGAAGCCCCGACCACGCGCGAAGAGCTCATCGACTTGCTGAACGAAGATCTGGCGCGCGAATACCAAGCCATCATCGCGTACGTGGTGTACTCGCAAGTGCTCAAGGGCGCTGAGTACATGACGATTGCGCAGGAGCTCGAGAAGCACGCGGGCGAGGAGCTGCGCCACGCAATCACCATCTCGAAACATATCGACTATCTCGGCGGGATGCCGACCACCATGCCGCTGCCGGTCGCGCAGTCCGACAAGGCGACCGTCATGCTGCGCGCCGATCTGGACAACGAAAACAACACGATCCGCGCGTACCGCGAGCGCGTCCGCCAGTGCGAAGCGCTCGGCGAATACGCGATCGCCGAGGACATCCGCGAGATCCTGCGTCAAGAGCAGGAGCATCAGATCGATCTCGCCACTGCGCTCGGCGAAGATCCGCCGGACGTCTCGCGCCGGTGACCAGACCACCCGCCGGCGCCAAGCAAGGGGAAAAGGTCAAGGACTATCCACAGCTCAGTATCCGCGTGCCGCTCGAATTCAAGGCGCGGCTGAATGCGCTCAGTGCCGTCACGGGACTGGCGCAGTGGCGCGTCATCATCGAAGCGATCGACTGCTTCTTTCAGGACCTCCCGCCTGGCGACCGTGAGCTGGTGAACGGCCTGAGTGAGCGCCTGATGCGCGCAGGCTAACCTGGCCGCTTTCGGGCCACGCCCTGCGCTGATCAGCTATAATCCGGCCACATGTGGACCAAGATGATGTCGGGGCCGCGGAAGAAAGCCCCGAAGACAATTGCGGTGATCGATCCCGATCGCTGTTTCGGTGCGTTCGCGTGCTCGATTTGCCAGGCCGCCTGTCCGGTGGCCGGCTGCATTGTCGAAGAGCCCGATCGTGACGGCCGGATGGTGTGCGCGGTGCGCGCCGATCTCTGTATCGGGTGCGGGCTGTGCGTGACGCTCGGCAATCCCACCGCGCCTCAGCAGCGCGAGTTCGGCTGCCCACCGGACTACGACGCGATCAACATGATGCCGTTCGAGGAAGTGGTCAAGCTGCTGCAGGAGTCTGAATCTGCCGAGGCTCGGCCCCCAGCGTCTAGCCTCTAGCCTCCAGCCTCTTCGCGGACACCGCTTGCGCATACCTCGAGGGCAGGCGGTGGTCGATCTTCGACGCAATGAAGGCGGATGCCTCGCTCAGCGCCTCCAGCGACACGCCTGTTTCCACGCCTAATCCGTTCAGCATGTAGATCAGATCGTCGGTGGCCAGATTGCCCGCCGCCCCTGGAGCGTAGGGGCAGCCGCCGAGGCCGCCGGCGGACGCATCGAACGTCGTGACGCCGTACGGAAGCGACGCCAGGACATTGGCGAGCGCGGTACCGCGCGTGTCGTGGAAGTGCAGGGCAATGCGATCGACCGGCACCTCGGTCAGCACGGCATCGAGGACGGACGGGACCTGGCCCGGATGCGCGATGCCGATCGTGTCGCTGATCGCCACTTCGAAGACGCCCAACGCGGCCAGGCGTCCGGCGACCTGCGCGACCCGTTCGGGCGCGACGTCGCCTTCGAAGGGGCAGCCGAACGCCGTCGAGAGGTACCCGCGCACGCGCATGCCCGCGGCGATCGCCCGATCGCATACCTGCTTGTAGCTCGCCAGCGATTCGTCGATGGTCTGGTTGATGTTCTTGCGGCTGAACGTGTCGCTCGACGCTGCAAAGACGGCGATCTCGCTGACGCCTGCGGCCATGGCCCGTTCGAGGCCCGGGAGGTTCGGCACGAGCGCGCTGTAGCGGGTTCCCGATCGCCTGGTAATGCCGGCGAACACTTCCGTCCCGTCCGCCATTTGCGGAACCCACTTCGGGCTGACGAAGGCGGACACCTCGATGACCGGAAGACCGGCGGCGCTCAAGTGATCGATGAATGCGATCTTGTCCGCGGTCGACACGACGACGTGCTCGTTCTGCAGGCCGTCGCGCGGTCCGACCTCCACAATGGTGATGTGACGCCCGCGGAAATCCTGCATCACTGGCCTAAACTCTGTGATGGAGCGGTTCGCATCATTCCAATTCGACCAACGCCTGATCCGCCTGCACGAGCTCGCCGGTGCTGCACAGCACGGCGGCAACGACCGCATCGCCGGGCGCCCGGACAGGCAGCTCCATCTTCATCGCCTCGAGCAGCACGAGGACCTCGCCCTTCTGGACGGCCGCGCCCGGCTTCGCATGAACCCCGAGGACCGTTGCCGGCATCGGCGCCGACAGGGTCTGCTTTGCCGTCGAACGGTGGCCCCGCGCGCGCGATGGAGGACTGCCGCTGGTGATGTTCGCGCGAAAGACGCGGCCATTCCAGAACGCCCAGCGGTCGTGAGGCGGACCGGCGACGTACACCATTTCCGAACGGCCCTCGATCTCCACGCGATACACTCCGTCGCCGATTCGCGTCACGGCTGCCATGGATCCCAATCGCGGCGCGGGTCGGCGCTCGCCGTTCGCAGTGTGTCGCGATGGGCGAGGATCGCGGCGCGCACCTGAAGCGGCACCGTTGGGTCTTCCTCCTCCGCGAGCGCGGCGCCTTCGCGATCGACGAATCCCGTGTCGAACGCACCGGCAATCAGCTGCGGGTGATCCAGGATCCGTAGAAGAAACGGAATGTTGGTCCGGACGCCCAGAATCGGAAACGCACGCAGCGCTGCCGTCAGCCTCGCGATCGCGAGGCGGCGGGTTTCGGCCGTTGCGATGACTTTCGCGATCATCGGGTCGTAGTGGATCGACACCTCGCCGCCCTCTGCGACGCCGGAATCGACGCGCACACCCGGGAGGCGCGGCTCGCGATAGAGGAGCAGCGGCCCGGCTTGCGGCAGGAACTCGCGGGATGGATCCTCGGCGTAGATCCGCCCCTCGATGGCGTGACCGCGCCGGCTCAGGCTCTCCTGCGTCCACGGCACCGGCTCTCCCGACGCGATGAGCAGTTGCGCGCGAACCAGGTCGACTCCAGTCACCTGTTCGGTCACCGCATGCTCTACTTGCAGCCGTGTGTTCATCTCGAGGAAGTAGAACGATGTGCCTTCCACGAGGAATTCAATCGTGCCGGCGTTTCGATAGTTCGCCGCCCGCGCCGCGGCAATCGCCGCCGCGGTCATGCGTCCGCGCAGGTCGGGAGTCATCGCGGGCGACGGCGATTCTTCGAGCACTTTCTGATGTCGGCGCTGCACGGAACAGTCGCGTTCGAACAGGTGCACGACGTGACCGTGATCGTCGGCGACGATCTGGATCTCGATGTGGCGCGGCGATTCAATCAGCCGTTCGACGTACAGCGTGCCATCGCCGAACGCGGCTAGGGCTTCGCGGCGGGCAGCCTGAATCGCGGCCAAGATCTCACCCGGCTCGCGCACGCGGCGCATGCCCTTGCCGCCGCCGCCGGCGGAGGGTTTGACGAGCGTCGGCAGACCGAGACGGTCGATTGCCCCCCGGACTCCGGCATCCGATTGATCGTCGGGTATCTCGCCGGGCACGACCGGCACGCCGGCGGACGCCGCCAGGCGTCGCGCCTGGATCTTCGATCCCATCTGCCTCAGTACGGCCGCCGGCGGACCGACGAACACGAGTCCAGCATCGACGCAGGCGGCCGCGAAAGAGGCGTTCTCGGACAGGAACCCGTACCCGGGATGGACGGCATCGGCGCCCGATGTCCTTGCGGCGTCGATGATGCGGGGAATGGCGAGATAGCTTTCGGATGCAGGCGCCGGTCCAATGGCGAGTGCCCGATCCGCTGCTGCCACGTGCGGGGCGTGAGCGTCGGCCTCCGAGTACACGGCGACGCTCTCGATATCCAGCGCCCGGCACGCGTGAGTGATGCGAATCGCGATTTCGCCGCGATTCGCGACGAGCAGGCGCTTGATCATGAATGCCGAATAAACCACAAAGGACACGAAGGACACAAAGGTTCGGCCTTCGCTGGTTTGATCCTTTGTGCTCTTTGTGTCCTTTGTGGTGAATGTGCTATTCGACCCACGTCGGCCTTCGCTTTTCGAGGAACGCCCGCAACCCTTCCTGACCTTCCGGCGAAACACGGCGCTCGGCGATGGCTGGAGCGGTGATGGGCATCGCGCCTTCGACTGAGCGGCCCCACACCGACGGAATGAGGGCCTTGGCCGCCGCGATTGCGTCGGGAGCGCTCGACAGCAACTCACTGACGTACGTGCCGACTGTGTTGTCCAGCTCATGGTTGGGGACGACTGTATGGACGAGGCCGATTTCTTTCGCGCGGGCGGCGGAGAACCGCGCGCCCGTCAGAAACAGCTCGCGCGCCGCCGATCGCCCGATCTTCGCCAGCACGAACGGCGAGATCACCGCCGGAAGAATCCCGAGCTTCACTTCGGTGAATCCGAACAGCGCCTGTTCGTCGGCGACGACGACGTCGCAGACCGCCGCCAGACCGGCGCCGCCGCCGAGCGCCACGCCGTGGATGCGGCCGATGAGCGGCACCGGCAGCTCGTTCAGCGACGCGAACATCCGCGACATCGCCATCGCGTCCTGCACGTTCTCGTCTTCGGTATACGTGATCGTCTTCGACATCCACGCCACGTCGGCGCCTGCGCAGAACGTCTTTCCGGCGCCGGCCAGCACGACGACGCGGACGTCCCGCCGCTCTGCCCGCTGGTGCGCGTCCGCCGCCCACGCGGTCAACTCCGCGATGACGTGCTCGTTGAATGCGTTGCGCACGTCCGGCCGATTGAGCGTGAGGTATTCGACGGGGCCTACAGTTGATGTCGTCAAGAACGAGTACGTCATGCCGTTTTCTTCGCGTCTTCGTGTCTTCGTGGTTGCATTTGTTACATTCGGAAAACCCCAAACCGCGGCTCAGGAATCGGCGCGTTGAATGCGGCAGACAGACCAAGCGCGAGCATCTGCCGCGTGTCGGCGGGGTCGATCACGCCGTCGTCCCACAGCCGCGCGGTCGAGTAATAGGGCGACCCCTCGTGCTCGTACTTCTCGAGAATCGGCCGGCGGATCGCCTCCTCCTCGTCGGCCGAAAACGGCTTCCCCTCGCGTGCAAGTTGATCGCGCTTCACCGTCGTCAGGACTGCAGCCGCCTGGGCCGCGCCCATCACCGAGATCCGCGCGTTGGGCCACATCCACAGCAGCCGCGGCTCGTACGCCCGGCCGCACATGCCGTAGTTCCCCGCCCCGAAGGATCCGCCGATGATGACCGTGAACTTGGGCACGACTGAATTCGCGACGGCGTGCACCATTTTCGCGCCGTCTTTGGCGATCCCTCCCCGTTCGTACTTGCTGCCGACGATGAAGCCGGTGATGTTCTGGAGGAAGACGAGAGGAATGCCGCGCAGATTGCAGAGCTCGATGAAGTGCGTCGCCTTCAGCGCCGACTCGGAAAACAGCACACCGTTGTTGGCGACGATGCCGACGAGAAAGCCGTGAAGACGCGCGAAGCCGGTGACGAGCGTCGCGCCGTACCGCTCCTTGAACTCATCGAAACGCGAGCCGTCGACCAGCCGCGCGATGATCTCGCGGACGTCGTACGGCTTGCGGCTGTCGGCGTTCACGATGCCGTGGAGCTCGGATGAGTCGTAGCGTGGGTCTTCGGGCGCGGTCATGTCCGCCGGAAGGTGCTTCACGAGGTTCAGCGTCGACACCACTGTGCGGCACATCTCCAGAGCCTGCTCATCGTCCTCCGCGAAGTAATCGGCGACGCCGGAAAACCGGGTGTGCACGTCCGCTCCGCCCAGCTCCTCCGCGGTCACGTCCTCACCGGTCGCCGCCTTCACGAGCGGCGGTCCACCCAGAAAGATTGTGCCCGTGCCCTTGACGATGATTGTTTCGTCCGACATCGCCGGCAGGTAGGCGCCGCCGGCGGTGCACGATCCCATGACGACCGCAATCTGCGGGATGCGCTCGGCGGACATGCGCGCCTGGTTGAAGAAGATGCGGCCGAAGTGATCGCGATCGGGAAACACGTCGGCCTGCAGCGGCAGGAACGCGCCGCCGGAATCGACGAGGTAGACGCACGGCAGGCGGTTCTGCAGCGCGATTTCCTGCGCCCGCACATGCTTTTTGACGGTGACGGGAAAGTACGTGCCGCCCTTCACAGTGGCGTCGTTGGCGACGATCAACACTTCGCGGCCCGACACGCGGCCGATGCCGGTGATGATGCCCGCGGCCGGCGCCTCGTCGTCGTACATCCCGAACGCCGCGAGGGGCGACAGCTCGAGGAAGGCGGAGCCGGGGTCCAGCAGGCGCTGAATGCGCTCGCGGGCGGGCAGCTTGCCCTGCTCGCGGTGCCGTTCGAGATACTTCGCGCCACCGCCGTCGCGCGTGCGACTCAGGTGCGTGCGCAGCTCGCCGACGAGCTGCTGCATGTGAAGCCGATTGGCCTGGAAAAGCGAATCGGCCGGATCGATGTGCGTGTCGAGGACAAACATGGCAATGGTCAGTGGTCAGCTGACATTACCATCCGCAGCAGTCCGTCTTGAACCCGCAGGCGGGGCACCGCCACACGGCATGCATCCGGTACAACTCGGCGCCACACCGTTCGCACAGCATTTTGTCCTCGGCCCTGGGCGTAACTTTGAGCGGCGAGATGGGGCGGACGAGCGGGCGCGGCGGAACGGGCTGCGACATGGCCGGGATTATCGCACTCTCGGCCGACCGTGCTGCGCCACCTCCGTCCCTGCTAGGCACCTCCGTCCCTGCTAGGCACCTCCGTCCCTGCCGCGGACCTCCGTCCCTCCTGGGCACCTCCGTCCCTGCCGGGAACCTCCGTCCCTGCCGGGCACCTCCGTCCCTGCCGCGGACCTCCGTCCCTGCTAGGCACCTCCGTCCCTCCCGCGTCCCTGCCGGGAACCTCCGTCCCTGCCGCGGACCTCCGTCCCTCCCGGGGACCCGACCACGCGTGAGCTCCAGGACGTCCATCAAGATCAATGCAGTCCCCGCCAGTCTCAGCCTGCGGTCTGTCTTAGTACAGGACGTCAGTCCTTTGTGTGTATTGACAGATTGCGCGTTTCCACTACACTTTTCTGTCATGAGCCTGAAACGCAAAAAGCGTGTCTTGGCAATAGACGACGAGCCGGCGATGACCGAGTGGCTGAAGATCCTGCTCGAGCACGCAGGGTACGAGGTGCGCACCGCGCTCATCGGCACGCGTGGCGAGGAGCTTTTCAGGACGTGGCACCCGGATTCCGTCATCACCGACATGATCCTGCCGGACATCGACGGGATCGAGCTCGTCCGCAAATTCAAACAACTCGACCCCGAAGCCGAGGTGATCGTCATCACCGGGCAGGGCAACATTCCCCGGTCGGTCGAAGCCGTGAAGGCCGGCGCGTTCGACTTCCTCGAGAAACCGGTCGACGCGGAGCGGCTGCTCGACAAGCTGGAAAAAGCGATCAAGCAGAAGACGCTCATCGACGAGAACGAGCAGCTCAAGGCCAAGCTCCAGGATCGCTACAAGTTTCAGAACGTGATCGGCAAGAGCAAGAAAATGCAGGAGCTCTTCGAGCTGATCGAAAGCGTGGCGGCCAGCGAGGCGAACATCCTCATTCAGGGCGAGAACGGCACCGGCAAAGAGCTCATCGCCAACGCCATCCATTACAACAGCAAGCGGTCGAAGGGCCCGTTCATCAAGATCAACTGCGCGGCCATTCCAAAGGATCTCATCGAGTCGGAGCTGTTCGGCTACAAGAAGGGTGCGTTTACGGGCGCATCGCTCGACAAGGAAGGTCTGTTCGAGATGGCCGAGGGCGGGTCGCTGCTGCTCGACGAAATCGGCGAGATGCCGTCGTACCTGCAGACCAAGCTGCTACGCGTCCTCCAGGAGCGCGAGTATCGGCCCATTGGCAGCGATCGCATCGTCCACGTCGACTTCCGGCTGATCTGTGCGACGAACATCGATCTCGACGCGGCGCTGCGCGACGGAAAACTGCGCGAGGATCTCTACTTCCGCATCAACACGATCACGCTGCGCGTGCCGCCCCTGCGCGAACGCACCGAAGATATCCCGCTGCTGTGCGATTACTTCCTGGAAAAGTTCCGGCAGCGCTATCAGAAGCATGTGAAGACGCTTGCGCCGTCGGTCTACCACCTCCTCATTCGCAACCGCTGGCCCGGGAACGTGCGGGAGCTCGAAAATGCGATCGAACGCGCGGTCCTGGTGGCGAAGGGCAGCGAAATCGCCGTCGCGGATCTGCCGGAGTCGATTCGCGAGGAATCGACCACGGCCACCGACTTCGTGATCCCGCCGCACCGCACGCTGGCGGAGATCGAAAAGATGGCGATTCTGCAGACGCTGCAGCGGACCAACTGGAACAAGCAGGAGGCCGCGCAGATTCTCGGCCTCTACCGCCCGACGCTCTACAGCAAGATGAAGAAACACGACATCCGCGATGCCGGCAAGGCGGCGCGGAGCTCCTCGGCGTCGGGGACACCCACGTCAGCGGCAACGTGAGCTCCGTCAGCGCCTTTCAGCCCAGCTGACACTTCTCCGGCTCAGCGTCTTGAAAGGCGACGTGGGCGCGTGCGATCTCTGCCGAAAGGCGCGTGAAACCTCGCGGATCGCGAGAGCATGTGTGGCACATAACTTGAAGTTCCATTACAAGATGGCCGGGAATAACCCTGCAATCAGGGAGGCAGGCGTGAGAGATCAAGCAGCTATCACGGCGACGCTCGTCGGGGCATGTATCGGCGGAATGGCCGGCTACTTGTTTTTCACCGAGCGCGGCCGTGCGCTCCGGCGCCAACTCGAACCGGCGCTCGACGATTTCGCTCGAGAGCTCAACAGCTTCCGCGGCACGCTCCAGAGAGCCGCCGGTGTTGCCAACGAAGGGTGGAGGCTGCTGAACGACGCGCTCGGCGAGTCGGGCTCGCGTCCACACCGATATCCCGGCGGACAGACAGCTCCCTTCTGAGGTGACAGTCATGGCAGGCGAACTCGGCACGACCAATCTGCTGCTCGGCATCATGGCCGCCGTCAGCGTGATTGAAGCGCTCGCGATCATCGGAATGGGCATTGGCGGCTTCATGATCTACCGCCGCGTCATGACGCTCGTCGACGGGCTCGAAACGCGTCAGGTCGCGCCGGCGATGGCTCGCGTCAACGCGATTCTCGACGATGTCAAAGGCGTGACACTGAGAGTGAAGGAGGAAACGGACCGCGTCGACCATGCCATTCGATCGACGATCGACCGGGTGGACGAGACGGCGGATCGCGTGCGGTCGAACGTGCGGGCGAAAACGAGCCGCGTCGTCGGCTTCGTCCGCGGGTTGCGCGTGGCGATGGAATCGATGCTGCACACGCATCAGCCCCACCACGGGCGGACGTAGGATCTTACCCAGGGACCAGGAACCACGGACCAGTTGGAGGAGAAGTCATGGCAGACGGATACGATCGGTTTGAAAACGAAGGTGGCGGCGGTGGCAGCTTCGTGATGGGGCTCCTCACCGGGACGGTGCTGGGCGCGGGCCTGGGGATGCTGTTCGCGCCGAAGTCAGGCTCGGAGCTGCGCGGTCAGCTCTCCGAACAGGCTGGCAATATCGCGAACACGGCGTCGGAAGGCTACCGCAAGGCGACGGAAGCCGCCGGCGATTTGGCCGATCGCGGTCGCGAAGTGTACGACAAAGCCCGCGATGCCGTGGCTCGTGGTGCCGATGAAGCACAGCGCTACGTTCGCGAGGCGTCGAGCGGCGTCACCGGATCGCCGTCGACCTCGCCGTCGACCTCGCCGTCGAGCGGCAGCACCAGTAGCTCGAGCTTCGGCAGCGGTTCGAGCTATGGCAGCGGCTCGGAGTCCCCGACCGGCGGCCCCCGTCGGAGCTAGGATGACGAGCGCCGCCGCGCGCCGAGTGGCGAACGCGGTTCTGGCGTCCGCTGGAGTTGCGGCGGCGGTCGTCGTGTTGACGACTCCGCCGCTTCGTCGTCTTGCCTTGCGGGCCGCGCGTGTGTGGCTCGGCGTGAGCGTGCCCGCGTACCTGCTGGCGGAGACCCGCCGTGCGTGGGTGGAGTCCGGCACGTCCGCCTGACATAATGGCCTCGTGACCGGAGTCGCCACGAAAAGGGGCCGTACCCCTTTTTCGGCGTGGCCCCTTGTTGCGGCGATAGGCAGGCGTGCGCGCGACATCGCGCGCCTCACCGCACAGTCGGCCTGGCGCGGCTTCCTCGGCTTCTACAACAGCGACAATCTCACGTACGCGGCATCGATCGCCTACTACGCCTTGTTGTCGCTGTTTCCATTTTTCCTGCTCGCCCTGGCGCTCCTCGGCCGCGTCACCGCGGATGCTGCCGACCGTAACGAGGTGCTCGAATTCGTCCTCCGGTATTTTCCGAGGCAGTTCGACTTCATCACCACACAGCTCGACGGCTTTCGTTCGAATACGATTACGATCGGCGTGGCCGGCACCATCGCGTTGGTGTGGGGCGCGCTCGGCGTCTTCGGCGCCATCAGCACCGCCGTCAATTACGCCTGGGGCGTCGAGAAGCAGCGCAGCTTCTGGAAGCACAAGCTGGTGTCGTTCGTGATGCTGCTGATCTCGGCGCTGATTCTGCTGATCGCCCTGTTGCTCGTCAGCGCGTCGCAGGTGGTTGGCGCCACCTGGTTTGCCGGCGTGCTCGCACATTTCCCGGGGCTCCTCGTCCTGCGGAGCTTGACGATCCGGAACGCGACGACCCTGCTCTTCATTCTCGTCGTCGGCTTCGTGTACTACTTCGTGCCGAACGCGAGGGTGCGGTTCCGCGATGTGTGGATAGGCGCGCTCGTCACGGGGCTGTTGTGGAAGGGCGCGCTCGAAGCGTTCTCGTGGTACATGCGCGACATGTCGCGGTTTACACGGGTCAACGGCTCCATTGCGGCGGTGGTCGTATTCCTCGTCTGGGTGTACTTGCAGGCGGTCATCCTGCTGTACGGCGTCGAGTTCACCGCCGCCTACGCGCGGCTCCGCCGTGGCCGGCCGGAACAGGTGCCGGCCGCACCGACGCCCCGAACCTGAAATTGGTCACTTGGTAGACTGGCAACTTGGTAATTTGCCAACCTACGAACTTACTAATTCACCAATTTACCAACTTACCAATTTACCAACTACGAACTCGGTCTCGTGAGCGCCCGGATGATGGCCTCGCTGAACATCGGCACGTCGTCCGGTTTTCGGGACGTGATGAGGTTGCCGTCGTCGACGACCGGTTTGTCGACGTAGAGACCGCCGGCATTTTTCACGTCGATGGCGATCGACGGCCAGCAGGTGAGCGTACGACCCCGCAGCGCGTTGGCAGAAATCAGCAGTTGAGGACCGTGGCAGATGGCCGCCACCGGCTTGCCGGTCTCCATGGCCTCGCGCGCGAGATCGACCATCGCGTGACGCATCCGCATCTTGTCGGGCGCATGACCGCCGGGGATGACGAGCGCGTCGAAATCCTCCATATGCGCTGAGCCGGCCGCGACGTCGGATGTGACGATTGCCACGCCTCGCTTGCCCTTGAACTCCGCGCCAGCCGTCGGTCCGACGAGCGTGACCGTTGCGCCGGCAGCGCGCAACGCCTCGAGTGGCCCGGTCAGCTCGCGATCTTCGAACTCATCCTCGACGAGCATCGCGACGCGCTTGCCGGCAAGGACGGTCGACTCGCTCATGGCGCGATTGTACCCCCAGCGGCCCTTCGTGACCTCGACGGCTGCGGCAGTGTTTTCCGGCAGAGGCGCGCCGAAGCTCGGACCAATCTCGCGCGAGCGAAGGCGGGCCTGCGCGCCGAAGCTCGGACCAATCTCGCGCGAGCGAAGGCGGGTGACATAATGGTCCAATGAACCGACTCGGGCGCGAGCGCAGTCCGTACCTGCTTCAGCACGCGCACAATCCGGTGGACTGGTTTCCCTGGGGAGACGAAGCGTTCGCCAGAGCTCGTGCGGAAGACAAGCCGATTTTTCTCTCGATCGGGTACTCGACGTGTCACTGGTGCCACGTGATGGAGCACGAGTCGTTCGAAAACGCCGAGGTCGCACACGCACTCAACGAGCGCTTCGTCTCGATCAAAGTGGATCGCGAGGAGCGGCCGGACGTCGACCGTGTGTACATGTCCTTCGTGCAGGGCACAACTGGATCCGGCGGGTGGCCGATGAGCGTGTGGCTGACGCCGGACCTCAAGCCCTTTTACGGCGGCACGTACTTTCCGCCGACGTCGCGCTGGGGGCGACCCGGATTCATCGACGTGCTTCGCGAAATCGCGCGCGTGTGGTCGGCGGAGCGCGAGAAGGTGACCGAATCGGCGGAAACGCTGACGAAGCATCTGCAGTCGGTCGAGCAGCCGGCGCCGGCGTGGACCGTGCCGAACGCCGAGGCCCTCGCGCGAACGGTGCAGCAGTTCAAAGAGGCGTTCGATCCACGTCATGGCGGATTCGGCGATGCACCGAAGTTTCCGCGTCCGTCCGAGCTGTTGTTCCTGCTGCGCGAACATGGCCGGGCAGGCGATGCCGATGCGCGCGAGATGGTGCTGCGTTCCCTGCGCGCGATGGCGCTCGGCGGCATGCGCGATCATGTCGGAGGCGGTTTTCATCGCTACTCGGTGGATGCGGCGTGGCGCGTGCCGCATTTCGAGAAGATGCTCTACGACCAGGCGCAGCTCGTGCTGGCGTTCGTCGAAGCCGCGCAGGTCGCCGGCGATCCGTTCTATGCGGAAGTGGCCGAGGATACCGTGTTGTACGTGCTGCGCGAGATGACGGATGCCGCAGGCGGGTTCCATTCGGCCGAAGACGCCGATTCGGTGCCGCCGGAGGAGGCCGGCGCGCCAAGCCCCCACAAGAAGGAAGGCGCGTTCTACCTGTGGCGCGCGGACGAGCTCGATGCGCTGCTCGGCGACGACTCGACGATGGTGAAGCTGCGGTTCGGCGTCCGGTCCGACGGCAACGCGCCTCAAGATCCGCAGCAGGAGTTCACGGGCAAGAACCTGCTGTATGTCGCGCGGTCAGTGGAGGACATCGCTGCGCAGACGGGCAACGCCCCCGCCGACATCGTCGAGGCCCTCAATCGTGCGCGCGTGCGCATGTTCGAGGCGCGCCTCGGCCGGCCACGTCCGCACCGCGACGACAAAGTGCTCACCGCCTGGAATGGGTTGATGATCGGCGCCTGCGCGCGGCTCGCGCGGGTGCTGAGCGGCCGCGACGCGAGGGCCCGCACGGCTGCGGAGCCCTACCTGGAAGCTGCGCGGCGGGCCGCCGGCTTCATTCGGGAGCGGATGTGGAATGCGGCGTCGCGCACGCTCCTGCGGCGGTATCGCGACGATCATGCAGAAATCGAGGCCTATGCCGAGGACTACGCCTACCTGATCTTCGGGCTCATCGAGCTGTTCCAGGCGGACGGCGAGCCGATGTGGCTCGAGTGGGCGCTCGCGCTGCAGCGCCGGCAGGACGAGTTGTTCTGGGACGAGGCCGCCGGCGGCTGGTTCAGCACGACCGGGCAGGATCCCAGCGTTCTCGTGCGCATGAAGGAAGATTACGACGGCGCCGAGCCAACGGCGAGCGCCGTGTCCGTGATGAACCTGCTGCTGCTCTCACATCTGGTCGAGGAGCCGCAGTGGACCGAGCGCATCGAGCGGACGCTGCGCCTGTTCGGGAGGCGGCTCGAGCAGGTTGGCCGCGCGGTGCCGATGATGGCGGCGGCCCTTTCGACGTACGTGGCCGGCGTCCAGCAGATCGTGATCGTCGAAGGTTCCGGAGGCCACGACGCAATCGGCGACGATCTCGCGCGCGCCGTCGCGTCCACCTATCAGCCGTTCGCGATCGTGTTGCGCGTCGCTCCCGGCCGGCAACGAGCGCTGGCGGGCAGCCTGCCGTTTATCGCCGCCATGGAACCGGTCGACGGACACGCCGCCGTGTACGTGTGCCGAAACTTCACGTGCCGTCAGCCGGCGACCACCGTCGAGGCGCTGCAACAGGAATTGAGGCCGAGCGCATGACGCTGTCGGTAGACGTCTGGCTGCGTGGCACCGACTTCGCCCGCACTGAAACCATCGAAGGAATTACGCGCCCGCCGGAGGCATGGACGGACGAGGATGTGCGTGACGTGCTTGCAGGAATGCTCCGCGCGATGGACCGCCAGAAGCGGCCGGGCGAGCCCGACCGCGAGATTTCCCTCCGCGGACTGAGCTGGATCGTGAATCCTTACGAGGAGGGCGGCGTGGTCATTGCGATCGAGATCACGCTGGGGGCGGCAGTCGCCGGGCCGTTCCGCATCGACAAGTCCGCGCTCGAAGCGATGATCACGCGCGTACTTGCCGGCGCGTCATCGTCGCCGTCGCCGACGGTGCACTGAAAGCACGGAACCGCGTCAGCGGACCCTGGTTTTCAGGTCGTCGAGAAACTCGAGCGTCATGATCAAATGGCGGCTGCTGCTCTGGGCGTACTGGATGCCGACGAAGCGCGTGCCGTCCCGATTCACCGCCCGCGGCGAGATACCGATAGGTCCCTGAGTGGTGAAGAGCGCGTGCGGCAGTTCGGGTTTGAACGTGCCGCTCAGATCGACCGCCACGGCCATCATCGTCTGTCCAAAGGACCCGGTCGTGTAGAAGAGCTCCCTGCCATCCGCTCGCCAGCTCGGAATGGCGCCGGTGGAAGGGTTCGAATCGCCAGCGTCCGTTGACACCTGCCATTTGCCGCCAGGGCCCGGGAACGGCCGCACGAAGATCTCGTTGCGCCCGGTCTCGTCGGATCGATACGCGATCCATCGTCCGTCCGGCGAAAACATCGCGTCGCTTTCGGCGAAGGGCGTGCGCAGAAACGGCTGCGGCTTGTGATCGCCGTCCAACGGCAGCACCCAGAGATCCGCCTTCGTCTGCGGATCGAGCTCGTGGAACACGAGGAACTTGCCGTCCGGTGAGACGGATGTAGGGGTCTGGACGTTGTCGCTGTGCGTCAACTGCTCGGGCGTGCCGCCGCCGTCCGCGCGCGTCCAGAACAGATTCTGCGTCGCCCTGCCCGTGGGAGAACTGCCGTAAAACACGATTCGCTGGCCATCGGGCGTCCAGACGGGGGCGGACTGTTGACTCTTGTCGAACGTCACGCGGCTCAGCGCCCGGCGGGCGATGCCGTAGATCCAGACCGCGCTGCGCCCGGTGCCATCGTCGATCGCGATGGCGAGGCTGCTACCGTCCGGCGAAAGCCGCGGCGTGACTGGATCGTAGCTTTGCGGCCGATCGATCAACGGCTCTGCGACACCATCGCGCGTGATCCACTTGACGGTTTGCTGGGCGCCTGCTACGCCGGGCACCGATACCATCGAGCCGTTGGAGGCGATCGCGAAGAGCGCCAAGCCGCCGGAGTTCACTTGCAGCTTCTCCAACACGGGTGAGGGCGAGCCCGCAATGGCCATTCGGCGCGGATCAAAGGACACCGCCCACATCGAGCCGCCGCGCGCGAAGAGCAGGTGGCCGGTTTCCGCGTACGCCGGGTTGGTGCCTTCGAGCAGGATCTGAGACTTGCCCGAGTCGAACGAATGGATGCCGATGCGAGCGGTATCGACATTGGTCGATTGCTGGATCGTGAACAGCACGGCCCGGCCGTCTGGCAGGATGTGCGGCCACTTCACCTGCTGGTTGCCGAACTCCGCAGCTCGGACGACAGGCTTTGGGACGCCGCCCGTTTCGGCCACCTCCATCAAGTCCGGCGAGGTGCCTGACGCGAACACGATCGCGCCGTTTCGGCCCCAGCTCGCTCCAATACGAAAGCCGGCCGGGCAGATGGTTGTCGGAGGGCCGCCGTCGAGCGGCACCTTCTTGATCGCGCTGTCGGCGAAGAAGCCGATCCACTTTCCGTCGGGGGCGAAGAACGGATAGTCCGCGTCTTCGGTCCCTCGAATCGGCACCGGCTCGAGCTGATCGATCAACCGGCGGTACAGCATCGAGACGCCTTTTCGGGTCGCGCTGTAGACCACGCTCGATCCATCCGGCGAGATGGCGATGCCGGAGGGCAGGAACTGATCGCCCTCGGGCAGCGTCAGCGCGAATCTCGCCAGCGGACGATGCGGGATGGGCTGGGGCCGTACGAACGCCCACGTCCCGGCGCCCGCCAGAGCGAGGATGCCGATGGCCCAGACCAGCCGCTCGCGTGTGAAACTGCGCGGGCTCGGACGCGCGGCAGGTGCGGCGTCGGGCCAGCGTCCTTCCCCGATCCAACGCAACGCCTCGAGCACGTCGCTCGCCGACTGCCAGCGGTCTTCAGGCGCCTTCGCCAGGCATCTACGGACCACGCGCTCGAGGATTGGCAACATGGGCGCGTCAGTGAGCGCCGGCGCCGCGTCCAGATTCTCGCGCGCGACGGACCCTGTAACGCTCGATCCACTCCTCGCCTGACTGCGCGCGGCGGAAATCGGCAGCGGGTCATCCTTCAGAATCGCACCGAGCAGGCCCGCGTGGCTCTTGCCCACGAAGGCCTTCCGGCCCGTCGCCATTTCGTACACGACCGCGCCGAACGCGAAGATGTCGCTGCGCGCGTCGGCCTCCTGCCCTTCAATCTGTTCGGGCGCCATGTACTGGAACGTGCCGAGAATCGTGCCTTGCGCGGTGATGCTCGGCGGCGTGGTCAACATCGCCGTGGGTGTGTAGGGCGCATGTTTGGAGACGCCATCGCCGGAGCCGGCGGCATGACCGACGTATGGCGACGAGACACCTGTCTTGGCCAGGCCAAAGTCGAGCAGCTTTGCGCCGGACTTCGTCAGCATGATGTTGCCCGGCTTCAGGTCGCGGTGCACCACCCCCGCGCGATGGGCCTTGTCGAGCGCGTCGGCCATCTCGATCGCGACGCGCAGCATCTCGTCGAACGTCAACGCGCCGCGTCCGAGTCGGCCGGCGAGCGTTTCGCCCTCGAGGTACTCCATCACCAGAAAGCGAATCGGCTCGGCGTCTGGCACTCTGGCGTCGGGGTTCGGAGCTTCGCCGATGTCGTAGAGCGTGCAGATGTGCGGGTGCGTCAGCGCGGAGATGGCCCGGGCCTCGCGGTCGAAGCGTTCGCGGAATTGCGGATCGGCGGCGAGCATGCCGGGCAGCACTTTGATCGCGACCGTGCGGTCGAGACGCGTATCGCGGGCGCGGTAGACCTCGCCCATTCCACCGGCGCCGATGGCGCGGACGATCTCATAGGGCCCGAGGCGAGCACCGGGGTCGAGTGGCATCGATTGGATGGATGGATTCTACACGGGTCCAGCCGGTGCCGCCACGGATGTGCCAGGTCTATCTAGTCTTCCGATCGGCTCATGCCTTCGTCGTGATGGTCGCCGGTGCGGTCCCAATCGCCGCGGGCGCGGTCGCGGTTGGGATGTTCCTGCCGCGGTTTCGTGCCGCCGGATTGGATTTCCTCGGCCAGTTCCTCTCGAGCCTCGCGGACGCCGCGCTGGTCTTTTTTCAGAATTTTGTCGGTTCGTCGTGGCTCTGCCATGGAAACCTCCGCAGGTCGGTCCACGCGTAGCGAGTCGGCCATATCGATCTGGGCAGAGTCCGTACCTACGCACTCTTTACGAATTCTGTGCGGAACGGCGGGACCGAGGGACGGAGGTCAGCAGGAGGGCGGAGGTCGGGTTGGAGGGACGGAGGTCGGGTAGGAGGGACGGAGGTCGGCCGGAGGGACGGAGGTCGGGTGGAGGGACGGAGGTCGGGCGGAGGGACGGAGGTCGGGTGGAGGGACGGAGGTGGGGCGGAGGGACGGAGGTGGGGCGGAGGACGGGTCAACAGGTTCGGGGAGCGGACGCGATCACCGAGTCGCCGATCCTCACGATGCCGCCGGTGAGCACGCGCGCGCATACTCGGCTCCAGCCGGCGTGCCGCCTCTCCGAGATGCGCGTGAAGTCTCCTTCGACAAACGATGGTCCGATGTTTTCGCACGGACTCGCGTACTTCGTGATGAGCAGCCTGACATCGCCAATCTGAAGCTCCACGCCGGGCACAACCGATAACCAGTCGAGGCCTGAAATCGTGAGGTTCTCGCCGGTGCTGCCGATCGCGATCGGATGCCCCTCGGCCTGCAGCGCGCGAATCACGTCGAGCGAGTAGAGCACGAGGGCGCGGTCCGGTCCGCCGTGAAAGCGCAAGTCGCGCTGACGGTCGCTGTCCAGCCCGTGTTCGGTGACCAGCGCCTCGAACAGAGGTGTCTTCGGCACGCCGCCACGCGACGTGTTGATGGCTTCGACTCGTCCCGCACGTGCGCTGTCATCCATCTCGTTCGATCGCCGGCGCTGATCTATCAGCGTAACCCATCACGGCCAGAAGGTTCGCGTTGGCCTGGGCCTGGATGGCCCACGAGCGACGAGTGCGATCGGGACGACCACGGCGCTGCGTCGCGGTACGACGTGCGATAATTTCCCGGGCCGGGGTAGCGGAACTGGCAGACGCACAGGACTTAAAACTTGCCCGTCTCGCTGATCACACGTGATCACTCCGAACAGGTTTACATTCGACGAAACGAACTGGTCGAACCCCGATCGTGGGGACATGAGCGCGTACGTCAGGTCGAAGCTGATCGCCGAGCGCGCGGCGTGGGATTTCGTCAAGGCGGAGGGCGGCGCGCTCGAGCTCGCCGTCATCAACTCCGCCGGCATCTTCGGTCCCGTCCTCGGCCCGGACGCGTCTTCGTCGACGCAGATGGCGAAGGCGCGGCGCGTGCTCGCCTGGAAGCCGCGCCCGCGCGAGGACGCCACGTCGCGACGGCGGAGAGTCTATTGAAATTCAGAATCGTGTAGACGCAAGGCGTTCTTCGATGTCGTCACGATACTTCTTTGTCGATCTAACGTGGCAAATGGTAATGTCGCCTGCCGCTTCCCGTTGAGTATGGGACGCCGATTTTCGTCCACGTGAGGCGCACAGTGAGTCCGAACGACAGCGATTCCACGAGAGAGCTGCGCGCCAAGGTCGACCTGACGACCATCATGGCCCTGATTGCGCTCGCCATCTCCGGGTTGAGCTTCTATCGGAGCTACATCTATACGAAACAAGACCTCGAGATCACCGTCACTGAAGTGTCGTACGTGACCAATCAGGGCGAGCTCTACATGAGCATCGCGTTCTCGAACGGCGGCAACCGCGACGCGGCGGTGCTGCGCGTCGAACCGGCGCTCTGGAACGCCGAACGGAAGCCGGAGCCCGCGTGGACGCCCCTCGTCGACAAGGTGCATCCCAACATTCCGGTCACGTCGCCGAAAACACCACTGGTTATCAAAGCGGGCGGCGTCGAGGTTGTCACGCTGTCGACGATCTTGAACGAGGACAATGCGGAGCGTAGCGTCCTGGCCTCGCAGGGTGGCACCTTCCTTGGGATCCGCGTTGCGACAATGAACTCGGACGGGAACCTCTATCTGCTCGAGCACGCGGTCGCACGGTTGAAGCTGGATCACGAGGGCCGCGTTCAGGGCGCTGAACCGGCGATTCACCAGACGCTGAGAGGCTTCGAGGATCTGCGAGTCACGCCGCCAGGCGATCAATTGCAGCAGAACAAGAAGACGCCGTTCGTCTGGGCCGATCAGCACGCCCAGTAGTGGCGACTTGCAAGACTGTCGCGGCCGCACGAATTGCGTACTCCACCGTGTGGAGCATGATGACCCTCAAGGTCAATTAACAGTCAGGGCCAGGAAAAGAGTCAGGGATAGAGTTGTGCGCTCGTCATGTGAGCGACCTGGCGTCTGGTCGCTACCGACGTGTCAAGATAAACAGTCCCAGCACGACGATCGCCGCAATGATCCATGTCGTCGCACCGAGGCTCCCGAGCCACGTACTAATCGAATACGTCAGCTGTTGAACCGCCGACGCGAACGAACCGAGTGCTCCGTACTCGCCAAGTGATTGCGCGAAGATCACATGCATGCTGCCGGCTGCCGTTGTGGCGTCATCATTCTACGCTCAGTACAGAGACGATCGCTTGAACTTCCACGATCTGGGGCACGAATTCGGCTCGCAGCTGGTCGAACGCTAGGTCACACAACGATCGGGATGACGGCCGTTACCTGGACGCGACTCAAGTCGGCGTCAGGGGAAGCGTTCAAGAAGCTCGAAGCCAAGCGACGACGTGCGCGCATGAAGGTCAACGCTGTTCGAGACGCCAGCGCGAGTGGTTAATGAATGGCCAGCGCGCGAACACCGATGCGGCGACGCTCATTCGTCCAAATCGTTGCTCTCGCGTAACATGCACACAGACGCCGGGGTGGCGGAACTGGCAGACGCACAGGACTTAAAATCCTGTGGGGTTAACGCCCCGTGAGGGTTCGATCCCCTCCCCCGGCACCAAATTCCTAAGGAATCCACGAGTCCTTTGGTTGAAGCTTGTTCACCGAAGTGCCCGAAACGGCCGACTGATCCCGTTCTGAGCCTGTTCCGCCTGATCCGGCGACCTCGCCGGGAGCGACCCCATCGGTTGCCACAAGGCGACTACTCAGGTGATAAACGGCGAACGTCGGACCAGCGGATGCGACTCTAGCCAGTCAGAGAATTGAGTCGTTTGCTGTGGATTCCCTTTGGCCTGACCGGCACAGCCGTGATCGAGACTCTGTAACACCTTCCGGTGTGTGAACCGTACCGGGATCTTCGGAGGGCAGTTAACGTGAGTCATGCCACCGCGGCCTGCTCATAGTAGCGCGCTTCGTACTCGGCCGGCGGCACGTACCCGATCGGTTCGAGCAAGCGCCGGTGGTTGAACCAATCGAC
>WNFV01001003.1_pt1 | contig 38681 bp, 38 predicted proteins | sample 5400101 | NCBI WGS metagenome assembly WNFV01 (sample SAMN13153361, study PRJNA577476) | soil metagenome | isolation source: 115 cm soil or saprolite under grassland replicate 1 | place: USA:California | collected 2016-06-15 | reverse complement strand
CTTCGTGTTCGGCGTCACCGCCGCCTCACGCAACACTCGCTTCCAGGCGACCCGCTACGGCCTTACCTGGGCCGGACTTGCACCGGCTGATCGCGCCAGCTTTCTTGGCGCCTTCTCTCACTCGATCACCTCGTCGGCGAGCGCGAGCAGCGTGGGCTGGATGGTCAAGCCGAGCGTCGTCGCGGTCTTGACGTTGACGGCAAACTCGAACTTGGTCGGCGCTTGCGCCGGAAGCTCGGCCGGGTTGGCGCCCTTCAAGATGCGATCGATATAGGCGGCCGAGCGCCGGAAGATGTCCGCGGTTTCCGGCCCGTACGACATCAGCCCGCCTTCCTTGACCAGCTGCCGGTACGAATAAATGGCGGGGACGCGGTGCTGCGCCGCCGACTTCAGAATCAGATCGCGGTTCACCAACGTATAGGCATCCGGCGGGACGATCAGGGCGCCGCCCGGCGTGGCCGCGAGCCCGCCGACGGCCGCATCGATCTCGGCTTCCGTGCGAACGTGGGCAGCGGTCGCCGCGACCGCGTGTTGGCGCGCATCGGCCTCGAGCAAAGGCAGGAACTCGTTGTAGTAAGAAGAGGTCTCGGGATTGAAAATGAAGCCGACGCGCCTAACGCCGGGCGCCGCCTGCTTGAGCAGCTCCAGCGACTTTCCGAACATCGAGTACTCGACGAAGGTGAAACCGGTGATGTTGCCGCCCGGCCGCGCCAGGTTCGAGATGAACCCCTGCCCGACCGGATCGTTGACCATCACGAAGACGATCGGGATCGCGCGGACCCCTTCCTTCACCGCGTCTAGGTTCACCCTGCCGTTGGCGATGATGAGGTCCGGCGCGGCGCCCGCAAGCTCTGCCGCATAGGCGCGGATGCGCGCGACATCGCCGCCCGACCAGAGCCAGTCGACGCGCAGATTCTGCCCTTCCGTCCAACCCAGCTCTTGCAGGCCCTGCCGCAAGGCCGCCGCGCGCGCCTCGCCTTCCGGATCACCCTCCGCATTGTTCATCATCACCGCGATCCGCCGCATGCGGCCGGCTTGCTGCGCCCGCGCGGCGAGCGGAAACGCGAGCGCGCCGCCGAGAAGGGTGATGAACTCGCGCCGTCTCACTCGATCACCTCGTCGGCGCGGGCGAGCATGAGCGGCGGCACCGTGAGGCCGAGCGCCTTGGCGGTCTTGAGGTTGATCACCAGCTCGTACTTGCTCGGCGCCTGCACCGGCAGATCGCCCGGCTTGGCGCCCTTGAGGATGCGGTCGACATAAGAGGCGGCGCGCCGGAACACATCGGACACGTCGTTGCCGTACGAGAACAGCCCGCCGCTGGTGGCGAAGGACCGGAGCGGGTAGACCGCGGGCAGGCGGTGGCGCGCCGCCAGCGCGACGATCAGGTCGCGATTGTTGAGCGTGCTCACGTCCGGCAGCACCATGAGGCCGCCGTCCGGCTCGCGCGCGAAGGCCTCGATCTCGCCCGCGAGCTCGCCCGCATCCCGCACCGGCATTTGCATCGGCGCGACCGCGAAGGAGCGGGCGGCGGCATCCACCACCGGCTGCCAGAACAAGGGCGCGAACGGCGCGGTGTCGGGACTGAACACGACCGCCACCCGCTTGACGGCGGGCGCGATCTCCTTGAGCGCCTCCAGCCACTTGCTGCCGACGCTGTACTCGAAGGTGGTGAAGCCGGTGAGCCGGCCGCCGGGGCGGGCGAGGTTAGGCACGAAGCCGCTGCCGACCGGATCGGTCACCTGCACGAACACGATCGGCAGCGCGCGGCTCACGGGCAGCAGTCCGGCCACCACCGGCGTGGCCACTGCGAAGATCAGGTCCGGAGCCAGCCCGACGAGCTCGGTCGCCTGGGCGCGCAAGCGGCCGGCGTCCGGCACAAAGCGGTAGTCGAGGCGAAGGTTGCGTCCCTCCACCCAGCCGAGCTCGCGCAGCCCGGCTTCGAACGCCTGGGCCCGCAGCTGCGCTTCCGGATCGCTTTGCGCCGATGCCATCAGCACGCCGATCCGCCGCATCCGGGCGGCCTGCTGCGCGCGCGCACGGAGCGGCCAAAGACTCGATGCCGCGGCCGCGCCGCCGAGCAGCGATATGAATTTGCGCCGTTTCATTCGATCACCTCGTCGGCGAACGCGTGCAGTTTCATCGGAACGTCGAGCCCGAGCGCCTTGGCGGCCTTGAGATTGATGACGAACTCGAACCTGGTCGGCTGCATCAGCGGCAAGTCGGCGGGCTTGACGCCTTTGAGAATTCGGCCGGTGTAGACGCCGGCCTGACGGTAGGCGTCCGTGAAGCTGCCTCCGTAGCTCATCAAGCCACCGGCCGCGACGAACTCGCGACTCTGGTAGATGGCGGGCACCGCATGGCGCGCCGCGAGCGCCACGATCGCGTCGCGCCGGCTGGTGAAGAACGGGTCGGCGCCGACCAGGAGCGCACCGATACGCTGCCGGGCGAGCGTCGCGAAGGCCACATCGATGTCGCGCTCAGTGCCGGCGCTCAGGACGACAAGGTGCTGCCCAACCGATTGCGCCGCGGCCTGCACTCTCCTCGACTGGGCGTCACCTTCGATGGACAGGTTTTGCCCCTCGACGTAGCCGCGCTCGCGCAGCCCGTCACGCAACGCGCTCAACATGGCAGGCGTCGGGGGCACGGACGCGAGCAATCCGATGCGGACCTGTCGGCCTTGCGCCAATGCATTCGGGCACAGCGCCAGTGCGATCGCGCCCGCCCCGCTGGTGACGAGGAATTGTCGCCGTCCTTTCATTCGATCACCTCGTCGGCAAGCGCCAGCAGCTTCGCCGGCACCTCGAGGCCGAGCGCTTTCGCGGTCTTGAGGTTGATGATCAGCTCGAACTTGGTCGGCTGCAGCACCGGCAAGTCCGCGGGCTTGGCGCCCTTGACAATCCGACCGGCATAGATGCCGGCCAGGCGATATTGCTCGGTGAGGCTCGTTCCCCACACCATCAAGCCGCCGGCGGTGGTGAACTCTCGGGTCGTGTAGATTGCCGGCACCGCGTAGCGCGCCGCGAGCGCGACGATCTTCACGCGGTGGACGGTGAACAGCGTATCGGGGCCGACGATCAGCGCTTGCACCTTATGTTCGGCAAGGCTCGCAAAGGCGCCGTCGATGTCGGGTTCCGTGCGCGCATTGAGGATGTGGCTGCGCAGCCCAAAGGCGCGAACGCCCGCGTCCAGGTCGCGCAGGAACGACTCGGCGTTCGGTTGCTCCGGGTGCACGAGCGCCGCGACCACCGTCATTGCGGGAAGCAGGTCTCGGAGGAACTCCACGCGCTTGGCCGCGAGCGCCGAGGTCACGTAGCTCACCCCGGTCGCGTTACCGCTCGGGCGCGCGAGACTTGCGACCAAGCCATGCTCGACCGGATCACCGGCGATCACGAAAACGATCGGAATGGTGGAGGTCGCCGCCTTGGCCGCCCGCGCCGCCGTGGAGGCGCTGCCGATGATCACGGACACCTGACGGCGCGCGAGCTCGGCCGCCAGCGCCGGCAGTCGATCGGGTCGATCTTCGGCCCAGTGATATTCGATGGTGGCGTGCTGGCCCTCGACGACGCCGGCTTCGCTCAAGCCCTGACGGAACGCGGCCACCAGGTGGGCGGCGCCCTCGGCGGAACCGCTGCGGAGGAACCCGATCACCGGCAGCGCCGGCTGCTGCGCGCTTAGCGGCAACGGCCAAAGAGATGAAGCCGCGACGGCCGCGCCGCCGAGAAGCGATATGAATTCGCGGCGTTTCATTCGACCACCTCGTCGGCGCGCAGCAGGAAGGATTCCGGGACCGTCAGCCCGAGCGCTTTCGCGGTCTTGAGGTTGATCACCAGCTCGAACTTGACCGGCTGCTCCACCGGCAGGTCCGCAGGTTTCGTCCCCTGCAAAATCCTGTGCACGTAGCGGGCGCCGCTCCGAAACAGATCGGGGAGGCTCGCGCCGTAGGACATCAGGCCCCCGGCCATCACGTTGTCCCGGGTCTGGAACATGGCCGGCAGCCGGTTTTTCGCCACGGACTCGATGATCCAAGCGATATGAAGCTGATGCAGCGGATCGTTGGTCATCGCAAACGCATCGGGTCGCTCGCGCATCATGGCCGCGAACGCACGCTCGAATTGGTCGCCGCTGCGCACCTCGACCGAGATCGGCGTCACGCCCAATGCCGGTATCGCGTTCCGTATTTCGGCGAACTGCGCGACATTGGAGGCGTTGTCGGGATTCCACAGGAAGGCGAAGCGCGCGACCGAGGGCAGCAGCTCCTTGAGGAGCTGCATGCGTTTGGCCACGAGGTCGGGACCGAGGATGGTGTTGCCGGTGATGTTGCCGCCCGGCCGGGCGAGGCTGGGCACCAGTCCCGCCCGTATCGGATCGCCGACCGAGATCATGACAATCGGGATCGTTTTCGTCGCCTGCACGGCGGCGCGGCTCGCCGGCGTGCCGAACACCGCGATCACGTCCACCGGCAGGCGGGCCAGCTCGGTCGCGGCCGCGGCGAGGCGCTCGGGCTGGCCCTCGGCGGTCCGATATTCGATGGCGATATTCTGGCCTTCGACGTAGCCGAGCTCGCGCAACGCCCGCCGGAACGGATCCCACATGGGCGTGGAGTCGATGATGCCGATGCGCGGACTTTTCGGCTGCTGCGCGCGCGCGGCGAGCGGCCAGGCTGCGGCCACGCCGCCGAGCAGCGAGATGAAATCGCGGCGCCTCATTCGATCCACCGCCTCAACTCATGCAAGCGACGCCGGCACCGACGGCCTGGCCGCGTTCCCGGCCTAGTGCAATCGAGCCTCCTCGTGATGCATGCGATAGCCAACCGCGAAATCCCCGTGTTTTCGGTCCGGGAGCCGTGGTTGTGCGCGACAAATTCTAGCGCGAATTCATCCCGTCGTGCCACGCGCCATGGACAGCGAGTCGTCCTCGATCGGGGGATATCGAGCAAGGGCCTTGATCCCTCGAACGCTCTCTTGGTCGCTGGAGCCCGTCGTTTCCCCGACCTCCTGGGGGTCCCCACCTTAGCCGCCGGCAGCGTTTTCCTGTATGAAATAGCTCACATACCCCACAACTCACGCTCAACTCATTGTTTTCTTACGATAATCCCGCCATGACCTTGATCGGAACAGCGCCCGAGGAAATACTCGGACGGATTCGATTTCGCCGGCGTCGAAAAATGCGGCGCGCCGGCGCCCCGCGGCCCCCGCATTGGTGCTCGGCGTCCAGATGGTGATCTCGCCTTCATTACCGCAAAATGTCCGGCGCGCGCGCGGGGGCGCCGCAGAGCTTGCGCTGCTGCGCGGCCATCCGGTGTTCGGCGCGCTCGAGCCCGTGCAGCTCGAGCAGCTCGTGTCCTATGGGCGGACCCGCCGGGTGCCGAGCGGAACCACGATCTTCAGCAAGGGCGACCCCGGCACCGAGTTGTTCGCCGTCAGTGCCGGCACGGTGAAGATCACGGTGCCGTCGCTCGACGGCCGCGAAGCCATGTTCAACCTCCTGCATGCCGGCGAGATTTTCGGCGAGATCGCGCTGCTCGACGGCCGGCCGCGCACCGCCGATGCGGTGGCGATGACGGATTGCGAGCTGATGGTGATCGAGCGGCGAGATTTCCTGACCTTCGTGCACGGCGAACCGCAGGTGGCGCTGCAACTCATCGCACTCTTGTGCGAACGGCTGCGCATCGCCAGCCAACACTACGAGGAAGTGGTATTCCTCGATCTTCCCACGCGCCTGGCGCGCATCCTGCTGCAGCTTGCGGAGCAGAGCGAGGCCACCTCCGGCCGGCACAAGCTCACGATCACGCAACGCGAGATCAGCCAGATGCTGGGATCGACGCGGGAAACCGTCAACAAGCAGCTGCGCGCCTGGGCCAAGCGCAAATGGATCACGCTCGAGCGCGGCGGCATCGTCGTGCATCGGCTCGCTGCGCTGGCCGCCATCGCCGGCGGAGCGCGCCGACAGCCTGATGTCGAGCGGAACGAATAGCTCGTTCAGTCCGGCATGCGCAGCACCGGCTTGATGGTCGTTCCCTGCGACGAGTCCTGCGCCGCGCGATTGATCTCGGCCAGCGGATAGAACGTCATCATCCGGTCGACCGGCATCTTGCCCTGCATCAGAAAATCGACGAGCCGGGGGATGAGCTCGTTGGGGTGGCTTTCGCCCTGGATCACACCGCGCACCACGCGGCCGAACTGCAGGAACGACATGTCGAACGACACGTCGGTGCCGCCGCGCGCGCTGCCGAGCAGCACGCAGGTGCCGGCCGGCATCAGCGCCTCGACCGCCTCGCGGAACACGGCGGGTTGCGCCGTGGTCTCGAGCGAGAAGCGTACGCCGCCGCCGGTGATGTGGCGGATGTCCGCCACCACGTCGCTGCGGCCGCGATGATTGATCGCGTGGGTGGCGCCCAGCGCCCGCGCCAGCGCCAGGCGGGCGTCGTGCAGGTCGACGGCGATGATCGGATCGCAGCCCGCGATCTTCGCCGCCATCAGCCCCGACAGCCCGACGGCGCCGACCCCGAACACGGCGAAGGAATCGCCCGCCTGGGGCCGCATGGAGTTGAGCACCGCACCGGCGCCGGTCTGCCCGCTGCAGGCGAACGGCCCCAACAGCTCGAGCGGCGCGTCCTTGCGCACTTTCACCATGTAGCGCTCGTTGGCGATGGCGTGGGTCGCGAACGAGGATTGCTGGAAGAACGCGCTGTAGACCGGCGCGCCGTCCTTGCGCATGAGCGTTGAGCCGTCGGCGCGGGTGCCGCGCATCTTCAGGTCGAAGCCCTGCATGCAATGGGACGGCATGTTGCGCCGGCAATTCGGGCAGCTGCCGCACCAGGGAAACGAGATGACGACGTGATCGCCAGCTGCGAATGTCGTGACGCTGGTGCCGACCGCTTGCACGATCCCGGCGCCCTCGTGGCCGAAGACCGCGGGATAGGGCGTGTCGTAATAGCCGTCGCGGCCGTGCAGATCGGTCTGGCACATGCCGCTGGCGACGATCCGCACCAGCACCTCGTCCGGCCGCGGATCGGTCAGCTCGAGCCGGTCGATCGCGAATGCGCCGAACTTCTCGCGCACCACGGCGGCGGTGATTTGCGTCGACATGACTCAATGGCGAATGGCGAATGGAGAATAGCGAGTAGTGCTTATCCTACGTTCACTACTCGCTATTCTCCTACTCGGGATGCTGCCCGCATTGCAACGGCCGTAGAACGCAATCGCTGAGCGCATTACACCATTTTCGAGCCAGGTTGGGAACCGCTTCGGGACGGCGGATACGCCATACCGCGTCGAAGGCGCGCGTGAACGCGCCCAAGGCTATTCCGCCCTACGCTTGCTGGCGGCGCCAGTTGCGGTAGACTGGCGCTGCATGCGGCCGGGCATGAACGACAATCACAGGGGGTTTTCCATGCTCGCTGCTCTTGCCCGTTTCGTCCAACTTGCGCTGCCCATCCTGGTCACAGCGGCGTCGATTGGGTTCGCCTCGCCGAGCCATGCTCAGGACAAGGTCCTCAGGGTCGGAACGCTGAAGCTCATCCACGGCATCTCGGCCTATTTCTACGACCGATTCGTTCCCGCCGGTTACACGGTCGAGGTGTTCCCGTTCGAGAGCCCGACCGACGGCAAGAACGCGGTGCTCACCGGCACGGTCGACACCTGCATCCACGGCATCGCCGCGTTCCTGCTCGGCGCCGCCGCCGGCGAGCCGGTGGTGATCGTCGCCAACGCCAATAACGGCGGCATGGCGGTGATCGCCGGCGTCAACACCGGCATCAAGACCATCAAGGATCTCAAGGGCAAGAAGGTCGCGATCTGGCCGGGCTCGACGCAGGAGGCGGTGATCCTGGAGCGGCTGCGCATGGAGGGCATGTCGATCAAGGACATCCAGCCGATCCGGCTGTCGTTCAGCGACCACCCGGCGGCGCTGGCGCGCGGCGACGTTGACGCCTATGTGGGCGCGGAGCCGGCGCCCGGCATTAGCCTCGCCAACGGCACCGGCGTGCTGGTCGAGTATCCCTACTCGACGCCGATCGGCTCGCTCAACATGATCCTGTCGGCGAGCGAAAAGGCGGTCAAAGAGAACCCCCAGCGCGTCAAGCTGGTGGTCGACATGCACCGCAAGGCCGTCGACTACGCGATGGCCAATCCGCCGCAGATCGTCGAAGTGGCGATGCAGAAGCTCGGCCAGCAGCGCAAATCGATCGAGCTGGCGCAGCCGAACGTGGAGCTCGCCTGGAAGCTCGACGACGTGTTCATGCAGCGCGCCGCCGCCTATACGCGGCTGATGCACGAGAACAAGCAGATCCGCCAGCAGCCGGACCTCAACCGGCACATCACCAAGCAGTTCGTGCAGTGAGCAGCGAGAGAAGATCGTCTTGACCGAGCACGTCACGGCGCTTGCGGAGGCGACGCAACAAGCCGCCGCCCCGGAGGCGCCGGTCGTTCACCGCCGCCGGCACCTGCTCGAGACAGCCCGCGCCGTCGTGCTCGGCGTGGGCTTTCCGCTCCTGCTGATCGTGCTGTGGGACCGCGCGGTTGCGTTGACCGGCACGCGGCTGGTGCCGAGCCCGCACGACGTCGCGGTAATGATGTACGACTTCTCCTTCGGCGGGGTCTACGACGACGCCTTTAGTGCTACCATTCTCACTCATGTCTGGAAGTCGATGACGCGCGTCTACGGCGGCTTCTTCCTGGCCGCGCTGATCGGCATTCCGCTCGGCCTGATGATCGGCCGCATCAAGATTCTGCGGCAGCTGCTCGACCCCACCATCAACGTGCTGCGCCCGATCCCGGTGACCGCGTGGCTGCCGCTGTCGATGATCTTCTTCGGGCTCGGCCCGAACGCGGCCATCTTCCTGGTCTTCCTCGGCGCGTTCTACCCGATTCTGCTCAACACCATCTTCGGCGTGCGCTCGGTCGACCCCCGGCTGTTCGAGGCCGCCGCCATGCTCGGCTGCACCGGTTCGGCGATGTTCCGCGAGGTCGTGTTCCCGGCCTCGCTGCCGGCGATCTTCAACGGGCTGCGGATCGCGCACGGCTTCGCCTGGATCCTGATCGTGGTCGGCGAGATGACCGGCGTTCCGACCGGGCTCGGCTCGGTGATCATGGACGGCCGCACGCTCTCGCGCACCGACCTTGTGGTGACCGGCATGATCGTGATCGGCATGTGCGGATTCGTCACCGACCGGATCATCGTGATGATCAGCAACCGGGTGCTGAGCTGGAGCCCGCAGCACCATGCGTGAGGGCACAAAACGAAACCTGCTGGCGTTGCGCGGCGTGACCAAGCGCTTCCCGGTCGGCGACGGCGAGATCGAGGCGCTTGCCCGCATCGATCTCGGCATCGACAGCGGCGAGTTCGTCTGCCTGATCGGCGCCTCCGGTTGCGGCAAGTCCACGCTGCTGCGGATCATCGCCGGCTTCGAGGAGCCGACCACCGGCGAGGTCGCGACCCATGGCAAGATCATCACCGGGCCGGGCAGCGACCGCGGCATGGTGTTCCAGGACTACGCACTGTTTCCGTGGATGACGGTGCACCGGAATATCGGCTTCGGGCCGCGCCAGCGCGGGCTGCCGCGCGGCGAGATCGCCGCGGTCGCCGACGAGTTCATCAAGCTCGTCGGCCTCGAGCGCTTCGCCGACCGCTATCCCAGCCAATTGTCCGGCGGCATGAAGCAGCGCGTGGCGATCGCGCGGGTGCTCGCCAACGACGCCAATATCCTGCTGATGGACGAGCCGTTCGGCGCGCTCGACGCGCTGACCCGCGAGCAGCTGCAGCGCGAGCTGTTGCAGATCTGGGCGCGCACTAAGGTGACCGTGGTGTTCGTGACCCACTCGGTCGAGGAGGCGGTGCTGCTGGCCGACCGCATCCTGGTGATGAGCGCCGGTCCCGGGCGGATCGAAAGCGACATCGCGATCGACCTGCCGCGCCCGCGCGACGTGTCGTCGCCGGAATTCAACGCGGTGCGCCGCGACGTCGCGCGCCGGCTGACCAGTCACCTTGCGCCGCGCGCGCTCGAGCTTGCCGGGGGCTAATATGAGCGACGCCACGGCGCCGGCCGCGATCTACCGCGGGATGGACCGGGCGGCGCTCGATGCCGCGTACAACAACACCGAGGCGGTGCGCGACAGCGCGCAAATCCGCGACCGCTGGCAACGGCGTAGCGCCGCGATCCGCGCCGGCAAGGAGGCGCGGCTCGACCTGCGTTACGGGCCACGGCCGCGCGCCAAGCTCGACTATTTTCCGTGTGGCGGGCCGAAACCGCCGCTGTTGGTGTTCATCCACGGCGGCTACTGGCAGCGTAACGACAAGGAGATGTTCGCCTTCGTCTGCGACGGTCCTCGCCCGTACGGCATCGACGTCGCCGTGGTCGGCTATACGCTGGCGCCGGATGCGCGCCTCACCGACATCGTCGCAGAGATTCATCAGGCGCTGACGTTTCTCTGCGAGCGCGCCGATGAGCTCGGGTTCGATCCCGATCGACTCTACGCCGGCGGCTGGTCGGCCGGCGGACATCTCACGGCGATCGTCGCCAGGCACCCGGCCTATCGCGGCGGCCTCCCGATCAGCGGAATTTTCGACCTCGAACCGATCGCGCTCAACTACCTCAACGAAAAGCTTCAGCTCGATCCGACCGAGATCGCGACCTTGAGCCCGCTCCATGTGCTCGCCGAGCGCCTGCCGCCGTTGCGGATGTTCGTCGGCGGCGAGGAACTGCCCGAGCTCAAGCGGCAGTCGGCGGTCTACGCTGACGCCGCGCGCGCACGCGGGCTGCCGGTCGAGCTCGCGGTGCTGCCCGGCCACCACCACTTTTCGATCCTCGACGAGCTCTCCCGGCCCGAGGGAGCGATCACGCGCGCGCTGGTGGAGTTGAGCAAAGCGAGCGACATGTGACTGAAGAGTTCGCAAATCCCAGCGCGTCATGCCCGGGCTTGTCCCGGGCATCCACGTCTTGCTTTGTTGAGGCGGCAAAGACGTGGATGGCCGGGCCAAGCCCGGCCATGACGCGGAGAGAGTCGATCATTACGAAAATTAGCGTCACACCTTGATCTTCTCGTCCGCCACCACGCGCTGGACGGCGGGACGCTCGAGCATGCGGTTCTTGAGCGCCGTGTAGTTCTTGAGCTCGCCCATCGGCAGCTCGCGGCGCACACCCCAGGTGTAGAAGACAAAGCCATAGGGATCGAGCACGGAATACTTGTCGGAGAGCCATTCTCGCCCGGCCAGCATGCCGTCGATCTGCTTGAGATAGCCGTGAAAGGTCTTCAGACCGGCCTCCTTGATGCCGGGAAAGGCGGACTGGTCGGCGGTGTAGCGCTCGGGCCGGCCGACGTGGGCGTGCGCCGGATGCACGCTGGCGGCAAAGAAGCCGATCAAGGAGAGTGCCTTGGCTTCCGCCTTGCTGTCGGTCGGCCACAAGCCGAACCGCTTGCCGAGATAGGGCAGAATGGCGGTGTTCTCTGCCAGCGGCTCGCCGTCGTCGAGGCGCAGCGCCGGCACCCGTCCGAGCGGATGGATCTTGAGATAGGCTTCCGTGCGCTGCTCGCCCTTGGCGAGGTCGACCTGCTGCGGCTGGTACTTCTCGCCGCTCTCTTCAAGCACGATATGCGCGGCCATCGAGCACGCACCCGGCGCGTAATACAATGTCAACATTCCGAAGTCCTCCTTGCTCAGATTTTTTTGCATTCATCCGGCGGCGCCGCTTGACGGCGCGTCACCACCGGGCAGCGATCATGCAGTCGCGAACGATCACGCTTTTTTCGACGCCGGCACCGGCAGGCCGGCGATCTTCACGTTGACCGAACCGAGGTGAGTTCGGCTGGTGAAGTAGAGGGTTTTCCAGTCATCGCCGCCAAAGGCGATATTGGTAGTGGTGGGATGGCCGTGCACGATGCGACCGAGCTTCTTGCCCTGCGGATCGAGGATCCAGATCCCGCCGGCGCCGCCGCAATAGACGTTGCCCACCGTATCCACTTTCATGCCGTCGGGCACGCCGGGCTCGTTGCCGCGCAGATCGGCGAAGACCCGGTCGGTCTGCTTCGCCAGCATGCCGTTGGGCAAAAGGTCGAACGCCCGGATGTGGCCGCGCCGGGAGTCGTTGATGTAGAGCAGCCGTTCATCGGGCGAGAACGCGAGCCCGTTGGGCGCGACGAAATTATCGACCAGGAGCGTCATGGTGCCGAGATCGGGCGTGACGCGATAGACGCCGGGAAAGGTTAGGTCCCACTGCTCGGGAACGATGTTGTGGTTCGGATCGGTGAAGTGATAGCTGCCGTCCGATTTGACCACCACGTCGTTCGGCCGGTTGAGGCGCCGTCCCTGAAAGCTGTTCGCGATCACGGTGACACTGCCGTCGAGCTCGTGGCGGGTGACCCGTCTGGTCTCGTGCTCGCAGGCGATCAACCGGCCCTGCAGGTCGCGGGTGAGCCCATTGGCCCGGTTGGTCGGCTCCTTGACCACGGTCACGCCCTGCCCCGGCGTGTATTTCATCCGCCTGTTGTTGTGAATGTCGCTGAACAGGAGGTAGCCGCCTTCCTTCCACCAGAGCGGCCCCTCGGCGGGCCCGAGCGTGCCGCCGAAGCCCGAGGCCAACTCCTTGATCGGCTCGTTGGTGGCGATGATCTTTTCGAGCCCGAGATCGAGCTGCTCGATCCGCTTCTCCGCTTGCGCCGATGCGCCGCGGACGCCCATGGCCATGCCGCCTGCGGCCACCGACATCGCCAGCATTTGCCGGCGCGAAATGCCGTGTTCGATGCGCACGGTGACTCCTCCCTTGCATGTATTGCGTTTATAGAAGCCCAGATCGCTGATGATAGGCCCCGGTGCTGTTCGATTCCAGCGCGATAGCGACCTCCCGCGACCAGCGGCGGCTACCTCACGCGTCCCCAGGCACGTGATCGGGCTTGGGCTTCACGGCGAGCTGATAGAGCTTGGGTCCGACGAGCGCCAGCGCCGCGAGCGCCAGGATCGACGCCGACAGCGGCCGTGTGAACAGAACCGTCCAGTCGCCGGCCGAGATCGTCATCGCCTGGCGGAAATTCTGCTCCGCCAGCGGACCCAGGATCATGCCGATGATCACCGGCGCGGTCGGGAAGTCGTAACGCCGCATCAGATAGCCGATGCCGCCGATCAGGTAGAGGAGGATCAGGTCGACCGGGGACTGCGTGATGCCGTAGGTGCCGATGGTCGCGAACACCAGAATGCCGGCGTAAAGCAGCGGCGCCGGGATCTGCAACAGCTTCACCCAGACGGCGATCATCGGCAGGTTGAGCACCAGAAGCATCACGTTGCCGATGAACAGGGAGGCGATCAGACCCCAGACCAGCTGCGGCTGCGACTGAAACAGCAGCGGCCCGGGATTGATCCCATAGCTCTGGAACGCGGAGAGCATGATCGCGGCCGTCGCCGACGTGGGCAGGCCGAGGGTAAGCATCGGCACCAGCACGCCGGCGGCCGAGGCATTGTTGGCGGCCTCCGGGCCGGCAACGCCTTCGATCGCGCCCCTGCCGAACTCCTCGGGCTTCGAGGTGAGCTTGCGTTCCATGTAATAGCTCAGGAAGGTCGGGATCTCGGCGCCGCCCGCCGGCATGGCGCCGATCGGGAAGCCGACGGCGGTGCCGCGCAGCCACGGTTTCCACGAGCGCTTCCATTCCTCGCCCGTCATCCAGATCGAGCCGCGCAGCGGAATCATCTCGTCCTTGCCGAAGCGGTAGCGCGAGGCGACGTAGAGCGTCTCGCCGACCGCAAACAGCCCGACCGCCACCACCACGACGTTGATGCCGTCGAGCAACTCCGGCAAGCCGAAGGTGAAACGCGGCTGCCCGGTCTGCAGGTCGACGCCGATCAGGCCGAGCCAGATGCCGAACAGCAATGCGGTCAGCCCCCTGACCATCGAGGAGCCGAGCACCGCCGACACGGTGACGAAAGCGAGCACCATGAGCGAGAAATAGTCGGCGGGCCCGAACTTCAATGCCAGGTCGACGACGATCGGCGCCAGGAACGTGATCCCGAGCGTGCCGATCGTGCCGGCAACGAACGAGCCGATGGCGGCGGTCGCGAGCGCCGCGCCGGCGCGGCCGTTGCGCGCCATCTTATTGCCCTCGAGCGCCGTGATGATGGTGGCGCTCTCGCCCGGAGTATTGAGCAGGATCGAGGTCGTCGATCCGCCGTACATCGCGCCGTAATAGATACCGGCGAACAGAATGAACGCCGCGGTCGGATCGACCTTGAAGGTGATCGGCAGCAGGAGCGCGATGGTCAGTGCCGGGCCCAGTCCGGGAAGCACGCCGATCGCGGTCCCGAGCGTCGTGCCGACGAGGCACCACATCAGATTGACCGGGGTGAGCGCGATGGCGAAGCCGTCGAGGAGCTGCGAAAAGGCATCCATGTCACGAACCCTGCCCGATGCCGAAGATGCGCTCGATCGCGTTCTCGACCAGACCGGCCCCGATGTTGATGCCGAGCGTCTGCGCAAAGCCGAAATAGGCCACCAGTGCGAAGGCTGCTCCGATCGCGGCATCGCGCACGATCGCCTTCGACCCGAAGCCGCGCGCCACGCAGACGAACAGAAGGATGGAGGCGATCGTGAAACCGGCGCCGCCGATGAGCAGCACATTGAGAACGAGGCCGGCGGTGATCCACAGCAAGGCGGGACGATCGGGCGTGGCCTCGCGCTCTTCCTCCGAACGCCAGCCGCCGGTCAGCGCGGAGAACAGCAGGAAGGCACCGAGCACCGCCAAGCCGAGCGCCGTGATCATCGGAACCACGGTCGGCCCGACCTTGGCGTAGATCGGCGAAACCGGGATGATCGCGGTCTGCCAATAGATGACAGCGGCGAGCAGCAGCGCACCGACCGCGATGATGGTTTCGCCGATGGCCGGGCGGAGCTTGGTCGCGCCGCCGCCCTCTTCGGTTCCCCCGCTGGTCATGTCACGCCAGCCCGAGCTCTTTGAGAATTCCTTCGATGCGCGCCGTCTCGGTGTCGAGGAACGCCTTGTAGTCGTTGCCGGCGAGCGTGATCTGGGTCCATTCGCGCGTCCGGCAGGCCTCCGCCCATTGCGGCGATGCGGCCATCTTCTCGATGAGCGAAATCATCGCCTGGCGCTGAGTGTCGTTGACGCCGGGCGGTGCGAACACGCCGCGCCAGTTGAACAACTCGACGTCGATGCCCTGCTCCTTCAGCGTAGGGGCCTCGATCCCCGGCTGGCGCTTGTCGGACGATATGGCGATCAGGCGCAGCTTCCCGGCCTTGATCTGCTCGGCAAACTCGCCGTAGCCCGAGATGCCGGCCGCCACCTGGTTGCCGAGCAGCGCCGCGGTCGCCGGTCCGCCGCCCGCGAAGGCGACGTAGCTCACTTTCGTCGGCGAAACTCCGAGCGCCTTGGCCATCATTCCGAGCAGAATGTGGTCGGAGCCGCCGGCCGAGCCGCCGGCGACCGGCACCTTGGTGGGATCGGCCTTGAGCGCGTCGGCAAAGTCCTTGGCGGTCTTGAACGGCGATTGCGCGGGAACCACCAGGGCCTGAAATTCGCCGGTGAGCCGCGCGATCGGTGTAGCCGTCGAAAGCCGCAGCGGGCTCTTGTTGGCGATGATCGAGCCGACCATCACCATGCCGGCCACCATCAAGGCGTTGCCCTGCCCTTTCCACTGGTTGAGGAACTGGGGCAGCCCGACCGTCCCGCCGGCGCCTCCCACATTGGTGATCTGCACGCCCTTCACCGCGCCGGTCGCCCGCAGCACCTGCTCGATCGTGCGCGCGGTTTGGTCCCAACCGCCGCCGGGCGCCGCCGGCACGAAAATCTTGAGCAGATCGACCACTTGCGCTTGCGCGCGATCGATCGCCAGAAACGGCAAAGCGGTGGCGGCGGAGACGGCGGCGGTGCCGAGCAGCAGATGTCTTCGGTCGAGCATGGCGCTTCCTTTCAATACTGATTGACTTGACGCTCTCCGGCGTCTGGCCCCGATGCCTACGAAAGCAGGAGGGCTGATCGAAGTCGAGGCCGACTCTACCCCGACCTCTCGGCGATCGGGCGTGGTGGTGGCCCGGTATAGCTCCAGATCAAATGCCGCGGGATCGGTCCCTTGTTGCGCTCACCGGATTGCACCTCTTCCCAGGCGTGGGCCAAAGCACCGACCGAACGGGAGAGCACGAACAGGCCGCGGCAGAGCGGCGGCGGAAAGCCGAGCTCGGCGAAAACGACGCCGGTGGCGCCGTCGATGTTCATTGGGATCGGCCGGCCCTTTTGCGCCGCCAGCTGCGCCTCGACCGCCCGCCCGATCGCCGCGAAACGTCCGCTGACCACACCCTTGGCGGCGGCCGCCTCCACCAGGCCGAGCAGCCGCGGCGCGCGCGGATCGCGCGGATGAAATCGGTGACCGAAGCCGGGAACGTGACGGGTGCCGCGCTCGGCGAGCGCGTGCATTTCGGCGGCGACGGCCTCGGCGAGGCGCGACTCACGCACCGAGGTTTCGTCTCCGATCCGCGCTGCGATCGCATTGTAGAAGCGCACGCATTGCTCGCCGGCGCCGCCATGCACGTCGCCCAGCATGTTGATGGCCGACGCCATGGCGTTGTTGATGCCGACGCCGCAGGTGATCGCCATCCGGGCGGCGGCGATCGAAGGTGCCTGCGGGCCGTGGTCGACGGCCGCCACCAGCGCGGCCTCGAGCAGCTTGACGGCATCCGGGTGCGGAAGCTCGCCGCGGGTCATGAGATGGACCATCTCGGCGAAGCCGACGCGCCCGATCAGGTCCTCGATGGCATAACCGCGCAAGCGGATCGCGCCGGGTTTCATGTCGATGATCGCGGTCGACCACCAATCCTCGGGCGTCTTGTGGGTGCGGGCTGTCATGAAACTCACTCCCATCCGGAGGATGGCGATGGAACTGTAGCGCGTTTTTGCCATCGACTCATATGGCATTCTCGCGCGCGAGCTCGTCGAGCTCGCGTTTCGAGAACCCGAGCTCGGTGAGGATATCGACGGTATCGGCGCCGAGCGCCGGCGGCGGCGTGGCCGGCGCGGGATCGCCGCTCCCCAGGCGGAAGCCGGCGCGCACGACCCGCACCGGTCGATCGACGTCGGGCACCGCCTCGAAGGTGCGCAGCAATTGCCGCTCCTTGATTTGTGGATGCTCGAGCACAGCGGGCACGTCGAGGACTTCGCCGGCCGGCACGCCGTGCTTGTTCAAAAGAGTCGCCCATTCTCTTGCCGAGCGTGCGGCAAGCGCTTTCTCGATCTCGAGCTTGAGCTCGAAACGGTACCTTTTGCGATCCTCGCGGCCGGCGAAGCGCGGGTCGGCGACGAGATGCTCGCGACCGATCAGCCGGCACAGGGTCTCGAACTGCTCCTGCTTGTTGGCCGCGATGTTCAGGAGACCGTCCCCGGTGCGGAACGCGCCGGAGGGACTCGCGGTCATGTTCTCGTTGCCCATCGGCTCGGGCTTGACCCCGGCGATCAGCCAATTCGAGACCGCCCAGCCCATGGCGACCAGCGTCGATTCGAGCATCGACACGTCGATGAACTCGCCCTCCCCGCTTCGCTCGCGGCGGAACAGCGCGGCCGCGATGGCGAAGGCGGCGGTGATGCCGCCCATGGTGTCGGCGACCGGGTACCCGACCCGCAACGGGGCGGTGTTCTTGTCGCCGGTGACGCTCATGACGCCGGAGAGACCCTGAATGATCTGGTCATAGGCCGGGTTGAACTTGAGCGGCCCATCCTGGCCGAAGCCCGAGATCGCGCAGTAGATGACGTCGTTCCTGACGGCCTTGAGCGCCGCATAGCCGAGGCCGAGGCGGCCCATGACGCCGGGACGAAAATTCTCCACCACGACGTCGGAGGCGGCGACCAGCCGTCGGAACACGTCCTGGCCTCTGGCGCTCTTCAGATTGACGGTGATGGAGCGCTTTCCGGCGTTCTGGGCGAGGAACGACGCCCCCATGCGACGGCGGTTGAGGTCCGGGTCGGCGCCGAGCTGGCGGGCAAGATCGCCGGAGCCCGGCACCTCCACTTTGATCACGTCGGCGCCGAGCTGGGCGAGCTGATAGCAGCAGAACGGGCCGGCGAGCACATTGGTCAGATCCAGCACCCGGGCGCCGGCGAGAAGCCCACTCATTATTAGGCGTCCTACCCTGGCTTGTTCTATTTGACAGAATTATGTTCTGTGTAGCACAATGACAGTCGCGGCACAACCCCCCGTTTTGCGGAAAGAACGACCGAATGAGCCAGGACAAGGTCGAGGCGGTCGAGCGGGCGCTGACCATTCTCAATGCCTTTGCGGCCGATAAATCGGAGCTGACGCTGGCCGAGATCGCGTTGGCGACCGGCTTCTACAAGAGCACGATCCTGCGGCTCGCCGGCTCGCTCGAGCGGTTCGGTTATCTGATCAGGCGGGAAGACGGAACGTTCCGGCTGGGACCGTCGCTGTGGCGATTGGGATCGATCTATCGGCATGGGTTCAATCTCGGCGACGTGATCCGGCCCGAGCTTCGCCGGCTGGTCGAGGCGACCGGCGAAACGGCATCGTTCTATGTGCGTGAGAAGGAGGTGCGGGTCTGCCTGTTCCGACACAATTCGCCGCAAGCCGCCCGGCATCATCTCGACGAGGGCGCGCAGCTGCCGATGGACGCCGGCGCCAGCGCGCATGTGCTGCTCGCCTTTTCAGATGCCAAGAGCGCCAAGCCAAAGAGCGCCAAGGCCAACAGCGTGCAAGATCAGGGCTACGCCGTCTCGCTCGGCGAGCGTGACCCGCACGTGGCCGCGGTCGCGGTGCCGGTCTTCGACACCGCAAGCCGCTTCAGAGGCGCGCTGGCGATCTCGGGCCTGATCGCCCGCTTCGATGAGAAGGAACGGCGGGCGGCGCTGACTGAATTACTGGCGTCGGCAAATCGCCTAGGAGCACTGCTGCCGGCGAACGAATGACGTTCGTCATGGCCACGGAGACGCTTCGCGCCGTCAACGCCACAGGCGCAGCGGCGCCAGCGTGATCTCCGGAATATAGGTGATGAGCGCGAGCGCGATGAGATAGATCGCGATGAACGGCAGGATGCCGCGGTAGAGCTTGCCGAGCGGTATGCCGAACAGCGCGTGGGTGGCAAACAGGTTGAGCCCGAACGGCGGGATGAACATTCCGACCGCCAGGTTGACGGTGAAGATGATGCCGAAATGAATCTGATCGACGCCGGCCCGAATGATCAGCGGCATCAGCAGCGGCGTCAGGATCAATATCGCCGCCGGCGGCTCGAGCACGGTTCCGACGAACAGCAGCACCAGGTTGATGATCAGCAGAAGCAGCCAGGTCTCCAAGTTAAAGCTTGCGATCGTGTCGACGAGCCTGGTCGGAAAGCCGCTGGTCGTGACCAGCCACGAATAGGCGCCGGCCGCCGACACGATGATCAGGATCTGCGATATGACCCTGGCGGAGTCGATCGCCGTCTGCCACAGCTCGATCCATGACATTTCACGGTAGATGAAGCGCGCGACCAGGATCGCGTAGACGCAGGCAATTCCCGCGGCTTCGGTCGGCGTGAAGATGCCGCCGTAGATGCCGCCCAAGATCACCACCGGAGCGAACAACGCCCAAATCGCGTCGCCGGTCGATCGCAATACGTTTTTCCAGCGCAGCGAAGCGGTCAGCGGGATCATTTCGACCCGTGCGTAGATCAACAGGTAGATCGAAACCAGGACGCCGATGAGCAGGCCCGGCACGATGCCGGCCAGGAACAGCTTCGGGACCGATTGCTGGGCGGCGATCCCGAAAATGATCATGGTGATCGACGGAGGAATGATGGTGGCGATGGCGCCGCACGATGCGATCAGGCTGCCGGAGAAGACCGCGTTGTAACCGCGACGGGTCAGCTCCGGCACCATCAGCCGTCCGATGGCGGCGACGCAGCCGACGCTCGATCCCGACATCGAGCCGAACAGCTCCGACGAGGCGACCGTCGCCAACGCGAGCGAGCCGCGCACGCCGCCGACGATCGACAGCGCCCATTCGACCAAGCGGCGAGCGATCCCGCCCCGGCCCATGATCTCGCCCGCGAAAATGAAAAGCGGCACCGCCAACAGCGGGAAATTGTCGAGACCGCCGAACAACGCCACGTGCACCGGATCCATCGTGCCGATGCCCATGGCGACGATGCCGATGGATGCTGCGGCGATCAGGGCGACAAAGATCGGAACGCCGAGGCAGAGCAGGAAAACCGGCAGGACGATGAGAACCAGCGCGGCCATTGAGCATCGTCCTAGATCTGGCCGCGGTTGTCTTTGGCGTCGCTAGCCGTCCCGATCAGCTGGACGAAGATGCGAGCGAGCGACATCAAGACGATCAGGAGCAGCGAAATCGGGATCACGCTTTGTGGGATCCACATCGGCAGGTGGAGAGCGTCGCTGCGTTGATCGAACTCGAACAGCAGGTTGGCAACGCGAAAGCTGGCGAACACGACCGGCACCAGCACGGCGGCCAAGACCAGGGTGCTGACGATCTCCAGGACTTTGCGCCGCGTCGGCGGAGCGAAATCGAGGATGGCGTCGATCCGGATATGCGCCTGCTGCCAGGCGACCGAGACGGCGCCGACATAGACGCCGAAGATCATCAGAAAGAGCATCGCCTCTTCCGCCCAGGAGAGCGGGCTGCGGAAGAAATAGCGAAGAACGATATTGACGGCGTTGAGAATGACGATCGCCAGAAGCGCTGCGGCTCCCGCCGATAATCCAATGTCCGCGATCCGTGTTCCGAGCCAAAACAGGGAGCGCTTGTATCGCGGGTGCACGAATCCCCCCTGGACCGAGCTTGGCGCCCTTTCAGTGAGCGGTGCCGTAGTTCTGCCACAGCCAATCGGCGACCGCCACCAGATGGGCGTCCTCGTCCGCCCGACCGATGACTTGTAGCCCGAGCGGCATGTTGTCGTCCGAGAGCAGCGGCAACGACATCGCCGGAACGCCGAGCAAGGAGGCCGGCACGTTGATCGCGGGGTCGCCGGTCCATGACAGGCCGACGGATGCCGCACCCATCGCCCCGAGCGCGACGAACCCGTCATAGCGCGCGCTCACCTGCGCATATCGCTCGCGAATCTCCTGCCGGCGGCGAAGCGCCTGGCGATAGTCGTTCAGCGTCAATTGCTGTGCGGAGGCGAGCCGGCGGCGCATTCCCTCGCTCAAGCCGTTGCGCTTGGCATAGCTGCCGAGCGGCCAGCGAAGCTCCCAGTCGAAGATCCGAAACGTCACCGGAACGGCCTCGGCGATGGTGGTCTCGAACGCCTCGATTTCCGGATCGCTGCGTCGGTCGCCCAGCGTGATGCCAAGCTCGGACAGGCGCTGGCGGGCGCCAGTGAAAGCGGCCTGCGCGCCGCTGCTGGCTTTCGGCCAGCCGGCGGTCTCCAGCGCCGCCAAACGGCGCGGCGGCGTCGCCGCCGGAGCCGTGACCGGCCCGCTCAGTCCGACGTAGCCGGGGTCGCCGCCGACGCGGTGAACGATGGCGCTCGCGACCGTCCAGGCGTCCTCCGGGATCGCCGCCAGGATGCCGAGGCAACTCTGACTCAAGTGATCGAAGGAGCCGCTGCGGTTGAGCGCGCCGAAGGTCGGCTTGAAACCGACGCAGCCGCAATAGCTCGCCGGCCGCAGCGTCGAGCCCACCACCTGGGTGCCGAGTGCCGCCGGCAGGATGCCGGCGCCAACGGCGGCGGCCGACCCGCTGCTCGATCCGCCCGCCGTGCGCGAAGGATCGTGCGGATTGCGCACCGGCATCAGCGGCTCGGTGGCGGCGAACTCGGTAGTCGTGGTCTTGCCGAGAATGATGGCGCCGGCCTCGCGCAAGGCCTGCACCGAGGCCGCGTCGCGGCCGGTCTGGAAACCCTCCCACATCGGAGAGCCCTGCCCGGTCGGCATGTCCTCGGTCTCGATGATGTCCTTGACGCCGATCGCCATGCCGTCGATCGGCGAGAGCGGCTGACCGCCGCGCCAACGCCGATCCGACGCTGCCGCGGCGGCGAGCGCCGCTTCGCGCGCGACGTGCACGAACGCCTTGATGGTCGGGTCGATCTGGTCGAGACGCGACAGCCGGGCTTGCAGCTCCGCCGTCGGGGAGGCGTCCCCCGAGGCGAAGCGCGCGGCGAGCGACGCGTACGAGGACGGGCGCGGCATCCGAGCTCGACCGCGCTCGCGTCAGTTCACGGATGCTGTGATGGCTTTGAGCTTGTCGTAGAGCTCCTTCAGCGGAGCACTTTTGGCGACGACCGACTGGGCGGCGCCGGAGACGCGGCGGACCGCCTCTTCCTGGTCGCCGGGTGAAAGCTTGACGATCTTGCCGCCCTTGTCCATCCAGGCCTTGGTGTCGTTTTCAATGCGCGTCACCTGCCACTTGGCGAGCTCGGGCTCGATCTTCGATCCGGTTTCCAGCACCGCCTTCTTCAGGTCAGGCGGCAGCCGATCGAACCAGACCTTGCTGACCAGCGAAACCGACAGAATCGGCCAGAACGCGGTGTCCAGCAGGTTCGGCGCCGCGTCGTAGTAGCGGAACGCCACGAACACGCCGAGCACCGAGTTGACGCCGTCGATCGTACCCTGTTGCAGCGCCGGCAGCACCTCCGGCAGCGACATCGGCACCGCCGATCCGCCCAGTGCCACGATCGCGCTTTGCTCGCCCTCGGAGGCCAGCACGCGGAAGCGCTTGCCGGAGAAGTCGGCGAGCTTGCTGGCGGGAGTCTTGAACACGAATGATTGCATGTCGTAGGCGTGGAGGCTCAGCCCTACCGTGCCGCGCGCGGCACCGACGTCGAAAATCATCTTGCGGAAGTCCGGCACGTCGACCACGCGGCGCAAATGATCGCGGCTCTTGTACAGGCCGGACAGCGCCGGGACCTGGAAGCGCTGATCGGCACCGACAAAGAGCTCGACCGGCCCGATGGCGGCTTCGATGGTGCCGAGCCGCAGACCTTCGGTCTGGCGCTGCGCGCCGCCGAGCTGGCTTGCGGGGTAGACCTCGACTTTGATGCGATTGTTCGTCGCCTTCTCCAATTCCGCTTTGTAGACCTTGATCAATTCATGCTGCATGTCGTTGATGGTCTGGGTCGCGAACTTCATGGTGAATTCCTGCGCCCGCGACGGTCCCGAAGCGAGAACGAGGCCGGCAGCAACCGTCAGGGCCGTGGCGACATGGCTCCCGACCGGCCCGCGCCGGTGGCATCGGCAATGCTGAATAGTCATGCAATTCCTCCCTCGCGCCCCATTCAGGCGTGCGCTGAAATGATGCTATTCGTTTCGGTCGAGTGAATTCAACCGGCGACCGTGTCGCGGCGGCTGCAACTGAAGCGATCGGAAGCACAACCAGGCCTAGAACTAGGCGGGACGACGCCGTGCATACGCAGTGATAGGAGACGATCGTGAAATTCCGGGTCGAGCTGGTCTGGCAGGACAGCGACGCGAATGCCGCATCGTCGATTTTCCTCACCTCCGACGGGCGGGTCATCTTGCAGGGGCGCGCGGTATCGCCGCAGGAGCGCCAAGCGCTGGCGTTGCCCGCGGACGCGGACATGATCAGCGTCGATCGAAACCTGATCCGGGCGATCAAGGACATGCTCTGATCCGCGCCGAACCGCCCGCCGACGTGTCGCATTTCGCCGCCGAACTCGCGTCATTCCGTTTGAAAACAAGCGCTTTGGCGAATAGATTGTGAGCACGATCAGCCCGGTTAGAGCCGGAGGAAACCGCCATGTTCCTCAGAAATTATTGGTACGTCGCCGCGTTCGACCATGAAATCCAGAGGCAGCCGCTCGGCCGGATCGTTCTCGGCGAGCCGATCGTCTTCTATCGGTTGGAGGACGGAACGCCGGTCGCGCTCGAGGACCGCTGCGCCCACCGCCACCTGCCGCTGTCGATGGGGAAGCTCATTGGCGACACGTTGCAATGCCACTATCACGGCCTTCGCTATGACAAGACCGGCACCTGCGTGCGGGTGCCGGGCCAGGACATGATCCCGCGCTCGGCCCGGGTCAAAAGCTATCCGGTGGTCGAGCGTTATCATTGGCTGTGGATCTGGATGGGCGACCCGGCGCTGGCGGACCCCGATAAAATTACCGATTTCCACTGGTTCGATGATCCCAACTGGGGCGCGAAGGGCCAGTATCTTCACGTCAAGGCGAACTGGCAGCTGATCGTCGACAACCTCCTCGACCTCACCCATTTGGCCTTCGTGCATGAAACCACGATCGGCAACTCCGCCCTGGTCGACAACGCCGCCGTCAAGGTCCAGCGCACCCAGGACAGCGTCGTGGTCACCCGTTGGATCATCAATTCGCCCCCGCCGCCGACGTTCGTGAAGGCCGGCGGCTTCACCGCCAATGTGGACCGCTGGCAGATCATCAATTTCGCGCCGCCCGCGTTCCTGCGTCTCGACGTCGGGGCGACCCCGACCGGCACCGGCGCGCCCGAGGGGCGGCGCGTCGGCGGCATCGGCATGTGGAATTTGAACTTGATCACGCCGGAAACCGAAACCACCAGCCACTACTTCTGGGGCCAGGCGCACAATTTCGACGTCGACAATCCCAAGACCACCGACATGCTGGTCGAGCAGATCAGAACGGCGTTCCTGGAGGACGTTGCGGTGTTCGAAGCGCAGCAGCGCAACCTGACGCTCATTCCAAATCCACCGCAGACTGACATCAACGCCGACACCGGCGTGATCCAGGCGCGCCGGATTCTCGATCGGCTGGGCCAAAAAGAGCAGGCTGCCGCGGCCCCCTTGGCGGCCGCGGAGTAGTAGCGACGGTCGCAATTGTTGCCTCGTCATGCGCGGGCTTGACCCGCGCATCCATCTTGTTTTCGCAAGAAGACGGAAGGTCGGGACAAGCCTGGCCATGACGACGTGGCCCGTATCAAGGCTCGGCCGCCGGCGCCGTCGCGTTGCGGGTGACCTCCTGCTCCGTTCGGTCCCAGATTTCGCGCGCAATCGGGTTGCGCATCTCCTCCGCAATATGGCCGACCAGACCGACGGCCCGCGAAATGACCGCAATGCCGCGGCAGATCTGCCACGGAAATTGCAGCTCGCACAGGATCGAGCCGATCGCGCCGGTGGCGTTGATCGGAAGCGAGCGTGCGAAGGTGCGCTCGGCGCTGGCGCAGACCGCCTCCATCAAGGCGATGTAGCGGCCGCGATAGCCGTTGCGTTCCGCGATCGCGAACAAAACGGGCGTACGCGGGTCGACCGGCTTGTGGACCGGATGGCCGATCCCCGGAACCGGCGCTTTGCGTCGCCGATGATCAGCAACGATCTCGTCGGCGATCGCGGCAAGGTCGGCGGCGTCGTCCGTGTCCTTGAGGGCGGCCTGCAGCATCCGTGCGGTCTGCTCCGAGCCGCCGGCGAAGACCGTCCCGACGCCGCACAGCCCGGCCGCGACCGCCGCCTGCAACGCCTCGGGGGCGGCCATATGCACCATCCGGGTGGCAATCGCATGCGGCGTCATGCCGTGCTCGACCAGCGTGATCAGCAAGGCGTTGAAGACATCCGCCTCCCGCGCATTGGGAATCCGTCCGGTGATCTCCAGGAACGCCATTGCCCCGAGGTCGATCTTGCCGAGCAGGTCCTTTGTCAGATCGAAGCCTCGGACGACGATCTTGTCGGGCGTGCTCCAGCCCATGTCGGAGCGCAGCTGTCGGTGACCACTCATGAATATGCCTCCATCCCTGTTCGTCTGGCCATTTTTCGAGATTGTAGACCTTCACCGGATTGTCCGGCCAAATCGCCCCCACAAGGGGGCTGGTCGACTTTAGTATGATCGATGGCAGCCGGTCCGGCCGACCCCTGCCCGGCTTTTTCCTGGACGATCTCCGCACATGTCATCAATATGGCCGATGATGGAGCGTTAGATCGTGAGTGATGATTTCATCCTCGTAACCGAGGGCCTCACCAAGGAGTTTGCCGGCTTTGTCGCGGTGAACGGGGTCGATCTGCGCGTCAAGCGCGGCACGATTCACGCCTTGATCGGCCCGAACGGGGCCGGAAAGACCACGTGCTTCAATCTGTTGACCAAGTTCCTGCGTCCGAGCCGCGGTCGCATCGTCTACAAAGGGCGCGACATAACCGCGCTTGCGCCGGCCGACGTGGCCAGCCTCGGGCTGGTGCGGTCGTTCCAGATTTCCGCAGTATTTCCTCACCTCTCCGTGCTCGAGAACGTGCGGATCGCGCTGCAACGCAAGCGCGGAGCATCGTTCGATTTCTGGCGCTCGAAGCGCGTCCTCGATGCCCTCAACGAGCGCGCCATGGCGCTCATTGCCGACGTCGGGTTGGCGTCATTCTCCCATTGGACGGCGGTGGAATTGCCGTATGGCCGCAAGCGGGCGCTCGAAATCGCAACCACCTTGGCGCTCGACCCTGAAATGCTGCTGCTCGACGAACCCATGGCCGGAATGGGACACGAGGACATCGAGCGCATCAGCGCGCTCGTCAAGGCGGTCTCCGCCGACCGCACGGTGCTGATGGTCGAGCACAATCTCAGCGTGGTCGCCAACCTCTCCGACCGCATCACGGTGCTCACGCGCGGGCGGGTGCTGGCCGAGGGCGACTACCAGACGGTCTCGGCCGACCCGCTCGTGCGCGAAGCCTATTTGGGGGTCGGCCATGCTTAGCCCGGGCGTCGCGCCGCTGCTCTCGGTCGATGGGCTGCAGGCCTGGTATGGCGAGTCGCACGTGCTCCATGGCGTCACGTTCGACGTCTGCGCCGGCGAGGTGGTGACGCTGCTCGGCCGCAACGGCGCCGGCAAGACCACGACGCTGAAAGCGATCATGGGCATCGTCGGCCAGCGCACCGGCTCGGTGCGCTACGAGGACAGGGAGGTCATCGGCCTGACCAGCGACCGCATCGCGCGGTTCGGCATTGCGCTATGTCCCGAGGAACGCGGCATTTTCGCGAGCCTCAGCGTGGAAGAAAACCTTCTGCTCCCGCCCAAGGTCCGCCCCGGCGGCCTCGAGCTCGACCGCATCTTCGAGCTCTTCCCCAATCTCAAAGAGCGCCTGTCGAGCCAGGGCACCAAGCTCTCGGGCGGCGAGCAGCAGATGCTGGCGATCGGCCGCATCCTGCGCACCGGCGCGCGGCTTCTCCTGCTCGACGAGCCGACCGAGGGACTGGCCCCGGTCATCATCCAGCAGATCGGCAAGACCATCGGCATGCTGAAGGCGCAGGGCTTCACCATCCTCCTGGTCGAGCAGAACTTTCGTTTCGCCTCGACGGTTGCGGATCGCTATTACGTGATGGAACATGGCCGGATCATCGACCAGTTCGCCAATTCGGAACTCGACGCCAATGTCGAAAAGCTTCATGACTATCTGGGGGTTTGAATTGGATTCCAGTGTTCGAAGCCTTCGCAAGGGAGAATGCCATATGAAACGGTTGATCAGTCTCACGGCGCTCGCGGTCGCCCTCGGGTGTCCCGCCGCGCAAGCGCAATATACCGACGGAACCATCAAGATCGGCGTCATGAACGACATGTCGGGCACCTATGCCGACCTGACCGGGCCGGGCTCGGTGGTCGCCGCCCGCATGGCGGTCGAGGATTTCGGCGCCGCCGCCAAGGGCATGAAGGTCGAGATCGTCGGCGCCGACCATCAGAACAAGCCGGACGTCGGATCGAACATCGTGCGCACCTGGATCGATACCGACAAAGTCGACGTGATCGTCGACGTGCCGACCTCCTCGGTCGCGCTCGCGGTCAGCGAGATCGTGCGCGAGAAGAACAAGGTGTTTCTGGTCTCGGGCGCCGCGGCCTCCGATCTCACCGGGCCCAAATGCACGCCCAACACGATCCATTGGACCTATGACACCTGGGCGCTCGCCAACGGCACCGGCCAGGCGATCGTGAAGACCGGCGGCGACACCTGGTTCTTCCTGACCGCCAACTACGCCTTCGGCCTCGCGCTTGAGCGCGACACCGCCGCCGTCGTCGTCAAGAACGGCGGCAAGGTGCTGGGCCAGGTCCGCCACCCGTTCCCGGCTACCGACTTCTCGTCGTTCCTGCTGCAGGCGCAGGCATCGAAGGCGAAGATCATCGGCCTGGCAAACGCTGGCGGTGACACCATTAACTCCATCAAGCAGGCGGCCGAGTTCGGCATTGTCAAGGGTGGGCAGAAGCTCGCCGGGCTGTTGGTATTCATCAGCGACGTCAAGGCGCTCGGTCTGCCGATTGCCCAGGGCCTGATCTTCACCGAGTCCTGGTACTGGGATACGAACGACGTGAACCGTGAATTCGCCAAGAAATTCGCCGAACGGAACAAAGGCATCTATCCGAGCATGATTCATGCCGGCGTCTACTCGGCGGTCACGCACTATCTCAAGGCGGTCAGTGAGCTCAAGAGCGACGCCGACGGCAAGGCGATCGTCGCCAAGATGAAGGGGATGCCGACCGACGACAAGCTGTTCGGTCAAGGCACGATCCGCGCTGATGGCCGCAAAATTCACCCGATGTATCTGTTCGAGGTGAAGAAGCCCGAAGAGTCGAAGGGACCGTGGGACCTATACAAGTTGCGTGCCACCATCCCCGCGGACCAAGCCTTCCGACCGCTGGCCGAAGGCGGCTGCCCGCTGGTGAAGAGCTGAGCGGACAAATGGCCAAGCGTCGAGGAGCGGGCCGGCGTCCGCTCCTCGGCCTGGCCGAGTGATCACCCATGTTCGAAGTGTTCGGCATCAGCTCGCAGGCCCTGTTCGGGCAGTTGCTGATCGGGCTCATCAACGGCTCGTTCTATGCGCTGCTCAGCCTCGGGCTGGCCGTCATCTTCGGCATGCTCAATATCATCAACTTCAGCCACGGCGCCCAGTACATGATGGGCGCGTTTGCGGCTTTCTTTCTCCTGCAATATGCCGGGCTGGACTATTGGTGGGCGATCATCATCGCACCGATCGCCGTCGGGATCACCGGCGTCATCATCGAGCGGCTGTTCCTGCAATGGCTCTATAAGCTCGATCATCTCTACGGGCTGCTGCTCACCTTCGGGCTGGCGCTGATCATCGAGGGCTTCTTCCGCAATTTCTTCGGCTCCTCGGGCTTGCCGTACGCGGTCCCGCCGTCGCTGCAGGGCGGCCAGAACCTGGGCTTCATGTTCCTGCCGAACTACCGCGCCTGGGTGGTGGTATTCTCGCTCGCGGTCTGCCTCACCACCTGGTTCGTGATCGAGCGCACGCGGCTCGGCGCCTATCTGCGGGCGGCGACCGAGAACCCGACCCTGGTGCGTGCGTTCGGCATCAACGTGCCGCGGATGATCACGCTTACCTACGGATTCGGCGTCGCGCTCGCGGCGCTGGCGGGGGTGATGGCGGCCCCGATCTACAATGTGAGCCCGCAGATGGGCGCCAACCTCATCATCGTGGTGTTCGCGGTGGTGGTGATCGGCGGCATGGGCTCGATCATGGGCGCGATCGTGACCGGGTTCGGCCTCGGCGTCATCGAGGGGTTGACCAAGGTGTTCTTTCCCGAGGCTTCGAACACCGTGATCTTCATCATCATGGCGATCGTGCTGTTGATCAGGCCGGCCGGCCTGTTCGGAAGGGGCACGTGATGGAGCGCGTCGCTGATCCGGCAACGGCTAAAACCACGCCCGACCGCCCCTACAGCGAGGTGATCGCGTTCGTGCTGATGGCCGGCGTGCTCATCATCGCGCCGATGTTCGCCTATCCGGTGTTCCTGATGAAGGCGCTCTGCTTCGCGCTGTTCGCGTGCGCCTTCAACCTGCTGATCGGATATGTCGGGCTGTTATCGTTCGGCCACGCGCTGTTCTTCGGCTGGGCGAGCTATGTCAGCGCCTACACGGCCAAGGTCTGGGGCTTTCCGCCGGAGCTCGCGATCCTGGCCGGAACCGCTACCGGCGCGGGCCTCGGCGTAATCGTCGGGGCGCTGGCGATCCGCCGGCAAGGCATCTATTTCGCGATGATCACGCTTGCGCTGGCGCAGATGATGTATTTCTTCGCCGTGCAGGCGCCGTTCACGGGCGGCGAAGACGGCATCCAGGCGGTGCCGCGCGGCAAGCTGTTCGGTCTCGTCAACCTCGCCGACCAGACCAATATGTACGTCACCGTGCTGATCATCTTTCTCGGCTGCTTCCTGCTGATCTATCGCATCATCAATTCGCCGTTCGGCGAGGTGCTCAAGGCGATCCGCGAGAACGAGCCGCGCGCCATCTCGCTCGGCTATCATACCGACCGCTACAAGCTGGTCGCCTTCGTGTTGTCGGCAACCTTCGCCGGCGTGGCGGGCGCCACCAAGACCCTGGTGTTCCAGCTGGCCTCGCTCACCGACGTCGATTGGACGATGTCGGGCGAGGTCGTGCTGATGACGCTGGTCGGGGGGCTCGGCACCATTTTCGGGCCGGTCGTGGGCGCCTTCTTCATGGTCACGCTGGAGAACTATCTGACCACGATCGGTCAATGGGTGTTCGTCGTGCAAGGCTCGATTTTCGTGATCTGCGTGTTGCTGTTCCGCCGCGGCATCGTCGGCGAGCTGGCGCGCCTGCTCCGCATCAGGCTTTGATCCGCCCTAACCGCATTGCCGCCGATCTCGGCCGCTCCGAGGCGGCGCAATAGCGCCGGTCCCCGCCATGCCGCTCGATCTCGTATTACGCCAGGCGCGCCTCGTGGAACGGGGCAAGGACCTTGTCGACATCGGGATCGAGGCGGGTCGCATCGTCGACGTCTCACCACGGATCGCCGCCGATGCCCCGGAGGAGCAGCTCGACGGCCGGCTCGTCATCCCGGGTTTCGTCGAGACCCACATCCACCTCGACAAATCCTGCATCCTCGACCGCTGCGCTGAGCACGGCACCCTGCAGGAAGCCATCGCCGCGGTCGCGGCGGCCAAGCGCGCCTTCACCGAGGAGGACATCTACGCACGCGCACGGCGCACCCTGGAAAAGGCGATCGTCCAGGGCACGACGCGGATGCGTACCCATGTGGAGATCGATCCGCGCATCGGGCTGAAGGGTTTTCAAGCCGTCCGCCAGCTCAAGCACGACTATGAATGGGCGATCGACTTGCAAATCTGCGTTTTCCCACAGGAAGGCCTGACCAACGATCCCGGCAGCGAGGACCTGCTGATCACCGCCTGCGAGCAAGACGCCGACGTGATCGGCGGCTGTCCCTACACCGACACCGATCCGCAGACGCAGATCGCCCGCATCTTCGAGATTGCGCGCCGCTTCGATCTCGACATCGACTTCCATCTCGACTTCGATATCGATCCGTCGTGGATGCATCTCGACGACGTATGCCGGCAAACCGATGCGCATCGATGGGGCGGCCGGGTCGCGATCGGCCATGTCACCAAGCTTTCGGCCATCGATCATTCCCGCCTCGCCGTGATCGGCCGCCGCCTGGCCGATGCCGGCGTGGCGGTGACGGTGCTGCCCGCCACCGACCTTTTTCTCATGGGTCGCGAACACGGCCATCACGTGCCGCGCGGCGTCGCGCCGGCGCATCGATTGCTGGATCACGGCGTCACCTGCTCGCTTGCGACCAACAACGTGCTCAATCCGTTCACACCGTTCGGCGACTGCTCGCTGCTGCGGATGGCGAACCTTTACGCCAACATCGCCCAGGCCGGCCGCCGGTCTGAGCTTCAGGCTTGTCTCGACATGGTCACGACCTTGCCGGCGCGGCTGATGAATGCTGCAGACTATGGCATTGCGGTCGGACATCAGGCCGATCTGGTCGTTCTGGATAGCCGCGACCCGGCCATGGCCGTGGCCGAGCTGGCGCAGCCGCTGTTCGGTCTCAAGCGCGGCCGCCGCAGCTTCACGCGCCACGCCGCGATGATCCACCATCCGGCCCGAACACGCGCATGCGAGACGTGACCGAGCGACCCGCCTCGCAACATTCCTGTGCAGCCGCCGCCTCTTTCAGGCACGAGCCTTGCATGGCGAGGCTCTATCCTTCACGGTTCGGAATGGCCCCGCCAGCGTCGGAACATCCGCAGATGCCGTCGAGAATTCGGAGCACTCCATGAATACGAGACCGCTGTTCGCCCTGCTGTCGCTGCTCCTGCTCCACATCGTGCCCGCCGCCGCCCAGGGCCTCACCAAGGTCAACCTCGTGCTCAATTTTGCGGCGGACGGCGGCGCAACCGGGTTCTACCACGCGCTGGAGCGCGGATATTTTCGCGAGCTGGGACTCGACGTGGCGATCGAACCGTCGAAAGGCTCCGCCGACGCAATCACATCGCCAGCCTTGACACCAGCCGCATTGAGCTGCGCCAATTCAGCCCGCAACTGCGCGACACGATGCCGATCACCAAGCAGGTCGACGCGGTGACCGGATTCGACTCGACGGCGCTGTTCAACGTGAAGGCCAACGGCGTCGCCATCGAGGACGTCTCGATCATCTACTATGCCGACAACGGCCTCGATGTGTACGGCAATGCGTTCCTGGCGAACCCGGCCTTCCTGCAGGCGAAGCCCGATGCCGTACGAGCCTTCGTGCGGGCGGCGGCGCGCGGCTGGCGCGAGGCGATCGCCGATCCGAAAGCCGCGATGGCGTCGCTCGGCAAGCACAACACCCTCGCCAAGCTCGACATCGAAGCCGAGCGGCTAGCCTGGCTCGGCAGCCACCAGATCGTCACGCCGACCACCCGCAAGGACGGCATCGGCGCCTACGACCGCGACCGGCTCGCCCGGAACATCGGCCAGGTGGCGAAGGCGTTCGGCCTCACGCGCACGCCGGAGCTTGCCGAAATCTACGACGACCGTTTCCTGCCGCCGCGGGAAGAACGAATGCCGCTGAAGTAACCCCGTCATGTCGACCGAACCGATTCCGCCCGGAACGACGCTGATCGTTCGCGGGGGGCAGGCCATCCTACCGGATGCCGACGGGCACAAGCCGGGCACCGTGGACATCGCCATCGCCGGCGACACGATCGCCGGCATCGCCGCCGGGTTCGCGACCGTCGCGGGCCAGCCGGTCGATGAGCTCGACGCGCGCGGGCATCTGGTGCTGCCCGGATTCATCAACGCCCACTATCATTCGCACGACGTGCTGGCTAAAGGCACGCTTGAGGAGGTCCCGCTCGAGACCTGGCGGCTCTACGCGCTGCCGCCGCAATATCCGCCGCGCTCCGTGGAAGAGGTGTGGGCGCGAACCTTGCTGGGCGGCTTGGAGTGCCTGCGCTCCGGCATGACCACGATCCAGGACATGCTGACGCTCTATCCGTTCGAGGATCGCCACCTCGACGCGGTGATGCAGGCCTATGCGCGGATCGGCATCCGGGTGGTGTTCGCCCTGCAATACGCCGATCGCAAGGGGCTCGAGACCATCCCGTACTGGAAGGACATCTTCCCCAAGGAGCTGCACCCGCTGCTGTCAACCGCGGCCGAGCCCGAGCGGCAGCTCGACCTGCTCGGCCATTTCGAGGCCACGTGCCTCAAGGCGCCGCCGCGTCCGCGCGTGCATTGGGCGCTCGGCCCGTCGGCGCCGGAGCGCTGCTCGCCGGCGCTGATGGCGCGCACGATGGAATTGGCGCGGCGCTACGACCTCCCGGTCTATTCCCACATCTACGAGTCGCGCGGCATGGCGCTGCAGGCGCGGCTCACCTTACCCGAGCACGGCGGCTCGCTGATCAGGCGGCTCGCCGCCGAAGGCGCCCTCGATCCGCGCCTCAACTTGGCGCACAGCGTCTGGCTCGCCCGCGACGAGATCGATCTATTGGCTGCCTCCGGCACCGGCGTGGTGCTCAATCCTCAGGGCAATCTGAAGATGAAATGCGGGATCCCGCCGATCCGCGCCTTGCAGGATGCGGGCGTGCGGATCGGGCTCGGCTGCGACAATTGCAGCTGCTCGGATGCGCAGAACATGTTCGTCGCCATGAAGCTCTACGCGCTGCTCGCCGCTGTCAGCGATCCGATCCCGGGACCGCCGCAAGCGGGCAACGCGCTGCGGGCGGCAACCGAGGCCGGAGCCGAGGGCGCGCGCCTGGGCAAGGCGATCGGGCGCATTGCGCCGGGCTACAACGCCGATCTGACGCTGATCGACATGAGCGACCCGAGCTGGTCGCCGCTCAACAGCGCGGTGCGGCAGCTCGTTCATGTCGAGGCCGGGCGCGGTGTGCGCCACGTGATTGTGGACGGAGCGGTCGTGGTGCGCGACCGGCGCCTCACCACCATCGACGAGGACGAGATCTACGACGCCGTCGAGGCGGTGATGCCCGGTTTCCGCCGCGACTTCGAGGCGATCTCCGAGCGGGTCAAGCGCCTGCAGCCCTGGCTCGATGAGGCGCATCAACGCATCGTGTCGACCGAGTTCGACTTCGATCGGATCTATATTCCGTTCTGATAGCTATTACCTCGGCTCCTTCCCGGTCGGATAAAGCTTGCGCACCTCATCGCGGCGACGCAGCCACCAGGCGTAGGTCTTTGGAAGGAGATCGAGCGGATCGGGCCCGCCCAATTCCTTCGCCGCGTGGACCGGCCAATTCGGATTCCACATCATCTCGCGCGCCAAGGCGACGAGATCGCAGCGGCCTTCGGCGAGGTAGGCTTCGGCCTGGCCGGCCTGCGTGATCAGGCCGACCGCCATCGTCGGCATCTCGGCCTCGCGGCGGATGCGCTCGGCGAACGGCACGTGATAGCCCGGAACGCGCGGCACGACGGCGAGCGTCAGCGGTCCCTCGATGCCGCCGGAAGAGCAGTCGATGACGTCGACGCCGCGCAGCTTCAGCTCGCGGGCGAGCGCGATCGTGTCGTCGAGCTCCCAGGCCCCGCCCGTGCCATCGACGCAGGCAGCCCGGAAGAACAGCGGCCGCTCCTGCGGCCACGCCGCGCGCACGGCCTCGATCAGCTCGAGGCAGAACCGCATCCGGCCTGCAAGGTCGCCGCCATAGCCATCGCCGCGATGATTGGTGATCGGCGACAGGAACTGCTGGATGATGTAGCCGTGGGCGCCATGGATTTCGCAGATGTCGAAACCGGCATCGAGCGAGCGGCGGCAGGCCTCGACGTGGCTTTGCACCACGCGCTTGATGTCGTCGCGATCCATCTCGATCGGGACCGCCGCGCCAGGCTTGAACGGGATCGGGCTCGGCGCGTAGCCGCGCCAAGGCGGGCGGCCGCTCTTGGCGTCGTCCTCGGTGAGCGGCTCGAAGCCCTCCCACGGCGCCTTGGTGGCGACCTTGCGTCCGGCATGACCGAGCTGGATGGCGCTGAGCGCGCCTTGGCCACGCAAGAAATCCGTAATACGTCGCCACGCCCGCGCCTGGGCGTCGGTATAGATGCCCGGGCAGCAATAGGTCTTGCGCGCGCGCTCCTCGACCGAGGTCTCCTCGACGAAAACGATGCCGGCACCGCCCATGGCGAACTTGCCGAGATGGACCAGGTGCCAGTCCCCGGGCTCGCCGTCGACCGAAAGGTATTGGGACATCGGCGACACGACGATGCGGTTGCGCGCGGTGACGCCGCGCAACGTCATGGGCGTGAACAGGAGCGGCAGCCGGCGCGCATCGACGCCTTGCGTTTCGCTCTGTCCTAAGTCTTCGCGCAGTGTCGAACCGTGGTCCATGACAAATATCCGTGTCAGCACGAACTCTATGGTGAAGAGCGATCGACAATCAACGCAACCGGTCCCGCGATCGACCGCCCGATGACGGGCCACGCCCCCGCGCGACCTCCCGCGTGCGCTCGAAGCCGTGCGCGGCGGGAACGAGCGGTCCGGTGCATCGGCATTGTCGCGGTGATCCGCACGGATCGGTTGTTAAAAAATTGTGCATTGCGGCGTCACAGCGATGAAATTAACTTGCATCAAACTCGCAATTCGATTATTCTATTTGTTTTTTCGCGATCAACACAGCTGGGGCCGAGATCGCGAGCATACGACGTGAAGTAGGGGTGTGGCCATGAGCCTTGGTCTTTTCAACGGTACGGCAAACGGCTCGCCGTTCGGAAACACGACAGAGCGGCCGCAACTGGTGTGGGGGGCTGCAACCGCCGCCGAGCGCGGTCCCGTGATCGCGACCCTGCGCAATCCGCACCACCGCAACGCGGTCGGCACCCATGCCGGGGGCTATTCGGTCTACCGCGCCCTCGCCATTGCCGCCAAGACCCTGGCGTCGGACCACATCGCCGATCTCACCGATACCGCGCCCGCCGAGCATATCGGGCCGCACCCGCAATGGTTCGACGCCCAGAAGATCGTGTCACTCGACCCGTGGGGACACCTGGTCGGCGACGTGTTTCGCGAGCATCTCGAACGCGGCTACGACGTGCGGCCGACCATCGCGGTCACCCGCGCCCATATCGACATGCCCGAAATCCGCGGCGCCATCGCGGCGCGGCGCATTCGCGCCGACGGCGACATCGTTTCCGCCGGCGGCAATGTTCGCGTCATGAAGGCGGCGATCGATCCGGTGTGGTATCTGCCGGGCATCGCCGAACGCTTTGGGCTCGGCGAATCCGATTTGCGGCAGGGCCTGCATGAGCAAACCGGCGGCATGTATCCGGAGCTGGTGACGCGGCCCGACCGCAAGGTCTTCCTGCCGCCGATCGGCGGCACCACCATTTACTGCTTCGGCGATCCGGAAAAATTCGGCGACGGCAGGACTCCCCTCGCCTGCCGCGTTCACGACGAGTGCAACGGCTCCGACGTGTTCGGGTCCGACATCTGCACCTGCCGGCCCTACCTCGCGCACGGCATCGAGATTTGCATTCAGATGGCGCAGGCGGGCGGCATCGGCCTCGTGGTCTATAACCGCAAGGAAGGCCGCGCGCTCGGCGAGGTCACGAAGTTCCTGGTCTACAACGCGCGCAAACGGCAGAAGGGCGGCGATCGGCCGGAGGGATATTTCAAGCGTACCGAGTGCGTCGCCGGCGTGCAGGACATGCGGTTTCAGGAGCTGATGCCGGACGTGCTGCATTGGCTCGGGATCACCCGTATCCATCGGTTCGCCTCCATGAGCGACATGAAGTGCGACGCGCTCATTCGCCAGGGCATCACGATCGATGAGCGGGTTTCGATCCCCGAGGAGCTGATTCCGGTGGACGCCCGCGTCGAGATCGAAGCCAAGATCGCGGCCGGCTATTTTGCCGGTGACCGCCCGCGCCGCAACGCTGCGGAGGCGGTCGGACGAGGCCTCGACGAGTGACGGCCGCCGGGCGCGCTCCTTCCGAACTGTTCTCATCGAGCGGACCAGCACACGAATTGGCCGGTCTCCATAGCGCGGCCGCGGTGCGCGAGCGCTGCCATATGGTCTATCGCTGGGTGGCCGAGGGCCGCTCGCCCCATTTCGCACTCGATGAAGGCAGGCTTCCCGCCATCGCTGCCTATGTGGCGGAGGTGACGCGCGAGGCCTATCCCGATTTAAAAATTCCCTATCACAGCCGCTGGCGCCATTTTTCCGCCGGCGGCATTGACCGGTGGAGCGCCCTCGCGGGCAGCATCGCTGCCGAGCGCATCGAGCAGGCGCGCGCGGCCGCCGACCTGGCGACCGTCAGCGTGCTGCTCGACGCCGGGGCGGGAGAAGCGTGGCGCTATCGCGAACCGACCACCGGACACGTGCTCGAGCGGTCCGAAGGGCTTGCGGTTGCCAGCCTCGATACGTTTCGCGCCGGCGGATTCTCCGCCGAGCCCGACCGACCCTATCGCGTCGACAATATCGGCCTCCAGAACATCGACGCCGGCACGCTGGCGCGCCGTTTCCAGGTCGATCCGAGCAATCCCCTCGTCGGATTGGAGCGGCGAAGCGAGCTGTTGCGGCGACTCGGAAAGGCGCTCACCGAACGGCCGGATTTGTTCGGCAGCGCACCTGCGCGTCCCGGCAATCTGGTCGACCATTTTCTCCGCGTCGCCAATGATGGAAAAATTCCCGCCGCGATGGTGCTCGCCACGTTGCTGGAGAGCTTGTCGGCGATCTGGCCGTCGGGTCTGAGCCTGCATGGCATCCCGATCGGCGACGCCGGCCGTCATCCCGCGGTCCGCGCCGGCGACGGCACCGATCACATCGTGCCGTTTCACAAGCTGACCCAATGGCTGACCTATTCGCTGCTCGAGCCGCTCGAAACCGCCGGGCTCACGGTGGTGAAGCTCGACGCGCTCACCGCGCTCCCTGAATATCGAAACGGCGGCCTTCTGCTCGATCTCGGCGCAATTCGTCCGTCTGCGCCGATCGATCCCGGCACGCCATACGAGGTTTCGTCGGAGCCCATCGTCGAATGGCGCGCGCTGACCGTGGCCTTGATGGACCGGTTGGTGGAACTGGTGCGCGACGAGCTCGCTCTCGGTCCCGCCTTCACGATGCCGCATCTGCTGCAAGGCGGAACCTGGCGCGCGGGACGAAAGATCGCGCTCGCGCTGCGCCCGCCGCACGGCCCATCGCCGATACCCTTGGTGGCGGACGGGACAGTGTTTTAGGACTGTCGAGAGCCACGAAGCCGGCAAGAATTGATCTCGCAGGGTGCCGTCATGCCCGGTAGGCGCGGTCTGGCTGCCGCCCGCACGGCCAAGGTGCACCCTGCGCCTTGCACTCTGTCAAGTCGACCATTGTAATCATTGAATTTTTTGGGTTTGTTTGGCCAAAATGGTGCGAACGGCTCTGACCTGTGCGAAGGGCGTACTAGTTCATCGATTCCATGGAACCGGTCATTTGCGTTGGGATTCCTCTGGCTTGCGATGATTTGTACCCTGGCCTTTGATTCGCAAAACGAGGTCGAAGGTCATGACAGCATGGCGGCAGGCGATTGAATTGTCGATC
>WNFV01001329.1_pt1 | contig 38692 bp, 42 predicted proteins | sample 5400101 | NCBI WGS metagenome assembly WNFV01 (sample SAMN13153361, study PRJNA577476) | soil metagenome | isolation source: 115 cm soil or saprolite under grassland replicate 1 | place: USA:California | collected 2016-06-15 | reverse complement strand
TCGGACAAGGTACGACGGGACCTGCTGTCCGCGGCCGAGGCGCTCGGCGCCAGGCACATCAAGGTCGGGCCGGACGTCACCGACGCGCCGTGGGACCACGATCGCTGGGTGAGCGAGTTCGCAGGGCTCGCCACCGAAGCACAGGAGGCGGGAACGAAGGTAGGCCTCGAGTTCCTCCCCTGGTCCAACATCAAGACAGTCCACGACGGGCTGCGCCTGGTGCAGGACGCGGGCCATGAGGCCGGGGGGCTGATCATCGACGTGTGGCACACGGAGCGCGCCCACACGCCGCCCGCCGCCCTCGCCGCGGTTCCGCTCGGCGCCATCATCGGCGTGGAGCTCAGTGACGCCGCCTCCGAGCCGGTCGGAACCCTCTTCGAGGACACCCGCGACCGGCGCCGCCTGTGCGGACACGGATCCTTCGACCTGCACGGTTTCGTCACGGCGCTGCGCTCCGCCGGTTGGACCGGGCCTTGGGGGGTGGAGATCCTCTCCGCGGACCTGCGGCAGCTCCCCGTACGCGAGGCAGCGGCCGAGGCCTACTCGACCGCTGCCTCGCTGCTCTGACTTCGGAGGCCCATGGGCACCACTGGCTGCACACGCACGGGGTGCTTGCCCGCCCCCTGGGGCGGCGGCCCGCCGCGGGTGTGAACTTCGGCCCGATCTTGCGATGTCATCATCGACAGATGACGCCCCCTTCACCGGAGACGTATCGGAGTCTCGCCGATGCCGCCTGGCGATGGGTGCTGGACCAGGTGCGCTGGCACGACGGACCGTGGATCCCTGAGTCGATGCCCACATCAGTGGCCATGTCCGTGATCCCGGACGTCCCGGATCATCGCGACGGCATGCACAGCGGGGTGGGCGGTCTGGCCCATGTACTGGCTGAGATCCGTCTCGCTCGGCCCTGGACCACTGAAGAGGAGAGCCTGGCGAGCGCGATCGCCGACCGGGTCCGCGGTGGAATCCCGGCCGAGACCGACTGCACCTACTTCGACGGGCTGGTCAGTGCCATCGGCGTACTCACCGCGCTCGAGGTTCCCGGGACACGGGCCGCCGTGGACCGGCTCGTCGCGCTGGCCACGCCCGACGGTTGGCCCCAGACAGTCGTCGGGCCGCCGCGCTTCCGGCCCGACACCCGCATCAACGACGTCACCCTCGGCACAGCCGGGGTCCTGCTGGGTGCACTGTGGGCCCGACGAACGGCGGTTGCGAAGGCCCGCGCGCTCGGCGAGCAGGCCGCCGACGTGCTCATGGCCGAGATGGAGCGCGTGCCGGCCGGTGCGAACTGGCGCTTCGTTCCGCAGCGCTTCCGCACCGACTCCGACACGCAGATGCCCAATCTCTCGCACGGCCTGGCGGGCATCGCAGCAACCCTTGCTCTCGCCGGCGCCGAGTTCGACCGCCCGGACCTGACCGCCGCCGCGGTCAGCGGCGCCGAACACCTCGTGACGCTCGGCGACACGCACGGTCAGGGTTTCGTCGTCCCCCACTACATCCCCAGCGACCGTTCCGACGAGGACGAGGTCACCTACACCTGGTGCCACGGCGCCGCCGGCACCTCACTGCTCTTCCTCGCCCTCGATCGCGCCGGCGTCGAGGACATCGCGGGTGAGGCGCCGCTCGCGTGGCACCGCAGGTGCCTGCACAGCGTCCGCACCTCCGGCCTGCCCGCCCGCCTCCACCCCGGCTTCTGGGACAACGACGGACGCTGCTGCGGAACCGCAGGCGTCGGTGAGGTGTTCCTGGACTCCTGGCACCGGTCCGGCAACGACCACGACCTCGAGTTCGCACTCCACCTGGCCAACACCCTGGTCGAGCGCGCCGTCCTCGACGGCCCGCTCGCCTACTGGCGGTTCATCGAACACCGCGCGCCCGAGCCGCTACTGCCTCCGGGAGTCGGCTGGATGCAGGGCGCAGCCGGCATCGCGGCATACCTCTTCCACGTCAGCCGCGTCATGCACGACGGGCCGGCCGCCGCCGCGGTCCCACGCATGGACAGCTGGTGGGCGCTCGCACCCGCAAGCCACCCGAGCCATAGCGCTCCAACGCATGGGGCCGCATCCGACGCAGAGACTTGAGCGCGCGCACCTGTCGCGGCGTGAGAGTGCGTCCGGGGCGACCGCTACCGAACGCGCCGCTGACTCCTCTTCTCCGATCCATCCGAATTCGCTCGCGCGCGATGTCGATTCGGCGGTTCCGTCGTTCGACCCCTGCGTGAGAGGGTCCGAAGGGGACCCGGGACACCAGGGAGCAGACCGTGAAGTACATGGTGATCATGCGCGCGACCGACGAGGCCTACGCCGCCGTCCAGGACGTCGACTTCAACGAGATCCTCGAGTCCATGGGCCGGTACAACGACGAGATGATCTCGGCCGGCGTCCTGGTCGCGGCGGAGGGTCTGGACGACGCGTCACTGGGCGTCGTCGTCGACTACTCGTCCCAGCCTCCCGTCGTCACCGACGGGCCTTACGGTGAGACCCGTGAGTTGTTCGGCGGCTTCTGGATCCTCGACGTCGCCTCCAAGGAGGAGGCCGTCGAGTGGGCCAAGCGGGCACCGATGGCCGGTCCCGGCGTGAAGGCCGAGATCCGCCGCGTCGCCAGCATCGACGAGTTCCCGCAGGACAACGAGTGGATCCAGAAGGAACGAGCATGGCGGGAGGCCACCGGCCAGCTGTGAGCCGTCCGGGCGGCGGCCGTCAGGCAGTCGAGGCGGTGTGGCGGATCGAGTCCGCGCGCATCGTCGGCGCGCTCGCCCGGTTCACCGGCGACTTCGCCCTGGCCGAGGACCTGGCCAGGAGGCGCTGGCCGAGGCGCTCGTGGCCTGGCCGCGGGACGGCGGGTGCCACGCTGCGCGCCCCGCGGACCCCGTTCAACGCGCCCGTCACGCCGCACCGGCGCTGGTAGCGCCTACAACCTGATCATCTCCAACGTGCCCGGGCCGGACATGCCGCTCTACCTGGCCGGCGCGGAGCTGCTCGCGTACTACCCGGTGTCGGCGATCTTCGACGGCAACGGGCTGAACATCACCGTGATGAGCTACCGGGGCATGCTGTACTTCGGGTTGGTCGCCTGCCGGGAGCTGATGCCGGGCCTCGACGACCTGGCCGAGTACCTGCGCGCCGAGCTGGAGGAGCTCCTTACCGTTGCCGCTGGCAACCACTAGTCGCGCGATTGCGTACGTCGACGTTGGCTTTGTCGGCGCAGGAGGACTGCCTGCTGCGGCAGCACTAGCCGGACGGGTCGTCGACGTGCGACGACGGACCAGTTCCGGCCGAGCCGCCGGCTGCCGGCCGCCCGCGGGGGCGCATCCGGCGGGTTTGACGGGGCAGCCGCCCTGCCTCGGCAAGGGCCCTGCGCAGCACGAACTCGATCTGGGCGTTTGTGCTGCGCAGCTCGTCGGTGGCCCACCTGGCCAGGGCGTCATGAACGGCGGGATCCAGCCGCAGCAATACGCCCTTGCGCTCGGTCACTGCGATTCCGTGTCTGCGGTCACTGGTACAGGGAGCCGGTGTTGACGACGGGCTGGGTAGCCTGCTCGCTGCACAGGACCACGAGCAGGTTGGACACCATCGCCGCCTTGCGCTCCTCATCCAGGTCGACGACGCTCTCTTCCTGGAGCCGCTCCAGGGCAAGCTGCACCATGCCGACCGCGCCCTCCACGATCCGCTGCCGGGCGCCGACCACGGCGTTGGCCTGCTGCTGCCGCAGCATGGCCTGGGCGATCTCCGGGGCGTACGACAGTCGGGTGAGGCGTGACTCGATGATCCGCACCAGCTCCGCCAGGTCCGCGACCACCCGGTCCTCATCGATCGCCGCCAGCACGTCCCGCTCGATCCCGCTCAGCACCCCGACACCGTACGACGCCGGTGTTCAGTCCTCGCGCGGATCGCGTACGACGGGGCTGGTGCTGAACGGGCATGTCGACGTCGTGCCGCCGGCCGGCCCGGAGCCGTTCGGCGGGCGGGTCCGCGACGGCGTGATGTACGGCCGCGGCACCTGCGACATGCAGGGCGGCGTGGCCGCGGTGATCGGCGCGGTCAGCGCGGTCGTGTCGGCCGGTGCGGCGCTCGCCAGGCCGGTCGCGGTGCACAGCGTCGTCGGGGAGGAGGACGGCGGTCTCGGCACGTTCGCCACGCTGCGGCGCGGGCACCGGGGCGATGCCTGCGTGATCGCCGAACCGACCGCCGGCGAGGTGATCCCGGCGAACGCGGGATCGCTGACCTTCCGGCTCGACGTCGCCGGCCGGGCCACGCACGGATCGACCAGGACCCGCGGTGTCAGCGCGATCGACGCCTTCGAGCGGGTGCACGCCGCGCTGCGACGTCTCGAGGAGCGCCGGAACGCCGCGCCGGATCCGCTGCTGTCACTGGGCCAGCACCGTGCCGGACCGGCTGACCGCCACCGGCCGGTACGGCGTCCGGCTGCGGGAGCCGGTCGAGCAGGCGCGCCACGAGCTCGAGGCCGCGGTCGCCGAGGCGTGCGCCGGCGACGACTGGCTGCGCGAGCACCCGGTGGCGGTGAGCTGGCCCGGCGGGGTGTTCGCGTCCGGCGCGCTCCCGGACGGGCATCCGCTGCTCGCCGAGACGGTGGCGGCCGCCGTCGACGCCGGCGCGCCGGCGGCACCCGCGGTGCGTGGCGCGCCGTACGGCTCCGACCTACGTCAGTACGCGGCGCCGGGGATACCGACGTTGCAGTACGGCCCCGGTGATGTCCGGTACGCGCACGCCGCCGACGAGCACGTCCGGCTCGACGAGGTAGTGCACTGCGCACGGACCTACGCGCTGCTGATCCTGCGACGGTGCGGGTAGCGCTCCTTCGTTGCCTCGGGCACGGGTTTCCGGCGCGCGACACGAACCGCCCTCATTGGCGGCTGGTTGTGCGGCGCGATATGAAGGAGACATGACTGTCGTGCGTGCGATCGCCCGCCCGCTGCTGTCCGCGATCTTCATCGTCCAGGGCGCGAAGGCAGTGTGGAACCCGGAGCCGCTGGTGCCGCGGGCCAAGCCGGTCGCGGACCGGATGGTCCCGCTGCTGAAGAAGGTCGCGCCGCCGCAGGTCGGCGACCGGATCCCGGAGAGCACCAAGTCCCTGGTCCGCATGAACGGCGCGATCCAGGTGCTCGGCGGGGTCGCGCTGGCGAGCGGCTCGGGCCGCCGGCTGGGCGCGTCCGCGCTGGCGGCGACGATGGTGCCGACGACGCTCGCCGGGCACCGGTTCTGGGAGAAGGACAACCCGGAGGACCGGGCTCGCGACCAGGTGCAGTTCCTGAAGAACCTCGGCCTGCTGGGCGGGCTGCTGCTCGCCGCGGTCGACACCGAGGGCAAGCCGGGCATCGCCTGGCGCACCACCCACGGCGCTCGCACGGCGAAGCGCGAGACCGGTCGCGCGGCCAAGCTGGCCAAGCGGGACGCCCGCCGCGCGGTCAAGACCGCGAAGCGCGAGGCCCGTCTCGCGGCCCGGCGGGCCAAGGCCGAGCTGCCCTTCACGGACTAGTCTTCAGGGCGTGACCTCACGCGAACCGGGCTGGCCGGCACCTCATCCGCGCGGCCCGGTGACCGGTCGGGTCACCGTTCCCGGCTCCAAGTCGATCACCAACCGCGCGCTGATCCTGGCCGCCGTCGCCGACGGCCCGTCGGCGCTGACCGGCGTACTCGCGGCGCGTGACACCACGCTGATGCGCGCCGCGCTCAGCTCGCTCGGCACCGGTATCGCCGAGCGGGACGGCGTCGTGACCGTCACGCCCGGCTCGCTCAAGGGCCCGGCGGAGGTCGACTGCGGTCTGGCCGGCACCGTGATGCGGTTCGTGCCGCCGGTGGCCGCGCTGGCCGACGGGCCGGTCTCGTTCGACGGTGATCCTTACGCGCGCGAGCGCCCGATGAGCGTCGTACTCTCCGCGTTGCGCGACCTCGGCGCGGTGATCGACGACGGCGGCCGCGGCACGATGCCGTTCACCGTGCACGGGACCGGCTCGGTCCGCGGCGGTGTCCTCACCGTCGACGCGTCCGCGTCCAGCCAGTTCGTGTCCGCGTTGCTGCTCGCCGGAGCCCGGTACGACGAAGGCGTCGACGTGCGCCACGACGGCAAGCCGGTTCCGTCGCTCCCGCACATCGACATGTCCGTCGCGATGCTGCGCGAGCGCGGCGTCGAGGTCGACGACAGCGACGCGAACCGCTGGGTGGTCTCACCCGGTCCGGTCGCCGCGCGCGACACCGCGATCGAGCCGGACCTGTCCAACGCCGCGCCGTTCCTCGCCGCCGCGGCGGTGACCGGCGGGTCGGTCACCGTGACCGGCTGGCCGTCGCACACGACGCAGCCGGGCGGGCTGCTGGCGGAGATCTTCCGCCGGTTCGGCGCCGAGGTCACCCACTCCGCCGACGGCCTCACCGTGACCGGTACCGGCTCGCTGCACGGTGTCGACCTGGACCTGCACGACGTCGGCGAGCTGACCCCGGTGATCGCCGCGGTGGCGGCCGCGGCGGCCGGACCGTCGTACCTGCGGGGCATCGCGCACCTGCGCGGCCACGAGACCGACCGGCTGGCCGCGCTCGAGACCGAGCTGAACGCGATCGGCGGCGACGTCTCGCAGACCGCCGACGGTCTCGAGATCCGCCCGAAACCCTTGCACGGCGGGCTTTTCGGCACCTACCACGACCACCGGATGGCGCATGCCGCCGCCGTCGCCGGACTCGTTGCCGAAGGCATCGAGATCGAGAACGTCGGCACCACCGCCAAGACGATGCCCGAGTTCCCCGAGCTGTGGTCCGCGCTGATCGGAGGCGCGCAGGGCTGATGTCGCGGTACGACGAGCACGCCCGCTACGACCGGCCGAAGCGCCGGACCAGGCCGCGCACCAAGGACCGGCCCTCGTACGACGACGCCGTCGTGGCGAGCGTGCTCACCGTCGACCGCGGCCGGTACACCTGCCGGATCGACTCCGACCGGCTGATCACCGCGATGAAGGCCCGGCAGCTCGGCCGCAAGGGCGTGATCGTCGGTGACCGGGTCCGCCTCGACGGCGACACCTCCGGCGCGCAGGGAACGCTGGCGCGGATCGTCGAGGTCGAGCCGCGCGCCACCCTGCTGCGACGCAGCGCGGACGACGACGACCCGGTCGAGCGCCCGCTGGTCGCGAACGCGGATCAGCTCGTCATCGTCGTCGCCGTCGCGAACCCCGAGCCCCGTTCCCGCCTGGTGGATCGTTGCCTCGTCGCCGCATTCGACGCCGGGCTCGATCCGCTGCTGTGCCTGACCAAGACCGACCTCGCGGATCCCGAGCCGCTGATGTCGACGTACCGCCCACTCGGCGTGGAGGCCGTGTCGACCCGCCGGGACGGCGACCTGGCCGCGCTGGTCGACCGGCTCCGTGACCGCACCAGCGTCCTGGTCGGCCATTCCGGCGTCGGCAAGTCCACGCTCGTCAACGCCCTCGTCCCCGGCGCCGACCGCGCCACCGGCGTGGTGAACGACGTCACCGGCCGCGGCCGGCACACCTCCACCAGCACCCAGGTACTGCGACTCCCGTTCGGCGGCTGGATCGTCGACACCCCCGGCATCCGCTCCTTCGGCCTGGCGCACGTCGACCCCACCCAGCTGATCGAGGCCTTTCCCGACCTGGCCGCCGAGACCCGCGACTGCCCGCGCGGCTGCACCCACGCCGAGACCGAACCCGACTGCGCCCTCGACACCGCCGTCGCCGCCGGGCGCATCGCCCCCGAGCGCCTCACCTCCTACCGCCGCCTCCTAGCCAGCCGCGAATCCCGCGACTAACCCCCTCCCCGGACGGGCTCGCCCCCTCCCCTCGCCACCCCGCCGCGACACCCCTTACTCCCCTTGCCCACTCGCCGCGCGTCCCCCACTCCCTTGCCGACTCGCCGCGCCCTCCCCCACTCCCCTTGCAGGCGCGCCGCTCCTCCCCCACTCCCCTTGCCAACACGCCGCAACCACACCACTCCCCTTGGAGGCACGCCGCGCCCGCGCCTCTCGAACGGCGAGCCGGCAAGGTAGGTCGGATCGAGGGCGGCGCGCCCGCAAGGTAAGTCGGACTAAGACCGGCGTGCCCGCAAGGGAAGTCGGATCCAGGCCGGCTGACCGTGACGGATCCACTCCGCTTGTCGGCGCGCCGCGATTTCGCCCACTCCCCTTGCAGGCTCGCCGCGCCACGGCCTCTCGCACGGCGTGCCGGCAAGGTAGGTCGGACCAGGACCGGCGTGCCCGCAAGGGAAGTCGGGGCGAGGCCGGCAAGGTGAGTGGGGCCGGGCCGGGGTCGGGCGGCGGCCGGGGGTGGGTGTTGGCAGCCGGACGGGGTGGAGTGGGGCTATTGGAGGATGCCGGTCCAGACGGCTTTGGCGCCGGAGTCGCCGGTGCGGATGGTTTGGTAGGCCAGGAGCACCGCCATCACGATGAGTGCCCCGCTGACCGCGAGCTCGAGCACCCGGTTCGTGCCGGTCTTGGCGCCGCGGCCGCTGGCGAGCGCGGTCGGACCGGTGAGCCAGAGGAAGGCGAGCACGGCGACGGCGGCGAAGATCAGCGCGAAGTAGAACAGCAGCGTGCCGCGAGACTTGTGTACGGCGACCAGCTGGGCCAGGGCGGGTTTCGCGGCGAGGAAGGCCAGGCCGCTCTGCTTCGCGACGAAGGCGCACGCCGCCGACGCGAGGGCGAGGAGCAGCATCGGCCAGCGCAGCAGCCAGCGCCAGCGCGGAACGGCCGCGAAGGCGATCGCGGTGAGCGCGGCGATCGGCAGCAGCACCACTGCCAGGTGAATGACCAGGACATGGAGCGGAAGGTCGCCGAACCGTTCGAACATGACCCCTCCAGGGAATGCTGCGGTTGAGCACTCAACAGCCCTTCACAGGCTAGCCTGGCGCACATGCCCTCGCACACCGACGACTTGCGCCTGGCCCACATCCTGGCCGACGACGCCGACTCGATCACGATGGACCGGTACAAGTCGCTCGACCTGCATGTCGCGACCAAGCCGGATCTGACACCGGTCAGCGAGTCCGACCACAAGGTCGAGCAGGTGATCCGCAAGACATTGTCGCGGGCCCGCCCGCGCGACGCGGTGGTCGGTGAGGAGGCGGGTACCACCGGGTGGGGCTCGCGGCGCTGGGTGGTGGACCCGATCGACGGGACCAAGAACTACATCCGCGGGGTGCCGGTGTGGGCCACGCTGATCGGGCTGATGATCGAGGACCAGGTCGTGGTCGGCGTGGTGTCCGCGCCCGCACTCGGCCGCCGCTGGTGGGCGTCGTACGGGGACGGGGCCTGGACCGGGCGGGCGCTGATGTCGGCGAACCCCTGCCGGGTGAGTGACGTGGCGACGCTCGCCGACGCCTCACTGTCGTACGCGTCGCTCGGCGGGTGGGACAAGGCGGGCCGGCTGGACCGGTTCCAGTCGCTGATGGACGACTGCTGGCGGACCCGCGCGTACGGCGACTTCTGGTCGTACATGCTGGTCGCGGAGGGCGCGGTGGACATCGCGGCCGAGCCGGAGCTGAACCTGTACGACATGGCCGCGCTGTCCGTGATCGTCACCGAGGCCGGCGGCGAGTTCAGCGCCCTGGACGGCACCCCCGGTCCGAACGGCGGCAACGCGCTCGCCACCAACGGCCGGCTGCACGCCGAGGTGCTGGCCCGGATCGGCGACCGGGACCCGTCAGCGCTGTTCTGACCTCGCCGTCGCGCCGACGCGGACCAGGTTGCGCACCGAGGCGAACGCCAGGGTGGCGCCGACCAGCCCGGCGACCGCGACCGCGCCGGACAGCTCGACCGCGGTCACGCCGACCCCGGCGGCCAGGTACGCGACCGACAGCTGGCCGACCGGGATCGCCACGAACGACCCCAGAGCGTCGTACGACGAGACTCGCGACAGCTTGTCGAGCGGGATGTGCTGGCCGAGCGCGGTCTCCCAGCCGATCCCGAAGCACTCCGAGCCGATGCCGACGAGGAACGCGGCCAGCGCGATCAGGATCGTGTACGGCGCGGCCACCAGCAGCACGATCGCCGGCAGGTAGGCGAGGATGCCGAGCATCCCGACGCGCAGCGGGTACCGCGGCTTGACCCGGATCATCAGCACCCCGCCGGCGACCAGGCCGAGACCGAAGCAGGCGCTCGCGATACCCCACCCGGCGCGGCCGAAGGTGTCGTCGGCGATCACCGGCCCGAGCGTCTGCCAGCACGCCGCCCAGATCACGTTGATCAGCCCGAACGCGGCCACGATCACCCACACCCACTGCCGGGACACGAACTCGGTCCAGCCGTCGCGCAGGTCGGTCAGCATCGAGCTGCCGGTGCGTTCGACCGGCGGCATGGTCAGGCCGGCCAGCAGCGCGGCGGCGATCACGAACGTCGCCGCGTCGATGTAGAGCCCGGCGGCCGGCCCTGCGAAGCCGACGATCACACCGGCGATGGCGCCGCCGCCGATCAGCGCGGTGGAGCGGATGAAGCCGGCCAGCGCGTTCGCCTGCGGCAGTTCCTCGCGGTCCACCAGCGCGGGCAGCACTCCGGTCTGTGCCGGGAACAGGAACGCGGCCGCGACGCCGTTCAGCGCCTCGAGCGCGGCCAGCTGCCAGATCTGCGCGTTCCCGGTGACCAGCAGGGTCGCGGCGATCGCCTGGGTGAGCGCGCACAGCGAGTTCGCGGCGACGAGCACGAGGTGCCGCGGCAGCCGGTCCGCGACTACGCCGCCGATGAGCATGAACAGCACGTTCGGGATGCTGCGGGCCGCCAGCACGACGCCGAGCGCGGCTGCCGAGTCAGACACGTCCAGCACCGCGAACGCGAGCGCGATCGGCGCGATCGAGCCGCCGAGCATCGATGTGAACCGAGCCGCCAGGAACGCTCGAACGCTGCGGTGACGCAGCACTGACAGGTCCTCACGCCACCCCATGAGGGCAGATCCTTCCAGAATCAAGGTCTACGAAACGCAGCAGGGCTGACGCCGGGAGCAGATCGCGAGTAGCGTTGACCAAGGGCTCCAAGGCATGGACGGGCCGGTTTCACACGACCAGGAGGCTCCATGAGGATCATCGACGTGCTGCGCGGCAAGGGCACCGACGTCGTCACCATCACGCCGGACGCCACCGTGCGCGACCTGCTGGACATGCTCGCTGAGCACAACGTCGGCGCGCTCGTGGTCAGCGACGACGGCACGTCCGTGGCCGGGATCGTCTCCGAACGTGACGTGGTGCGGGCGTTGCACCGCGACGTCGAGGTGCTGTCCGCGCCGGTGCAGTCGATCATGACCGCCGAGGTGCACACCGTGGACATCCACACTCACATCGACGACCTGATGCGGCTGATGACCGAGCAGCGGATCCGGCACGTCCCGGTGGTCGTGGAAGGCAACCTGCACGGCATCGTGAGCATCGGCGACGTGGTCAAGACCCGCATCGGCGAGCTCGAGTTCGAGCGCGAGCAACTCTCCAAATACATCGCCAGCGCCGGCTGAGACACCCGCCTACCCGCCTACCCCGTTCATTCGTCGCATCTCGTGGTTCCTGTGGAAAACGCGGTCAGATGACCGCCGGCGTGCACCTGACCGGTTTTCCACAGGAACCACGAGATGCGACGAATGAACGGAAAAGGGGCGAGACTAGTCGGTGACGGCGACCTCGCCGAGGCCGAGATTGCGCAGTCCGTCGGTGATGTCGGCTGCCTCGCCTACGGCGACGATGAGCAGACCCGAGGCGCCGACGTAGGTGCGGTAGGCCTCGGTCGCGGACACGTGCGTGGTGGCGTCGATCTGGGCCAGGTAGTGGTCGGCGAAGTCGAGCGGGACGCCGGCGGCGATGTTGCTGCCGACCTGCTGGGCGATCGAGTCCGCCTGCTCGTAGCGCAGTGGCGCGGTCCGGATCAGGTTGTCCTTGGCCTCGGCGACCTCCTGCTCGTTCAGCCCGTCGCGGGCCGCCAGCAGGATCCGCACGGCGTCCGCCACCGCGGCCGAGGTCACCTCGGTGCGCACCGCGCCGGACAGCGAGAACACGCCGCCACGCCGCGGCGCGGTGAACGCCGAGCGGGTCCCGTACGTGTAGCCCTTCTCCTCGCGCAGCACCCGGTCGACGCGTGAGCTGATGCTGCCGCCGACCACGTGCGAGGCGACCGCCGCTGCCCCCCAGACCGGCTCGGTCCGGTCCGGCCCCGGGCAGCCGATCATCAGCTGCGACTGCACCGAACCCGGCCGGTTGACGACCACGATCCGGTCCCCGGTCAGGTACGACGGCAGCGTCGCCGCCGGCACCGGCGCGACCTGAGCGGACCAGTCGCCGAACGCGTCGTCGATCACCGCGGCGACGTCCTGCCCTCCGGTGTCGCCGGCGAACACGATCTGCGCCCGAGACGACCCGACGTGCGCGCGGTAGAACGCGGCCACGTCCTCGTGGGTCAGTACCCGCACCGTGTCCGGAGCTCCGCCGGTCGGACGGGACCGTCGTACCGCGGGGTCGAAGAGGGCGGCGGAGAAGGCCTCGCGGGCGCGGTAACCGGCGTTCGCCCGCTCCTGCGCGATCTCGCCGAGCCGGATCGTCACGTGCCGGCCGACGTCCTCGGGCGTGAACGCGGGCCGCGTGATCGCCTCCGCGAGCAGCGCGACCGCCTCGGCCAGGTGCGAGACCGGCACCGAGATCTCCACGTGCACGGCGTCCGTGGTGACGTCGACGCCGTACGCCGCGCCGTGCCGCTCCAGGGCGGCGGCGAAGTCGTTCGCGGAACGCAGCTCGGTGCCCTCGTCCAGGGTGCGGGCCATCATCGTCACGACGCCCTCGCGGTCCCGCGGCTCCAGATGCAGCGGGATCACGATCGTGACCCGCACGGTGGCGACGTACTGGCCGGGGCGGTCGAAGACGTGCACGGGCGTGCCGGCCCGGGTCTGTGTCGAGACGACGACCGGGAACGTCCACGGCCTCGGCGCCGACACCGCGGGCGGGGTGGTCAGGGCGGGCGTGTTCATTCCTGCTCTCCAGACGTACGGCGGTAGGTGACCTGGACGCGCCGGTCGGCGCGGACCCACCTGGCGGCGACCTGCTGCACCTGGTCCGCGGTGATCGCGTGCACCTCGTCGATCCGGCGGTTGATCCGGCCCGGGTCGCCGAACAGCAGCGTGCTGTGGGAGAGCTCGTCCGCGCGCCCGGCGCAGGTGGCGAGCTGTTCCAGCCAGTCGCGCTCGCTCTGCGCCTGGGCTGTGGCCAACTCGTCCGCGGTGACGCCGTCGGCGGCCAGCTTCTCGACCTCCTCGAGGATCGCGTCCTCGACCCGCCGCAGCTCGACGCCGTCCACCGCGACCCCGGTCAGGGTGCCGAACGAGACGCCGCCGACCAGCGGCAGCGCGCCGCCGGACACCGACTGCGCGAGCTGCTCGTCGCGCACCAGCCGCCGGTTCAGCCGGCTGCTCTGGCCCGCCGCCAGCACGTCGAGCGCGAGCGCGCCGGCGTCCAGCTCGGGGGTGCCGTCGACCGGCAGCCGGAACATCATCGTCACCAGGTCGGACGGCACGTCCTCGACCACGTCGTCACGGAAGATCCCGCCCAGCGGGCCGATGGTCCCGTCCGGCGCGGCCGGCGGCCGCGGGATCGCCGGGATGTGGCCGAAGTATCGCTTGGCCGCCATGAAGGCGTCCTCCTCGGCCACGTCGCCGACGATCGTGAGCACCGCGTTGTTCGGCCCGTAGTGGGTGCGGAAGAACGCGTGCACGTCCTCGACGGTGGCCGCGTCCAGGTCGGCCATCGACCCGATCGTCATGTGCCCGTAGGGGTGCTCGTCGCCGAACGCGAGCCGGACCAGCCGCTCGTAGCTGTCGCCGTACGGGCGGTTGTCGTAGCTCTGCCGCTTCTCCTCCTTGACCACGTCGCGCTGGTTGTCCAGGTTCTCCTGGTTCACCGCGTCGAGCAAGTAGGCCATCCGGTCCGCCTCGAGCCACAGCGCGAGATCGAGCCCGCCGCTGGGCAGCGACTCGTAGTAGTTCGTCCGGTCGAAGAAGGTGCTCGCGTTCAGTGACGCGCCGGCCTGCTCCAGCAGCGCGAAGTGCTCGCCGGACCTCACGTTCCGCGATCCCTGGAACATCAGGTGCTCGAAGAGGTGGGCGAACCCGGTCAGGCCCGGTGGTTCGTGCCGCGAGCCCACGTCGTACCAGAGGTTGACCGACACGATGGGCGCCCCGCGGTCGGGGCTCACGACCACGCGCAGGCCGTTGTCCAGCGTCTGCTCGGCGATCGGGTAGTTCAGCGGCATGCACGCCACCCTACGTGGCCCAGGAATACCCTTGGGCCGACCTCTCTGCCTTCAGGAGCCGACGTGACCACACAACCCGCGCGGATGCGGCCGATCCCATACCAGCCCCTGCAGGAGGGACGCGACTACTGGGTCGTCGACGACGTGCTGCCCGATCCGGACCGCGTGCGGGAGCGCTGCCTGGCCAAGACCGACTGGGAGTACGGCGCGCCGTACACCAGCGAGGTGTGGCCCGGGATGCGCTCGATCCCCTGCCTGGAGCCGGACGAGATCGAGATCGTCGACGCGAAGGTGCGGGAGCTGACCGGCGCGTCGAAGCTGTGGATCCAGGAGGCGCGCGGCGGCGGCAAGCTGAACCACAACTGCGTCCAGGTGGTCGGCGCCGGCGAGGGCGGCGTGAAGCCGCACACCGACTCCCGCAACCTGTGCCGGTACGCCGCCGTGCTGTATCTGACACCCGGCGCGCCGGAAGACGCGGGTACGGCGTTCTACCGGCAGCGGATGCCGAGCGGGATGCCCGGCGGCAACATCGTGAAGGCGCCGCACAACAACCTCACCGACGCGTTCGGCACCCGCTTCGTGCCGCCGGACTCGTTCAAGGAGGACATCCGGGTCGCGAACCGCTTCAACCGACTGCTGCTCTACAAGGCGAACCTGATCCACAGCGCCACCGGATACTGCGGCAGCACCCTCGAGGACAAGCGGATGACCGCCGTCTTCTTCTGGATGGCCTAAGCCTCAGGCGGCCGACTCGCCGGCGATCGGGCGGACGACGGCCAGCCTGCGGCGCCGGGTGCGGTCGCGCGCCGCGCCGAGGGCGCTGAGCGCGAGACCGCCGGCCAGCCAGGCCGAGAGCACGATCACCGGGCGGGTGATCGCCGCGCCGTCGAAGAACGCGACCGAGCGCAGCATCGTGCCGGCGGCGCCCGGCGGGAGCAGCTGGCCGAGAGTGCCCCAGCCGCTCGGCAGCATCTCGGGTGCGCTGGTCATGCCGGACAGCGGGTTGCCGAGCAGCATCATGGTCGCCGCGCCGAGCCCGAAGCCGGGCGTGCCGAGCAGCCACTCCAGGCCGAGGATCGCGATCGACGTGGCCGCGATCGACAGCCCGATGACGCCGGAGTTCGCCCAGTAGTCACCGGGCAGCGCGCCGAGCCAGTACTGCAGCACGGCGGTGAGCGCCAGCCCGCCGGTGACCGCGAAGCCGAGCGCCCCGGCGATCCGCCGCGGTCCCGACGGCACCAGCCGGGTCAGCAGCACGGCGGCGAGGATCCCGCCGAGCACCAGCGGCAGCGCGCCCGCCGCAAGCCCGGCGCCCCGCGGATCGTCGGCCGGCAGCGGTACGACGTCCGTCACGGTGGCCGGTTTCGCCCCGGGCTGGTCCGCGGTGAGGCGAGCCGCGAGCTGGGTGAGGATCTGCGCGATCGCCGGGCTGCCCGCCGACGCGGTGAGCATCTCCGGACCGGCCGGCCCGGCCACGATCGCGCCGTACACCTCGCGGTCCTCGATCGCGGTCACGGCCGCGGCGCGATCGCCGTACACGTGCAGCTCGAAGGCATCGTTCTGCTTCAGCGCCGTGCTGACCGGTGCCACGGCGGCGGCCGGTCCGGCGATGCCGATCGGCACGTCGCGCGCCTTGGACCTGGCCGCGGGCCAGGCGAACGCGATCAGCAGCACGGTCAGCACCGTCGTCAGCAGCGCGACCACAGCCACGACCGGCGGCGTCCGCCGCACCGTGGTGACGTCCTTCTCGGTCATCCCCAGACCTCCCAAACCGAATGCTCGTTCTGTATATCGCTCACGGTTCCACCGGGGCGACTTGTTGTCAAGAACGAATGTTCGTTTTACTATTTGGAGTATGCCCAAGGTCACCGACGAGCACCGTGCCGCGCGTCGCAAGCAGATCATCGACGCCGGCCGGCACTGCGTCGCGGACCAGGGCTTCCACAAGACCACGATGTCCGACGTGATCCGTGAGTCCGGCCTCTCGGCGGGGGCGGTGTACGGCTACTTCAAGAGTAAGGACGAGATCGTCGCGGCGATCGCCGACGACGCGCTCGGCAACATCGACGACGTGTTCGACCAGATCGTGGCGGATCCGGAGCTCACCCCGGTCAAGGCTTTGCGGGCCACGCTGGAGCACGTCATGGAGATCGCCGAGCGGCCCGGCGGCGACGTCACGAAGGTCGCGCTGCAGGCCTGGGCGGAGTCGCTGCGCGACGAGCAGATCATGGCGACCGCGCAGGGCAAGTACGTGCTGCTCCGCAGCCACTTCGCCGACATCGCCAAGCGCGGCCAGGACAACGGCACGATCGCCGCCGGCGTCGACCCGGACCACATCGCGCAGGCCATGTTCGGGCTGATCCCGGGCTTCGTGTTGCAGCGGCTGATCCTCGGCGACGTGACCCCGGAGAGCTACACCGAGGGCTTCGCCGCGCTACTGGGCGACCACTAGGCAGTCGGCGCCTCGGACGCGAGCAGCTCGGCCACGCTCGCGGCGGCGGTCGCGGTACGCGATCGGGGCTTGGGATTGCCGACCACGGTCACGATCGCTCAGGCCGCGGGTGGATCCTGCCGCGCGACCCATCGCGGCTGGGCGTCGTACGCGGGTTGCCAGCCACCGCGGTAGGCGGCCAACAGCGGCTCCGGCATCCGGCCGAGGATCTGCGCGACCCGCTCCTCGCTCGCACCCTCGAGCATCCACGGCATGAAGACCGTGGCGCGGTCGCCGATCCGGTCCCTGCTGTCGTCGGCGAACCGCTGCCACTGCTCCTGGGTGAGAGTGGCGTCGATCAGGTCCAGAGTCTCGGACTCCTCGTGCCTCAGGTGCCCGGTCAGGGCGCCGGCGAGGGCGTCGACCAGGTCGCCGAGCCGCTGGTGCCCGGCGTCCCGGTCGACCAACGCCTCGTCGATCGCCCGCAGCAGCGGGTCGATCGCGGCGTGCTCGGCCTCCATCGCGTCGAGCAGCGCGAGGTCGTCCGGCTTGTCCGCCAGCTCGGCCTGCAGGGTCGGCCAGAGCGTCTCGTCCTCCGCGGTGTGGTGCACCACCAGGAACGTCTTGAACTGGTCCCACCCGAGGGCCGTCCGCAGGATCTTCCTCGGGTCGTCGTCGGTACGGGCGGCCACCCGCGCGAGCTCGCCCAGATCGCGCCGGAGCGCGTCGTGCACTACGTACATCATCGTCATGTCCAGGTTCTCCGTCATGCGCTCCACGCTAGATCGCTCTGTCCCAACTGTCAATGTTCCAACTAATTTCGATCCAACTATCACCGGCTTGGATATGGTGGCCCGGTGGGTCATGACGTGCCGGGCGCCGCGCTTCCCGAGGATCTGCGCGGGTATCTCGGGTTCGTGCTGCGCCGGGCGTTCGCACGGTTCACCGCCGAGGCGATCGCGGAGGGGCCGCAGTCGCGCGACTTCGTCGTACTCGATCTGCTCACCGATGGCGACGCCCTCTCGCAGCAGGAGCTCGGCGAGCGGCTCGGGATCAACCGGACGATCATGGTGCGGCTGCTGGACCGCCTGCAGGAGTCCGGGTACGTGACCCGCTCCCCCAACCCCGCGAACCGCCGCTCGCACGTGCTGTCGCTGACTCCCGCCGGGCGGGCCGCGCTGGAGGAGATGCGGGCCGCCGTGTCCGACCGCGACGACCGGGTGCTGGCGCCGCTGTCCGCACGGGAACGTCGCCGGCTCGACGAGCTGCTGACCGTGCTGCTGCCGGAGGGAGCGCCGCCCGCCGTGCGGAGCACCGAGTACCTGGTCTCGCAGGCGCACTACCGGCTGCGCCGGCTGGGCGACTCGTTGCTGGAGGGCACCGGCCTGAAGGTGCGGCACTTCGGCCCGCTGTCCGCGATCGCGCGGTTCGGCCCCTGCCCGCAGCAGGAGCTCGCCGCCCACCTGGGCATCACCGGCCCGGCCGCGGCCGAGGTCGTCGACGAGCTGGTCCGCGCCGAGCTGGTCCAGCGCGGCCAGGACCCGTACGACCGCCGCCGGTACGCGCTCGAGCTCACTCCCCTCGGCCGGTCCCGGCTGGTGCTGATGCGCGCGGCGGTACGACGCCTCCGCGCGGAGGTGCTCTCGCTGCTCGGCACCCCGCAGCACGACGAGCTGCTGGCCCTGCTGACCAAACTGGTCGAGAGTCGTTCACCCGCGACCTAGTGATTCTGTCGGATCGCGCGGCTACGCTCCACGACCATGCGCACCCGTGGCATCCTCGCCGGCCTGACCGCCGTACTGCTGTCCGTCGTTCCCGCCGCCGTCCCGGCAGCCCAGGCGGCTGACAACCCGTGGCTGGCGCGGCGGGTGATGAACATGGCCCACTCCGGCGGTGAGAACGAGGCGCCGATGAACACCATGTACGCGTTCAAGCGCGCGGTCGCGCTCGGCGCCGACATGGTCGAGCTCGACGTGCAGTCGACCGCCGACGAGCAGCTCGTGGTGATCCACAACGCCTCGGTGGACGAGACCACGAACGGCACCGGCCGGATCGTCGACATGACCCTGGACCAGGTGCGCGAGCTGGACGCGGCGTACTGGTTCGTGCCCGGGCAGAGCGCGACCCACGGGCTGCCGGACAGCGCGTACCCGCTGCGCGGCGTGCGCACCGGCGAGCGGCGGCCGCCGGCCGGTTACAAGCGCACCGACTTCGCGATCCCTACGCTGCGCGAGGTGCTGCGGCAGTTCCCGGACGTGCCGATCAACATCGAGATCAAGGGCACGAGTGACACCGACTACGCGTCGTTCCAGCGCACCGGGCGGCTGTTGTCGAAGCTGCTGAACAAGTCCGGCCGCACCGACGTGATCGTTGCCTCGTTCAACGATGCGGCGCTGGTGACCTTCCACGCGCAGTCGCCGCAGATCGGGTTGTCGCCGGGGATGAACGGGCTGATCGCGTACTTCCTGCTCGGCATCAAGCCGATGCCGGGCACGGTGGCGCTGCAGGTTCCGGTCAAGTACGCCGGGATCCCGGTCGTCACCTCGGACTTCGTGGCCCGCGCGCATCGCGACGGGTACGCGGTGCACGTCTGGTTCAGCGGTTCGGCGCCGGACGACGAGGCGACGTACAACGCGATGATCGACACCTGCGCCGACGGCCTGATGCCCGCGTTCCCCACCCTGCTGGAGCGCATCCTCGACGAGCGCGGCATCGAGCGCCCGGACCAGCCGGGCGTGCACCCCTGCGCGGGATAGCTAGATCCAGTAGAACGCTACGGCGGTGCCGCCGAAGATCCGGTCCTGGTCGGCCGGTGACAGGTGCTGGACGGCTCGCCGGGTCTCTTCCCAGACCTTCGCGTAGTCGCCCGCGAGGGTGGAGACGGGCCAGTCGCCGCCGTACATCAGCCGGTGCGGTCCGAACAGGTCCAGCGCCCGGTCGACGTACGGCTGCAGGTCCGCCGCCGTCCACGTCTCCGGATCGGCCGCGGTGTTGAGCCCCGACAGCTTGGCGTAGACGTTGCCGTGCGCCGCCGCCCGCTCCAACAGCTGGGACCACGGCTCCCAGCCGCGCTCCTTGATCGGCGGCTTGGCGAGATGGTCGATCACCAGCCGCAGGTCCGGGTGCCGCTCGGCCAGCGTCGCCACGTGCTCGAGGTGCCGCGGGAGAACCGCGACCACGTCGAACGTGAACCCACGCTCGGCGAGCAGCGTCAACCCGTCGCGCACCGGCTCCCGCAGCAGCCAGTCGGGGTCCGGCTCGTCATGGATCAGATGCCGTACGCCGACGAACCGCGGATCGGCACCGAACCTGTCCAGCGCTCGGGCGGCCTCGTCCGGCCGGTGCAGCGGCACCCAGCCGACGACCGCCGCGACCCGGTCCCAGCGGTCGGCGACCTCGAGCATGTACTCGGTGTCGGCGTACGAATCCATCGCCTGCACCAACACCGTGCGGTCCACCCCGGCCGCCGCGAGCTGCGGCTCGAGCTCCGCCTCCTCGAAGGTCCGGTTGATCGGCCCGAGCTCGGGCGTGAGCCACGGATAGTCGTTCCGCTCGAGATTCCAGAAGTGCTGATGCGCGTCGACGATCGTCACCGGGCTCATCCTAGGGTCGGCGCCGTCGAGCCGGCCTCCCGTTCTCGTGCTTACGGTGCCAGCCGGAACGGTGACCAGCTCGGTGACCAGCTGGCGGTTTGAGCGCGCCGCGAGGACCTGGAGGCGGTCGTCCGGATCGAGTTCCGGCGGGGATCGCCTAGGTCCTCGCGTCGCACTCCGGCGTCGAGGTCGACCACGCGGTCAACTTGCGGAGCCGGGGATTGTGATCAGAACCCGCCCACGTTGACGAGGGGTTCCTGTACTCCGTCGGGATCACCGGTCCAGTCGAACGTCCCCGCACCCTGCAGGGCTGCCCGCACCTGAGCCGGCGTCGCCGCCGGATGTGTCGATCTGTACAGCGCAGCGGCTCCGGCGACGTGCGGGCTCGCCATCGACGTACCGGAGATCGAGCGGTAACCGCCACCGCGCCAGGTGGACAGCACGCACACGCCGGGCGCCACCAGGTCGACGTCCGCGCCGAAGTTCGAGAAGAACGCGAACTCGTCGTCGGTGCCGATCTGGCAGGTCGGTGTACCCACGCCGCCCGGTACGCCGTCGAAGTCGGTCATCGCGGAGACCGTGATGACCTCGTCGTACGACGCCGGGACGAAGAAGGCCGCGTCCGCCGCCGCGTTACCCGCGGAAACCGCATAGGTCACCCCGGCCGAGACGGATGCGCAGATCGCCTGGTGGAGCCCACCGTCACCGCACGAACCCTCCGCCGCCGAACCGCCGAGGCTCATGTTGGCCACCTCGATGGTGCCGGCGTGCGCCGTCACCCAGTCGACCCCGCAGATGATGGACGAGAACGTGCCCGAGCCCTGGCTGGTCAGCACCCGGACGGCCCAGAGCCGCGCACCCGGCGCCACCCCGACCACCCCGACGTGGTTGTCCTTCGCCGCCGCGATCCCGGCCACGTGCGTGCCGTGCCCGTTCAGATCGTCGTACGACGTGCTACCGGGGACGCAGTTGACACCACCCACGACGTTGAGATCCGGATGCTTCGCGTCGATGCCGGTGTCGATGACCGCGATGTCGACGTCGACCGCACCCTTGCCGTTGCCGGCCGCCGTGGAACTCACGTCGGCGTCGATCCGGTCGATGCCGGGCGGCACCGTCTGGGTGGCGGCGTGCACCACCGCGTCGGGCACGACCCGCGCGACGGCTGGGTCCGCTGCGAGCCGGCGCGCGTCCGCGGCTGACATCACCGCGGCGTAGCCGTGCAGTGCGAAGCGGTAGACGTGCTCGACGGTCGCCGAGTACCGCCGCGCGTGCTCGTTCGCGACCGCGCCCGGTTCACCGGCTCTGAGAGTCACGATGTACGAGCCGCGAACCGCCCCGTCCGGTGTGCTTGCAGCCGCCGAACGTGCCGCCGTCGTGCTGGTCGCGAGGATCACCGCCGCGACCAGCACGGTCGAGCGTCTCCGATGCATCGTCCTCAGCCCCTCCGGCCGATCAGGAGCACGACGCGCTCCTCGAAGTCGGTGCCGCACTCGAAGGTGCCGCACGCCACCGCGAAGGTCACGCTCGCCGCCTTGCCACCGGCGAACGTGCCGTTGTCCGCGATGATCTCGAGGCTCCAGGGCCGGGTCGTCCCGTCACAGGTGATGTCGGTCCCGCTGAACCCGCGGACCACGAACCGGCCGACGGTCTGCGACAGCTCGGTCTCGAGGAAAGCGAACACCGCGGTGCTGTCACACGTCACCGTGCCGGTCACGATCGCCGAACCGGTGCGGGTGAACCGGGCGGTCGGGTCGACGGTCACGTCGATGGACGGCGGCGGTGGCGCGACGTCGATCGTGAGATTCAGCGTGCCGCCGTTGCCCCCGCCGTCGGACTGGTCGTCGAAGACCAGGATGGTGTAGGTCTCACCCGCGATCGCGCTCCAGCCCACCGCACCAGGCGCGCAGGCCACGACGGTCCAGGCGCCGGGAGCGCCGGTGGCGACGATCGCCCCGGCCGGGTACGACGACGTGGACATGTCGGCGACCAGGCCGCTGTCCGTCGCGGCCGTGTGCTGGTACCAGACGCTTGCGTCGGTGGCCGGCGCCCCACAGTTGGCATTCAGTTCGGCGTCGTCGGCGTCGGTGGTCGCCTCGGTAGTGTCGAGGGTTGCCGAGAACGGCAGCGCACCGACGACCACCCTCCCCGGGTAGGTGTCGTTGCTCGGCGCAGCGGCGTACGCCGAACCACCGGCGTTCACCACGGTCGCGATCACCAGCGCGGCAACGGCCGCGCAGCGTAGACGTGCAAGTCTCATGGTCCTTCCCTCTTCGTGCCGGGCGCACTGCAGTGCGCCCTCGGGCGTCGCTGACGACGTGCCTGGGTAGCCGGAGACCCAGCGGGCCACGATCCCTCCCCGGGCCCTGAGCGGCGCCCGACAGACCCACCCGGCAGGCACCATGCCTGCCGTGCAGCGCCGGCTCATCTACAACTAGTAGATACCTCAGCGGCCCGAGTAGTTGCCACGACCCGGCAGCCTTCTCGACCAATTTGACGCTGTGAACCATCGCCCAACGAGACGTGACCGCGGACGCGCGGCAACCGCGCTACAGCTGCTCGAGGGTGTAGTGGATCGTCTGGGCGACGATCTTGCCGTTCTCGATCAAGTAGGAGTCGACGCCGTCGCGCACCCGCACGGTCGAGTCCTCGTACGTCCACTCCAGCAGACCCATCCGCCCGTCGGCGGCCACGTGCGTGTACTCGAAGGCGTTGTGCTCCGGCAGTTCCTCGCCCAGCATCCGGGCGAGTTCCCTGACCCCGTCGTAGCCGCGGAACGTGCCACGGTTGATCAGGATCACGACGTCCTCGGAGACGTTGCGCTCCAGGTCCGCCCGCAGCACCTCCTCGAGATCCGCGCCCACCCACTCGTTCGCGATGTTCAGATGGTCGTCCAGCACCTCCCGCGCGGTGCGGCGACTCAGGTCAGCGGTCATGCCCGGAGACTACGCTTGCCACCGGCAACGCGGCATCGCTCGAAAGGATGGTCCGTGATCGTCCAGCGCTGGCACGGCTCGGCCGCGGAGTTCCACGCCCGTGGCATTCCGGAACCGCTGGAGACCGCCGAGGCGTGGGTCTTCGAGGTCGAGCGCCAGGCCCTGGTGCTGGGCAGCTCGCAACGCAATCAGCGGACCGTGGCCGGCCCGGACGTCGACGTCGTACGACGCAACAGCGGCGGCGGCGCCGTGTACCTCGTGCCCGACCGGTGCCTGTGGATCGACATTCTGCTCCCCCGGCACGACCCGCGCTGGACCGACGACGTCGGCACCTCGTCGTACTGGCTCGGCGAGCTGTGGGCGTCGGCGCTGCCCTCGTCCGAGGTCTACCGCGGCCATCTGCAACGGACGGCCTGGGGGAAGCTGGTCTGCTTCGGCGCACTCGGCCCCGGCGAGGTGACGATCGCCGGCCGCAAGGTGGTCGGCATCTCCCAGCGGCGGACCCGGGCTGGCGCCCGCTTCCAGTGCCTGGTCCACGCCGACTGGGATCCCGCTCCGCTGCTGGAGCTGCTGGACCTCGGCGACGCCGACCGCGCGCGGGCGTTCGCCGACCTCCGCGACATCGCCTCCGGTCCTGGAGTGCCGCTGGCCGATCTGGAGGCCGCCGTCTTGGCAGCGCTCGCGGCCTGACCCTCGCGAGCCCCAGTCGTACGAGTTGACGCGTGTTCCGCCGATGACGGTTTGGTGCGACCATCCGAAGTGTGAGCGCGGCGAGTTCCGCCGTACCAAGCGGTGTCGATGGCCTGATCGCCGAAGGCGGTCAGGCGTTGTCTCAGGGTGCGTGGGAGCGCGCTCGGGAGAGCTTCGCGGCCGCGTTGGCGCAGGAGAGATCGGCCGAAGGGTTCGACGGCCTGGCGCGTGCGTTGTGGTGGTTGGACCGGCCGGCGGAAGCCATCGAGGCGCGTGTGCAGGCGTACGGGCTGTTTCGCCGTGCGGGGGATGTGCCGCGCGCGGTGCGGATCGCGCTGTGGCTCGTCCATGAGTATTCCGTTGTGCACGGCAACGAACCCGCCGCCGACGGGTGGATGGCGCGCGCGGAACATCTGCTGGCCGGGCAGGACGAGATTCCCGAGCGGGGCTATCTCGAGCTGGCCAGGGCGGAGCGTTGTCTGGATCCCGCGCTCGGGGCAGGTCATGCCGGATCCGCGCTGGAGCTGGCTCGCCGGCTCGACGATCCGGATCTCGAGCTCGCGGCGCTGTCTCAGCTGGGACTGACCGAGATCGCGCTCGGTCAGGTCGACGAGGGTCTGGCCCACGTCGATGAAGCCATGGCGGCGGCGACCGGCGAGGAGGCGGCCACCCATGAGGCGGTGGCGCGGACCTGCTGCAGCCTCATCCTGGCCTGCGACCTGGCCGGCGACACGGATCGCGTCCGCCATTGGGGGCAGGTGGTGGAGGGGTACGTCCGGCGCCACGACGAACTCCCGCTCCTCAACTTCTGCCCCACCTGTGAGACGGATCTGCTGACATCAGCCGGTGAGACCGAGGACGAGCTGGTGCACGCTCTCGCCGAGCTGGCCAGCACCGGGCGCCGGACCCGTTGCGTCGATCCAGCCGTACGTCTGGCGCAGTTGCGGATCGGCCAGGGACGGATCGAGGAGGCCGAGGAGGTGCTCGTCGGGTACGGCGGCTCACCGACGGCCGTCCGCGCCGACGCCGCGATCCGACTCGCACGAGGCGACGCAGCCGCCGCCGTCGCGCTCCTCGATCGGCAGCTGTCCGTCATCAGCCGATCGGGGTTGCTGGCGGTGCCGCTCTTGGCGCAGCTCGTCGAAGCAAGGCTTGCCGCCGGCGACGTGCAGCAGGCCGGAGCGACTGCCGAAGAGATGGAGGCGCTGGCCGCCGGAACCGGCAACGCCCGGGTGACCGCGATCGCCGTCGCGGCCGCCGGTCGCGTCGCACGAGCCGCCGGGGCGCCCGAGGCGATCGACCTCCTCGAGCGTGCGGCCGACGTGTTCGGCCGGTTGCGGATGCCGTACGAGGAGGCGCGTACCCGGCTCGAGCTGGCCGCGGCACTCAGCAGCCGGACGGGGGTCCTCGCGGTCGTCGAGGCCCGGTCCGCGCTCACCGCGTTCGAGCGACTCGGAGCGCGACACGAGGCTGACCGGGCCGCCGCGATGCTTCGCGAGCTCGGTGTGAAGGGGCGCACCGGGCCGAAGGACGTGGGCCTGTTGACCGAGCGGGAGCGGGAGGTACTGCGGCTGGTGGCGCAGGGACTCACCAACCGCGAGATCGGCACGCGGCTCTACCTGAGCGCCAAGACCGTCGAGCACCACGTGGGCGCGATCCTGCGCAAGTTCGGCGTGAAGACCCGGACGGAGGCCGCAGCACTCGCCCACCGGCGCTGATCGGGGGAATTCCCCGATCCTTCCTGCTCGGCACCGGCGCACGCTCCTCTCAACTGCGAATGAAGGAGGAGCAATGAAGACGACATCCATCCCGGTCAGGGACGTGCAGGTCGCGTGCACCGTGGTCGGTGAGGGCACGCCGTTGATCGTCGTGCACGGGCCGGGCCTGGGTTCGACGTACATGCGCGGGCTGGACCCGTGGGCCGAGACGTTCCAGCTCGTGTACTACGACCAGCGCGGCACCGGCGGCACCCCGCTCGGCGATCCGGACAACGTCTCCTTCGCCGGGGCGATCGAGGACCTCGACACGCTCCGCGCCGCACTCGGCATCGAGCGGGCCACGCTGGTCGGCCACTCCGCCGGCGCGACGATCGCCGCTCTGTACGCGGGGTCCCGTCCCGAGTCCACCTCAGCGGTCGTCTTGCTCAACACCGCCCCGCCGTTGAGTCCCGAGTTGCAGAAGGAGTACTTCGGGGAGATGGCGGCACGCCGGACCCCTGAGGACAACGCCGCCATGAAGGCACTCGAGGAGTCGCCGCTGTTCCAAGCCCAGGACCCTGCGACGGTGGAGCGTCACTGGCTGAACAGCTACATCCAGTGCTTCCGCGAGCGCGCGACGATCGAGAACCTGGACCTCGGATTCACCAAGATCACGGCGGCCAATCTGGACGTCGTACGCGGACGGATGTTCAAGTCGCTGGGAGCGATCGACCCCATGGGTACGCTCGCCGGGATCCAGTGCCCGGCGCTCGTCGTTCACTCCGATCTGGACCCTGTGCCAGACCAGTGGGCGCACGCACTCGTCGACACCATCCCGGGTGCGGACTTCGTTCTCCTCGAAGGAACAAACCACTTCGCCCACATCGAGGACCCGGCGCCGCTGGCCAACGTCGTACTCCCCTGGCTCGCCAAGCACACGACGTAAGCCGGCAGGGGCCCTCAACCTGCCGGCTGAGGGCCCCTTTCCTGCGTAGCAGCGAGTTTCACCTCCGATCCGGTCTGGCGGACCGGTGCGCTCGGGTTAGTCGGCTTGGACGGTGAAGAAGACCTGTGCGGGGCTACCGGATGCCTCACGGGTCAGGCCGTTGGTCGTGTACGCCGTGAACAGGTCAGCGGTGACCTTGGCGCCGTCATTGAGACCGCTGTAGGTGCAGTCGAGGGTGAAGGTCAGCTCGGCGCCGGGCGCGACGGTCCCGGTGATGCTCGTCGTCGGTGACGCTCCCAGTGGTCGAGAGTGGTGAAGGGAAGACACACCAGGTAGTCGCGCCGGCGGAGAACCATGTTCGGGATCGCGAGCACCTCGCAGCCACCGCGCCCCCGGGCCGCGAGCAGCAGCAAGGTGCCACCGATGTTGACCATGACGGCTACAGGCTCGAACTGCAGCAGCAGGATCACCAGTGCAGTCACCAGCCAGGCCGCCCGGTGGCTCAGGTGGAGCCGCGGCGCGGATCGTCCGCGCGCTGCGATGGCCAATGTGAGCGCAACAGGGATGATGACGAGCCCAGTGAGGGCGCCCCACGAGCGCGAGCCCGCCCCAGGCAAGTCCAGCCAGGGGTGCCGGTGCGGTACCGCGAGGCCCCAGACGACCAGGCCGGTGCCCGCGGCCGCCCGGCTCACCGTGCCCCAGGGCCCGATCCGTCGACCCCAGCGATAGTGCCGCTCCTGACCTGTGCCTGTGCAGGGTGAATCGGTCGCTTCACAGCTACCTCGGTCGGTTCGCTCCGTACTGGTCATGATTCGAGTCTTGACCCTGTTCCTGGGTCCAGGGTCAAGACTCGAGCTGTTCGGACGCGCCGGCGAGGAGCTACGTCGTGCAGAACGCCGGAACCTCCTCACCGTCGAGCTGGCCGCCGAGATGAATGACGCGTACGACGTCGTCGACCGTTCCGGGCGTGAGGCTTCGCATCTCGTCGGCCAGGACCTTCGCCTGTGCTTCGGAGGCGACCAATTGCCCGAAATCCCGGCAGCTGGTGTGGCCGGCGTGGGCGTCGGCAACAGTGGGCGATGCGAGCAGCAGTGGCGGCGCCAGGAGGGCGCCGATCAAGATGATCGTCTTCATCAGAAGTCTCCTTCGGGTCAGGGCCGTGCCATCGGGGCGACGGCCTGGTGCCGGGCAACGGTGTCCGAGTCCCACGGCCCGGTGCAGTAGACGGTGTGCTGGGTGATCAGGTCGCTCTCGATCACCAGCACCTCGATCGCGCGCGCGTACAACTCCTTGGGCGTCCCCGCGATGAACTTCTCGGCGAGCTCCACCACCGCGCCCCACGGTGCCGGCTGCACGCGCCACTCGACGAGGTTCGCGCCTCCCCTCGGGTACCACTGGGAGTACTGGTCGCGAATCTCGGCGCGCCCCCGCCGCTGGAACCGCCACGCCGGCACGTTCGCGTCGAGGAGCGCGTCCTCGGCGTACAGGTCTGCCAGTGCGTCGAAGTCCCCGGCCTCTGTGTACTTCCGAAACTGTTCGAGCAGCATCTCGTTCTCCTTCGCTCGTTTCTTGACCCTGAGCGTGCGCCGGAGCGCGCCGCGGAGGATGGGGAGAACTCCCTATTACGGTTCTCGTTTCCGTCCCGCCCTGGCCGACCCGGGCCGATAATGGCCGCGTGACCACCGGTCTGCTCGATTCCGGCGCAGCCGCGCTCCGCGGCGGCGAGTGGGGCGCCGCCCGGGAGGCGTACGAGGCGGCGCTCGCAGACAGCGCGACCCCTGAGGCGCTCGAAGGCCTCAGCCGGGCGCTGTGGTGGCTGGGTGAGCCGGGCGAAGCCATCGCCCGGCGGGAGCAGGCGTACGTCGCGTATCGCCGCCGCGCGGAGGTGGACCGCGCCGCGCGGATCGCACTGTGGCTCTCCGGCGAGTACCAGGCGGTGCACGGAAACAGCGCGGCGGCCAACGGGTGGCTGGCCCGCGCCGAGCGACTGCTCGCGGACGCGAGCCCGCGTGCCGAACACGGCTGGCTGGCACTGACCCGCGCGGCGCGCGCGGTCGACCCGGCCGAGGTCGGGCGGCACGCTACCGAGGCCCTCGATCTGGCCCAGACGCACCACGATCCGGATCTGGAGATCCGGGCCCTGGCTCGGTTCGGCCGGGCACTGGTCTGCGCGAGCCGGGTCGAGGAGGGCGTTCGGCATCTCGACGAAGCGATGGCCGCCGCGACCGGTGGCGAGGCGGCCACGCCAGAGACGTTCGGCGAAACCGCCTGCGACCTGTTCGCCGCCATCGAGCTGATCGGCGACGACGGCAGGCTCGGCCAGTGGTCCGGCGTCCTCACCGACTTCATGCGTCGCAACAGCCACGGCTCACTCGTCGCGTTCTGCGGCACCTGCTGCGGCGAGCTGATGGCGCGCGGCGGACATCTGAAGGCGGCCGAGCGCGAGCTGATCGGGGCGCTGCGGAAGCTCACCGAGAGCGGTCACCGGGCCCGCTGCGTACACCCCGCGGCCAAGCTGGCGGAACTGCGGATCCTGCAGGGCCGGTACGAGGAAGCCGAACGACTCATGGAGGGGTACGAGGCACTGCCTGAGACCGTCGTGCCCCGAGTCGCACTCGCACTCGCCACCGGCGAACACGCGGTCGCCACCGCTCTGCTCGAAGGCCGGCTGACCGCGCTGGGGTCCGACAGCCTGCTGTCCGTGCCGTACCTCGCGCAACTGGTCGAGGTCAGGCTGGCCCAGGGCGACCCCGTCGACGCGCGCGCCGCGGCCGACCGTCTCGCTCGTCTGGCAGCGACCGCGTACCTGCCGCGGGTCGACGCCGAGGCGGCGCGCGCTCTCGGCAGAGTCGCCCTCGCCGAGGGAGACCCTTCGACGCGGACCACGCTCGAGCGAGCACTCGAGCTCTACACCTCACTGAACCTGCCGCTCGGCGTGGCACGCACACGCATACTGCTCGCCGAAGCCCTCGCCACCGCCGAACCCGACACAGCCATGAGCGAGGCGCACACCGCACTCGTGACACTCGAACAGCTCTCCGCCGTCCGGGAAGCCGACGCCGCTGCGGCGCTGCTGCGCAGACTTGGCGGGCGCACCCGCACCGGGCCCAAGGGATACGGATCGCTGAGCAAGCGAGAACGGGAGGTCCTCGACCTGCTCGCCGAGGGCCTGACCAATGCCGAGCTCGCCGACCGCCTGTACATCAGCGTCAAGACGGCCGGCAACCACGTCAGCAACATCCTGGCCAAGCTCGGCCTGCGCAGCCGGGCCGAAGCAGCGGTCTACGCAGTTCGAAGCACTCCGGGCCCCGCGGCCGAGTAGCGCCCCCTGGTCGGAACCGGGGCTTGCCATCGTACTGAACGTTTGTTTAGTGTGCTAAACGTGCGTTCAGCCGCGTCCTCGGATCTCACCGCCCGCGCCCGGATCCGCGACTGTGCTCTGGAGCTGTTCGCAGCCAAGGGTCCGGATGCGGTCACCGTGCGGGAGATCGCTGCGGCGGCGGGCGTGTCACCCGCACTCGTCGTGCACCACTACGGCTCCAAGGAGGGCTTGCGCGCCGCGGTCGACGGTCACGTGGCCGGCGTCTTCGACGAGATGTTCGACGCGGTCGTGGCGGATCCGTCGGCCCTGTCGGCTGGACCCGACGCTGCGGGCGGGCTCGCCGACCTGATGCTCAGGGCGCTACCTGAAGGCTCACCCGTGCCGGCCTATCTCAGGCGGCTCCTGCTGGCAGGCGACAGAACCGGCCGGGCACTGTTCCAGGGCTGGTTCTCGGCGAGCGTGGCGATGACCGGACAGCTGGTCGCCGCCGGCGTGATGAGACCGACGACGGACCCGCCGGTGCGAACGGCGTTCCTGCTGATCAACGATCTCGCGCTGGTTCTGCTTCGCGACCACCTCACCGACGTCCTCGGGATCGATCCGCTGAGCCCTGACGGCATGCGCCGCTGGGCCGCGGAGGTCGTCACCGCCTACACCGAGGGCGTCTTCACCACGGAGGCTTCGTGATGCCCACGAGAACCGAACAACAGGCCACGAGCGACGGGGTGTCGCTGCGGGGTGTCACCAAGGTCTACGGCGAGGGCGACGGCGCGGTACAGGCGCTTCGTGGCGTCGACCTCGAGATCGAGCGCGGCGAGCTCGTCGTGATACTCGGGCCGAGTGGCTCCGGCAAGACGACCCTGCTCAACATCATCGGCGGGATCGAGTCCGCCTCCGACGGGATCGTGACGGTCGCGGGCGAACGGATCTCGGGTCAGAAGCCGTCCGGCCTGTCGGACTTCCGCCGCGACCATGTCGGTTTCGTCTTCCAGTTCTTCAACCTGATCCCCACCCTGACCGCACGCGAGAACGTCGAGGTCATCATCGAGCTGACCGGACGCGGCGACCGGACAACGGTGCCGGGACTTCTCCAGGCGGTCGGGCTTGCCGAGCGGATGGACCACTTCCCCGCTCAGCTGTCGGGTGGTCAGCAGCAACGGGTCGCGGTCGCCCGGGCGATGGCCACCGGCCCAGACCTGCTACTGGCCGACGAACCGACAGGCGCGCTGGACCTCGCCACCGGCCGTCAGATCCTGCGGCTCCTGCAACGGCTCAACCACGAAGGACGAACCGTCGTCGCCGTGACCCACAACGCGTCGGTCGCCCAGATCGCAGATCAGGTCGTGACCATGGTCGACGGCCGGATCGAGACGGTTCGGACGAATCCGCGCCCCGTCGACGCCGCCGATGTGGCGTGGTGATCGCCATGCGTGCCCTGACCCACAAGACGTTGCGAGACCTGCGGAGGCAGCGTGCCCAGGTCGTCGCCGTCGGAGTCACCGTCATGCTCGGGGTCGCGCTGTTCATCGCGTCGGCCGGCGCGTTCCGCAACCTGAGCACGTCGTACGGGTTCACCTACGACCGCCTGCAGTTCGCCGACCTCGTGGCCGCCGGCGGCGACGCCGAGGAGGTCGCGCGGGCCGCGCGGCACGCGGGCGCGGCGACGGTGATCACCAGGACCCAGGCCGACATCCCGATGTCGATCCAGGACACCAAGCTCCTCGGCCGCGTGATCGGGCTGCCGTCGAGTGCGCCGGCCGCTGTCGACGCCATCAGCGTGAGCAGCGGCGAAGGCCTCAGCCGCAACGATCCCAATGGCGTTCTCGTCGAACGCCACGCCGCCCGCACCTTCGGCCTCACAGCAGGCGACACCGTCCGGATCTTCAGCCCGGCGGGCTGGCGCGAGGCAACGATCCGCGGCATCGCCCGATCGCCGGAGTACCTGTGGCCCGCCCGGAGCAGGCAGGACGTGCTCGGCGACCCGCACGCGTTCGCCGTACTGTTCGCGCCCGAACAGACGGCGCGGCAGTGGGCCGGCACCGGCCCCGACCAGGTGCTCGTCAGACTCGCGTCCAGCGGGCCAGGAGGCGACGCGGGCGCAGTGGAGGGTGCGATGCGCGATGCCGGGGCCACCGACGTGACGACGCAGGCCGACCAGGCCTCGAACGCCACGCTGCACGAGGACCTCAACGGGTTCTCCGAGCTGTCGGTCGCGTTCCCGCTGCTCTTCCTGAGCGCGGCGGCGGTGGCGTCGTACGTCTTGCTGGCGCGGCGCGTCCTGGCCGAACGTCCGATCATCGGCACCCTGATGGCCTCGGGCGCCAGGCGCGGCAGACTCGTCCGCCACTACCTGCAGCAGGGCACGCTGGTCGGACTCCTCGGCGCGCTGGCCGGGACCGCGCTCGGCATCGTCGGCACCAGAGCGGTGACCACCGCCTACACCGGCGCCCTCGGTATCCCGGACACGATCGTCGCGCGGCACGCCGACCTCGACGTCATCGGTCTCGCCTTCGGGGTGCTCGTCGGGCTGGCGGGCTCCGCGGCGCCGGCGATCGCCGCCGCGCGCACCACGCCGGCCGATGCCATGCGCAACGAGATCGTCAGCCGGCCACCGGGCCGGTGGAGCCGGATGGTCGCCACCCTGCGCTGGATCCCGGTCACCGGCCGGATGGCCCTCCGGGATGTCTTCCGGAGCACCCGCCGGACACTGGCCACGATGCTCGGAACAGTCCTCGCGATGGTGCTGATGCTCTCGTCGATCCTGATGCTGACCAGCCTTTCCGACGCGCTCGCCCTGCAGTACGGGCAGATCGACCGCGAGGACGCGACCGTCACGGTCGACTCGGCCGCGGCCGGCGACCCTGGGTCGGCGCTGCGCGGCACCCCGGGTGTCACCGCTGTCGAACGGGTCGTGACCGGCGCCGTCACTGCCACTCACGGTGGCGCCAGCTACACGACCGTGCTGGAGGGCCTCACCGCTGCGACCACCATGCACCGGTTCCGCGCGACCAGTGGCGACTGGACGACACTGCCCACCACCGGCGTGCTCGCCGGCGCCGGGCTGGCGGACAAGCTCCGCATCCACGCCGGCGACCAGCTGAGCCTGTCGACGCCGACCGGGCAGACAACCATGGTCAGGCTCGCCGGCCTGCTCGACGAGCCGATCGGCACCGCGATCTACGCGACCGACCAGCTCGCCGCGAACCTCATCCGCACCTCGCACACCGGCACCTACCTGGTCCGATTCGACGACGACGTCGACCGGGACGCGTTGCGCCGGACGATCACCGCCCTGCCGGGCGTCGTCGCGTATGCCGACACCGAGGCCGTGACGTCGTCCCTCGACCAGTTCCTCGGCCTGTTCTGGGCCTTCATCGGCATGATGGTGCTCCTCGGCGCGGTGCTGGCCGTCGCCATCATCTACGTCACGATGGCCGTCACCGTCATCGAACGGACGAACGAGCTCGCCACCCTTCGCGCGGCGGGCGTCCCGCTGTCACGCGTCGCCGGCACACTGGCCACCGAGAACCTGACCGCAACAGCGCTAGGCATCCCGATCGGCCTTGCCGCCGGGCTCCTGGCCGGGTCGGCCTTCCTCGACTCGTTCTCGAGCGACCTGTTCCGGCTCGACCTCGACCCGACCTGGTGGGCACTCGCCGTCGCCGTCGCCGGCGTCTGCCTCGCCGCCGCCGCGTCACAGTGGCCGGCAGTCCGCGCCGTACGCCGCCTCGACATCGCGCGGGTCGTCCGCGAGCGAAGCCAGTGACCTCCCACGAACGGTGAGCTTGCCTGGGCGTGTGCGAACCAGCAGATCAACTGAATGCGGACCCCTCAGTCGCGGCATGCAACGGGCCGAGAACGCGGGTGAGGAAGGCGTTGTCGAACTTCCCGGCCGGGTCGAGCCCTGAGCCGCTGGAAGTCCCCGCGCTTCGGGTACAGCCGCGTCAGTTCCACGGACGTCGCCTCGAAGCACTTCCCCCAGTGCGGCCTGGCTCCAAGCGGAAGGAGCGCCTGCTCGATCTCCGGCAGTACGGCGAGTACGGCGTCCGGCCGGCGCTCCCAGGTGAAGTGAACGCCGACCGCGTCCTGCTCGTAGGAGCCGCTGAGCCACAGACTGTCGGCGGCGACCGTGCGGATCTCGCAGGCCTGGAGAACCGGCGCGATCCGAGGGCCGAGGCGGCGCAGCTCGTTGAATGCCTCGGCTGCGTGGTGACGTGGAAAGAGGTACTCGCTCTGAAGTTCCTCGCCGCGGCCGGGCGTGAACTCCAACCGGAAGTGCGGGAGTGTTAGCTGCGGGAGGCTGCCACGTCGTCGAGGCGGACGGGAAGACCGAACGCGTCGAACAGTCCGGCGTCAGCGAATCCGGTGATGCTGCCGACCTGACTTCGTGCCAACTCGAGAACCATGACGCCATAGGCGGTGACCTGGCCATCCGGGTCGGGGCCGTAGGCCGCGAGGGCGGGCTGCCCGTTCGCCCGCGTGACGAGGAGCGGTATCAGGTCGAGGCGGCCGTCGGCCGGGACACTGGACAGAAACCCCACGATCGCCTGCGGGCCGTCGAATGTGCCGGGATCCGGCGGCATGCGGAGGACCGCATCGTGAGCCAGCACGGCGACGAGCCCGTCGATGTCGCGCCGGTGCCAGGCCCGGACGAATCGATCCAGGACTTCGTAGTCGGTGGCGCTCAATCCGTGAGGCGAGGGTGATGGGCTCGTGTCCCTGAGCCGGGCCCGGCCGCGCTGCAGGCTGCTGTTGACCGAGGCGACGGTGGAATCCAGAGTCTCCGCGATCTCCGCGCTGCTGAAGCCGAGCACGTCTTTCAGCACGATCGCCGCACGTTGGGTCGCCGGAAGGAGTTGCAGCGCGGCGATGAACGCCAGCGCGACACTCTCGCGGTGCTCGGTTTCGCGCGCCGGGTCGACGCTGGAATCCGGAAGCGACTCCAACAGCCGATCCGGGTAGGGCTCCAGGTGGCTGACCTCGTCCACGGTCCGCGGACGCCTGGTCGCTGCCCGGAACATCATCAGACAGGTGGTGGTCGCGATCCGGTACAGCCAGTGCTCCAACGGCGCTCTCGCCTCGTAGGTCGACAAGGCTCTCCACGCCCGCAGGAGCGTCTCCTGCGTCGCCTCCTCGGCGTCGTGGAACGACCCCAGCATCCGGTAGCAGTGCAACTGGATCGCGCCACGGTGCGGTCCGACCAGCGCGGCGAACGCGCGCTGATCCCCGGCCAGGGCGGCAGCGAGTCTCTGCTCCGGCTCCTCGGCGGTGATCGCTACCCCGGTCCCGGGCTCCGTCGGGAGCGATGAGTCTCGACCGGCCCCGGCATCAATCGACATGCCGAACCTCCAACTCAGACAGGAGCATATCGATGGACGTGGCGCAGATCGTCGACGCGTACTACGACGCCTGGATCAACAAGAAAGGAGACATGAGCGACGTCCCGCTCGCGGCAGACCTCGCCTACAAGGGGCCGTTGGCGAGCTTCACGGACGGAGCCGGGTTCAGGCAGATGGCCAAGGAGGCGGGTGCCGCCGTGACCGCCTTCACCGTGCGGCGTCAGTTCACCGAGGGGAACACCGTGTGCAGCATCGTGGACTGGGAGATGTCCATCCTGCCCGGGCAGGTGCTCACCTCTGCCGAGCTGCTGGAGGTCAGCGAAGGCAGCATCGTGCGAGGTGAACTCATCTACGACGCCGAGCCGCTCCGTACGGCGATGGCGAACGCAGCGAACGGGTGACAGCGACATCTGCATGCGTCAGCTAGGTAACCGGTTGAGCTTCCGGATCTGCCGGTCGAAGGCCCTGGAGGGAACGATGCGGCGCAGCGTGCTGACGCGGCCGGCCGTCGAGCCGGCGGCGTACCGCAACTTCGGCTTCGGATCGGTCGCCGCCGTCACGATCGACTTGGCGACGGTGGTGGGATCGTCGCCGCCCTCCATCGCGCTCGCCATCAGGCGGTCGAATACCTGCCGCTGCTCCGCGTAGATGGGCAACGGCGCGTCGGGCTGCAGCGCGTTCGCGTCGAAGCCGGTTTTGGTGTACCCGGGCTCGACGAGAAGCACCCGGATACCCTGCTCGCGGACCTCGTGGTCCAACGACTCGGAGTAGCCCTCGATCGCGTGCTTGGTCGCGGCATAGACGGCCATGTACGGCGCGGGGACGAACCCGAGCACGGAGGAGATGTTGATGATGCGTCCGCCTCCCTGGGCGCGCATGCGCGGCAGCACGGCCTTCGTCATCCGGATCACGCCGAAGACGTTGATGTCAAAGACGCCTTGGGCTTGTGCGACGGAGCTCTCCTCGGCCGCGCCCGTCGAGCCGACACCTGCGTTGTTGACCACTACGTCGAGGCGCCCGAACCGCTCGAGGACCCGCTGCACCACGGCACTGACCGACTCGTCACTGGTCACGTCGAGATCGAGGAACGTCACCCCTTCGTGATGGGCGACTGCTGAGGTGTTCCGGCTGGTTCCCACCACCTCGAAACCCGCTTCGACGAGTGCGTGAGCGGCCGCCTTGCCTATGCCTGAGGACGCACCCGTCACGAGTGCCACTGGCTGAGATGTTCGCATGATGCACTCCCGGTCTTTGGATTACGGTCATCATATTACGATCATCAGACAATAGAGTAGGATGAGCCGAAGGGCAAGTGGCCCTCACAGCGAGTGGAGGAACCTGAACTCGTGGCGCGGTATGGCAAGGAGCACAAGGAAGCGACCAGGCGGCGGATCATCGAAGCCGCCGGCCGGCGGTTCAAGCAGGATGGGATCGACGGCTCCGGGATCGCTACCCTGATGGCAGATGCGGGGCTGACCAACGGTGCCTTCTACGCCCACTTCGATTCCAAGGAAGACCTCGTTTGCGCCACGGTCGCCGACCAGTTACGCGCTCAGCGCGCGCGCTACATCACGCAGGCGCCCGACCGCGCCGGAGTCGAGCAGTTCGTGCGTGAGTACCTTTCGACCGAGCACCGCGACAACCTCCGGGACGGCTGCCCCTCCGCCGCCCTGCTCGACGAGATCGGGCGCTGCAGCGATGCCACCAAGCAGGCCTACACCAAGGGCGCGCTGGCCATCATCGAGGACATCGCCATGCGGCTGGCTCCGGACGATCCGCAGTCAGCACGAGGAAAGACGCTCGCCCTCTACGCCACGATGGTCGGAACGCTGCAACTCTCCCGAGCCCTGGCCGATCAACGGCTCGCCGATGAGGTCCTGGAGCAGGGCACGGAGACTGCACTCGCACTCTTGGCCGCCGAGCAGCACACCTGACGCTAGCGAGCCGGAGGCCGGCCGTAGGTGACCGCCGCCCGCACCGATGCGGGAGCCCGCTCGGCCAGCTCGGCATCGGGGGCGGCGCCCAGCGCGTCGTTGACCGTCGAGAACGCCAGCCGGAGGGCGACGAAGAGCGTGATCGCGAAGATCTGCCCGTCGTCGTACCCGGAAGCCCGTAGCGCGTCGACGTCCTCGGCCGTGGTGGCATTGGGCTCGCGGGCCACCCGACGTGCCCAGGCGGCGAGGGTTCGCTCGGCGGGCGAGAGCGCGGTGTCGTCGCCTCCGAGAAGACCGGCCGCCACGTCCTCGCCGGCCGTGGTGGCCAGCTTGGACCCGAAGGCCAGCGAGCAGTAGGAGTCGCCGATGGCCGAGGCGCAGGCGGTGACGAGCAGCGAGCGCTGGCGCACGTCGAGACCGGCGGTGTCGGTGGCCCGCTTGAGGACGTAGGACAGCGCTGCGAGGGCCTCAGGGGAATGTCCCCAGACGCGGGTCAGGTGGGCGACGTACCCCTGGGTCGAGAGGTCGGTGGTGTACATCCTCTCGACGTGCTCGTCGACCGCGGGGTCGGCGAGGAAGCTTGCGCGGCCGACTACGACGTCGTGCCGGCTTTCTCGATCAGGATGCATGCATCAGATGTCCTTCGAGCGAGGGTTGTGATGCAGCCGAAGGTAGCGAGAGGGAGAGCCGGCGGACCTCAGGAACGGCTACCCATCTAGGCCGGCGCGCCGCATGGATTCGGATCCCCACGACGGACCGTAGCCGGTGGCCTGGTCAGCCGCCGAGGTCCATCGTCCAGCAGACAGCGGTCCCCTCGATCGGTCTCCAGGAACACCGTGCCGGGACCGGGCAGCTTCTCCGCGACGACGGCGTTGAGGATCGCGCTGGTCACGCCGCCCTGCACCACGATCTCGCCGAAGCGGGTCCCGCCGGCGAGCACCGCGTCGTAGTGGAGCGGGTTGCGGTCGCCGCTGAGCTCGGTGAAGCGGACAATGTCGTCCGCCCCGATGGTGCGGCTCATCGAGGCGGTATCGCCCACGCGGGGGGCGCCGTTCGGCCAGGCGGACATGGTGCTCCTTCGTCGGTCGGTGGCAGGCAGCACGTCAGGACAGTCCCAGCTCCGCGGCCTGTACGACGACGGCGCGCCGGTTGGGCATCCCGAGCCACCCAAGTCAGCGACCACGACCCCCAAGTAGTCCGCCTCCGCTTCTAACCTCCACCCGCCGCCTCCTCCCCCTAACCGATCATTCGTCGCTTCTCGTGGTGCTTGTGGAAAACCGGTCAGGTGCACGCCGGCGGTCAGGTGACCGCGTTTTCCACAAGCACCACGAGAAGCGACGAATGATCGAAAAACACGTGGGGGCTAGCGGATCTCGATCCCCGCGTCGCGCAGGGCCTTCTTGACGTCGGAGATGCGCAGGGCGCCGAAGTGGAAGACGCTGGCGGCCAGGACGGCGTCGGCGCCGGCGTGGACGGCGGGTGGGAAGTGCTCGGGGGCGCCGGCTCCGCCGCTGGCGATCAGGGGTACGCCGACGACGGCGCGGACGGCGCGGATCAGCTCCAGGTCGAAGCCCTGCT